>Ga0315274_10003877_pt1 | contig 22155 bp, 18 predicted proteins | sample YL17G02_20_MG_FD_203700 | JGI IMG/M metagenome (GOLD analysis project Ga0315274, IMG submission 203700) | Sediment microbial communities from Yellowstone Lake, YNP, Wyoming, USA - YL17G02_20 | ecosystem: Environmental > Aquatic > Freshwater > Lake > Sediment | place: USA: Wyoming | collected...
AGCCAAACATCCCTATCGAAGAGTGGAATCCTTCCGTCCATTACCTTGGGAACAGACCGAGGATGAAGAATGTTGTAGAGAAGTGCACCTTTTGTATTCAGCGTGTGAGAGCAGGACGATACCCAGCCTGTGTGGAAGCCTGTCCTACAGGGGCAAGAAAATTTGGAAACCTTCTCGACCCCAACAGTGAAATTAGATACATCATCGAACACAAGAGGGTCTTCCGACTCAAGGAAGATTTAAATACAGAGTCCAAATTTTACTACTTTTTTGAAGCGTAGGGAAGCAAATGGAAGCATGGCGGGAAACATTGCAAGAAACATGGCGGTTTTACCGCAAAACACTTGTACTCGTTGTAAAGGGAAGCAAAGCCTACTACCTCTGGTGTCTTTTTCTCCTCGCTATCATCCTGGTCGGTCTCAAATTCTACCTGGAGCAGCTGGAAGTCGGTCTCATCGCAACGAATATGAGGGACCAGGTCTCTTGGGGCCTCTACATCGCCAATTTCACCTACCTGGTCGGAATGGCCGCCGCTGCGGTCCTGCTGGTCATCCCGGCCTACATTTACGAGTTCAAACCCATCAAAGAGATTGTCGTCCTGGGGGAACTCTTTGCTGCTTCCTCTATCATCATGGCCCTTCTTTTTGTCTTTGCTGATCTTGGAAGGATAGACCGGTTCTGGCACATGATTCCCTATGTGGGGTGGATGAACTTCCCTGAATCGCTTCTGGCTTGGGATGTGCTCTTCCTCAACGGCTATTTGATTTTGAATCTCGCCATTCCCATTTATCTTTTAGTAAAATTCTATTATCGGAAAGAACCCAATAAGAAGCTCGTCGTCCCTTTCATTTTGCTCTCGATCCCATGGGCTGTCGGGATTCATACTGTCACGGCCTTCCTGTATAATGGCCTCGCCGCGCGGCCCTTCTGGAATGCGTCTATTCTTGCACCGAGGTTTCTGGCGAGTGCCTTCTGTTCAGGACCTGCCATCATTATTATTATTTTTCAGATCATCCGGAAGGTCTCCGCTATCAAATTAGAGGACAGGGCCCTCTTCAAGATCGCGGAACTGATAGCCTATGCCATGTTTCTCAACCTCTTCCTTCTCACCGCGGAAATATACAAGGAGTATTACTCCGATACCGTTCATATTGCATCCTTTAAATATCTGTTCGAGGGGCTCCATGGCCACAACCAGCTTGTGCCTTGGATATGGGCGGCCATGGCAATGAACGTTACGGCGTTTTTCCTCTTTCTGGTTCCTAGCACACGGAAACGATTGACGACCCTGAACCTAGGCTGTCTCCTCATCATCGCAGGGGTCTGGATTGAGAAAGGGCCGGGTTTCGTCATTCCGGGATTTGTCCCGGATCCCCTTGGCGAGATCTATACTTATATTCCCAATCTCCTCGAACTGGTCGTGTCCTTTGGCATCTGGGCAGCAGGGTTTCTCATCTTCACCCTCTTGATGAAGGTTGCCATTCCTATTGCGAGCGGGGAATTCAGTCACTCAAAATATGAAAAAGAAATGACTGTTCCCGGATCTCGATGAGGAGGCCCTGCCCGGGCTGTTTTTGACAAGAGAAAGTCTCCTTTTCACGTCAGACTCCCACTCTTATTCAACCGGAAACAGTAACGCTTTCTCAGAATTCTCACCTATTCCTAACACAAAGAAAGCCAGAACAATTTCAGAATGGCATCGTTCCTTTTTCTTCAAAATTCGCAGTTCTGAAAAGGAACATATTCCCTTGGCAAGAAAAAAAATTATTGGCCTATCCATAAAATAATTCTTGCTTTTTTCTAAAATATTGTGTTATTTTATTCTCAATATAATTTTTTAGGGGGGTGAACGGATATTTCTGTTCACCCTTTTTTATTATCCAAAGGAAGGAGGTGAAAAGGGGTTTAAATTTAGAAGACTTTAACGAAAGGAGGACAGATTTGATGAAAAAAGTATTGGGACTGAAATGGCCACTTTTTCTTTTTGTTTTAATCCTCATCCCATCATTGGCCATGGCTCAAGCCAAATATGTCAGTTCTGGGAAGTGTATGCCTTGCCATAAAGCCGTCTACGAACTGTGGAAAGACACCCTCCACAATAAATCTCAACAGGTCTTAAGCCCTGACAATGATTCTGTGGTAGTGGATTGGAAAGGTACGGTCAAACTGAAAGCCGGAAATATTCCAGAAGTCACTGTCAAGTTGAATGAGTCAAATAAAATCCACCAAGCCACCTTAGTGGACGCGAAGGACCCATCCAAAGAGGTGACCTACACGATCGTGAGGACTTATGGAGGATGGGGCTGGAAACAACGATACCAGATCAAGATTGGCAATAATCACTTCATCCTTCCCATCCAATGGAACCAGTCTACCTCCCGATGGGTTCCTTACAACCTGCAGAACTGGTACAACGAAGATGGCAGTTTAAAACAACCCGCCGCGGAAAAGTCATTCGAAATGAACTGCGCCGGCTGTCACAACACAGGTCTTGAATTAAAAAAGGTAGATAAAGGGTACGAATCCAAATATGTCGAACTCAATTCTGGATGCGAAAGATGTCATGGCCCTGGTTCTGAACATATCAAATCTCCAAGGGTGAAAGGGAAAATTATCAATCCAAAGAAAATGGATTATGAGCGAGGTTTAGAAGTCTGCGGTCAATGCCACAACAGGGGAACAAGTCTTCCCAATGGCACTTTTGAGTTCCCTTGGGATGACAAGGATAACAAACCCTATAAATTAGGTGAACCCTTATCAAAATATTATCAATTTAAACCTGGCTTGTGGGGAGATCCTGAAGCACATTCAAAGTCACACCACCAACAATGGATTGACTTCCAAAAGAGTACACATTTCCAAGCCAAAGTTCATTGCTTTGACTGCCACAATCCTCATGGTGGGCCTAGTGAATCTCAACTATTTAAGGCTGATTATAACAATAATCTCTGCCTTTCCTGTCATGGGAAGGATAAAAAGTTTGGCAATCCAGGAGCCATCCGCATGCATAGCAAGCACAACTATGCTCCGGAGACAAAGGGCACGAGTCGATGCTCCAATTGCCATATGGTCAAAACCGCCTCTTCTGCTGAAGCTGGAGATATTCACTCCCATGACTTCAAGATCATCAAACCTCAATTAAGTCTAGAGATGTTTAAGAAGGACCCCAAAAATGTGGCTCCTAACTCCTGCAATGGATGCCACAAAGATTGGGCAAAGGATGAGGCAGGATACCAAGCTGGTGTGAAGTCTTATGGATCTCTTTTCGGAAAATAAAATACTTGGGGGGGATATCTCCAAAACCGAAACGGGAGCATCCTCCCCTCTCTCTTATTTTTCTTTTTCCATCAATCAGCAATCACCATTTTGAACTCCGCGTTCCTATTGAGAGGACCAGAGTTCAAAGATCTGGTTCAGAATCTCTTTCTTTTTCTTCAACATCTCCTGCTTTGATCTGCAGCGCACCGTGCCTGCGGCCGCTCCTGGATGGCCATCCCCGATGTTTAGGGTTCGCATGATCTCACCAATGTTTTTGGCACGGTGTTGTCTGTTCCCATTAATGGAGAGGGCCATGGAGAGACCGAGGTTGTTACTCTTGACTCCCCGGTCTAATAAATTATAGACCTCTAAAACCCCCAGGGCCTCGGGGTAGATGAGAAAGGCCAGATTTTTGATGAGGTGGGGCCTTCGACGATGCCGGGTCAGATCGATCACCACAAGCTCCCGCCCCCTATCCGGTTCAAGGAAGAAAGAGGAACCCTGAATCATTCGGATCATCTGTCCCTCTTCCTCCCGATATTGCCTCAAACGTTCCTGGACAAAGGAGAGGTTTGAAACTTCTTCAATGGGACGTTCCCGAAGCTCCCGAACCAGATTCCTCATATGGTTCATTTGCTCTTCTGGGGATTGGAAACGGACCTTTAACGTTAAGTCGATCACTTTCCCAGGGGTCTCTTTTCTCCAATCCTCAATCGATGAGAAGGAGAAACTATCGATGATATCTGCTTCTTCGACAGCTTTTGAAAAGGTGGGCGGAAGTTCCTTCTGTTCTGAGAAATATTCAAAGATCACACGGCTGCAACTCGGTTTCAAATCGAACCGGCCAGGAATCGACTTTGGATCGATCTTCCGGTATTCCAGCTCTTGAACATTTCCCTCATGATGATCGAACCAGAGTCCACATTGGAGGGGATAGGGTAAATCGCAAACCACATCTTTCATCGTAATAGTGATCTGAGATTTGGCAATGGTGAGCGGGCCGGCGAACAGAATTCTCTCGACCTTCAATACCCATGAGCAAAGAGAGGCACTCACGATCCCATCAAAGTCATTGTGAGTAATGATCTTTTCATATACCAGCAGTTCGGGATTTTTATCAGGAACCATAATATTATATTATACAAAACGACTTAAGCCAGGACCCTTTAATCAAGGCTAAAGCCTTGAGTTACAATTCGATAACGGTCTGTAACTCAGCCCTTTAGGACTGATCTGAGCGGACTGCCAAGGACTTATGCGACGATATTTATGTCATCAAGTATAACAATTTTTAAATCGATTGACAACCTTAGGATTTTATTTTAAAATGAAATTGGATTTCAATTTCAATAAGTGGGATGTCTTATGAAAACCAATCTGTTTAAGAGATGGATTTCTGGAGAAGGGTTGAAGGCGACCAAACAGCGGGAGGAGATCCTCAACATCTTTCTTAACTCTTACGGCCATAAGAACCTCGCCCAAATCTATGCCCAAGTCATGAAGGTCAATCCTAAAATTGGTTATACGACCGTCTATCGAACCCTGAAGCTCCTCACCCGTTCTGGCCTTGCAGTCCAAAGAAAATTTGCCGATGGAGAGACCCGATATGAACCCACTTCGGGAAGGAGCCATCATGATCATTTGATTTGTCTCAGTTGTGGAAAGATCATTGAATTTGAGAATGAAGACATTGAAACACTTCAGAACACCATTGCTCAGCGCTACCGTTTTAAAATCTCTCACCACCGGATGGAACTTTATGGCCAATGTGCCGATTGCAGTCAAAAAAAGATACCCCGTAGAAGAAAGAGTTAAATGATGGAGTCTTGCAGCAGAACAGAAACAAAATCGACCGAAGCGTTGAGAGAAAAAGTCGTTCTGATCGGTAACCCAAATGTGGGCAAATCGGTCATCTTTAACTACCTGACGGGTAAATATGTCACTGTATCAAACTACCCCGGGACGACTGTGGAAATAGCCTACGGAACGATGTCAGCCCAGGGGAAGAAACTTCATGTGATCGATACCCCGGGGATCAACTCCCTTATTCCGATGTCAGAAGATGAGAAAGTCACCAGGAACATTCTTCTCAAAGAACCAAAAACATATCTGGTCCAAATCGTCGATGCAAAAAATCTTCGCCGTGGTCTTCTTATCTCCCTCCAATTGTTAGAGATGGGGCTTCCTTTCCTCCTCGTTTTAAATATGTGGGATGAAGCAAAAAGCAGAGGAATTGAAATCCAAACCCAGACGTTATCAAAACAGTTAGGAGCTCCGATCCTCAAGACAGTGGCCACGAGGCGAAAAGGTCTGGAGAAGATCCAGGAGAACCTTCAAACCCAAACCCCCTCTTCCATCTCCATCACCTACCCAGAGGCCATTGAAGCTGGCGTCTCCCGTATCACGCCCCTTCTACCAGAGACACCCATCTCTAAACGCTCCCTGGCATTGATGCTGCTCTCGGGGGACGAAAGCCTCAGCGAATGGCTTCACCAAAATCTTTCAGAAAGAGAGATTCTCCAAATTGAAAGGATCCGACAAGAGATTCAGACTCGTTTTGCAGACTCCGTCGGATACCTAATCAATCAGGCTCGACTCCGAAAAGTGGACGAACTCTTACCGCAAGTGATGGGACCCAATAGAGCCTCAGCCAAAACCTTTTCAACATTCCTGGGAAACCTTTCGATTCACCCATTCTGGGGAATTCCCGTCCTACTGTTTACCCTTTGGGTCACCTATGAATTTGTCGGCGTCTTTGGAGCCCAGATCAGTGTCAAATTTTTAGAGGAGACCCTTTTTGGAAAATGGCTCCTTCCACCCATCATCGACTTCATTCAACGTCTCATTCCGATTCCACTCTTCCAAGAGTTTCTCATCGGTCCTTATGGAGTCATCACGATGGCCCTCACCTATGCCATTGCCATCGTCCTGCCCATTGTGGGCTGTTTCTTTCTGATCTTTGGATTGATGGAGGATTCTGGATATTTACCCAGACTGGCCGTGATGACCAATCGAATCTTCAAAAAGATGGGGCTCAATGGTAAGGCCGTCTTGCCCATGGTCCTGGGCCTGGGATGCGATACCATGGCCACAATGACAACCCGAATCTTGGAGACGGAAAAGGATCGGACCATCGTCACTCTGCTCTTAGCCCTTGGTGTCCCCTGCTCTGCCCAATTGGGTGTCATCCTTGGAATGTTTGCAGGGCTTCCTGCGGTCTACCTCCTCATTTGGGTTGCTCTGATCTCCAGTATCCTGGTCGCTGTGGGATACCTGGCGGCTCGGGTTATCCCCGGTGAGGGTTCTGATTTCATCCTGGAGATTCCTCCAATAAGGGTCCCCCAGTTCTCCAATGTGATGGTCAAAACCTTGGCTCGAATCGAATGGTACCTGAAGGAGGCCGTTCCTCTCTTTATCCTGGGCACTTTAATCCTTTTTACCTTTCACAAAACAAATATATTGGCCCTATTAGAACAAGCGGCTGCTCCTTTGATCGTCCATTTCCTGGGCCTTCCCGCTAAAGCCACGGAGTCCTTCATCATCGGTTTCCTAAGGAGAGACTATGGGGCAGCAGGCCTCCTCATCTTGGCTAAGGAAGGGCAACTCAATCCCCATCAAGTCCTGGTGAGTCTGGTGACCATTACCCTCTTCATTCCATGCATTGCCCAATTTTTCATGATGATCAAGGAGAGGGGGTTGAGAAAAACCCTCTGGATATCGGCTGTAATCTTTCCCATTGCCTTCGGTGTGGGTGGAATGTTAAATTTTTTACTGAAATTTTTAGGAGCATGAGAAAAGAGTTATGAGTTATGAGTTATGAGTTATGAGTTATGAGTTATGAGTTATGAACTTGGAACATAAAACTTAGAACCTGAAACATAGAACATGGCAAGAATTACTTTACAAAAGTGTCCTCTTTGTGGGAAGCAATTCTCTCAGAATGAGATGAAATGTACCTCAGGATGTCTTCTTTCGAAAAACTGCAATCTTCTTTGCTGTCCCCACTGTGGGTATACTTATAAGGAACAATCTGTTATTGTCGATTTTTTAAAAACCTTTTTGAGAAGAAAGGCTAAACCCCGTTAGAAATGACGGGACCCGTTAGAAATAAGCCTCACTAAGCGGATGCCGCTACACCCTCGGGGGAGTAGATTTCTAATGGGGTTTAATAAAATTTCTAACGGGTCGGGGCTTTAAATTTCGCCCTTTCTGAAAGGTATTTAAATTCTTAACCCTGTTGTTGCATTAAATTCGGCGCTCAGATTCATCAAACCTTTAGCAATTAAGGGACGACTTTTAAATCAATGTCATCTGCTGGATTAACCAAATGGTGACACTTAGAAGAAAACATCAAAATGCTGGAAACCGACTTTTTATGACAGTACCCAGTTAATTCAACCGGATCTTTATGCAACAATAGGGTTAACACAGCTCATTCCCGCTTTTATAAGCGGGGCTTTCTAACGGGGTAAACCATGAACAGAGAGTCTGAAAAGAAGAGAGGACCACACCGGAGGATGTGGGGGGCGGTCAATGGGGTCGAAGAGGAGAGGGTGGATGAACTCCTCGAACTCATCTGGACGTTTAGAGAAAAGGGCGTCTCTGACATGGATCACCTTCTGGAGACAACTCAGGATATCGAAGCCAAGTCCATTCTCCGCTGGATGAATAAGGCCGGCCTTTTCGAAATGGAGGGCAATCGAATGGTTCTCAAAGAACGTGGGGAAGAGAAAGCCAGAGAAATCATCCGACGCCATCGTTTAACGGAGAGGCTTCTTTTCGAAATTTTTGAACTGTCTGAGGAGGAAGTGGAGGAGGAAGCCTGCAAACTCGAACACATCTTGAGCCCTGGGGTGACGGAGAGCGTCTGTACCTTTCTCGGCCACCCACCCACCTGCATCCATGGGAAACCGATTCCAAGAGGGGAATGCTGTGCCAAATTCAAAAAAGAGATGAAACCCCTTGTCATTCCTCTTGAGGAATTGGGATTAGGCGAGCAGGGTCGAATCGTCTTCATCGCTCCCAAATCCCATCAGAGACTCGACCGTTTGAGCACCCTTGGGATCGTTCCAGGGAGTAACGTCAGGATGCACCAAAAAAATCCATCTCATGTTTTGCAGATTGGAGAAACCTTTCTTGCCTTGGATAGGGATATTGTGAAGGATATTTATGTGAAGAAAGTTTAAGAAGAAATTGGGGACGGGTTCATATTTCCTTACCTTTACTATCTCTAAATTCTAAATTTAGAAAATGTGAACCCGTCCCCAATTTCTATTAGAGAAGTTAATCTTTTTCTTTTTTATTGAGCAATTCTCCGCCTCGGCGTTCCATTTCCTTCTGAATCAATTCTCCCAGACTGTGAGAAGTGGATCCTTGGTTCGATATATACTTTTCAATCTCTGCCTTCTCTGCTTTATCCTTTAGCCCTTTTATGCTGAGGCCAATCCTTCGTTCGTTAGGATCAATGTGAAGGACCACTGCAGAAATCTTATCTCCTACCTTTAACACATCTGAAGGTCTTTCCACTTTCTCCCGGTTGATCTCGGAAACGTGAACCAATCCTTCGATCCCCTCTTCCAATTCGACAAAGGCACCAAAATCGGTCAAGTTGGTGATTTTGCCTGTGACCACTTCGCCCTTCCGATATCGCCGTGCTACCTCTTTCCATGGGTCAGGAGTCAATTGCTTAATGCCAAGGGAGAAGCGTTCATTTTTGGTATCGATATTTAAGACCACCGCCTCCACCTCTTGTCCCTTTTTGTAGAGTTCACCGGCATGCTTGATCTTCTTCGTCCAGGACATCTCGGAGACATGGACGAGTCCATCTACACCTTCTTCAAACCCGATGAAAATGCCAAAATCGGTGATGGTCTTCACCCTTCCGACAACCTTGGTGCCTACGGGATATTTCTCCTCGATCAGAGTCCATGGATTGGCCTCGATCTGCTTCATCCCCAATGAGATACGGCGTTTCGCAGGATCGCAATCGAGAACCATGACTTCGACGGGATCACCGATGTGGACGATCTTGGAAGGATGCTTCATCTTCTTGCTCCAGGTCAATTCGGAGATGTGAACGAGGCCTTCGATACCCTCTTCCAACTCAACGAAAACGCCGTAATCCGTTACATTGACGACTTTCCCTTTGACTCGGGATCCCACGGGGTATCTCTCTGGGACAGAATCCCATGGGTCGGGCAGGGCCTGTTTTAATCCCAACGAAACCTTTTCCTTCTCTCGGTCGAAGTGAAGGACCTTCACTTTTATCCGCTCTCCCACAGAAAGTTTCTCTGAAGGGTGCCCAATCCTTCCCCAGGCAATATCCGTAATATGGAGAAGACCATCCATTCCACCCAAATCGATAAAAGCGCCATAATCGGTGAGGCTTTTCACTGTTCCCTCGACAATCGCACCTTCTTGGATACTCTTTAAGGTTCCTTCCCTCAACAGCTTCCGCTCCTCTTCGAGAAGAATACGCCGGGAGAGGACAATATTATTCCGTTTTCGATTAAACTTGATTACTTTAAACTTTAATCGTTTGCCCATTAAGGAATCGAGATTACGAATCGGCTTTAAATCAATTTGTGATCCAGGTAAGAAAGCAAAAATTCCGCCAATGTCTACAGAGAGTCCACCTTTAACTTTGGATACAATTTCACCCTCTATGACCTCTCCTTCCCTGCAAGATCGGCTAATCTCCCTCCATACATTTACTTTATCTGCTTTCTCCTTTGATAAGATTAATAACCCTTCTTCACTCTCCTTCCTCTCCAAAAGCACATCGATCCGGTCTCCGATCTTCACATTGACTTTCTTATCCCTTTTCAGAAACTCTTGAATAGGAATCTGTCCCTCGCACTTGTATCCCACATCAATAGTCACATGGTCCGGGGTAATATCGATCACAGTCCCTTTGACGATCTGACCCTCTTCTACTGTCCTCAAACTTTCCTCATAGAGTGTTTGAAAGTCTTCGGTTTCATCCCTGCGAGGAAGTTCCTTCAACTCCCTCTTCTCTTCTTCTCTACCACGAGAGGCCTTTACTGTCTCTTCCTCTTCAGGTGCCAATTCTTCTTTTACCATTCAAAAACCCCCTTTTTCCGACAATATGAAACTTACCGCCCCTCCTACCATTTGGAGGCTAAGGCATTTATTTGAATTTCCTGTTAAAACTTATACCACACTATTCTAAAAATTACAAATCGTTTAATTACTTCGGCTCTTGAGGCGTCGAATCCTTCCTTCAACCTCCTTGATGATCCAAAGAGGGGTAGAGGCGCCCGCTGTCAAGCCGATTTTTTCTCTTCTAGTCAACCATTTCGGATTGAGTTCTTTTGAAGTTTCAATATGATAGGTATAGGGCTGAATTTCTCTGCAGATAGCAGCCAATCTTTGAGTATTTCCGCTATTGTAACCACCGATCACAATCATACATTCTACTTTCTTGGCGATCTCCACAGCCTCCTTCTGACGAATCGTCGTGGCATGACAGATGGTGTTAAACACCCTCACCTCTTTCGCCTTCTCCAAACTGGTGGCCACTATCTCGTTGAAAAGATTGAAAGATTGGGTCGTCTGGGCAATGATTCCCAGCTTCTCCCATGGGCCTAATCGCTGAACCACTTCAACATCCTCAACCACCTCCACCCCATACTTGATGTAACTTTGGATCGCTTCTACTTCAGGGTGGTGAGGATCCCCAACAATTAACACGTTATACCCATGCCGGTAAAGGAACTTCGCAAAAAATTGAGCCTTTTTCACAATGGGACAGGTCGCATCGATAATATGCAACCTCTTCCCTCTTGCCTTCTTCAGATCCCTTAAAGAGACCCCATGGGATCGGAAGATCACTGTCCCCTTTGGTATATTTTCTATTCGGTTCTTTACCTTTACTCCTAACTGTTCAAGGAATTTAACGGCTTGAGGATTATGGATCAGAGGTCCTAAGGTGTAGAGGTCCTTTGGATACTTTTTGGCAGCCTCAAGGGCCATGTCCATTGCTCGTTTCACACCGAAACAGAAGCCAGCCGATTTAGCAACAAAAAGTTTCACTTTTTTACCCAGAAGATAACGCGGCCGTGACCCTGCCTACCGCAGGCAGGCGTGCCTCGTGTCTGTAATTCTTAACTCATAATTCATAACTCTTAACTCTTTTTTCGACAATGCGGACCATCTCCTCCACGACCTCCTCAACTGATCGATGGGTCGAATCAATGAGCACAGCATCATTGGCCTTTTGGAGAGGGGAGTGAACCCGATGCATATCATTATGGTCTCTCTGCATCACTTCCTCAAGCGTCTCTTTAAAGTCGACCTCAACTCCTTTTTTGAGCAGTTCATTAAATCTTCTTCTTCCCCTTTCCTCTGTCTCGGCATCCAGATAGAATTTAACATCCGCATCAGGAAAGACCATCGTTCCAATATCTCTTCCCTCCAACACGACCCCACCTCCTCTCCCCATCTCCCTCTGCTTCTGAACTAAGGCTTCTCTCACACCCTTCTTCTTTGAAATAGCTGAGGCGAGACGACTGATTTCGGGCAAACGAATGGCTTCCGTAACATCCTCTCCACCACAAAGGACGTGAGTTTCTTCTCCTTCCGGGACGAAGGCGATAGAGAGAGATGAGGCCAATTGGTAGAGGGCCGATTCATCTTCTGGGCCTATGAACTTCTCTTTGACCTTCAACGCAACAGCCCGGTACATCGCTCCAGTGTCGATATAAAGATAGCCTAATCGCTTTGCTAAAAATCTCGCCACTGTGCTTTTCCCAGCACCAGAAGGACCATCGATGGCAATAGTCAACCCTTCGACTCCCCGACCCGAAGGTCGGGGCTTGCTCAGGGTTGACCCTGAGCGGCGCTTCTTTACCCCGCCTTTAAAGGTGGGGCTTGGTGCCGTCGAATGGGTCAATCTTTTTCTTTTAGAGGTTTTCACTTTCCCACCCTATCGAAAAGGTAGAAAATGTTTACCACATCAGAGGCCAATTTTCAATATATCTTGGAAGGTGGCAGGCTATCAATGAAAGGGATTTTCAATAAAATCGAACCCAAAACTTTCCGCAACTCCCTGACAGACTAATTTCCCATCAATGAGATTGAGGCCTTTCCTCAAGGCTTCATTTTCTTTCAATGCCTTTTCGACCCCTTTGTCTGCAATTTGGAGGACATAAGGAAACGTCGCATTGGTGAGGGCAAACGTGGAAGTCCTTGGGAAAGCACCCGGAATGTTTGCCACGCAATAATGGACAATCCCCTCTTCCATATAGGTGGGATTTTCGTGCGTAGTGGGCCGTGTGGTTTCGAAACATCCTCCCTGATCGACGGAAATGTCAACGATGGCAGAACCAGGCTGCATCCTCCTGAGCATTGGGCAACTCACCAACTTGGGTGTCTGTGCACCTGGGATGAGTACCGCTCCAATGACTAAATCAGCACCCGCAATCTCTTCTGCAATTGTCATCCGATTTGAAATGAACGTGGTGATATGACCTTGAGTGATGTCATGGAGATAACTTAATCTCTCTGGTAGGATATCGAGAATGCTCACCTGAGCCCCTATTCCTACAGCCACTTTGCAAGCATTGGCACCTGCCACCCCTGCCCCGAGGATGACCACCTTGGCCGGAGGAACACCCGTTGCGCCGCAAAGGAGAACCCCCTTGCCTCCATACCTTGTCTCCAGGCACATTCCTCCGACAAGAATAGATACCCTGCCAGCAATCTCGCTCATCGGCCGAAGGAGAGGAAGGGACCCATCCCGTTCTTGTATGGTTTCATAACCTATCCCAATGATTCGGCGATTTAACAATTTGAGAGTGAGGTCTCGATCAGCAGCCAGATGGAGAAAGGTGAATAGGATCTGTCCGGGTCTCATCAAGGAAAATTCATTCTCTAAAGGCTCTTTCACCTTGACCATCATCTCCGCTTCATTCCAAACATCCTCTGCTTTGACGACGAGGGTAGCTCCAGCTCTTTCATATTCTTGATCGGAGAACCCGCTACCTTCCCCTGCCCCCTTCTCCACAAGGACACGGTGACGGTCAGATACTAAAGCATCCACACCCTGGGGTGTCACAGCCACCCTTTTCTCACCGTCCTTGATCTCTTTAGGAACCCCGATGATCATCTCATCCCTTATTTAACCGCACTTGGCTGCCAATCGTTTAGCAACAAAATTGACGATCCCTTCTGTCGCTTTTGAAAATTCGATTGCCGTGGCCACCAGCACGGGGTGGGTATTGAATTCATCCGGTGTCAATCCATCCTCATGGTAGGCCTTCTCAAAATAAGGAATCCGCAACAATTTATCCAAGACGGTCTTTGGAACCCCCTCATCGATCTGGGGCCTAAATTCTGTCTCATCAAGGAATTCAAATACCCCTTCGATAAAGGAGGGAGGACAGGTGAAGACAATATCCCCTCCGGCCAACTTCTCTAAATGCCAACAGTGTCTCTTCCCATTCATGATGGGACTGATCCTCATCGAACAAATCAGCATTTTACTGGGATAATTACCTTCCTTAAGAAGGTGATAGGTCTTCTTGAAGATGGCCAACTCGGCCCACCGTATATCGGCCTCAGAGAGATCGATCCCCAGAGATTCTGCCTCTTTTCGAAGATCCCCCAGATCTCCATATCGTGCCGCCATATGGGTGATCACCGACCTCCAGCGAGTCAGATCCACTCCATTCTGTCTGGCTATGGCCAACCCCTCCTTGACCGCTTTGGCGCAGGCCATCAATTGAGGAAGGACGAACGTAAGCGTATTGTTTGTGGATATTCCCTTCGAGGTAAGAAATTTGATCACCTCATAACCTTCTTTCGAACCCGGGACTTTAATCATCACGTTGGGGCTGAGGCTGGCTAGCTCCAGAGCCTGAGAGATCATTTTCTCTTTATCTGTCAAAGCTCTTGGATCTACCTGACCGGAGAGATATCCATATCGGTATTGAGATCGCTGAAAAACCCCTAAATACATCCTCGCTCCCCGTTGGATAATCTCTTTGTAAGTCATCCAGAAGAGGGCTTCTTTATCCACACAGGGATTTTGTTCGATCAGACCATCCACCAACTTGGTCATCAGAGTCTCATGGGTTTTGATCACATTAAGCGAGAGAGGAGGATTGGTGGTCACTCCTCGGAAGAGGGCTTCTTCAGGATGCTCGGGATCGTAGAACCTCTTCAGTTGCTCTTGAAGTTCTTTCACCCGATCCGGTGGAGCCTTCTTCAACATGTCTTCGGTCCAGGATGTGTAAATTAAAGGGGAAGAATCCCACCAGATCTCCAATCCGGGGTGGGTCTCCATCAATCGTTCCAAGGGGCTCTTCCTCATGCCTTCTTCTCCTTTCCCCTATTCTCAAAAAACCGTTTGATCGATTGGACGCAGACGGAATTCTCTTCGTGCGTGCCCAGGCTGATCCTGAAGAATCCAGTCCGTCCTCGAAAGGGAGCAAAGTATTTGAGCATGACCCCAGCTTTTTCGAAGACATAATCCACAATCTCTTTTCCTGTCGCCCCTGCATCGGTGGCATCGATGAGCACATAATTCCCATGAGAATAATAAGGCTTGAGACCCGGAATCTTCGAAAGTTCTTTCACTATATATTCCACACCTGCATTGTTATAGGCGGCCTTCCGCTTCAACTCTTCTTCCTCATCCAAGGCGGCCTCTGCAGCTGCGATGGAGAGAAGACTGGCATTCCAAGGGACCTGCATCTTCCGGAAATATTGGATCAATGTCTCGTCTGCGAGGGCATATCCAAACCGAATGCCAGCCATGCCATAGGCTTTAGAAAAGGTATGGGCTATAATAAGATGATTGTACTTTCTGATCAGATGGGCTTTTGATTCATGCTCTGGATGATACTCTAAATAGGCTTCATCAATCAGGGTGGGGATGCCGACTTCCACAATCTTTAGTAGATCATCGTCGGAGATAAAGTTCCCGGTCGGATTATTGGGGCTACAGACAACGATCACCTTGGTGCGTGGGGTGATGGCGCGGAGCATCGACGGAACATCGTATTGGAGATCAGGTGTCAGATCGACTGCAACCACGTTCCCTCCTACCGCTCTTGCTCGAATGCCATAAAGTGAAAAGGTAGGATTGGGGAGGAGCACCTCATCCCCCGGAGTGACAAATAGCCTCATGATCATGTCAATGATCTCTGAAGAACCATGACTAATATAGACATTCTCCGGTCCTAAATCGTACCGTTTCGCAATCTTGACTCGAATGCGGGCTCCATTATCCGGGTAACGATTCCCCAGTTTGGCCGTCTCGAGAATGGCTTGTAGGACTTTCTCTGAAGGTGGAAGAGGATTTTCATTGATCATCATCCGCTTGAGTTCTGGTCTGGACCAGGCCATCGACAGATCATCGGTATCGTAAGGTTTCACCTGATCGATCCAGGGGACTAAAAAACGTTTCAAATCAGCCATAAGAACCTCCCTCATCTAAACAAAAAATTAAATCAGGTTTAGGTTAAGGCTAAGGTTTAGTACTTTATTCTTTACCTCAACCTTAACCTCATCCTCAACCTTTCCTAACCTAACTACCTATCTATACAGGTAACAAGAAATATTTTTTTTGTCAAGACTTTTTAGGTCTTCAAATCGAACCGATATCTTCCCGACTCCACTTCAAAAATATATTTATCCCCTCGATGAAAAGCATGAAGCACCTCGACAGGGATATTTTTCGAATCATAGATGACGCTTTCAAGAAAAATCCCAGGGGACCTTGGCGCGAGCCCTAACAGCTTTGCATCCTTCCCTGATAAAGCGATCGCCCGAAAGGTTTGGATGGATCGATGGAGTTTAACATGAAACCTTTTCGTCAGGAGATGGTAAAGGGAGCCGGTCAACCGCATCTTTAAAATGCCTTTGTATTCCTTGTGGGGAAGGTAACTCCTCTCGATCACTAAGGGGATGCGATTCCCCAGGCGGAGCCGTTCCGTCAGGATGACCCACTTCTCTTTTCCCAACATCAGCTTTTCTGCGACATCGGGAGGGGCCTCAATCACAGACTTATGGATGAGTTTGGTTTGGGGAACAATGCCCATCCGCATCATATCGTCTGTAAAACTGGAGATATGTTGGAGGGTATACTTAACGGGTTGAAACGGCTGACCGAGGACAAAAGAACCCACACCGTTTTTTTTCTGTACAAGGCCTTTCGCCACCAAATCCGCAATGGCCTGGCGAACGGTGTTGCGATTGACTCGAAAAAGTTCAGAAAGCCTGGATTCCGAAGGCAATTTATCATTGAGGGCGTATCGGCCTTTCTGAATCATCTCCGTCAACCAGTTGCTAATCTGAATATATTTTGGAACGCCGGCTTCCAAATGGAGTGTCTCTGGCATTGACTCTCCCTCCTCAAGTAGAGGCACTCATCCCCTTCAATCCTGTCTTACCAGTGATCAACCTCACTGCAACAAGCATCCCCACCACAATCACAATGATGATCGTGCACATCGCATTTGCGCTGGCGGTTCGACCATCGATGTCAAGGAAGATGATCTCGATCGCTGCTAACTTCACCTTTGCTGAAATCAGAAAGATGACAGCGCTGATAGTCGTCATGGATCTCATAAAGAAAAAAGCCATATTGGAGAAGAAAGCTGTTTTAGTAAGAGGAAATACAATTCGGGTAAACGTGGTCACAGGATTCGCGCCTAAACTTACGGCTGCCTCCTCAATCGATTTGTCGATCTGTTTCAGATTGGCGATGCTGGAGAGGATGCCCAAGGTGAAATTGCAGATGATGATATTGATGATAATGATCCAGAAGGTACCGTAGATGAAGAAGTAGGGTTTGTTAAAAGCCAAGATATATCCCAATCCCATTACCGTGCCGGGAATGGCAGCTGGCAATACGCTCAGGGTATAGAGAACCTGATCCCCTTTAGGTTTCTTTTTTTCAACGATGTATCCTGCCAATAGCGTCAGGGAAGCACCTCCGATGGCGACCAGAATAGAAATCCAGAGGCTATTCCATATGGGGGCATACTTATAGGCAATGATGGATTGCCATTCTCCTTTTAAGACTGAAGTCCAGAAGTTGGTCCAGAGAGGGGCATGTCCACCTAACGAAGGGAAGTCGTAATGTCTAAAAGTGAGAGAGAAGTCATAGGGCCAGGTCTTGACAAATGAACCCAGGAAGACGGAAGCGAAAACGATGAGGATAAAGGTGCAAGGAATCCAGCAGTAGATGGTAAACGCCCATTTTTTAAATGGCCGGGAAGGCTGAAGGAAAGGCCTGGCCTGTCCACTAATGAGGGCATAGCTCTTCTTGGTCAGGTAATAGTTCAGGAGAAAGGCTCCGACGGATGGGATGAGAAGGATGACGCTGATGGTGGCCCCTAAGTCAAAACGCTGCATGCCGACGACCTGTTGGTAGATCTCTGTGGCCAGAACGTTATAATTCCCTCCGATGACGACCGGAACACCAAAATCGGTGATCGTTAAATTAAAAACCAATACTGCGGCACTCGCAATTCCGTATTTTGCTGACGGGAGAGTAACTTTATAAAATGTCTTCAGGGCAGAAGCCCCGAGACTCTGTGCTGCCTCATCCAATCGCGTATCCACTGCGGATAAGGTGGTATAAAGGATGAACAGGGCATTGGGAAAACAGTAAAGACACTCTGCTGCAACGATCCCTGTAGCACCATAGATGTTCCAATCCGTCTGAAGGAGGTAACGGGTCACCAACCCATTCCGACCGAAAAGGAGGATCAGGGCCAATCCCTGGATGATGGAAGGAGCGATCAGGGGAAAGGTTGAGATGGTATAGAAGATTCCTTTCCCTCCAATGGTGGTCCGGGTCAACCCATAAGCAAAGAAGAAGGCCAGGACGGTCGTGATCACCATGGTGACCATGGAGACATACAGGCTATTTGTCAAAGAACGAAAGACTCGAGGATTGTTGAAATAGGCAACATAATTTTTTAGAGTGAACACTCCCTCTCTATAAAAACTCAACTTACAGATATCGTAAACCGGATAGAGCATAAAAAAGGTGAGAACAGCCAGGAGGAATCCCATCGTCATCCAGGTCAATAATCGGTCGCTTACAAGAGTCGATGGAATAGAATAATCCTTTAAGATATCTGTTCGATTCACTACGAACCTTCTTTCGCGGGATAGACGATAAAGGCTTCTGGAGGAAAATAGAGAAGGGTTTCATCTCCCTGTTTTAGTTGCCTTTGTTCAAAATCCTTTTCGATAACATCGGAGATCACTTCTTCTCCATCCACATTAATTACCAATCGGACAGCGGCTCCTAAGAAGGTAACAACATCGATCCTGCCCGGAATGAAGTTCGAACGCTCTAAATCGCTGGGAGGTTCTCCATATTTAAAGACCTCGATCTTCTCAGGCCGGATGGCTAAGAAGACCTTTTCTTTAGGGATTGAGCTAGATTGAGCAACTTTGAAATTCCTCTTCCCAGTATCGACTCGATCCCCCGTTTGATAACCCCTGAAAAAATTCGATGTCCCGACAAAATCTGCCACAAAGCTGGAAGCGGGATATTTATAAATATCGATGGGTCTCCCGACCTGCCGAAATTGACCCACCTCCATCACGACAACCCTATCTGCAATGGAGAGGGCCTCTTCTTGATCGTGTGTCACGTAGATCATCGTCTTTTTAAGTTCTTGCTGGAGTCGTTTCACTTCTGCCCGGAGGCGTACTCGAATTTTTGCGTCGAGAGCGCTCAGAGGTTCGTCCAGAAGAAGGACTTGAGGATTCGGTGCCAGTGCCCGAACCAAAGCAACCCGCTGTTGTTGGCCTCCGCTCAATTGAGCAGGATAGAGATTTCGCCAATCTCGAAGTCCGATGAGGTCGAGCATCTGATCGACCCGTTCGGCGATCGCCTTTTTGGACATCTTTCTCACCTTGAGACCAAAAGCGATATTCTCTTCCACGGTCATATTGGGAAAGAGCGCATAGGATTGGAAAACAATCCCAAACTCCCTCTTCTGGGGAATGAGGTCATTAATCACCTTACCATTAAAAATGATTTTCCCTCCCGTGACCGTTTCAAATCCAGTGATCATCCTCAAAATAGTGGTCTTTCCACAACCGCTCGGACCTAAAAAGCAGATGAACTCCCCTTCCTCGATCTCCAAATTCACATGATCGACGGCAGTCATTGTCCCAAATTGTTTCGTGAGATTCTCAAGCCTGAGATTTCTTCCCATCTTTTTTCTCCCCCCTCACTCCATCCGTTCGGCTGAGCTCGCGACGAAGCCTTCTCCCCTCTGGGGAGAGTCGAAAAGACCCGACCACGGGGGGAAGGGTGAGGGGAAGCTGTTTACCTATCTAAATAGGTCTTTTAATGGAATTTAAATCATCTGTCAACCCCGTTGCTGCAAAAGCGGTGATCCGGAGATCAGTAGGCTTTTTGAAATATCAAAAAGCTCATAAGAAATTAAATCTATATTTCATTTCAGCTACGGGGTCAATAAAAAGGGGCACCCCACGCATCGTGAGATGCCCCTTAAACCCGACTCATTTCCTCATTTCATGAATAGGCTTTCCCATTTTTTCAAAATGTCCCCCATATTTTTTGCTTGCCATGCAAAATCCATGGGATAGAGTTTAATTTCTGACAATTTCGGCATATCCGGTCGCGTTGGAATCCCTGGTAGGGTCACTCCAAGCTTGAAATCGGAGTAAGCCTTCATGGCGTTCGGGCTGACGGCCCAATCGAGAAACTTCTTTCCGGCTTTTGGATTCTTTGCCCCTTTCAGAAGGGCATTGGCCTCGACTTCATAACCGGCTCCTTCCACGGGGAAGACGAACTCAACTGGAAAGCCCTGCTTCTTCAGTTCACCCACAACAAAATCAAACGAGCACCCTACGGCAAACTCTCCCTGTGCCGTCATCTTTGCTGGCCTCGACCCACTTTTAATATACTGCCCCATATTCTTATCTAATTTTTTCAGGAATTCCCATCCATCCTCTTTTCCTTCTTTCGCACCATACATTTGTAGTATACTGGAAACTTGTAAAAAACCTGTCCCTGAGGCAGCGGGATTAGGCATGGCAAGTAGTCCCTTAAATTTCGGATCGAGCAGATCGTTCCATCCCTTCGGCATGGGAAGTCCTTTCTCTTGCAAAACTTTCTTGTTCACACAGAAAGCGGCAATGTACATATCGATCCCCGCGTAATCATATTTGGGATGGACAAATCTTTTCTCTAACTTTTCAACCCCCTTTGGTTTATATGGATCCAACATCCCTTTCAGGATAAAGTCTTCCATATTGGTCACGGCCCATCCCCAGATACAGTCAGCTTGAGGATTGTTCTTCTCCGCCAGCATTCGAGCGCCGAGTTCACCGGTCGAGAGTCGGATGATATCAATGTCGAGGTCAGGAAGGTCTTTTCTGGCCACCTCTAAATATTTCACCGTCTCATCTGTCTCTAATGAGGTATAAACCGTTACCTTATCTTTGGCGATGACAGTCGCCGAGAGAAATAACACCATTATCGTACTGATCATTAAAGCCATCCATTTACTCTTCATACTCATGTCCTCCTTTTTTGTCTCTAATACTGTCATTCAATTTTTTCTTCCCTTAAAACTTATAAATTTTCACCTCCCCTCTTCCTTTTAGTTTAAAATTTAAACACCCATTAATCGTATTAAAAGTTTTATATCGAAGTCAATTTTTTTGTCAATCTTTTAAAATCCCCCTCCACCCATTACTGAAGGGGGATTTCCAAAGGAAATCCGAGAGGTGTCCCAAAACAACGCTAATAGCTGTTGACAAAAATAAAAACTCCGAACTCAAAACTCTCAACTCCGAACTAAAATTCGTAGAATTTTATTTCTTGGATGGACTCGACGACGATATCAGCCACTTTCTCTAACTCCTCCCTCGGGGTCACCCCTCCTTCGAGGATTCCAACTGTCAGGGCAACCCCAGCCTTTCTCCCCATCAGCATATCGGTTACCGTATCACCGATGAAGATGGCCTCCCGGGGAAAGATGGAGAGTTGGCGACAAATGGTAAGGATGGTTTGAGGATGGGGTTTGGGTGGATTCACATCCCCTGCACAGAGGACAATATCAAACAGACCTTCCATATCCAAGGAGGAGAGCATGGTCTCTGTGTCTCTTCGCTCATCAGAAGTCGCTAAGGCAAGGAAGAACCCCCTTCTCTTTAGATGGGAAAGAAGAGGCTGAATGCCTTCTACTGGTTTTAACATCTCCCTTAGATTACAGGCCGCATCAGCCTGATCAAAAGCCTGAATGACCCATTGTTTGGATTCATCCCAAGGATATCCATGTTGGTATAAGGCCATCGTTCCAATCACAATCTCTTCCGACCTCGGGGAAACGGGACAAGGTCCTCTCGGATCAATTTTCCAGGTAGCTGGATCGATTCCCCAAGACTTCAACAAGAAAGCTTCCAACTCTCCATTTCTTCCCAGTGCTTTTAAAAGAAAAGCAACCCGTTTTCGAATGAGCGGAACCCATGTCGCTTTAAAATTGACCAACGTTCCGTCCTTATCGAACATGATTAATCGGCAGGGAATACGCTTATCTCTATACTCAACCCCTGTCACTTCTACATATCCTCCCAAATGAATCATATCATAAAAGAGGCTTGCAATGAATTCAATTCATATTATAAAGTAACTAATCCCCTTTTTTGTCATGAAAAGGTCCGAGTGTCATTCCCGCCCCGTATCAAGTACGGGGTAAACTCCAGCGGGAATCCAGAAAGAGCAAAAAATATAGATTCCTGCCTACGCAGAGATTTTAAAGCGGCATATAATTTTACATTTAGAGCAAATATTGTCAAATACACGAGTGAAGGTATTAGGCATATTCGAAACAATGGATCGGCTTAGCCCCATTTTAGTAAAATAAAATA
>Ga0315274_10003880_pt1 | contig 22141 bp, 21 predicted proteins | sample YL17G02_20_MG_FD_203700 | JGI IMG/M metagenome (GOLD analysis project Ga0315274, IMG submission 203700) | Sediment microbial communities from Yellowstone Lake, YNP, Wyoming, USA - YL17G02_20 | ecosystem: Environmental > Aquatic > Freshwater > Lake > Sediment | place: USA: Wyoming | collected...
CCTCCCCCCCACGCCTTCCTCCGCGCCCCCCCGCGGGCGGGGCGGGGGGGGGGGGGGGGGGGGGGGGGGGGCCCCCGCGCGGGGGGGGGGGGGAGACTCGCGCCTCTCCCCACCCCTCCCTCCCGAGGCCGGTGACGACACTTTTGCCAAAACAAAACACGGAGAGGCGCCCCTCGGGCGCCGGTGACTCCACCGATCGATAGAGCCGAGGCCTCGACTCTTTTTTTCCGCCGAAAAAGACAACAAACGTCCCTCCCGCCCCCAACCCACGCCCTCCCCACCCCCACCAGGACGATGACCCGTACGTGCGCAAGACAGCCGCCGTATGCGTCGCCAAACTGCACGACGTGGCCCCCTCGCTCGTCGTCGACCGCGGCTTCGTCGACGCCCTCCGCGACCTCCTCTCCGATTCAAACCCCATGGTCGTCGCCAACGCGGTCGCCGCGCTGTCCGAAGTCGCCGCGGCCCAAGCGCCCGCCGCCCCCCCCGGCGGCGGCGCGGCCCCGCCGCCCTCTCCGATTCTCGACGCCGCCTCCCTGCACAAACTGCTGCGCGCGCTCAACGAGTGCACCGAGTGGGGCCAAGTGTTCATCCTGGACGCGCTCGCCGCGTCGCCGCTGCCCGCGGATCCGACGGCCGCGGCGGCCATCGCCGACCGCGTAGCGCCGCGTCTGCAGCACGCCAACGCGGCCGTGTCGCTGTCGGCGGTCAAAGTTTTGCTGCTGTGCGCGCGGGCGACGGCGGATCCGGCGGCCCGGGCGGCGCTTCTTGCCAAAGCCGCGCCCCCCCTCGTCACCCTCCTCGCCGCCGAGCCTGAACTGCAGTACGTCGCGTTGCGCAACATTCAGCTCGTGGCGGCCCTGCACCCCGAGTGCCTGCAGCACGAGGTGCGACAGAGGGGAGGAAGAGGGTGTGGAGGTTGCGTTCGTGCGCGCGCGCGGCCATCCTCACCCCACGCGCCCCTCCCCCTACCTTGCAGGTCCGCGCCTTTTTCGTCAAGTACAACGACCCCGCCTACGTCAAAGCGGAGAAGCTGGACGTGCTGGTGGCGCTGGCGACGGAGGCGTCGGTCGACGCGGTGCTCGCCGAGCTCAAAGGTTCGGGGGGCAAAGAGGAGGGGGGAGGAGGCGAGGGGGGGGGGGCGTGGGTGCCACGCCGGCCGGCACGCACCTGCCGGTCGCCCTCCACGCCGTCCCCGCCCCGCCGGCGGGCGTGCTTCGGGTGTGGGGAGAGAGAAAGAAAAAAAGAAAACCAACCTCACCCCTTTTCCTCCCTCTCTCCCCCCCCCCATCCCCCAGAGTACGCGTCCGAGGTCGACGTCGACTTTGCCCGCAAAGCCGTGCGCTGCGTGGGCGCCCTGGCCGTCTCGGTCGACGCCGCCGCGGAACGCTGCGTGTCGGCCCTCCTCGACCTCGTCCGCGCGCGGGCGCCGCACGTCGTCCAGGAAGCCGTCCCCGTCGTGCGCGACATCCTGCGCCGGTACCCAGGGCGGTACGAGGGCGTGCTCGGGGACTTGTGCGACTGCCTGGACGCGCTGGACGAACCCGCGGTGAGGGGAAGCCCGCCGGGGGGGGGGGGGGGGGGGGGGGGGGGGGTCGCCCCCAGTCCCAACCCCACCCCCACCCCACCCCCAAAGGCGCGCGGCGCGATGGCGTGGATCGTCGGCGAGTACGCCGACCGCATCGACAACGCGGCCGACCTCCTCGAATCCTTTCTCGACGCCTTCCCCGAAGAGCCGGCCGCCGTCCAACTCGCGCTCGTCACCGCCGCGGTCAAGCTGTTCCTCAAACGGCCGGACGGCAAGGCGCAGACGCTCCTCCAGCTGGTGCTGACGCACGCGACGCAGGAAGCCGACAACCCCGACCTGCGCGACCGCGCGTTCGTCTACTGGCGCCTGCTGTCGTCCGACCCGGAGGCGGCGCGGGACGTGGTGCTGGCGGAGAAGCCGGTCATCGAGCGGGCGGGGGCGGCGGTCGACGCGGACTTGGCCGCGTCGCTCCTCCCCCACCTCGCGACCCTCGCCTCCGTCTACCACAAGCCCCCGTCCTCCTTTGTATCGCGCGCCCGCCCTCCCGTGGCGCGCGCGGACGACTTGGAAGCCGCGCGCGCGGCGGGCGGCGGCGACGCGGGCGCGGTCGGGCCGTCGTCGGCCGCGGTGCCGGCGGGGCTCGCGGGCGACCTGCTGGACATGGGGGAGGCGTCGGCGGGCGCTCCGGCGGCTGCGCCGGCGGCTACGGACCTGCTGGGCGGGCTGGCGGAGCTGGCGGTGGGGGTCCCGGCCGCGCGCGCGGCCGCGCCCGCCGCCGCGTTCGACCCGTTCGGCGACCCCTTTGCCGCCCCCGCCCCCGCCGCCCCGCCCCCCGCCCTGCGCCGCGTGCTCGACCCCGCTGGCGCCGGGCGCGGCCTCGCGGCGGACGCCGCGGTCGTGCGCGGGCCGGGAGGCGCGGCGGGCGTCTACCGCCTCCGCCTGGCCAACACGACCGCTGCCCCCCTCGACGGCTTCATGCTCCAGTTCAACCGCAACGCGGCCGGCCTCGCGCCCGCGGCCCAGGCGGTGCCGGTGGGCGCGCTGCCGCCGGGCGGCGGCGCGGTGGAGGTCGACGTGCCGCTCGCGCTCGCGCCGACGCTCGTCGACGCCGCCGCGGGCGCCCGCCTGCAGGTCGCGCTGCGGTGCACGCAGCTGGGCGTGTTCTACTACGACGACGCGCTGCCGTGATGGGAGAGGGAGGGGTGGAGGGGGGACGGAGGGCTGGCAGAGGCGGGCGCCGCGCGGCCGGGCGTGTGTCACTCCCCATGCACCCCATCGCCAAAGCGTCCCTCATCTCCGCCTCCTGCGCCGTCGCGGGCGACGCCGCGTGCCAGCGGCTGACGCGCCGCCGCGGCCCGCACGACTGGCGGCGGTCGATGCGGTTCGCAGCCGTCGGCGCGACAATGCACGGCCCCTTTTTCTACACCGGGTTTCGCTGGCTGGACCGCACGTGGCCCGGGAAGACCGGTGCGAAGAGAGAGGGGGGAGGGAAGGGTGGTGGGCGAGGGAGGCGCGCGGCGCCCCCCCCGGACACCCCCCCCTCGTTCCTCCCAGCCTCGGCCGTCGTCGCCAAGACGCTGGCCGGCCAGGCCGCCCTCTTCCCCACCTACACCCTGGCCGCCATGGTGGCGCTGGCGGCGCTGGACGGGGCGGACAAAAAAGAGGTCACCGCGAGAGTCCGCGCCGGGTACGGCCGCGCGCTCGCCGCCGGCACCTTGTACTGGCCCGCCGTCAACGCGGTCAACTTTGCGCTGGTGCCGCCAAGCGGGCACGCCCGCTTGCTCGCCGTGAATGGCGCGGCCGCAGCGTGGAACGCGTATCTGTCTCTGGTCACCGACGACGCCGCGCGCGCTTCCGCGCCCCGGTGAGAGAAAGGGAGATGTGTCCCGTGCCTACCTATCTGTTTTCCGTCGTTTTTGGAGCCCTGGCGCGGCTCGAGCCCTGATTTCTTTTTTTTCTGCAACCCCTCCCCCCCTCACACCTCGTCCCTCCCCCCACCGTTCCCCTCCACCACGCCCGAGCCCGAGACCACTAGCGGGCGGGCCACCACCTCGTACGTCAGAAGAGGGGAGGCGCCCGGGGCCGCGGCGACGACGACGCGCCCCGCAAACCCCTCCGGATGCGCGACGCGCGCCAGCCACCCGCCGCCGGCCAGCGAGGCCAGGGTCACGTTCAAAGGGGTGCCCGCGGCCGTGGCGGCCGCCAGAGTGGTCGGCGGCCTGCCGCAGCCGCGTGGCGCGACGAGCGCCGCCGCAGCGGCGGCCGTCGCGGGCACGCCCGCGGCGGCCAGCTCCATGGCCAGGGGGTATAGGCAGGTGAGGCACGGGGTGGGAGGGGTGGATTGAGTGGCGGGAAGGGCAGGTGTGGGAGGCGCGTCCGCGGCCGGCCGTGCGCTCGCCGGCGGGTCGGCCGGAGCCACGGGAGCTGTAGTTTTAGGGGGGACGATCACCGGCGCCACCGTAGCCGCGGGCGTGGCCACGGGCGCTGGCGCGGCCGCGGGCGCCGACAGCCGCGCTACGAGCGCGCCCGCCGGCTCGCCGCCCCCGCCGCTCACGCCACAGGCCGGCGGCGCGACCGCGGGCATGGACGCATTGCGCCCCCCGGTCGCCGACGAGGGGCACACGCAGTCGTAGTCGGGGCGGGCGCACCCAAAGTCTTGCGAAAAATAAACGGCGAACGACCCCCCGTCCCCCTTGGCCGCCACCGCCACGCCCGTGCCCACCGAATCGTACCCGCAAGCGAGCAGGTTGGCGCGGTGGCCCGGGGAGCAGGCCCACGCGAGGACGAGGGAGGCGATGGACGAGTAGCCGGCCGCGATGTTTTCGCCGAGCGGGAACGAGCGAAACCCGGCCGCCGCCGCGCGCTCGCCCGCGCCGGATCCCGAGGATCCGGTGTGGGAAAAGATGTGGGTGGCCGCCATGTCGGCGGCGTGGCCGGCGGCCGCGGCGGCGAGCGCGCGCGCGGCGGGTGTCGCGGTCGCGAGCGAGGACCGCGGGGGGGCGAGGGCGGCGGGGCGCCAGGAGGCGTAGTCGCACGGGAGAAAGCATGCGAACGCGTCGGGGTTGGTGCGGACCGCGTTGGCGCAGGCCGAGATCTGCAAGAGAGAGGAGAGGGGGTCGCGCGCGCCGCGCTCCCCCGCCTCCCTCTCCACCGATAACGCCCCTCCCCCCCCTCACACCTGGTCCGCCACCGCCGCCGTGTTCAGCGTCGCCAGGTCCAGGGGCGCGTCCGGGCACGCGTCCGCGGGGTCGGGAGCGGACGCCTCGGCGCGCGCGGCCGCCGCGCGCGGCGCGCGCGCGACGCAGGACGCGCCGCCGCCCGTCACGCAGTCCACGTAGCCCGGTTTGCGGGCTGCCGGTGGCGGCTGCAGCACCAGGGCGGCGCAGGAGGGGTCGTCGTCGCCGCAGAGGGTCGGGGCGGGAGGGGGGGTGGAGGGCGTGCGCGCGGGGCCGCGCGCCGGACCGCGCGCCGGCCAGCGCGCGGGCGCCGGCGCCGCGGCCGCGGTCGCTAGCAGGAGCAGAGCCAAGCACAGGCGTGGCGCGGGCATGGTGGCGACGGCGCGTCCGTTTCTTCTTCGGGCCGCCGACAGCGGCGGGCAGTGCGGAGAGCGGGCGTCGGGTCGCGCGGCGCGGCATCGCCCCGCCACTCCCCTCCCCCTCGACCACCATGGCGGCGGCCTCGCCGCCGCCGCCGCCGGCCCCCACCCCCGCCCCCCTCCCCGCCCGCATCGCGCGCCTCCCCCCGGCGGTCGTCGACCGCATCGCCGCGGGCGAAGTGGTGCAGCGACCCGTGTCGGCGCTCAAGGAGATGCTGGACAACGCGCTGGATGCAGGTGGGTGTGGGGAGGGGGGCCGAGGCCGGGACGGGGGCGGGGAGAGGCGATTGGGGCTGGCCCGCCCTGCGTCTTAGGGTTAGGGTTAGGGTTAGGGGGACTGCGGGGCTGGCCCGCGCCAAACCCGCTCGCTCCTCCTCTTCCCCGCAGGCGCGACGCACGTCACCGTCACCGTGCGGGACGGCGGCTTCAAGCTGCTGCAGGTGCAGGACGACGGGGCGGGCATCGAGGTGAGAGGGGAGGGGGGGGAGGGCGGCTCGGCGCGCGCGCCGCCCGCCGCGTGCCCACCCCACCCCCGCGCCCTCAGCCGGCCGACCTCGCCCTGCTCTGCGAGCGGCACGCCACCTCCAAGCTGGCGTCATTCGCCGGCCTGGCGTCGCTGACGACACTGGGGTTTCGCGGCGAGGCCCTCGCCTCGCTCGCGCGCGTCGCGCGCGTCGGTGTGACGACCGCCACGGCGTCCTCCCGCACCGCCCTGCGCGCCACGTACGACAGCGAAGGGGTTTTGACGGGTCCACCCACCCCCGTCGCGGCGGCGGGGCACGGGACGACGGTGTCCGTGGAGGATTTGTTTTACAACACCCCCACCCGCCGCCGCGCCCTGGGCACCTCCGCGGACGAGTACGCGCGTGTCGTCGATCTGGTGGGGCGGTACGCTAGCCACCGGGCGGGCGTCGCGTTTGCGCTGAGGAAAGATGGGGGGGCGAAGCCGGACGTGCTCACGCGCGGCGCCGGGTCCCGCCTCGACGCCATTCGCGCCGTGTACGGCGCGCCCCTCGCCAAAGCCTTGCTCCCATTCGAGTTTCGGGAGGGGGCGGGAGCGGGTGAGGCGGCGGGCGCCGACGCCACCGCCGACCCGCCTCCTTCTTTTGCCGCCTCCGGCTTCGTCGCCTCGCCCGACCTCGCCACCCGCCGCGCCGCCTTCATCCTGTACGTCAACTCGCGCCCCGTGGACTCGGGCTTGCTCAAGCGGGCGGCGGACGCGGCGTTTGGGGCGGCCGCGCCAAAGGGCGCGAAACCTTTCGTGTGGCTGGACCTGCGCCTCCCACCCCCCCACGTGGACGCCAACGTGCACCCCACAAAAAAGGAGGTCGCCTTTCTGCACGCCGACGGCGTGGCGGCCGCGCTGGCGGGGGCGGTGGAGGGCGCGCTGCGGCGCGGCGACGCGGCGCGCGCGGTGCCGGCCTCGGCCCAGGCCCTGCTGCCCGGCGCGCGCCCGCCGGAGAGACCGGTCGGCCAAGCGGGGGCGGCGGGCGCGGCGGCGACGGCGCGGGGGCGGGCTGGGGGGGAGCACCGGCTCGTGCGCGGCGCCGACCCGGCGACGCAGACGCTCGACCGTTTCGTCGCGCCCACGCAGGCTGCCGCCGCGGCAGCCGCTGCCGCTGCCCCCCCTGCTCGCCGTGGCCGCAACGACCCCGGCCGCGCCGCCGCCGCGGCCGCTCTGGCCGCGGGCCCGCCCCCCCCTCGCGCGCGGCCCAACCCGCCGCCCGCCGCCCGCCTCGCCTCGGTCGCCGCCCTGCTCGCGGCCGTCGACGCGGACGCGCACCCGGGGCTGGCCGACGTGCTGCGCGGCGCGACGTTTGTCGGGGCGGTCGACGGCGAGCGCGTTCTCGTTCAATCGAGCGCGTCGCTCTTCCTCCTCCGCCTCCCGCCCCTCGCCCGCGACCTCGCCCACCAACAGACCCTGCGCCGGGTGGACGCGCCGGTGACAGTCGCGCTGGACCCGTCGGTCGCGGTGGCGGCCCTGGTCGAGGTGGCGCTGATCGAAGGCGGCGCGTCGGCGGACGAAGCGGCGGAAGCTGGCACCCTCGCCGCCCGCCTCCTCCTCCTCAAGGCCGGCCCCCTGGATGACCACCTGGGCGTTCGCATCGATGGGGAGGGGCGGCTGGCCGCCGTGCCGGCGCCGGTCGACGGTCTGCGCGCGGCCGCGCGCGCGCTCCCCGCGCTCGTGCTCGCGCTCGCGCAGTCTGTCGATTACACCTCCGAGTCGTCCTTCTTTGCCACGTCAGCAGCCGCCCTCGCCGACTACGCGGTCGCGTGCGCGGCGGCGGCGGCCGAGGAGGAGGAGGCAGAGGGCCGCGCGGGCTGGACCGCCGAACACGCGCTCCTCCCCGCGCTGCGCGCCCACCTCGCCCCGCCCCGCGCCCGGGCGGGGGACGGGTCGATCGTGGAGCTGGCCCGGCTCGACCGGCTCTACCGCGTGTTCGAGCGGTGCTGAGGCGGGGGACGAGGGACGGGCGAGGGCGGCCGCGCGCGCACTCCGATGCGGGCCCTGCGCCCCCTCCCACCCCGCCTCCGCCCCGCCCCGCCCGCTGCGGCCGCGGCGCCGCCGCCGCCGCCGGCGCTCGCGCCGACGGCGGCGGCCCCTTTGCGCGCCGCGGTCGCCGCAGCGACCGCCGCGCTCACCGCGGCCACGCCCGCCGCGCCCGCCCTCGCGGACGGTCGCGACGGGACGGGCGTGGGGCCGACGTCTACCGACGTGAAAAACGCGATCGAGGCCGACTTCGCGCGCGCCTATTTCGTGACAGGCCAAATCGATGGCGCCGCGTACGACCCCGCCTGCGCCTTTGTCGACCCCACGGTGACCGTGCGTGGCCTGGCCGAGTGGCGGCGCAACATCGGCGCGTTGAAGCGGTGGCTGGTGGACCCGCGCGTCGAGCTCGAGTCGATCGCCGCGGCCGCCGACGGGCGGTCCGTCGTCGCGGCCTGGCGCCTGGTCACCGGCGTAGCGCTCCCATGGGCGCCGATCGTCGACGTACGGGGCGTGACGACGTACGAGCTGGCGGCGGCGGACCCGCCGCTCGTCGTCCGCCACGTCGAGGCGTGGCGCGTGCCGCCCGCCGCCGCGGTGGCGCAATTGCTGCGGCCGGGGGGCGCATAGGGTGGAGAGGAGGCCCTGATTTCGTGTTTTGTGGGGGGTGGGAGGGCCAACGCAGCAAATGCAGACTGACAGAAAAACAAAACGCTCGCTCGACCGCATTCTCTCAACTGCCCGCCGTGTACGAATAGTAGGACGTAACGCCGTTGATCAGGTCCAGGCCGCGCGCGGCGAGGGTGCCCGCTAGGGGCACGCGCGCGAGCGCGCGCGCGACCCGCGCGAGCGCGGGCGCGGTCGCGGCGTCGTACGCAGGCCGCCGCACGAGGTACAGGGCCAACAAAGCACGCCTCCGCGCCAGCTCGCCGGCCTCGGCGTCGGACCAGCCAAAGGCGGCGGCGCGGTGCGCGGCGGCGCCGGGCGGGCCCGCGCGCGCGGCGGCCGCCGCCGCCGCGCCGCCGCGCCGGATGAGCGCCGCCGACGCCGCGTCCACCGCCAGAGAGAGAAGCCACGGTTTCCAAGAGGAGTCGCCGTGCGACCGCAGGGCGGCGACGTAGAGGACGGGGCGCAGGAGAAAGAGGAGTTCCCCCCACGCCACCGCCTCGGCGCCGCGCCACGCCGCCGCGCGCGCGGCGTCGCCCGCCGCGGCCAGAGCGGCCATGGGGTCGGGCGGGGCGGTCGGCGGCTCGCCGTCGTCCGCGGGCTCGATCTCCGCGGCCGCCGCGCGTGGCGGCCGCGGCGGCGGCGCGTCCCACCACCGCGGCGCGGGGCCGACGCCCTCCCCCCTCTCTTTGCCGGCCTGCGCCGCCGCCACGCACGCGTCGATGGCGCCCGCCGCCCCGGGCGGCGCGCGCGCGGCGGCGGCGGCGGCGGCGGCGCCGACGCGGGCGCCGGCGTGCGGGCGGCCCGGCGCGCCGCCCGGCGGCAGCCCGCGCGCCGCGCGAAAGGACGCGACCGCGGCCGCCAGCGCGGCCGCGCGCGCGGCCCGCTTGGCGGCGCGGGAGGTGGGGGCGGGGGCGGGCGGCGGCAGCGACGCGCCGCCGTCGAGCGTGAGCCGCGCGCCGGAGGAGGCGAGGGCGGCGAGGCGGGCGCCCGCTTTCACCGCCTCGAGTATGAGCAGCGGCGTGTACTTGCTGCGCACGTGGCCGGCGCGCGCGGCGCGGGCGGCCGCGATTTCGACGAGGACCTCGACCTGAAGGAGAGACGAGGGGAAGGGGGCAATGAGGGCGCTTCCTCCTCCTCCTCTCACGCCCGATGCGGCCATACCGCCACCTCCTCCCACCCTCACCTGCTGCAGGGCCGCGAGCGCGAGCGGCAGCCGCGGCGCGCCGCAGCCATGCGGCGCGTCCGGCGCGAGCAGGGCTTCATGGTAGACGCTCAGCAGCCCCAACGCGGCGTGCGCAGCCTCCAGGCCCGCTTCGCCCTCGGCAAAGCGGTCGGGCAGCAGCCAGGTGGCGGACGACGCGAGCGACTCGAGCGCGGCGACCGCGCCGGCGTTGGCGCGCACCCAGGCCGCGTGGCGAGCCAAGAGGGAAGGGGCAGGTGGGGCGGCGGCCGCGCCGGCGGGCGGCATGGTCGCGGGGCGGCCGCTGTGCGGCGGGTGGGCGACGACGCGCCACTCCCGCGCCGCCCCACAGCCCCGCCCGCGCCGTTCAGGTGATTAGGATGATGGAGACGTCCTTCCCGCGGGCGCCCGCGATTGCGGGAGGCCGGCCCGCCGCGCGGGGGCGCGCCGCCCATCCCGCCCCTCCTCCCCAGCCCCTCCCTGATGTCGTGGCAGCAGTATGTGGACGAGCACCTCATGGTGGACCTCCCCAGCGGTGAGAAAAGGAGACAGGGAGGGAGGGACGCGCCCGACCGCGCCGCGCGCAATCCCACCCCCACCTCCCCTCCTCTCCTCCAAGGCGGCCGCCTCGCGTCGGCCGCCATCATCGGGCACGACGGCGGCGTGTGGGCGGCGTCGCCCGAGTTTCCCGAGGTGACGCCGGAGGAAGTCGACGCGGTCGTCGCGGGCCTGGCCGACGGCGGGGAGGCCGCCCTCGCCGCCGCCGGCCTGCGCCTAGGCGGTGTCAAGTACCTCATGATCCCCGGGGACCCAGGGTCGGTCATCCGGGGGAAGAAAGGGCCGGACGGGGTGACGATCAAAAAGACGGCGACCGCGCTGGTCGTCGGCGTGTACGGCGCGGGCGCCCAACCGGGGGAGGCCAACGTGGCGGTGGAGAACTTGGCCGACTACCTGGTGGGGCAAGGGATTTGAGGGGGGGAGGGGGTGGGGTCGAGCGTGGAGGCGGGGCGGTGGTGGCGGTCGGCGCTCCCGACGGCGCCGACGCGCGCCCGGGGTGGGACTGAAAATCTGCTGCCGCGGTCACGAGCGCGGGCGGGTGCGTGGAGGCGGCGAGCGGGGTGCGCCCTCGCCCGTGGCGCGGAGACGGCGCGGGGCGCGGCCACGTCGCGCGACCGCCGTTGCGCTGCCCCACTTCCCGCGCCCACGCCCACACCCGCGCCCGCCCCCGCCCCCGCACGCCCCGCCCCGGACCCTCTCATGTCCAGCGTGCGCCGCTCGGCCCGCCGCGAGGCCGCGGCGTCCGCCCTGCCCGGCGACGCTGTGGTTCCCCAAACGCCCGCCGGCCCGCCCGCGGTCGCCGTGCCGGCCGCGTCGCTCTTCTCGCAAGGTGGGTTTGATTGGCGGCGGGCAATGGGGGTGTTGGGATGTGGGGCTGCGGGCGCGCGGGGGCGGCGCGGCCTCGTGCGGCGCCGTCCGCCGCCGCGGGCCCGCATTCGGCATGGGCGTTGCGTCGGGCGCGGTCTGGCACGGGGAGAGGGCGCACCCGCGGCCGGGCCGCGGCGCGCCACCGCCACGCCCCCTCGCGACCGCGACCGCCGACCCCTGCTCCTGCACCCGATTTTCGTCCCCTGTCCAGGCCTCCCGTTCCTCCCCGACCCCCTGCACAAGCCCGCCTTCATGCCGCACCAGTCGCTCAACCCGCTGGAGGTCGCCGAACTGCGCGCCGCGCGCGAGCGCGCAGCCAAAGCGGCCGAAGGGCGCCGCGCGCAGCTCCTCGCGCACCGCCGCGCCAAGCGCGCCGCCGCGGGGCCGGTGGGGGCGCACAAGTCGCCCGCCGGCCGCCGGTCGGCGTCGCCCGAGGCGGCCAACGCGCGCGCCTCGTACACGGGCCCGCTCGAGTCGACCTACGAAACCGACGCCGAACTGCAGGCCCGCCTCGCGGCCACGACCGACGAGGGCGAGGTGAAGCGCCTGAAACGCCTGCTCCGCAACCGGGTCTCGGCCCAGCAGGCGCGCGAGCGCAAGCGCGCGGCGCAGGACGCGCTCGCGCGCCGCGCCGACGTGGCCGACGCGCGCGCGGCGGCGGCCGAGGCGCGGGTCGCGGCCCTGGAGCGCGAGTCGGAGATGCTGCGGCGCGTCATCCAAAACATGCGCAGCGGGTAGAGAGTGGAGGAGCGGAGGGAGAGGGGGGCGCGCCGCGCCGCGCCGCGCGCCGCCGTGCCCGCCCGTTTTTGCCCGCGCCCACACACCCGCCCGCGCACACGCACCACCATTCTTTGCGGCCGCCGCCCGTGGCGGCCGCGCCCGCCGCAACCACCCCCAATTCTTTCCCCCCCCGAGAGAGCGAGCGTTTGCGTGTGTAGCCTTGTCCCCCTCACGACGCGGCGGCCGCGCGCCGAGCGCGGCGCGGCGGGGCGCGCCACTCCCCGGCGCGCCCCTGTCTCTTTCGCTCACACCGCTTCGTCGCCGCGCGCGCCGCCGCCCCCCGCGCCGCCCGGCGGCGGCCGGGGCGGCCGAGGCGCGCCCGAGGGCGGCCCCGCCACGCGCCCGCCCCCGCCCCCGGCCCTCCCGGCCAGCGCGTGCCGCACCGCGCGCCCCGCGGCGACCGCCGACGCGTCGCCGACCGCTAGGGCCGCCCTGTACGCCGCCGCATCGATTCTCAGCACGCGCGCGGGCGCGTACACGACCGCGTCGAAATCGGGGACGTAGGCCGGGTCGGAGAGCGCCTTGGCGGCCAGCACCGACCACGGGCCGAGGTCGGACTCAAACCCTTCCGTCCCCGCCCGCACCTTGACCCGCCCCTGCAGCACGAGCGTGAACGCGGTCGACGGCACGCCCCGCGTGTAGAGGGTCAACGCGCCATCGGCCGCGGCGGGCGGCGTGCCCGGCGGCGGCGACGGCGCCCGCGGCGGCGACGGACTGCGGTCGCCCTTGTCCCGGCCCGCCGGCGGCGACCGCCGCGGCGACCCCCGGTCGCCCGCCCCGCCCGGCCCGCCCGCCGCGCCCGACCCCGCGCGCGACGCCGACGCGGCGGCGCCGCCGTCGCCGTTGGCGTCGACGACTTCCGCTTGGCGGACGAGGCCTCTGAGCACGGCGTCGGCGACGGAGAAGCGCGCAAACTCTTTGACCGACGTGGACAGAAACGCGCACACCGCCGTCGTCTCCGCGGCCGACAGCGCGGACGCGTCGCGCAGCTTGTGCTCAAAGAGGGAGAGGTAGGTGGCGATGTCGGGGCGGGAGCCTCGGCGGCTGAGGCGGGGGGGAGGGGAGGAGGGAAGGGGCGTCGGCGGCGACAGCTCGAAAGGGCACCAAACCAACGCCGCCGCCTCCCCACGCGCACCCGCCGCCGCGCGCCACGCGAGGCGCGCCGGGCTCGTTCGAGGTGAACGTGTCGGACTCGTCCACGATCTCGTCCTGGATGACTTCCTCCAAAACGTCCTCCAGCGTGATGACGCCCGTCACCTCTTTGGGGGCGATGGCCAGCGCCGACTGCGCCGACCGGGTCGTCGTCGCGGCGCCGGCCGCGTCGGCAAAGGGCGTCGCGGGGAGCGCGCCGCCGCGCGGCGTCTCGCCGCCGGCCCCGCCCGCCCCCGGCCGCAGCCGGCACGCGACCATGAGGTGGGTGCCGCACGTCTTGAACAGCTTAAACACCTCGTTCAACGGGGTGACGTCGAGGATGAACTGGACGGGGGCGTCGCCTTGCAGCGCGACGATCGCGCGCACCTCCACCTCGTCGTCCGGGTCGATCAGGATCAAGTCTTTGGTGTACAGGATGCCGATGATGTTTTGGGGGTGGGTGTCGTAGACGGGGATGCGGGTGTAGCCCGACCGGTAGACCGCGAGCATGTTGTCGAAGTTGAGCCTCGTCGCGGCGTCCAGGGCAAACACTTTGTCCATGCGCGTCATCACGTCCCGGACCTGCGGGGGGGAGGGGAGGGTGGGGAGGTGGGCCTTTGTTTTGCGTTTTGTTTTTGGCGCCGGCCGCGACCCCACCTCTCCCCCTCCATTCCTCTCACCCGCTTGTCCCGGATGTCCAACGCGCCGGACAGCACTTTGTAGTCCTCCCGCGTGACTGACGGAGGGAGGGGGGGGAAGGGCAAGGGTCGGAGGGCGCGCGCCGGACCGCGTCCCACACCCGCACACCACCCCCCACGCCCGCACGCACGCCCAGACTCTTCCCGGTGCTCCGGATTCTCCACGTGAATGGTGATGAGGTGCTTCAACTCGGCCCTCGAGTACATGGTGCCGACCTCCCGCCCCAACGCTTTGTCCAGCAGCCACGAGAGCGGCCACGCGATGGGCGCCAGCAGGAACATGAGCGCCCAGATGATGTACGTCGTGTGCGCGGCCAGGACGAGGCCGTAGCGGGAGCAGATGGCTTGCGGCAGGATTTCCGCGAGGACGAGCGTGAGCACCGTCGACACCACGAACGCGACCACCCCGCCCGCGAACGACGCAATGAGGATGGGCAGAAACGTGTTGGCCACCGTGTTGGCGATCAGCAGCGTGCAGAGGAGCCAGTTGCCCTTCTCCCGGATGGGGATGAGGCGCCGCGCGTGCGCGCGCTCCTTCTCCGAGTCGGACGCTTTGGACACGATCTCCAGGCCCACCTTGTCCAGGCCCATGATGCCCAGGGTCATGCCTGCCGAGGGGAGGGGCGGACAGTGGGCGGCGGGCTTTTGGCGGCGCGGCAAGCCGCGGCCGTCGGCCGCCCTGTTTTCCGTTTCGGCCGCCGCGGGGCGCGGCCGCGGCCGCCGGCCATCGCCCGCCCGCGATTGGCCAAGAGCCGTCCTTGCCGTCGACCGCGCCCGCGCGGCGCGGCGCGGGCGCCCGCCGCGCGGGCGCGCCGCATCGCCGCGCCGCGCCCCACCCTCCCCTCTTCCACCGCGGCCCACCCGCGAAGAAGCCGGACGTGCACACCACCACAATGGCCAGCAGCCAGCGCAGGGGGACGGGCAGGTTGGTGACGTCCACCAGGTTGGAGTCGGAGACGGGGCACCCCGCGGGGGTCGCCATGGCGAGGGGGTGGAGTGGGGTGGGGGCGGGCGCCGGCGCGGCGGGGGCGGGGCGCCCGGAGGCGGGGTGGGAGTGACGAGGGCTGGCCGCGCGCGCGCGGTCGGCCGGCGGCTCACACGCCGTCCCTCGCTCCCCCTTCAATCCCGCTTCCCGTCACGCGTTGCCTCCTCTGCTCCTCCCCGCCCCGCGAGCAGGGCGCCGGTGTCATATCCCCCCCGCCCCGCGGAGAGCGCGGCCGCGCGCCCCGGCCCCACCCGCGCCAGCACGGCGGCCGCCAGCCAGGGCGCGTACTGGGTGGCGTACGCCAGAAACAGGACGGGGTGCTTGGCGATCCAGGCGACGCGGGCGCGGTGGTGGGTCGCGGCAACAACCAGCTCCGCCGCGCGGTCGAGCGACACCCGCCCTTTGGACCCCGACTCGGGCGGGGCGGGCGTGAGACCTTGCGGGCCGTAGACCAGGCGCGGTGGCGCGCCCGCGGGCGCGGTGAGAGGGCCGGGGCAGGCAACGACCGCGGCCACCCCTCCAGCCCGCATCTCGGCGTCGAGCGACCTCAGGAACATGGTCAGCGCGGATTTGGCCGCGGAATACCCCGCCTGGCCGGGCGATGGCACGACGGCGGCCATCGAGGCAACCCCGACGACGACCGCGGGCGCGGCCGCACACAGAAAGGGGAGCGCGACCGCCGTCAGGCGCATGGGGGCGCCCGCGTTGACGTCCAGGAGAGAGGTCAAGGTCGCGGGGGACGCGTCGATGGCGGCGGCGGCCTGGGAGGCGCCGGCGCAGTGGACCAGGACGGAGACGCCGCGGCCGCCGCCCGCGGCGGCGCCCGCGGCGGCGGCCGCGGCGGCCGCTTCGGCCAGGGCGGGGCCGCCCGCCGTGACGTCTAAAGGAAGCACGGTCGTCGGGCCGGTCAGCGACGCGGCGACGGCTTCGAGGCGGGGGCGGGAGCGGGACGACAGCACGACGTGCGCGCCGGCCGCCGAAAACGCGCGCGCCACGGCCGCGCCCAGGCCCGCGCTCGCGCCGGTGACCCACACAGTGCGCCCGGCAAAGGCGGCGGGAGGGGCAGGCCCGCGGGCGAGGAGGGAGAGGTCGGCGTCGGCGCTGAAATAGGGACAGGGGGGTGGTTGGGCGCCCGCGCGCGGTTCCACGCCCCCCTTTCACCCTTGCTCCACCCAGCACACACGTCGCAAAGCGCAGCAGGCGCGCCACGAGCCACGCGCCGAGCGCGGCCGCCGCGAGCGGGCGCCAGCGCGCGGCGGCGGCCGACGCCGCGTCGATCAGCGCTGGGGGGAGCGCCGCGATCTGCATCGGCGCGCGGCGTGTCGGGAGGCGGCGCGGGGGCGGGCGGGCGGCGCGCAGCGCGGCGCGCATCTCTGCGGCCGCACTCTCGCCGCCGGGTGAGCCAGGCGGGGGGCGGTCGACCCCCCTTGCCCCGGCTGTGAGTCCAGCGCACATATCGCGCCCTCTTGGGACGGCCGCCGACCCCCCACCTCCCCTTAGCAGGTCGACCGCCTTCACCCCGACGCGCCACGATGCGCCAACCCGCCCCCTGCCACCGCTCCACCCCCACCCCCACCCGCCCTAGCCGCTGCATGCGCGTGGCGGCCACGCTCGAGGGAGGGGCGGGGCGCCGCGCGACGCTCGTGGGACTGCTCTCCCTCGTGGCTGCGCCGGGGGCGGCGCTCGCGGAGAGGCGCATCACGTCCGGGCCCAACGGCACGTATGCGCTGGTAAGGGAGAGACGGGGAGGGGGTCGAGAGCAAGGGAGGGAGGAAGGGATCGTTTTTTTTGCCTGTGCCCGACGCGCCTCCTCCCACCTCCCTCCCCCCCACTCGCAGGAGCTCGAGGCCGCGGTCGCCGCGCGCGGCGGGTCCGGGTCCCTGCTCGCCGACTTTCAGGGCAAGCAACGCCCCGAAACAACGGGCAACGAGGCGCGTGGCGCCGCGCCGGCGGAGGCCAAGCCCGCGGCGGCGCCGAAACCGGCCGCCGCCGGTTAGCCGGCGCCGTCCAAGACGCTGAAGTTGAGCGGCAAGCCAGTGAGGAGAGAGGGGGGAGGGAGAGACGCGAGCGACGATGAGACGAGAGAAAAAAAAAAGGGGGGCGCCGAGCGCGCTCCGGTAACAGTGCCCCACACGCACCACGCCACAGCGGTAGAGGGGAGAGGATTCTCCCCTCTACCCCTTGGCCTTGGCCTGGGCGTGCCCAATCGCGATCGCGACGACACTCGCGCCGCCGCCGACGATAGCGAGGGTGCCGAGGCCCCACTTGAGCTTGCGGTGGGTCATGCCCTGCACGTCGTACATGTGCTTGGCGTGGATGTAGTCCGGGCCCTAAAGGGGAACGAGAAGGGGAAGGGTGTGGGTCGCGCGCGGTGTCGCGCGGGTCGGGGGGCGCGCCGCGCGCCTCGGACGCCCCGCGGGCGGCGCGGCCGATGTCGCACGCGGCCAGCCCGGGGGGCGCGAGGGGCGCGGGGCGCGGCGCGGCCGCGCGGGGATGGAGGGCGCGCCGCGCGCCGGGCCCCTCCTCTCTCCCACGCTCACGTGGTGCCCGCCCCCGCTCGCGGCGGCGGACGTGCGCAGGGCGCGCACGCCGCGGGCGAGGAGGAGGGAGGGGCGGCGCATGGCGTCCGGCGGCGCAGACTGCGCCGGCGCAGCGCCGACGCCGCCACACAGCCGCCGTCCACGCCGCCGCCGCCTCTAGTGGGCGCCGCGCCGCCACTCCCGACCCCCAGGAGCAGGCGCCAGGCGTGCCCGCCGAGCGGCAGCAGCCGCCGTCGGCGGCCGCCGCATCCAGCCGGCGAAGGCGCTGCCCTCGCGCCCGCCCCCCAATCCCACCTGCACTAGACCCACCATGGACGCCCTGGGGCCCGCCGACCACGTCCGCCTCGCCCCCGCGCGGCACGCGCCGCGGTCCGCGCGGGAGACGGCGGAAGGGCGGCACTGGCGCCGGTACAAGGAGGTGTCGGTGACGCGCCAAGTGAGGAGAGGGGGAGGGTGCGGGTGGACGAGGGGGCGAGAAGGCGGGACCGGAACCGCGCGGCCGACCCCGGCCGCCCTCCCGCCCCGCCCCCGCCCAGGTCGGCGGCGTCTCCCACATCCACTTTTGCGAGGCCGCCCCCCACGATTTCGCGGTCACGGCCTCCACCCGCGTCCACCTCTTCGCCGGCCGCACGCGCGCGCCGCGCGGCGCCGCGTCGCGCTTCCCGGACGTCGCCCACTGCGGCGTCTTCCGGGCCGACGGCGCCGCCCTCGCCGCGGGATGCTCTGACGGCACTGTGCGCCTGTTCGACGCGAGGACGCGGGGGTTGTTGAGGCAGATGGCGGGCCACGCGGCGCCCGCGCGCGCGGTCGCGTTCGGCGCCGACAAGCTCGCCCTCGCGTCCGGCGGCGACGACGCCACCGTGCGCCTGTGGGACCCGGCGGCCGGGGCGGCGACGGGGAGGCTGGACGGGCACACAGACTACGTGCGCGCGCTCGCCGCCGCGCCCGCGTCGCCCCACGCGTTCCTGTCGGGCGGCTACGACCACGCCGTCAAGCTCTGGGACGCGCGCGCCGGGACGTGCGTCGCCACGCTCGACCACGGCGCCCCGGTCGAGGCCGTCCTGTACCTCCCCGGCGCCGGCCTGTGCGCGTCGGCGGGCGGCACCGTCGTCAAGGTCTGGGACGCGCTCTCCCGGTCCCCCACCCCGCTCGCCGTCCTGGCCGCCCACCAAAAGACGGTCACCTGCCTCGCCGCCGCGGCGTCCGCCGGGGCGGGCGCGGCGGCGGGCGCCCGGCTGTTGACCGGGTCGCTCGACGGGCGCGTGCGCGCGTTTGACCTGACCACGTTCGCCCCCGCCCATGCCTGGCGCCTCGGCGCCCCGGTCACCGCCCTCGCCCTGTCGCCCGACGGCGGGAGGACGCTGGTGGTGGGGTGCGGGGACGGAACGTTGGCGGTGCGCGCGGCGCCAAAGAGGGCGGGCGGCGGGGCGGCGCGCTCGGCCCCTGCCGCGTCCCGCCTCACCGGCGCCGCCCTCGCCCCCGCGCGGCGCCGCCCCCGGCTGACCGCGTCCCACTTTCGCTACTTTCTGCGCGGGCGCGACGCGGCGCCCGCGCCGGGCGAGACCGTGGTCGGCCCCGACCCGAAAGCCGCGCGCGGGCGCGGGCGGCCCGCCGCCGTCGACGCCGCCCTGCGCGCGTTCCGGCATGGGGACGCGCTGGATGCGGCGCTTGCCGGCGGGCGGCCGGCGGTCGTCGCGGCCCTCTTGGATGAGCTGTCGGCGCGCGGCGCGCTGCGCGCCGCGCTCGGCGGCCGCGACGCGCCCCGGCTACTGCCCGCCCTGGCCTTTGCCCGGGCGCATGTGAGTGATCCGCGGTACGCGGGCGCGGTCGTGGCGATGGCGCACGGGTTGCTGGACGCGTATGCCCCGGTCGTCGGCACGGACGAGGGGGTCGACGCCGCGCTCGCGGCCCTGCGCGCGCGCGCGTCGGCTGCCGCGCGGGATGATGCTGCGCTCGCGCGGGTGGCGGGCGCTGCGGCCGCGCTGCGGGCGCTGCGCGTGTGACGGGAGGAGCGAGCGCGTCGGCGCGCGCGGCCGGCCAACGACTCTGAGCCTCCTCTCTCGCGCCCACACCCACGCCCGCCCCCGCGGCGATCGCCCGCCCCGCCTCCCGACACCCGCAGGACGCTCGCCGCCCGCGGCAGCGGCCACACCGCGCGGCCCGGTCCGCGCATTCCCCTCATGGCGGTCGTCACGTTTGTGCAGGCCGCCGACGGCGACGCCGTCCACGGCGCGGGCAAAGGTGAGATAGAGGCACGCGTCGAGGGAGGTTGGGACGGTGCCGGCGCGGCGCGCGCCCCGCGCGCCCCCCGCGCGCCGCCGCCACGCATGGCCGCGCGCGCCGCCGCCCGACGCGCCCCCCGCTTCCTCTTCTCCTCAGCCCGCAGCAAGCGCGCCCCCCTCAAACCGCGCAACGGCCCCCCGGTGGACGCCGGCGCCGCCCTGGTCGGCCTCGCGCTCGGCGCGGCGGGCGCCGCGGCGGGCGTCGCGTGGCGCGCGCTCACCCGGCAGCGGGACGACGCCAAAGGTAAAGAGAGGGGGAGGAGGAGGGGTGGTGGGTGGCGGACGCGGCCCACCGCCGCCCCGCCGCGCCCAACCACCCCGACCCGCCCCCCTCTCTCCTCTCTTTAGCCGCCGCCGAGAACGCGGCCGCCATGCTCGCCGCCACCCAGGCCGCCCTCACCGCCGCGTCCACCGACTTGACCGCCGCCCGCGCGGCCCTGGACGCGGCGGCGGGCGAGGTGCGCGTCACGCGGTCACAGCTCGAGCTGTTGCGCCGCGAGTTGCGCCACGCGCGCGCCGGCGCGGCGGCCGCGGGCGACGCGCGGGAGGCGGCCGACTACGAGGCGAGGACGGCGTCCTGGCTGGCGCGCGGGCCGGCCGGGTCGTGGGCCGACTAGGAGAGGGAGGGGAGAGGAGGAGGGGGCGCGCGCTTGCAACGCCGCGGTCACCCCCTCCCCTTCTCCCCTCCCCTCCTCTCCTCAAAACGTCCACCGCATGCCCAGCACCGCGGACGGTTTGACCGCCTTGCCGCCGCCCGCGGCGGTCCGCGCGTCGCCGTACGGGGCAACCGCGTCGATCGTCAGCGTCGCCGTTTTGCCGGGGCCCGCGGCCAGCCACGCCGGGGACGCCGCCGCGGTCGCTCGCGCGACCCGAGTGCGCGGGTGCAGGGTGACGACGGAGGACGCCCAGGGCGCAGGGCGCAGTTTCAGGGTGGCGAGGGGGCCGGCCAGGAAATTGTAGGCGGCGCCGATGGAATGAATCACCCCGTTCCTCCCTTTCCTGACCTTTTTCCGCGCGTGCAGGGTGAGGCCGGCGACTGAATCGAGCACAGCGCCTGCCTTGACGCCGTCGGGGGTGTAGTGCGTCTGCGAGACGGCGCCTGAAGAAGAGGGGAGAGGGGAGGCAAGAGTCGGACGAGTCGCCTGCGTCGCGCCCCCTGCCGCCACCGCCCACCTCTCCACGTACGGCGCCGGGTCAGGTTGTCGATCTCGGCGGACACGACGTCGGCGCCACCGCTCCCGTCGCCCGCCGCGAAACGGCGCGTGAAGCGCAGGCGCGGCGACGGCACCAGGAACCAGCGCCCGCCGGGCACCGCCTGCACCACGTCCAGGGTGCCGCCCGCGGCGGGGCCGGAGAAGGTGAAGGCGGAGTCCTGGTTGGGTAGTTGGGAGAGGGGAGGCGGTCGTGGGGGGGGGCCGGCGCGCGCCTGCCGCCCGCCTCGCCCCGCCCGCCCTCCCACCACCCCCTCCACCCCTACCTTGGACCCGGTGTCGTGCGCCACCAACCAGCCGGCGCCGCGCGCGCCCAGGGTGAAGGCGCGCGACGGCGCGCGCTGCGCGATCGACACTTTCGTCACGGCCCCGACCCCCAGCTCCACCGCGTTGACGAGGGCGCCGCCCGGGATCGCCACTTTCTCCGTGAGCGACAGGATGCGGACGGCCGGCGGCATGGCGGGCGCGCGGACGGCCGACGGCAGTGGGGACGCAGAGCGGCCGCGAGCCAACGCCACTGCGCCCCTCGCGGGCCCCCGCCGGCGCGGCGCGCGATCTCCAGCGTCCGTGTCGACGCCCCGCGGGTGGCGCCGCCGCGGAATGCGCGCCCCGCCGCGCGCGACGCGCGGCGGGTGCCCTCTCCCCGTGCCCCTCCTGACCCTGGCCCAAGTCTGCGCGCTCTTCTGGACATTCGCATCCGCCCTGGCGCGGCTGGCGGCCGACCTGCCGGCCGCGCTGCTGGCCGCGGCGGCCCTCGCAGCGCGTGTCGCGGCGCCGGAGGGCGCCGCGGGCACGGGTGGCGCCATTTTTTACGAGGGCGTCGTCAAGCACCGCCGGGACAAGCCCGTGGTGCACGAGTTTAGGTCGGAGAGGGGGGCGAGAGGGGTGCGCGTGTTTGTTTGGTCGTTCGAGCGCGCGCCCTGACCCACCCTCCCCACCTTCCCCCCCTCTTCAGCTACCCCGTCCGCCTCGCCCTCATCGACCTGGACAATCCACCGCCCTGGTACGCGGCATCGGGGCAGGCCGGGGCGCACTTGACGGCCGCGGCGGCGCGCGCCGCCGCGGGGACGGCGGCCGGCCCCGTCTGGCTCCTGACAAACCCCTGGGCCGCGGGCTACGCCCAAAACCCAATCTCGGTCTACTACTGCTACGCGGACGGGGGTGGAGGGCCGCCACACGGGGGGAGAGAGGGGGGGTCGGTCAAGGCCGCGATCGCCGAGGTGACCAACACGCCCTGGGGCGCCACGTCATCCTTCACGTTCGACCCCGCGGGCGACACCACCCCAAAGTGCATGCACGTGTCGCCGTTCATGGGCATGGGCAACGAGTGGCGCCTGAAAGCCGGCCCGCCGTCGTGGCGCGTGTCGGTCCGCGTCGCCGCCACCCACCCCGCCCACGGCCCCTACTTCGCTGCCGACCTGGCCGCCGTGCGCTGCGTGGGGGACGGCGCGGGGGCGCGCAACGAGCGGGCGGGGGTGGGGGTCTTGCTGCGGTGCGGGCGGGGGGGGAGGGGCAGGGGCGGCGGCCGCGCGCCCCCCCCCCCCCCCCCCCCCCCCCCCCCCCCCCCCCCCCCCCCCCCCCCCCCCCCCCACAACCCCCCCCCCCCCCCCGCCCCGCGGGGCACACGCC
>Ga0315274_10003883_pt1 | contig 22130 bp, 58 predicted proteins | sample YL17G02_20_MG_FD_203700 | JGI IMG/M metagenome (GOLD analysis project Ga0315274, IMG submission 203700) | Sediment microbial communities from Yellowstone Lake, YNP, Wyoming, USA - YL17G02_20 | ecosystem: Environmental > Aquatic > Freshwater > Lake > Sediment | place: USA: Wyoming | collected...
CTCATACCGCCTCCCAGCTCGGTGTAAACAAGCAGCCAGCAGGACAAGTGGTTTCCATGAGATTGGCTATGTCGTACAACACCGCGCCATCCGAGCATACCGCCCAAGATGTCCCGCACTTATCGCAGCGTAGCCACACAATGTTTTCCCACCCTTTCGGCATTGGATGGACTGTTCTTTTCCCGCAATATAAACACACCTCTTCCATACCCCCACTATACGCCACGGAAGCCTACAGTGTGACAGCAGCAATCAAGGGCACCGAAGCCCCAGACGCCAAAAGCCAGCACTGAGAGCATACAGGCACCACAAGGCATACCAGTGCGGAAGCCGATAGAACGCACAGTGAGATAGCAGTGTGGGCCTCAGTGTGGACAGTATGTCGGTGAGTAGGCCAGTGTGTATTACCAAGGTAAGCCATCGGTAGCGGGGAATGGCAAATGGCAAAAAGCAAAATTTTGAAAATTCCGTGGCGTGTGATAGCCCCCAATGGCCCGAAAAATAGTCTAAATATAATAGCCGTCCTATCGCCGATGGCCCACCCTGTCAAAACAACCCTACCATCCCACGGCCCGCACGGCAGGTGCATAATGCGCCTTTGCCAGTGGCCTATAGGCCCATGAATGGCGCAAAACGCACCGCTCGGCAGCAAAATGGAAACAGCGAAAAAAGGCCAATAAATGATCGGTTTTCCCGGCTCACGGATACCAGTGCGGACAGTATGGCGATCAGTGGTAGGATATTGAAGGTTTTCAGGGCTCTGTAGGATGCCCTACAATGGCTTGGAAACATGCAGTATTCAGTGAGTGCCGAACGGCACCCGCTGTGCTGGAACCCCTTGACATACCGACGCCGTATAGGCCATCCTGACGCTATTACCAGCAACGTCGCATAATAATCCCTATGTCTACTATCGGAGCTTCCGCTACAACACTGCGGTTTACAGGCACTTACGGCAGGAATGACCCCGTTTTGGAGCCGATTTATGTCTACTTTCCACAGAAAATCCTGATTTCATTGGTGTTTTCGCATGTTTTGCCAGCTCATCACTGGTAGTCACCGGCTCCCATGCCGAAACGAACAACAGGCCCTCGGGGATGCGTACAAAAGCTGTATATCCGCCCACCCCGTGACATACCGGGCAGTAACCCCACTCGTTCATAAGCTCGACGGGCATCGGTAGCCCACAGTCGCATAGCCAGTATTCGCTTGTTTTATGGCCTTCTCTCACGCTGTAGCCCTCCCGAAGCCATCCAGCCGTATGCTGGCGTCCACCGGCTTCTTGATCGTTTGTAGGCCATTGTAGCGGCCTTTACTGCCGCACTGGCAAAATGCACCACTGCGGCCTGTTTTGGCTCATGCAGCCTGCGCTTTGCACCGTGCGGTAATATTGTGTATCCGCTCTGCTTTTATGAAATTAGTTGCATATTTTCCCGCGAAGTGTTCGCAACAATTCTGCGAGAAATGGCTAACCGCTTCCGCTGCCGCACTGGCCTTCCCTGCCGCAGTATCCCCTGCCGCACTGGCCTTCTCTGCCGCACTGTCTCTGCCGCAACGGTAGCCACTGTTTTCCCAAAAAATATTCAATATCATTCATTTTCGCTGTATCTACAACACTGTCAACATCGTATGCCTTATATGGCTTGTTTCATCGGTATTCCACTGGTTGCCGAACCGCACGATGTGCCTCTTTGGATCAGGCTTACCTTCTCTTCGTCGGCTATTACTAATGCACCTTCTGGGCTCCATCGTAGGCCCATACTCGGCATACTTCCTTCGCTGTGCAGTTAAGGCAATTGCTTCGTTGTTCCATTCAATCTTTCTTCTTTCTGCGGTGTCCCAGTTGCTGCATGGCTCGGTGCCTGCAATAATGGCATACCGTGTGCATGTCGGCTTCCGTGTGCAGTCCTTACAGTATCTTTTCGGCTTCAGCTTCATCGGTAATCCTGCTCCAGTGCTCTATCCGCAGCGTACCCTCGGGATGCCACAGGTCGCAGTTCCACTTGCCAGCTTGAAACTTCAACGCCGCCTTATCGCCCCGAAGTACCACAGCCTTCCAGCCGCAGTGGGTTCTGGCGCATGTCTTGCATTGTTCCTTGGGCGTCATTTGAGCCTTTCTTCCTCAGCCCCAACCAGCCGCAGCTTCTTCCGCACGTGATGAAGTATGCCGTTGACCATGCGCTCTCCCACGATAAGCGTGCCGTCTGGGCTCCAAAGCAGACAGGCATAATCCCCGACCAGTGCTATTCGTGTCCGTCGCGCAAGCTCGCGTTTCGGGCAGGCACAGGCACCGCAGTTTTTACAGTATCTGTCTTCGGCAGTCATTCGATTCTCTCTTCCTTAACCGGGGTAAGGCAGCCGCTGGCCTGTTTTGGCTGGAAGAACACTCTGGGAACACTGAGTTTGCACGCCCCGCAGTATGGAAACGATTTCGATAATCTCTTCGACAGCGGGCAGATGGAGTAGGTCTTCCAGTAGTCACATGAGTCCACTATCGCCATTGTCGTTGCCATCGGCCTTGAATCTCTGGCTCTCATTCGATTCTCTCTTCGCTCCATTCTCTGTCACCGCCCACACTGAGTGTGCCCTTGGCCGTGTAGGCCCAGCACTGTATGATCTGAGGATGACGGAAGCTTGCCAGTAGCGTCGCATTCCTTGCCACGGCAGCCTCGTGCCGCTCTCTGGACGTGAACGGGCATATCTCTTCAGCGCACGTTTTGCATGTTTGGGTCATTTGTGAGCCCTTTGCCCGTTTTGCCCCTTTCGTGCCCGTTTGAGCCCTTCGTGAGCCCTCTCTTCTTCCCACATCAATAGCGTGCCCCTCGGCAGCCTTGGTCGCCAGCCATGACACGGCACCGGGACACGAAGGCCCTTTAGGGCACCCGCACATGCCTCGTGGCCGCAGTCTTCACACGTTTTTTCGACTACCCTCTTCGTTGTCATCCTGCACCATTATACGCTCGGCTTCCCAGCCCACGTCCAGACAGCCGCTCGGCAGCCATATCGCGCAACCGCTTCGCAGTTTCAATACTCCGTCGGGAACCCAGAAACTGCATCCTTGTTGCTTGAATTCGTGTCTCGCACAGTTATCACACCGCTTTGTGTTCACTCTCGGCATGGCGTTTCTCCCAGCGGCACAAGACATCCATGCGACTGAATAGGCATCACAACGGAAGGCTCACCGGCCATGCACCGCTCGCACCGCCGCCTCTCGGCGAAGGGGCACAACAGCGTCGCTCGCGATACCCTGCCTGTTCCACGGTCGCCCACGAGTTAGCCTTCCTTGAACTTCTTGCCTGCCCACTCGTCACGGTATTTGATGACAGCCTTGGCCATTTCCTCCTGAGTAATCATCAGATCGGTGTATGCCCTATACAACGCCTTTTCAAACTGCTCTGGCGTTCCATATGTGCGTGCCAGCTCCTTTTGTGTCTTTGTCATGGCTTCCCCCTTTTTCTTCGGCGTAGTCGCCAGTGAACGTAGGTACTTTTCCAACGACTTCCGAGCTTTGGCCGCCGACCCGCCGAAGTGCTTCTTGATTTTTGACAAAGCCCAGTCATGTTGATCGCAAGAATCAACCCAGAATATCTTGCACGGCAGGTTGCACAACTTCTCTATAATGCAGGAATCACACAGATTTTTCGGCTTGGCTGCGCTTCTTTGAACACCCCGCCTTTTCTGCACCTTTGTCATGGCTTCCTCACCTTCCTGCCGTACAAATCCGTGCTCTTTGCCGCCGCTCTTCGGCCCTCTTCCATCATCCGAATCAAATCGTGGATACGCCGCATATGCGTCTTCTGCACCTGCTCGGGCGTGAGCGGCTTGACGGGTTTTCGGCTTGGCTTCTCGGCATTGCACCTTTCACAGAAGCTGGATAACAGTTGCAGGCAGTCTGTTCCGAACGCCGTGCCCGTGCGTGGCACAAAACAATACTGCCGCAAGCGCGGGAACCATTCCACCCAGCCGAGGTGCGCCTTGTCGTGCCTGCTTTTCACCTGCCAACTGCGGGTCTTCGGTGGCTTCCCGCCCACCTTGACAGACATCGAGGCTTCTTCAAATATCAGTTGCGACTCATGGTTCATTGCTTCTCTCCTTTGTCCCCATTATACGCGCCTCTCTTCCCAAATGTGCAGGCAGCCCTGCGGGATCGGCATGTATTTCATATACCTGCGCCAGCACCGATGACATGTCTGATCGCCAGCGGGTTTCAGATTTCCCGGCCTGCCGTCTACGTCGTCATCCAGTTCCGCCGCCCAGAGCACGGGAACTTTGCAGGACGGACACATCTTGACGTAGTTCCATTTGCTCATCTGCGGGAAGACTTGGACTTCTTGTTCTTCTTCTGGCACTTGGCGCACGTCCCCGTGATTCCCATGAAGCCGCCATTCACCATTTCGTAAATCGCGGCTGATCGCTCAGTAACCTTGGCCCCGCACTGGCGACAGCATACCACGATTATGTTGCTCCATTCGGACATACCGGCCTCCTTCCCCTGACTACCTTCAGGTTTCTCCTGCACTTCGGGCACATCTTGGCGTAGTTCCATTTCACGCTTTCTCTTCGCCCCAGACATACAGCGTGCCATGCGCAACAGGGACAAATTCTTTGCCTCCGGCACCGCACCTCTCGCAACGATATTCAAGCCCCCACGAATGCGCTGGCATGGAATCTTTCTCAAGAGTTTCTTCCCAGAATCGCGGAGACAATGGCCCTGCGCATCGGCCACAGATTTTTACCCAGTACCACTTCACATTTCCCCCTATGAGAGTATTCTTTTCTTGCCCCACCAGCGATATTCAACCCTGCCGACAATCACTGGCTTTCTGTCTGCGAATTCCTTTGTCGTAAGCCACTCGGCCACGCCGTTGGTGATTCTGACCATGCCCTTAGCAATCGCTTCAATCTCAATTGGACGGCGAGCCACAGTGCTATCAGCCTGAAGAATCACCAAGTCCCCCGCATGAAACAAGGTGCTTTCAACTTGCATTTCCATCTTATCGCTCATCTGCGTTTTCCTTTCTTGCTCGTTTTACCGACAACATGTGTCCGAGCCAAGTCAGCCCAATGCAACAATGGACACTTTGATGACACACACTTGGACTGAACGAAATTGCCCTTCCGGGGACATTCATTCTTACAGTATTCGCCCATCGCCCTTTTCGTTTCTCTGTCTTTCTTGCTTATTTGCTTCTTGTATTTCTTCCTGCACTTGGCGCAAACAGTCTGCACTTCAGCGATTCCACTGGACGCATCGTAAGGCTCAATTGTCTTGCCCGTTTTTCTGGCTTTGCACTTTGGACATATAACCACTACGAAGTTGCTCATTTTGGGCATACCAGCCTCCCTACTGCTTATACGCTATGATCGACATTTCCCAGTCGCATATCCACTGAGTCTGGACAGCCACAACGAATCCGAGTTCGTTCAGTGTCTGTCTCAGCTCGCGCTCTGTCCAAGTGTACGGGTGCGAAAACCATTTCGGATGTTCCAGCCACGCCTGCATGAGAATTGGCTCTTCGGTTGGGCCTGACTGTCCTTGCGCACCGCGAATCAGCTCCGTCTTCCGTATCAGACTCAGGCTCGGGCTCGTTATGAGTTTTTCCAAGTCGGGCGTGACAATCGTGAGCTTGCCCTGCGGCTTCAAGGCTTCAAAAAAGTCTCTCAGCACTTCTACGCCGTCACACCTGTAGAAGTGTTCCATGACATCGGCCATGTAAATCTCTTCGATGGCGTTCTTGCCGAACATGCCCGCCAGCTTGTCCTTCGGCAACAACAAGGCCACGTCCCGCTTGAACAGGTCGCAGGCATCTGCATTCACCCAGCCCTCCATGTACTTCGTGCCGCAGCCGATGTTGATTTTCATTTCGGTTCCCTACTTGCGCATAGCCGCTCCAACAAAATCACGCGGAACCCGCTTCTGCTTTTTGATTCCCGCAACAGTCAGCAATTCCTTCGGGGGAAGGGGCATTGGGTTTTTCACAAGCTTGACTGCGAACTCCGATGCTTTGCGAATCTTGGGCTTCGGGAACGATTCCTTCCGTGCCCGCAGAATCGCCCTTCGCTCTTTGATTTCCTTCTTGGTAAGTCTCTCCTGCTCGATCACTACCGACTTGCACCTGTAGTGCCACAGTGGACAGTTTTTCTCAGGGCACTTGGCCACCGAACGCTCCATAAGCCTGTTCGCGCACATCTTCTTACAGTATTTTTGTATGGCCGCTATCTCTACTTCATATTGTTTCGCCTTGCCTTCCTGTTTCACGGCATTCCCTTTCTCTGGCATTCTCTTGTGCATCCAACGCACCACGCCTTCAGGCATATGGTGCCCTTCCTGAGCTTCTTGTTCTTATCATCCTTCCACACCCACTGTGGACAGCCGACCTTTGGACAATCCTTGACGGCATAGTCTCCCCTGTCCTTGCACTTGCTCTTGCAGAATGTCCTCATCGCCGCTATCGCAATCTTCTCTTTTTTGTCCACGCAGGATTTCTCCTCTTAGAAAAACTTGCCTATCGTATCCACAATGCCATATTTCCCGCACCATCTGCACTTCGCGTGCCGAATGTGTCCATCGTAGTACACTGTGTCGTATGTGAGCGAATGCCAGCCCATCCAGCAAAAGAATCGTTTGATGAGCTTCATTTGCCTGCGTTTTCCCGCTCAAAACACGTCTGTGCTGTGAGAAGGGAAATCTTTGACCTTTCAGCGTTGGTTAGTCCCTTGTCTCTAATGGCCTTCCAAAGCATTTCAGTTCTTTGGCTCTCAGTTCTCCCGGCGAACTGATTGGTTGTCACCGTTACATGGATATTGTCCCGGAAACCCGGTTTGATATCAATGCTGCTGCCGGGAAAGTTTCTACCCAATACCTCCTTGACTTTTCCCGCCAATGTATCAGATGATATTTCCGACACATCAAATGCGCTCCTCCTGTCAGTCCAGCCGCAATGCGAACAAAGCAGGTATTTCTCGTTCAGGGCTCCCGGCCATATTTTGACTTTTTGCCGCTCGCACTTGGGGCACTTCTTTCTTGATTTGCCAAGGCACTTTGTCGCTTGCAGTTTGTACTTTTTGATGAATGCCGCACGAGCACTCTCTCGCTTTGCGTCTTCCGCCTTCCATTGCTTAATCAGTTGCGGTGGTGTTTCCTTCCCATAGGGGAATTCAATCTTGCCAGTGTATCCTTCGGCCCTTAATTGCGCTTCAACAGCCCCATTGATGAGTTTGAGGCCATCGCCAAACCCGATTCCCATTGACCATAGTTGGGCGAGATTGTTCGTGAAACTGCCCAGAGCAAGCAGCAACTTCGTCTGCGAAGACAAGGACTTGGGCGGAACTGCCTTTGCCAGCTTCGTTTTGCGCCGTTCGATTTCCTTTTGTGTCAGTTTCGGTTCTACCACCGCCATACCCCTGTGTTGTCTTTTCATATTTTCTCCTTTTCTGGTTTAATGCGGGCAAATAAGTTTCAGTATAAAGTAACCCATGCCCATAAAAATTGTCACTATCATGGCCGCGCCCATGCACTGTGAGTCTTTGCTGAACAGCGTGCCCAGTGCAGCACTCATCCATATCCCGATAATCGTTATCGCAAACCAGTTCATGCCAAGTCTCCCTCTGATTGTTCAACTGGATCAAACCACAGTTTGCAGCCGTACTTGATTGTTATCTCGGTTCCTGCTGATATGTAGCACTTTGTTTTCAGCGTGACCAACAGATTCTTCCTGTCGAAAATCCATTCGGCGTTCGGCGATTGCGAGTGATTGCACATCGAAATGATGCCAAGAGCGATGCAGTCTTGTTTGTCATTCCAGTAAAACGGGTAGTCGTTCAGCTCGTTCAACTTCGCTCCTTTGTTGCTGAACGGTATCACCGGGGCTACTTCGATAATCTCATGCGGAAAGAAATCACGGTTGGTAAATACGCAACGGCCTTTTTTGGGAAGCCTGCTGATAACAATACCATTATTCATACCAAGTCCCCCACTTTTATCCCGAGTATCCTTGCGATTTTGAGCTTCTCGTCGGGCCTTGGCATCCTGCCGCCTCGTTCGATATTTCTCAGTGTGTCTTCGCTGACGCCGATTCTATGCGCAAGTCTGGAACATGTCCAGTATTCCGCCTCGCGTATTCTCTTGATGCGCCTGCCTATCGTTCGTGTTGTTGCCATATTGTTATCCCCTGACTATGTAAAATCGCCGTTCGTCTTCTGTTCCATCTTCAAATTGATATTTTCGTTTGAGGCATATCTGCTTGGTGCCATAATCGCTTGCCCCGAGTCCCAACAGCTTTAGTTGCATCTCATCATGGGCATTTTGAGGATGCAGCACGACAGCATGGCGTTCTCTCGACAGTCCGATGCGTCTCTTTTCCGTCCAATTCAATACTTCGGCTCTCATCGTCCCTCCTCGGTTTCATCAACTGGACTGGCATAGTGTAGTGGGAAACACGGGATCAGGCATAACCAGATGTCCAACCGCCCATGCGTGTTCTTCCAGAACAAACCAATCCACATATCTTCCAGCTTCCATTCCAACTGCAATCTCCAGCCGAATGTCGGTAATCTCGCGAGCACTTTTGACTTCTCTGTTTTCATCCAACACCATTATACGCTAACGCGCTCCCATGACAGCACAACCAGACAGCCCCGAGTCCCCAAATCATCCATTGCCCAATATTCAACATCGTCTATCGGTTTCCGATGAACACGAAGTTCTCCATTAAGAAACCAGTATGTTTCGCCGCATGAAAAACAACGATACACCCGAGTACAAAGGCTCCCCGCATCTGCGGTTGCTATTTCTTCGCTATTGCATTTCAGGCAGTGTTCCATCATGACATTGACTCCCATGAGAATATCAGCAATGTTCCATCTGGAATGGCAACAAATACCTTCTTGTTTGTGGGGCCGAAAGCCTGCAATACGCCCTCATTGGAATAACCATAGCATGCGCCGCAGAGAGCACATATCCATTCCGAGTGCCTCATAAAAATGTATCCGCATTTCAAGCAGGTGCCGGGATTTACAGCTTTGGTTCCGGGATTTTCCTTCATACCTGCTCCCATGAGAACACCGCCAAACATCCCTGCGGCACTTCCTGCCATATCACTTCTTTCGTGCCATATGACTCGTGCCACACGCCGTCTCGTGTCAGCCTTGATTCCCTGTCGAGCATACACACCCTACATGAATAGTGGACGCTCTTCAGGTAGCCGATCATGGCATCACCGTATGTATGTTCCGTGAGCACGGGCCGTCCGCATTGAAGGCAAACGATTGCATCCTTCATCAGAACTCCTTTGGGTTGAAACCACGCCCTTTAGGGCGTCTTTTATTTCGTGAAATCCTGATAGTAAATAGCGAGCATTCTGCAACTTCTATATTCGCACGCAAAAATGCGCCCCGGCTCAAGGATGCCCATGTGCCCGCAATAGGGACAGTCTGACTGTGTTCTCATCCGCGCTCCCACGAGAAAACAGCAAGACAGCCGATAGGCACTATGGCAATGAGAACTCCCTGCTTGAAATAATGTATCGCGTCCAGATATACGTTACTCACCATCTTGCATTTATTACATCGCCACTGCCAATAATACCCGTCTAGCTGTGTCGCCTTTTCCCCGCACAGGATACACCAGTTATCTTTCATGCTGGCTCCCATGAGAATACCGCCAAGCACCACAACGGCACTAAGACCACTGGATTAAGCCGCCCGAAGTATCGCATGGTATGCTTGCCATCGTTGTTAACTTCCCAGCCAAAACCGCAAAAGCAGCACCTGTGTTCCGTCCTAATCAGCCAATGTTGCCAATCGTAGTTTGTCGCCTCTCGTGTCTCTCTGCCACATCTCAGACAGGCCGTCACAGCTTCACGCCCTGTTTCAAGAAATTCAAATCAATCCACTTGGCGATATAATCGCTCAGGGAACTTGTTATCTGGATTTGTGGATGCTCTGTGCATCCCGATGGGCTGTAGCGTTGGTGTTTCAGCTTGTCCACGATGACGGACAACGGCGCATTATTCTGCACGGCCACCGACACTATGAGGCATAAGGATCGGGCCATGCCGCGCAGGGATTCGTCGGAATAATCCATGTGGATAAAGACTTCAAATGCGCCAGTCTCTTGCTCGTAATTGGCGACTATGAAGCCCTCGCATGGCTCTTTCGGATCATGGATCACAAACTTATGAGTAAGTCCCGTCCGTGTGTCTTTTCTGAATTTGGCCATCCTGCAATCTCTCATCTAATGGTTTGACGAACAGCATTCCCATTTGAACCTGAGCTTCGCCCCTTGCCCATGCCCTGCCGCACAGTTCGCATGGATGTGTTGCCGTGTGATATGCGCAACCCCTATTCGGACACGGCTCGCCGTCTGCAAATGTTTTCATACCCCACTATACGAAAGTGCTGCCTTATCCAGCACCATTAAGCATCCATCGGGACACATGGTGGATTCCAACATCCGACCGTATGTAACGCGATGTCCCCTTGATTTACACGGTTCAAACAAACATTCAATCCAGTACCCATAAGCAACCGAGCCGCCATACCATCCCGCGCCATCTGCCATACAATTCTCGCAATGCCATCGGTATCGTCTGTATTCGAGACTCACGGTACTTTCTCTTCTTCCCATAACACGAGTGCGCCCTTTCGGCCTTCCTTGACAAAGTATGTCGTATGGCCTTCTTCACAATCGGGACAAATCACAACCTGCGACGGAAGATTCTTGAAAAGACGACACGGAATTATGTGGAATGTTCTACAGCATATCTCACAGGCGAACACATAAAAGCGTTCGGTATCGGCATAATCAGCGTTCATTCCTGTTTGTCGCCTTTGTCTGTTTTGAGCGTTCCCGCAGGATGAAAGCCCTTGCACTTGCCGTCTGGGCCAATCTTTGCAAGAGATGGCACCGTGCAGGCTTCCATTCTTTGCCAAGCGCAAGCCTGATTCTGGCAATCGATATGCTCCCAGTCGCGGCATATTGACTGCAAGAGCATCGTTAGTCCCAGAACGATTCCCAAAGCGATTTCTTCCGTGGCTTTATGCGGATGCGGATGTCCACATTGTCCGCTGGCCTATTGTCCTTGCTCAACAGATGGCATACCCACAAACCGAAGCCTACCGCTATCAGTGTTTCCATCTTTGCCCTTCTTACTCTTTGATTTCCTGTACAGTCACGGTGACGCGGAACTTTTTGTTCTCGCCTTTGTCATCGTATACTTTCACCATTTCCAGAACACCGTCCATTTCACTGACGATACCGTCCAGAAGCAATTCCTCGTTTGTGTTCGTGTCAGTCGCCATTCCTTCAACCAGTACCTTTGTCATTTGCTTTTCTCCTTCTTTGCGGGCTTGTTTGTTTCTGTGACCTTCTTTAATCTACCAACGCCTCCATCAATCCCGATCTCGGGCGACATGTGATTGGTTATCCTTCTTATGGCCTCAATATCAAGAATAAAGCACGGATTCGTGATTGCTGACAGAAATACAGCATTGGTAGCCAGTGTAGTCATATTTGTGCATGTGATATTCGCGCCGTCCCATGTGACAACCTTGTTCGTGGCTGTTCCTTCCAGCTTCCAGTCCTCTGTCTTCTTGAAAGTCTTGATAATGGTTTCAACAAGCACGTCTTCGCCTACGAGTTCGTGAGTGTCTGGCCAGTTCGGCGGACGCACAAGACTGCCCAGCGTTTTCAAATCGAATACCATCTTGGTAATACGCCGCACTTCATATCGTTCCGTTCGTGTATTCGGGTCAACACTCGGCCCTATGTATATACCCTGCCCACCGGGATAATAATAGCCGCTACTCGCGGTCGGCGTAAACGTGCCGCCCAGCGGAATGGTACTGTTCGTCCAATTCCAAGTCGGCGGGAAAGTAATCGTCCGTGGCGTTTCAGCTATCGGGCCGTTCGTGACTACCTGCGTCACGATTTTGGCAGGCACCCACATTTCATTGTATTTGATGCTGCCAAGCAGGTTGGATGCCGCACTCATCGGTACGATATTGTCAGGCTTGGTGGGAACCTGAGCACCCACGGCAATCACAGTGAACAAGCCGACAATCGCTGCCGCCAATCTCTTTATTTCGTACCTATTCATCCTCACTTCTCCCGTGTTAGATGTTTGACAAGCGGCCAATATGCCCGTTTCCCCTTGCCGTCCACTTGAACAAGGTAGCTTTCATGCTTGCGGGAAAATCCGTACCCCGCAGACGAATTACACTTGAATCCTTCAGGAAGACAATAATTGGCCTGTTCGCCCCGTGGCACAACCGCTATGATCGTGCCGCGCTTTGTCGTTATGTACCCCCAGCTCTGACTTGCCCACCCTACCCTGTCGCCTACTTTCATCTCTTCTCCTCCCCTAATCTCTCTTCAAGAAATACCGCCAGCGTTCCATCTGGTGGCGTTATATACCTTGCTGCATAAAACTCTGGACGAATCCGAAGCTGATATCCAGCACCGCAATGTGGGCAGAGCGGCGGGCGAATGTGTACAACCTTGTTCTTCGCTCCCCATTTCCACCGCTTCGCGCACGGCACATTGTTGCCGCAGTTGTCGCAGTTCACCCAGCCTATCGCCCATTGTATCTTCTCTTTCGGCTTCATACTTCATCCCACTGGAAAACCGCAAGACACCCTGCGGGCACCATCTCAAACCATGTTGTTCCCGCTTCATTCGGATTCCCATTGTCTCCCCACACTTCATAGCTCAAACATCCATCGAAAACTTCCCACCCGAGGCAGCAGTGACCGCAACGAACATACTTCCTGTCTATCGGTGCCGTGTTTCCAGAAGAACTCACCCCAAAAGCCGTGCAGCCGCATCGCAGACAGGGTTCAGCCTCCTTATCAATCGGCTCTGACATTTGTGAATCCCCGATTGGTGAAGTACACAATCGCCTCTGCCTTCGTCATATTCCTATGGCACTCGATATGGGAAATCCTGCTTCTTGTCTGGTCATCGAGAAGCAACCAGCAGTAGGGGGGGAGAAACATCCCTCTTGGCGAACGATCTTCGGCGTGTCCCTTTCTGGCACCTGCATCAATACACTCCTTGCTTTCCTGCATTATACGCCAGAGTCCACCTTTTCTGAACTGCCTATTACCAACAATCCTGCGTCAACAAATGTCCCAGCAGCGTCATTGTCGTCCAAAAACACGAGCCTGTGTCCTCCCACGTCACGAACCGACCATGCGAAATGACACAGAGGACAATGCCAATAGGGGACTCCCCCGTACTGTTGCCTATCCGTCTCCCCGCCGCACTGAAGGCATGTCTCTTTTTCTTCGTTCATTCTTTCGCTTCCCCGATCACCTGAAGGCATCCCTTCGGGGGAATGAATTCGTGGTATCCGTGCCGCTTCTTGCATTTTTTACAGCAGTGCCCTATCTGTGTGCTTCCGGGGCCAAACCCGATGATAACATCACCCGTTGAGCCGCATGATGGACAAATGTGAATGTCTCCGAAGAGCACCGTGTGCTTTATTCCCCGAAGATTTGAAAAAGAGACTATAATGTCTCCGTCGCTCATGCAGCTTCCTCGTCCCAGACACGCAGCACGAAAAAGTTCTCATTGTTCGCCATGCTGCTGAGCTGGGTAGATGAGACTTCCGGCCAAAGCCCGTATGTCTTCTTGCACCTGCTGCACACTACCCTGTCAGAGTGAATCACCCAATACTGGCATCCGCATTTACATGTCGCGACTGATTCCATCTTTCGTTTCCTTCCAGTCTTGCCAGACAAACAGGCATCCCGCTGGCGCACGATGCAGGTCTTTGTCACAGTAGCCAACACACTGCCCGTCATGGCGCACAGCAGTTAACCCGCAGCCTTCACACAGCACCCCGATCAGCTCTCCCTCCTTGCACAACCCGCGAAAGTCATTCTGTTCGCCGTCCGTGCCAAGGTGCTCTTCCGAGCATTGCCAGCAATACTCAGCCATTATTTATCCTTTTTGAAAAGTGGCTCGGCCCTGTCATTGTTGATGAGTTTAGCATTTGTTCCACCGCCTCCACTCAGAAGCGGGGACACAGAGCCGAACCACAAGCCCAAATTACCGCAGGGAGCCCGTATCCTTGCCCCCAAGGCTTGTCGGGACAAGCTGGCTGCCGCCAGCACCATGCCTGCCAAGCGTGTTGCTGCCAAACACAAATATCTCGTTCGACTTCAATGACTGAATATTTTCGGGCGTATTCATAACTGTTCCACCTCCGCCATCAGCCCGAGTTGCGCCAGCATTTCCTTGTGCTGGTGCGCCTTCTCAGCGTCTTCCACTTCGGCAATGGCCCTGCCCTTCGTGTGGGCTTCCATTGTTATCTTCTCGGCCATCGGCCCGCTGTGTTTGAAAACCGATATTAACGACGCGACAACATGATCGAAGGCGTTATGGTTGTCATTGAAGAGCACAACCTGACATACGCCGCTGGTGCCGTGGCCAGTGTCTCTTACAATAGGTTCCATTACCGCTGTTGTCATACTAGCATTCCAACCAAGTAAGGCTTGTCGCTACTTAGTATTTCTTCGATGAACTCTGACTTCTCTTTGATAATCCAAATCCCAAACCCACCTGTGACAAGTCCACCGTGCAAAATGGTAAAACAAATTCTATTGTCATCGCCCAGATGGTTTTCCAAGACATCTTTAACAGCTTTCGTGATTTCGGACACAACGACATCGAAGCTATCTTCTTGGAAAAGAACTCCAACCCTGCTGTTATATTTTTCCGCCCTACAAAATGTAATTCCAGACGCACAGGAAATGTCGCTGACATAAAGGCATCCGAATCCATAATTATTCAAAATGGGACGAAGAAACTCTTGGTATCTATCTAGCCATTGTCTTGTTGTTTCTGTCGTCATTCTTTCTTCTCGTATTTCTTCATCAGCTCGTCATCAACTTCCTTGCCGAAAAGCGTGCGGATGGCTTCCCTGATTTCAGCAAGAGTCCTGTCCCGCTCGTTGTTATTCCAAACCGCAAAAAGCAGGGCTCTCTCGGCAATCTTAACGCCCTCTTCAATAGCATAGCTTGTCATGCTGCACGCTTCCCCTTCTTCTCTTCAAGCCCTTCCTTCAGGAACCGAACAATCGCGCAAGCCGCAATCTGGCTGGTTGTAGCCTCGTCCCTATTCAACTCGCGCATGGCGACGAATATCATCACATTGGCCAGCCCGCCAAGATGATTCAACTTTGTCCACCGTGGCTTCAGCGGCCACTCTCGCGGCTTCGGCGAGCCATGAGCGGCAAACCATACCATATAATCAAGATTGTGCAGCCTATTCCTGAGCGTTCCCACCTTGTCTGGCACAAGGCCCTTGGCCTCAATCTTGTTGACGATGTGACTGTAAATCTCGGTTGCCCGCACCGCCGTGTTGCCCGCTCCATGCTCTTTCATGAACAGGTGTGCCACCAGTGCGCCCATACCCGCATTGATGCCGTAGTCACGATACGTCTGGATAATCTCGACGCACCGCTCGTCCTTATTGTCCAAAACGAGCATATGTGCGTTGCGCTGAAGCTCATCCTTGGCCTGAGCCCATGTCATACCCTCGAATCTGTCCAAGCCTTGTTTCATCTTCGCTGACCTTCAAACTTCTTGATGCACTTCTTGCATGTCACATTGACAACACATCCCAATAAGCATTTCTTCGCACCGCAAAGAGCAATCATGCTAAAGACTCTGGGCAAATGTATTGCGGGCTTTTTCACGGCTTCCATCCTTGTCCTATTAGTTTGTGTGCAAGCTTCTCTATCTTAGCCGCCTTTTCCTGCAAAATATCACTGGCACCACATTCACACAGCCCATCATACCAAGGATTGACGCACTGGACGCAGCAACCTTCTTTCTTTGCCCATTCTTGATATTTCTTGATTCTGGGATGCTTCGCTACTTTCATCTTGGCTATCCCCCTATGGGTTTGCCATTCGGCCCGAGCATCGTCGGCATAGCCCCTGCCGCAACAACCCTGTTAGCCGCTGCCTGCTCGCGCATCTTCTTGGCGTGCTCTTCCACTTCCTTCTTGGCAATCTCATCGAAGGAATCGAACGCCTTCTTGATCGTTGTCCCCAAGGGAAACATAAACTCGAACGGCACGGATTGCAGCGGCATCGGCACGCCCTGCGGCGACACCGGCTGAATCCGTATGATCGCCCTGCCTTTGTAGAACGGCGGCTCTTTCAGTTTGTCCTTGCCGAAGACTTGGTTGAATTCCATGACTTCTCGGCCTTGCTCATCCATATAGCGTTTCACTTCCATTATGCCATGATGTTGAACCCCCATTGTATTCTCCAATCTATTAGGTTTCAGACGGGTATTGGGCACACCACTCGATATGCCGTATTCCCCTTTCGTGGGCTGCTCCAGCCCCGGCAAGTAGGACATTCATGGCAGCGTTTACGTCTCTGTCATGGTGTGCCCCACAAGCACAGTCCCATTGCCTTACCGCAAGCTCGTCCAGTCCTGTAGGGCCAGTCAAGGCCCTGCATTTCCAGCAAGTCATGGTGGTTCTAAAAGAATTGACTGGTTTGATCTCCCTACCGCCTGTACGGCATTTGTAGGTTGTCATACCAATCAGTTGGTTCAATCCTGCTTCTGTTACTGATTTGCCAAACTTTCTGGCCATTGCCTTGAAGTTGTCATTGCTGAAGTAGATGGTTTTGTAGTTCTCAACAAGGTATCGAGAAATCTTGTGATTTCTGTCGTTACGCCTGTTGGCCTGTTTTTCAAGCAATCGCGCTGTGAGCTTTTTGTTGTGCGCCCGCTGCGCTTGCGCAAGGCGCGTCGCGCCCTTCCGCAGCTCGCGGGGATTTTCAAACTTCTTGCCATCAGACAAAGTAAGCAGTGTTTTGAAACCGGGGTCGATGCCAACAGCAGCTTCGGTTTGTTTCACTGGAAACTTGTGCTCGGTATCCAGCCAAAGGCAGAGATACCAGCCAGACGCTCTTTTTACTATTCTGCCGCACTTGATTTTGGCTTCGGGTAAATCTTGCTTGTGGAAACGGATAGAGCCGATGGCAGGAATAGAAATGCGATTACCCTTCGGTGGCTTTATTGGATCGGGGAAAGGAATGCTGTTTAGCTTGTTGCGTTTGCCCTTCAGCCGTGGCTTCTTGGCCTGCTTTTTGAAACATCGTTGCCAAGCAGTGTAAGCCTGAGTCAATGTTCCTTGTAGTGTGTGACTCGGTATTTCCATGCGATTACTGTGCTCGGCCAAGAGATTTTGAAAAGTCTTCTGAGAATAGTATATACCATCTTCGGCATCATGTTCGATCTTCTTAACGGCCCAGTTGTAAACACCTGTCAGGTGCCAGAGCCACTGGTGCAAACTAGCCTCTTGCATCTTGGTAAGCCTCAGTTTTAATGTGCGAATTATCACCGCATCTACTCCATCTTGTCATTATGGCCCTGCGAGCCTGCTCTGATGTCCTAGCCTTGGCCTTGCCCGTTCCTGCTTTCCCGCCGAGCCTACCAAGCGCAACAGCATGTGGATTCTTCCTTTTCACTTTCAACACCTATATCTTTACGCAAGCGGTTGCGTTTTGTCAATGATATTTTTACCATCCAGCCTGCCTACCCAAATCTTCTTGTCGTCGTCCCACTGCATGTGGATGCGTTTGTTGATTACGGGCTGGTATTCCGCGATGAACGCAGTAACACAAACCTGTCCCGGCATCGAAGGTAAAGCAAACCAGCCGCCTTCCTTGAACTTCAATGCGAACACTCGCTTCTCTTTATCCACCATTAAATCGAAGTCGGCAGTTTTGCCGGGATCAAGCTTCATCAGCTTCGCAGACACGTATATTTGTTTCCTGCTGAAGCGCACATGGGTTGTTGTGCCTTTGGTTCGTTCCGCTCCTTGCTTCCCCGGCCATTGTTCAAAGTTATAGCTCATCACTCTATCTTCTCTTTCTCTTTGAACACATCACCACCGCTGAACGGTATTGCCTTTTTCTTCAGCGTATAGCCGCTCACATAAGATTTGCCATCGGCTGTATGCGTCCAGAACCAGTCAACATCTTCGTCGGGAGCCATCCATAGTCCCGTTATCGAACCAGTATTCATCGGCGCACTTTGCCACGGCGCGGGATGCCACTGCCTGCCTGATGTGTCGGTTGTCATTCAATATCCTTTGCAAAAGCTTTCAATCAGCACTGGGCCACTGATAAACACCATCCTGTCATTGTGCCAGAACCAAATGCAGCCATCAGACTGAAGAAGCCAGCAAGCCTTCTTCCACTCATGCGTCATCCGTCCACCCGGTTGCCCCAAAACCATTGTTATGTCGAATGTCTCTGACTGCTCTCTTTCCTGAAGAGTGGGCTCCCTTGCCGACATATAACAGCTATCACCAGTCGCCACCACTGGCAAATTGGTTTGGATGACCCGACTACCATCCGCCGTGAAAATACGGCAATGCTTGTAAATCCCCGGCTCAATCTTTTTGAACTCCACTTCCCGAAGGACATTGCCGCTCAAGTCATATATCGTCACCGTATTCATTTCTTCACCTTCTTTACAGACCATCGTTTTCCACAACCTGCACAATTCCACCGAGCGATGCCTACCTGCTCAACTCGCCATGACCCGCAACGCGGACATCTCTTCGGAGCTGGATACAGTTCGCTCATAGTTTCGCCTTTATGGCTGCCGCTTCCGTAATCAAGTTCGGCAGGATGTTTGCCAGCTCGCCATGTTGCACCATTAAACCAGGATACCCCTGCGATTGCAGTGTTGACGCTGGATACTTCTGATTCGCCAGCTCCGCAGCATCCTTGCCGGTAGCATTCTTCACCGCCAGCACAACAGCATCGACGATCTTTTGCAGCCTGTCATTCGCCGCCCGCAACTGAACGGCCTGCCTGCTTTCGATTTTCAGGTTGCGCTTCAGCAGCCGCACTTCGTCCACCATGTGAACATAACAGGCTGGACAAACCTGTCCCTCGAATGGCTCGCGGTGTGGATCGTTGGGATCGGTAAGCTCGTCGAAGACAACCTTCCACTGTTCGTCGTCTGGGCTTATGTTGTGTCTCAAACAAAAAATAGCCATCGTTTTCTCCTTATCCTACTATACGCGAACCAGTGGTATTTCTAACACTATTTCTGCTTTTTCTCCAAGTCTCTTCTCATCTGATTCATTGGCGAACAACAGCCAGCACCGAACGCAGGAGCTATCTTCCATGACTCGTCACTGCCATTGACGATTCTGTCATACTCGCCGCAAGTATATGTGCCGTCGCCATGTTTCACCAAATGTTCGCAACCGCCTGTGTTCGGGATCGTCCTGCCGAAGCCGCACGGCGTAAGCAGGCAGCAAAAACCGCAGTGTAGGCAGGGCCTAGCCCTTTCGTACAATGGCAGGGCCTTGCTCATGGATCGCTCTTCATATTTGGTTGTCTTTTCCATATTAGCCCGCTCACACCCATTGGTTGTCTCAAGGCATGTGACTCGCTTCTACATCGCGGTTGTCTCATTTCTATTGACTCGCTCACACAGTTTGGTTGTCTTTGCTGTCATAGCTCACTCTCCAAAGTTGGCTGTCTCGCTCTTTATGACTCGCTTTTTACAGTTGGTTGTCTCCCCAGTTTTGGCTTCGCTTGCGCGTTATGATTGATTCACTCGTTACGACGCGCTCCTTTGCCTTGGTTGTCTTGCATCATATGTCTCGCTTGCTTCTTATGGTTGTCTCCGTTATGATGGCTCGCTCTCACGATTTGGTTGTCTTGCACTACCTGACTCGCTCATCGTCTTTGGTTGTCTCTGGCGTGTTGACTCGCTCACGACCCTTGGTTGTCTTCGCAGACCTGACTCGCTCAAACACGGTGGTTGTCTCCAACACAATGACTCGCTCCCGTTACGTGGTTGTCTTATCAATATTGACTCGCTCTGCACGAAAGGCTGGCACAGCCGCCTTCCCCAGCCGTGCCAGCCCTAGACCCTACATTGCCGCTATGTTGTGCTTATGCCCCAGCTTCTCTTCCTGATAGCTCGGGCGCACAGACAGCCCGTAGCAAGGCCGCCATGCGTTATACAGATCGGCCAGAAACATTTTAACCATATACCGCTTTGCCGCGTTATGCCGATGGCCGTCGCTCGCATCTTTCCACGGGATCATCTTCCCGTCGTGGTAAATCAGCTTATCGCTGTGTTCCAATTGATTCTTCTTGTCATCGTAGAGCTTGCGATATGGACTTCTGCTCTTGATAAACACATCCGCCATAACGCCATTCAGCGCAATCCGAAGGTTCTGATTGAACGGCGATACAAATCCTTCCGTCAGTTTGTCGCCGCGAATCGGTATGTCGGTTTGCACGATATACCTGATATTTCCAGTCTTCGTAACTTCTTCGGCGATTTTCACACCCATCGACTTCTTGTATTTCCCCTTCGGAACGGATTTCTTTCCCGGCACCATACCGGGATTATTCCCGCTGTATTGCCACATTTTCGACACTGTATCGGCCTTGAAAATGTCGAATTCGCTTATGATGTGTCCTGCCGTAATGGGGCCAATTCCTCGGATGTTGACCAGAAACACTCTATAGACTGGCTCTTTTTTAAGAAGTCCGAGCAAGTGTTCTTCCAGATCGTCTTCTGCGTTACGGCACAAATCGGCTATAGCCTTTAGATGCTCTGTCCCCGTACTCATTCGCAGATTTGACTGAGACAAATTCTGCTTTGTTTTCCCATCCGCCTTGAAACCGAGTCTGTTGTCGGTAATAACCCGCGAATGCTGGAAGGTTTCTCTCGTCCGAACATCGAGACGAATTCTGTGCCTCAATTCCTGATACTCTTCGTATGTAGGCACCTTTTCGGGTGGATTGTCCACTGCCGCTGTTTGTGCCGCAGTAGGTTCGACTGCCGCTGATTCCACCACCGCCGTTGCAGACTGCTCTGACTCTTTTTTTGACTTCCTCATACCGCTCCTTTGTTTTGTTTGTATTTTCAGTTCCGTTGTGGAACTGCTATTTCTACTACATTGCAAGAGCAGCAGGAAAATCCAGAGAAATTGAAGGTTTTTTATTCTCTGCTCTGTTTCTCCTGCGATATTGGCTCGCTCATGTCATATGGTTGCCTGCCTTGCATTGGCTCGCTCCATCGCATTGGTTGCCTTCCTACTTACGGCCCGCTCCATTACTGCGGTTGTCTCCACTTTCCTGACTCGCTTTCTATCGATGGTTGTCTCAGCATGGTTGGCCTAAAAATCCTTTCTCTTAGAATCCATTCTCGTCCAGTTTTGACTTCAGCTTTGTCATTGTCTCCCTTACGGCGGGCTTTGAGTTGTCAACCCAGCCGTTATGCAGCCAGCGTATCAACTGGCAAGCCATCTTCACAGCAGTCATGCCGACATCTTTTTTACAGTGAGTGTCGTATTGCGCCTGAGTAATCTCCTTTCCGTATATGTTTTCCAGTCCCCGCTTAACAGGCAAGTCTTTGTAATACTTGAGGCCATTAGCGGTGCTGCCAATAACCGTCACAACCTGATCGCCGATGATCTGTATCCTTTCTTCAGGCATGTGCAACGCCTTGGCTATATCGGCTATACTCATTTTGAGCCGTATCATTTCTGCCGTAATAAGCTTTCGGCTGAAGCCCGACAACGGATGACCATTTGCGATATTTCTTTCAGCAAACACCGTCAACAAATCGGCCTTGCTTGGAAAATCCCGCAGTTCCACCTCCACCATAGTCTTGAGTGGAAACTCCTGCCTCATAGCCGCCAGAGTATGATTCCCCGAAACAACTTTCATCGTCTTCTTGTCCACGATAAATGCGGGGAATATGTCGCCGTTTCGCAATGACTGGCGATAACGACTCACCACGCATTGATCGAGAGGCCGCATCTTTAACAGATACTTGTCAGACTTGAGCTTTTTTAATTCTACTTTCATACCGCACTCTCCTTCGTTATATTTTCGAGCCAGTGTGGCTCGCATTGTTATTATACGCTACTTGACCATCACCCAATCCTTGGAAACCCTGTCCATCTCGTCTTCGAGAATATCCAACGAACGCCGAATGGCATCCTTGGCCTTCTGCGCCCACTCATCTTCCGTCGTTCCCGACATGCCAAGCACGAACACTCTATACTCGATGCCGCCGTCTTTGCTCCGCAGTGTTATGTGTTTGCCATACAT
>Ga0315274_10003886_pt1 | contig 22120 bp, 19 predicted proteins | sample YL17G02_20_MG_FD_203700 | JGI IMG/M metagenome (GOLD analysis project Ga0315274, IMG submission 203700) | Sediment microbial communities from Yellowstone Lake, YNP, Wyoming, USA - YL17G02_20 | ecosystem: Environmental > Aquatic > Freshwater > Lake > Sediment | place: USA: Wyoming | collected...
GGAGCAACCTGGCGCCAGCAATGGTGAAGCATGGTGCCAACAAGGGGCTGGCATTGATGTTAATATTTAGGGGCCGTATTCGCATCCCGACGCTCCCGCTGCCGGCGGCGCCGGGAAAGCAGGATCACATGGATAGGTGACGTGTATGTCCTCCGATGTCTTGGACCGTTATCGCCCGCTGTTCGAACCACGCAGTATCGCCGTTGTAGGGGCGACAGATAATGCTTTCAAGCTGGGCTTCCACTCCCTGGCTGCCGTGACCTCCGCGGGTTTCCCGGGCGAGGTGTACCCGGTCAATCCCAAAGCGGGGGAACATATACAGGGGCTGCGCGCCTACCGCTCCATATCCGAGCTGCCCCGCGACGTGGACCTCTTCGTCTACGCTATACCGGAGAGACAGGTCGTCCCCTCCGTACGCGAGGCCGTGGAGATGGGGGGCAAGGCGGGGGTCATATTCGCCGGCGGCTTCCGGGAGACGGGACCCGAGGGCAAGCGGCTGCAGGAAGAGCTGATCCGTATCGCCGACGCCGGGGGGATGAGACTGATAGGCCCCAATTGCATCGGGATAGTGAACAAGCAGGCGAGATTGAACGCCACTTTCGCGAGTGCCCTGGCCTGGTTCCCGCAGGGAGACGTATCCGTGGTCAGCCAGAGCGGCGGCATGGGCAACAGCATCCTCAACGAGATAATGGACGAACAGGTGGGACTCTCCAAGTTCGTGAGCATCGGCAACCGGGCAAACGTGGAGTTCGCGGACATGGTGGAGTACCTGGCCGAGGACCCCGACACCGGGGTGATCTGCCTGTTCATCGAGGGCCTCGACGACGGGACTGCCTTCCTGGACAAGGCACGGCGGGCCTCACGCTTAAAACCCATCCTGGTCTATACGCGCGGTTACACCGAGAGCTCATCCAAGACGGCCCTCTCCCACACCGGGTCGGTCGCCAGCTCCGAGGTCGTTTACCGCGGCGCCTTCCGGCAGGCCGGCCTGCTGCAGGTGCATTCCAGTTCGGAGATGGCGAGCACCGCCAAGGCCGTCTCCATGGGAGCGGAACTCGCGGGCAACGGCGTCTTCATATCCACCCATTCCGCCGGGCCGGTGGTGGCCATCTGCGACATCTGCGAGAGGGCCGGGCTGCGCTTCCCTCCCCTGCAGCCCGAGATATCGCAGGCCATAGCGGAGTTCATCCCCGAGCACGCGGTAGCGGCCAATCCCCTGGACATGTTCGCCTTCGCGTGGACCGACTCGTCCCTTTATCTGAAGGCCGCGGACCTGGCCCTGGCCCAGGATGACATCGACTGCGCGGTCGCCGTCTTCGTCACCGGCGGGGGGGCGGGTCCCGTATTCCCCTCCCGCGATTACGCGGAGATCGGGCGCAAACACGGCAAGCCGGTCTTCGTGTGCCTCATCGCCCCCTGCGCGCTGATCCAGGATATAGCGGACGCCCAACAGCATGGGGTCGTAGCCTTGAGCTCACCCGAGAAGATGGGGCAGGTGCTGGTCAATCTACGCCGCCTGTCCATGCTGGGCGGAAGAACGGGCCAAGGAGGGGAACAATAGGGGCGTGACGACTGATGCAGCCGGTAGCACGACGGGTGGAAACTCGTTAGAATTGGTCTCGGTGATAATATGCCAAAGTTCGGGATGGGTAAGCGCGACTTCAATAAAATGGAGAGGGACCGCGATATCGATGGCATCGTGGAGTTCCTCTGGGACGAGGACGACAAGGTTGTTTTCGAGGCTATCGAGGCCCTGACCCGTATCGGCGACCCCCGGGGCATCGAAGCGATGATGACATTGGTCGCGGACCCGACCACGAGCGACCTCATCCGCGCCAAAGCGTGGCTGGCCCTCGACGTGGGTATAGAGCGTGAATCGAAGAAACGCACCGACTGGAGATAGGCACACCTTAAAATCATGGAAGGATCGGAAAACCCCAGACTGCGACACCTGGAAGCCGTTCCAGCCAAGCAGCAGGGCCGGGAGATCATTGCCCTGCGAGACCCGCAGGGTTATACGAAAAACCTGGTCGCGCTGCCTCCTCCTATCTATTACATCGCCTCCCTCTGCGACGGCACGCGCTCGCTGCGGGACCTGCAGGCGGCTTACGTGCGCCGTTTCGGAGATATCATAACCAGCGACCAGGTGGCCGCCATCATAGGCGAGCTGGACAGCAAGCTCCTGCTGGACAACGACACCTTCCGTGCATACAAGAAGCGCCTGGACGATGAATACCTGTCCCTGCCCAACCGGCCCATGACCAGCGCGGGAAGCGGTTACGCCGCCGACCCGCGCGAGCTCGTGCAGCAGATAAGGGCGATGATGGAGGAGGCGGGTGAACCACAGGGATTGGACGGCCCGCCTCTCGGCATGGTCGCCCCCCATATCGATCTGGAGCGAGGTTGGGAATGTTACGGCAAGCTGTATTCCACCCTCGCCGCATCACTTACCCCGGATCACCATCCGCTGGTAGTCATCCTGGGTACCTGCCACGGAGAGATGGAAGGCCCTTTCGCCCTCACCCGCAAGAACTACCTCACCCCCTTCGGCTTGGTGGAGACCGACGTGGGGCTGGCGGAGGGTATCGCGCGGGCGGCTGGTATGGAAGGCCTGGGGGACGAGCTGTCCCACCGCTCCGAGCACTCCATCGAGATCCAGCTCCCCCTGCTCTGCATAGCCTTCGGCGGGACGGACCGCTTCCGGCTGCTGCCCATCACCTGTAATTCCTTCCACCCCTGTATCGAGGCCGGCCGCTCGCCCTCGGAGGTCCCGGAGATAAAAGCTTTCATCACCGCCTTAAAGGGCCTGCTCTCGGCCATGGAGGGCAACGTGCTCTTGTTGGCCTCCGCCGACCTGGCCCACGTGGGCCGACGTTTTGGCAGCCTTATACCCCTGGACGCCGTGCAGCTCTCATCTACCATCGCCAAGGACAAGGAGATGCTGCAGAAGGTGGTGGAGGGGGATGCGGAGGGCTTCTATTCCTTTATCGCTTCCGAGAACGACGCGCGGCACATCTGTGGGCTGCCCCCTATCTATATGCTTACCATGGCCCTGGAGGGGCGGCGGGGTAAGCTCATCGACCAATGCCACTGGTTCGACCAGAACGAGGGCTCGGCGGTCACCTTCGCCGGCCTGGCCTTCCCCGCGTGAATCATTCACCCAAGAGATACGTATGACGCTCGAGTCACCGGCAATATATCCTCGTCTACGATGCGCAGGCCCGGGTAAGATGGGTTGGAAACCGGCCCGAACATGAACGAGGCGGCCGAACGATAGGGAGCGGGATGAAGGAACAGGCGATGAGTGAAAAGGCGGCACATAAAGCGCCCTTGAGGGCGAACCGGCAGCTGATGTTGCTGTATTCCACCCAGTCCGTCGGCATGGTGGCCCGTGGCATCTATTTCGTGAGCCTGCCCCTCTTCGTATTGGAGCGCACCGGTTCGGCGCTCTCCATGAGCATCTCCCTCTTTCTTGGGTTCGCTCCTTTCACCATAGCGGGGCCCTTCGCCGGGTCCATCGTGGACCGTTTCTCCCGCCGGGACCTGTTGGTCATCACCAACCTCCTCTATGGGACCACACTCTTCGTGCTTCCCTTCCTGCATGCGCCCTATCTCATCTACATAGTCGCCTTCACCGCCTCGCTATTCGGGGTTATCGTAGTGAACTCCATCTCCGCACTACTGCCCGAACTGGTGGAGATCACCCAGCTTGCGAAGGCCAACTCTCTCTACACCTTCATGCGCTCGACCACCTATCTCTTGAGCATGTTCACGACCTACTTCCTCATCGGAGCTCTGGGCAAGGCTAACATCTTTTTCCTCTGCTCGGCCCTCCTGGTCGTATGCGGTGCCGGCTGCCTGGCGCTGAAGAGGGACCGCGCCGGCAGGACAGGGGGTGTAGCCGGGAAAGAGGGCGCACAACGGGAGACCGGCGGCTTCAGGGAGACCCTGAGGATCATCCGGTCGGACCCCCACGTGCGCGGCCTTACCCTCATGCACCTGATGTTCATGCCCATCTTCGGTGCCTTCGAGGTGTTCCTGCCCATCTTCTGCGAGGACAGGCTGGGACAGGTGAACTACTATACACTGGTCAGCGCCGGCCTGGGGGCAGGCTTGGCCTTGGGGAGCCTGCTCACCTACCGCTTGCTCGGCTACTACAGGCCGCTGAACCTGGTATTCTTCAGCTTCCTGGGCTATTCCGCCGGGGTTTTCGTCCTGACTCGCAGCAGCTTGTTGGTCCTGGCCATGCTCATCTGCTTCATCATGGGGATCGTGGACGCCTTCGGTTTCACCACTTACGAGTACCTGCGGCAGCGCGTGGTACCCTCCGCCTACCGGGGGCGTGTCTTCGCGGTGATGGATGCCGTGGTGCTCCTCCCTCTTCCCCTGGGGTACCTCTTCGTTGGTTACTTCGCGGAGCGGGCGAGCATCGTGACCATCGGCGTATGGCTGAGCATCGTCGGGCTCTGCCTGGCGCTGCTCTCCTTCCCTCTCACCCGGGGCCTCCCCGAACTCGCGGAGCAGAACGTCCGATAGTTTGAAGCGCGAAAGCGCCAGCGCCGTCCTCGGCGCGACGGTGCCTGTGCCTTCACGTTTCCGAACGTGAAGGCCTGGCACGCATACGCTCGGATATGATTTCAGGCTGGTCTTCAGCTAGACGTTCTCAGGGAAATGGCAGGCGGCCAGGTGGCCGGGGGCTTTCTCCTCGAGGGGAGGCTCCACCTCGGAGCAGATATCCTGTTTCTTCCAGCAGCGGGTGTGGAAACGGCAGCCCGGAGGCGGGTCGATGGGGCTGGGCACGTCGCCCACCAGTATTATGCGCTGCCTCTCCCTCTCCTTCACCGGATCGGGCAGGGGTACGGCGGACATCAGGGCCACCGTGTAGGGATGTTTGGGGCTGTTGTACAGGGTATCGTGTTCCGCCCTCTCCACGATCTTCCCCAGGTACATCACCGCCACCTCCTCGCTGATATGCCTGACCACCGAGAGGTCGTGGGCGATGAAGATGTAGGTGAGGTTGAAGTCCTCCTGCAGCTCCTTGAGGAGGTTGAGTATCTGGGCCTGGATGGACACGTCCAGGGCGGACACCGGTTCGTCGCAGATGATCAGGCGGGGCCGCATGGCCAATGCCCGCGCCACCCCGATGCGCTGGCGCTGGCCGCCGGAGAACTCGTGGGGATAGCGGGCCAGGTGCTCCGGCTGCAGCCCCACCCGTTCCAGGAGCTCCTCCGCGCGTTGCAGCCTCTCCTCCCTGTTCCCCACCCCGTGGATGATCATGGGCTCCATGATGATGGCGCCCACACTCATGCGCGGATTGAGGGACGCATAGGGGTCCTGGAAGATGATCTGCATGCTTCTGCGCACTACCTGCATATCCTTGCGGACGAGCTTGAGGATATCCCGTCCCTCGAAGATGACCTCGCCGCGGTCCGCCTTGATGAGGCGGAGCATGAGGCGGGCTACCGTCGACTTGCCGCACCCGGATTCGCCGACCAGCCCCAGGGTCGTCCCCTCCGCCACGTCCAGGGAAACCCCGTCCACGGCCTTCACCGTCCCGCCCAGGCGGGAGAGGATGAGGCCTTTGCCCACGGGGAAATGCTTGACCATATCGCGCATCTCGAGGAGAGAATCCATCAGCTTGTCACCTCCCGCCCATGGCTCTCGAAGTCCATGGCGAAATGGCAGGCGGAGAGGTGTCCCGGCTCCGCTTCGATCAACGGGGGCTCCTCCCCATCGCAGATGTCCTCGGCAAAAGGGCAGCGCGGGGAGAAGCTGCACCCGGAAGGAAGGTTGATGAGGCTGGGCGGAGAACCGCCGATGGTCATCAGCCGTTCTCTCTTCTCGTCGAGCCTTGGCACTGAACGCATCAGGCTCCAGGCGTAGGGATGACGCGAGTTATAGTAGATCCTGTCTATCTCCGCATATTCCACTACCTTGCCGGCATACATCACGAGCACCGTCTCCGCCACCCCGGCAACCACCCCCAGGTCGTGGGTGATGAGCATCACCGCCAGGTTCTTCTCCCGGCGCAGCCTGGCGATGAGCTCCATGATCTGGGCCTGGATGGTCACGTCCAGGGCGGTCGATGGCTCATCGGCGATGAGCATCATGGGCTCGCAGGAGAGGGCCATGGCGATCATGGCCCGCTGGCGCATACCCCCCGAGAATTCGTGGGGGTACATCTTGTAGCGTTTCTCCGCCTGTGGTATCTCCACCATCTCCAGCAACTCGATGGCCCTCTGCTTGGCCTCCTTGCGGTTGAGGCCCAGGTGGATCAGGATGGGTTCCCTTATCTGATTGCCGATGGTGAACACGGGATTGAGGGAGGTCATGGGGTCCTGGAAGATCATCCCGATGTGATTGCCCCGCACCTGGCGTATCTCTTTATCTCCCATCTCCAGCAGGTTTTTGCCCTCGAAGAGCACCTGCCCTTCCTCGATCTTACCCGGCGGGTCGGGGACGAGGTTCAAGATGGAGAGTGCGGTGACCGACTTGCCGCAGCCCGATTCCCCCACCACGGCCAGTTCCTCTCCCCGATGGAGGTCGAACGACACGCCGTCCACTGCCTTGACCACGCCTTCCTGGGTGTGGAAATAGGTCTTGAGGCCTTTGACCTCGAGCAGCTTATCGCCGTTGTTTCCCACCTCAGATGCTCCCTTTCATACGCGGATCGAGGGCGTCCCGCAGTCCGTCGCCCAGGAGGATGAAGGCAAGGACGCTGATGACTATTGCCAGCCCAGGGATGAACATCATCCATGGGTCGGTGGTGTAGAAGTCGAGATATTCGGTGAGCATGTTGCCCCAGCTGGGGAGGGGGAGCTGCTGACCCAGCCCCAGGAAAGCCAGCCAGGCCTCGGCCAGGATGGCGCCCCCCACGCCCATGGTGGCATAGACGATGATCGGCTGGATGGAGTTGGGCATGATGTGTTTCCAGATGATGCGCGCATGGCTGCCCCCCATAGCCCGGGCAGCTTCGGTGTATTCGTTCTCCTTGACCGAGAGGATGGAGCCACGGAAGATCCTGGCGATGGTCGCCCATCCCAGCACCCCGATGGCGATGAACACGTTGATAAGTCCCGGCCCGAGCACGGTCATGATGGCGATGGCCCCCAGCACGGTGGGGAAGGCGAAGAAGACGTCGGCCGAGCGCATGATCACCGAGTCCCCCCAGCCCCCGAAATAGCCGGCCAGGGCTCCGAAGAAGAGCCCGATGAGAAGGGAGATGAGCACGGCCACGATGCCGACCTCGACGGAAACCCTGCTGCCGTAGACAAGGCGTGAGTAGATATCCCTGCCCAGTTGGTCCGTACCCAACCAGTTTTGCCAGGAGGGCGTCTGCTTTACCGACTCCGCTTTCTCTGCTGCGCCCACGTCGGGGTTATAAAGAGGGCTGTATAAAGGGTCGTGGTTGGCCAACAATGGCGCGAAGATGGCCACGAGAAAGAGTAAGATGATGATGGCCAATCCGACCATGGCCATTTTGTTGTGGTACAGGCGGTGCCAGACGTCGCTCCACAGGGCGGTGCGGCCGTGTACCCTCCCTTTCTCCAGCTCTATCTCGAATTCTTCGATCTCGGGGCCGTGGAGCTCTGGCTGCTCTTTTCCTACGCGGAGGTCGTCGGGATCCCTGCGATCGGGCATGTCAGGACACCTCCTCCCCGCCCCCCAGGCGGATGCGGGGGTCGAGGAAGGCATAGGATATGTCGACCAGGAGGTTGATGAACACGAATAGCAGGACCAGCACGAACACCAGTCCCAGCACCATGGGGGCATCCCTCTGCAGGACCGCGTTGTACAGCTTATGGCCCACCCCGGGCCAGTTGAAGATGATCTCGGTGAGCACCGCTGCTCCGATGAGGATGCCGAAGTCGATGCCGATGTAGGTGACCACGGGGATGAGCCCGTTCTTGAGGGCGTGCTTGTAGGTGACCCTGCGGTTGGATAGCCCCTTAGCCCTGGCGGTCTGGATGTAGTCCTGGCGCATGACCTCCAGCAGCGAGGAGCGCTGCATGCGGGCCACGTAAGCGGTGGAGATAGCCGCGAGGGCGGCTGCCGGCATGATGTAGTAGGTGATACCACTCCAGAAACCCGTCCCCGGGGGAGGCGCTCCGGCAGCCGGCAGCCAGCCTAACCATTGGGCGAGTACCAGCTGCAATAATCGCCCGATCCAATATATGGGCATGGCCACCAGTATGGACGTGCTGATGGTCACCAGCACGTCCCAGAAGGAATAGCGTGAGATCGCGGATAGGACGCCGGCCAGGATGCCGAAGATGACGATGATGATCTCGGCGACGATGGCCAGCTTCAAAGACCAGGGGAGGCTTTCCCTGATGATGTCCATGACCGGCCTCTTGTAGGTGTAGGAATCGCCGAGGTCAAGCGTGGGTAAACCCTTGAGGTAGAGCCAGAAACGGGTGAGGAACGGTTTGTCCAGGTTGAACTTCTGTCGGATATTCTCGAGCATCTCCTCGGTGGCGCCCTTGGGAGCCCGCATGCGCGCAACATCGCCGGGGATGATGGACATCAACAACGAGATGAGGAGGACAACCCCTATGATGACGATTACGGTCTGGTAAAGTCTGCGCAGGATAAACAGCAGCATCTATTCGGTTGACCTCTTCCCTTATGATTTGAGAACCTCGCTAAAGTTAGCACAACAAAATGGGGGCTCGCAAGGATTCCCCGCAAGCCCCCGACTGACCTGGATCAGCGTTTCATTACTGCGGTGTCGTGAAGTACACCCTCTCCATGGGGGTGAGGTCGTCTGCCGTACGGATGTAGCCGCCTACCCCATCGCTGTACACCCTGGAGGTCTTGTAGAACATCAGGGGTATCACCGGGGCTTCCTCCAGGACCATCCGCTCGATCTCCTGGTAGACCTTGAACCTCTCGTCCTGGTCGGGAGTGCTGCGGGCCTGGTCCAGCATCGCGTCCACTTCGGGATTGTTGTACATGGTGAAGTTGTCCGTGGACGTGGAGTAGAACAGCGGGTAGAGGAAGTTGTCCATGATGGGATAGTCCGTCAGCCACCCCATACGGAAGAAGGTCACTTCTGCCGCCTGGACGAGGTCGAGGTAGGAACCCCACTCGTAACCCTCGATGGTCACGTTCACGCCCGCGTCCTTCAGGTTGCCCTGGATGAACTGGGCGGGGTCCTCGTGACCGCCACCGGTGTTGTAGCCCAGTTTGAGCTCGGGCAATCCCTGGCCACCGGGGAAACCAGCCTCCGTCAGGAGCTTCTCCGCCTCCGCCTTATCGTAGTCGTAGGGCATGGCATTCGACTGGTAACCGGGGATGCCCATGGGCACGAAGCCGGTGGCCGGGATACGCTGCCCTTCCATGACCACGTCGCAGAGGGTCTGCCTGTCCACGGCGTAGTTCATGGCCTGGCGCAGTGCCTTGTTGTCCTTCCACGGCGCGGCGGTCATGTTCATCCCGTAGTAGTAGATGCCCAGCATCGGGTTGAAGATGGCTTGGTCACCATAATCCGCTGCTGCGGATTCGAACTGCCCCTGCGGTATCTGGCATTCGTTCAAGCTACCGGCCTTGAAGTCCTGATAGGCGGTCTCCTCCTCCATGTAGATCTTGTAGACCACGGAATCCAGGTAGGCCGCCTGGCCGTAGTAGTCCTCGAACCTGTTAGTCACCACCTGCTGCTCGTGCGTCCAGCTTTCGAAGGAGAAGGGTCCAGTGCCCACGGGGTTCTCGCTGAAGTTCTCGCTCCCGAACTCCTCCACCACTTCCTTGGGGATGGGCGAGAGCGCGGGGTGGGCAGTGTGATAGACGAAGTCGGCGTAGGGGTACGAGAGGGTCACCTGGAAGGTGTAGTCGTCGATGGCCTCGACCCCCTCGAGTGACGTCGCCGTACCCGCCTGGAACTCGTCGTAGCCCTTGACGGGCGAGAGGTGGTAAGCCACCTCGCTGGCCGTTGCCGGGTCGACAACGCGGTTCCAGGAATAGACAAAGTCTTCAGCGGTGCACTCGCGGCCGTTGTGGAACATGACGCCCTTCTTCAGATTGAAGGTGAACACCGTGGCGTCATCGTTCACTTCGTAGGAATCGGCCATGGCCGGTGTGATCTCCATGGTCTCGGGATCGTTGTCCATGAGGCCATCGTAGATAGCCTTGCCGACCGCGATGCCCTCCGATTCCTGCAACTGGGCCGGATCGAGGGATACGGGCTCGGCGCTCAGGCAGTAGTAGAAGGTCCCACCCTGCTGGATCTCTCCTCCACCCCCGCCTCCTGACTCGCCGCATCCTCCGTAGACCATGGCCACGCCGAGCGCGAGGACCATGACTACGGCCAAGATGATCAGTGATTTGTCTTTTCTCATACATGACCTCCTTGCTAGAGCTTCTCCCACCCTTTGTCTAAGATATCTTTTCCGCGGACCTGATATTTGAAATACAATCCTTGCTCTCACCCCCTTCATCCAGGTCAAAGACCCGGAATTAGTTCATCATCGCACTAGACGATGAGCGGATAGTGAGCGGATGTATGCGACAGATATTCACCCCCCTCGGTCTACCGGCTGTTTTTCCCGATGTGGGCTCTCCAGACAATTATAAGAACACTCTCCAAGCAGTGTAAAGACAGGACCGTATCCACTTAATACCCCGAACGCAAGGCCTCATCTTATAGATTAGAGGCCGGTGGAGCCGAATCCTCCCTCGCCCCTCGCCGTCTCGTCCAGTTCCTCCGTTACTTCTACCCGGACCGCCTCCACCTTCTGGATGACCATCTGGGCGATACGGTCGCCCCGCTTCACCTGGAACGGCTCGCTGCCCAGGTTCACCAGGATGACCTTCACCTCCCCGCGGTAGTGGCAGTCAATCAGTCCCGGGGTGTTGACGATGCTGATGCCGCTGCGGGCCGCCAGGCCGCTGCGGGGCTGGACGAACGCGGCGTATCCTTCCGGCAGGGCCATGGCGAAACCGGTGCTCACCATGCTCCTTTCCCCGGGCTCCAGGGTCAGTTCCTCCGCACTGCACAGGTCCAGGCCGGCGTCGCCGGGGTGGGCATAAGCGGGCGCGGCAACGGAGGGGTCGAGCCTGCGGATGCGCAGGGGCGCCCCGCCTTGCCCGGCATCACCCTGCTGCCGCATCTCCAGCAGGGGCACCAGGTCATAGATCCCCAGGTGTTCCCGTATGGCACGTACCTCCTCGACCAGGCCCCTCTCGGGCAGGCTTTTCTCCATCAGGGCGCCCTGGATCTCCAGCTCGAAGGACCTGCCCGGAAGGAACTCGTAGGCCAGGTAGTAGTCCCCGGTCTCCACCTCCCGGTAGCCGCTCTCCAACAGGTCGAAGGGCTCCACCTCGTAATGCAGGACCTTCGGCCCCCGTACCAGGACCTGCACCGATCCCTCCCTCAGGAAGATGCTCGGCGGCCCGGAACGATAGAAACAGGGCAGGTAGATGGCGGCCGGGTGGGATGAGAGGATCTCCGCGATCCTCTCCATCATCTGTCTCAGTTGTTCGTCGATCTCCCTCTCCTCGGCCAAGCGTCTTCACCGTCCTTCTTCGCGATCTTTCCGCATATTATAAATCAAGGTGATGATAAGACGTATCGAGAGCACAAGCGAAGCGATCTCGCCCGGCTCACACTCAACCTCCGTAGGAGATTGCCGCGTCGCCTGCGGCTCCTCGCAATGACACCCTCAGGTCAGTCTTCCACCAGGGCGACGGCCCTGATCCACCCAGCGCTGGCCTTCTTTATCTTTATTGGGAAGCAGAAGAACGTGAAACCATGGGACGGCAACTGGTCCAGGTTGGTCATCTTCTCGATGTGGCAGTACCCTTTCTCGATGGAGGCGAAATGGCCCTCCCAGATGAGCGAGGCGTCTTTGGTCTCCTCGAAGTCCTTGGCGATGAGGGGCAGGGGACGGTCCCAGGACCAGGCGTCGGTGCCGGTCACCTTCACCCCGCGGTCGAGCAGCCACAGGGTAGCCTCCTTCCCCATGCCGCAGCCTTTGAGGAGGTATTCCGGCTTGCCCCAGTACTTATCCGCCCCGGTCATCACCAGGACGATGTCCCCCTCCTTGAGCTCGTGATCGATCTTCCCCAAGGCTTCCTCCATGTCCGCGGCCATGACACGGTATCCATCCGGGAAATGCCGGAGATCCAGGACCACCCCCGGGCCCATGCACCACTCCAGGGGCACCTCCTCGATGGTGAAGGCTGGCTTGCCCTTGTCCATGGTGGGGTGGTAGTGCCAGGGAGCGTCAAGATGGGTGCCGGAATGGGTGGCCAGCGTGAGGATCTCCACCGCCCATCCCTTGCCGTCGGGAAGATCCCTGGCGGGGTCGATGCCCGGGAAGAACTCCGCCATTGACGCGGCACCGGCCTCGTGCTCCAGGTACATTATCTTTGGGATCATGGCCGGCGGGTCGGAGGGAAGGCCGTCCTCGATGGTGATGCTCAAGTCCACGAATCTCTTTCCCATCTCCTCTTACCTTCTGTTTACGCGCCAGCGCACGATGCGACCAACGCCCTGCTGTCCCCCCTACTATACCCCACATAACGGGCCTCTAAGCGATTGGTGTATGGGGTCGTATCTTCGATCTTCGGTTTACCCATAATCTCTGATCTGTGTGATCTACGTGGGTCATAAACCGAAGATCGAAGATACGACCCCATACACCGTACCTGTCAGGGTGAGGGGGAAATATCCACCACCAGGTCGCCGTCGGGTTCTATGCGCCACTCGTGCCGGCCACGGCGGCCGGAAACCAGCTCGAATATACCCAGGGCAAGGCCGACGACGTATTCCGGGATAGAGGGATTGGACATCCTTAAGCTGAGCCGGTCATCGCCCACCTCCAGGCTGGTGATCAGGCCCAGGCCGCGTATGGCCGCGAGATAACGAAGGCCCTCGTAGCCGCTGCGGGCCTCCTCGACGCTCAAGGCCGCGAGGGCGTTCTCCCTCTCGACCTCGATGATGGCATCGGTCACGCGCTCCCCCAGCTCGTGTACGAGCTCATCGAAGACGGCCAGCATCCCGGCGGTGCCGAAAAAGGCAAGCCGCCGGCCAGTGCGGTCGTCGCGGATAACGCCGGCCTCCATGTTCCAGGTGAACTGCTTCATATCCAGCGGGGTACCGCACGTCGAGCAGAGTTTGAACTCCATGTCCCCGGGCTTGCCGGCTATCTCCTCCTTGAGGATGAAGGACTCCTCCTCCAGGTGCTCCTCGCGCATGGTGACGTCCACTTGATGGCGCCGGGAATCCAGCGCCTGCCAGGTTATACCGGCCCATCTCCTCTCCAATACCTCCGCGGCGCCCTTGAAGTCGCCGCAGAAGAACGGCAGCGAGTAGGGGTCTTCAATATATACGGTGACCCTCTCGGGACGTCCCCTGCGCGGGTACTGCCCGCCTACGGTTATCTTCCCGTACCCCATCACCAGCCCCTGGGACTCTATGGTGGTGATCATGGAACGGTAACCGATGAAGTGGGCAAGGAAGCTGACCCCCCAGGGCAAGGTACGGTGCAGGAAGGCCCGGGTGGCGCGGCTCTTGGAATCGATGACCACCTCCCAGATGTGCTCGCCAGTCACCCCGAGCAGCTCCGAGAGCCTGTTCCACAGCCGGTCCAGGTTGTCGGATTCGAAGAAGATGAGGCGGTGCCTGGGATCGCCCTTCTGGGTGATGGTCCCGTTGGCGTTCCAGTTCAGGTTGCCCGCGATGCCCAGGGGAACGCCGCATTCCCCACAGGTCCTGGTGACTTTCATGACCGCATCCCCCCAAATCAGATCCTTACCTGCCAGTCGATATCGCGAAAGCGGATCTCATCCTCCACCCTCATCATATCCGCTTTGTAAAGGGAACCGATGGACGCGAGCCTTCGCATACCATCCCTGCGGCAACGCCCTCAGGCCCCGATATACGCCTTCTTTACCTCCTCGTTGCCGGCCAGTTCCTCTGCCGTGCCCTCCAGGACTATATGCCCGTTCTCCAGCACGTAACCCCGCGAGGATATCCCCAACGCCATGCTGGCGTTCTGCTCCGAGAGGAAGATGGTGACCCCTTTCTCGTTGATGTCCTCTATGGTCTCCATGATCTTCTTGACGATGAGCGGCGCCAGCCCCAGGGAGGGCTCGTCCAGCAGCAGCAGTCTCGGCCTGCACATCATAGCCCGCCCAATGGCGAGCATCTGCTGCTCGCCGCCACTGAGCGTACCGGCGTCCTGGTCGCTGCGCTCTCCGAGGATGGGGAAGAGCTCGTTGACCTCCTGCAAGGCCGCCTCCACGTCCTTTTTCTCGCGATAGCGGGTGTAGGCGCCCATCATGAGGTTTTTCTTCACCGATAAACGCGGGAAGAGCCTGCGGCCCTCGGGGCACAGGGAGATGCCCATGCGCACGATCTTGTCAGGGTTTTTCTTGCTGATGACCTCCCCCTCGAAGTCGATGGTTCCTTGCGTCGGCTTTATCAATCCGCTGATGGTCTTGAAGAGGGAGGACTTGCCGGCGCCGTTGGCGCCCAGGAGACAGATGAGCTCTCCCTCCGCTATCTTCAGGGAGACCCCGCCTATGACCTCGTGCTTCCCTATGGAACAGTGGACGTCCGTCATCTCAAGCAATGCACTCACCCAGGTATGCCTCTATCACCGAGGGGTCCTCGCAGACCTGCTGCGGGACGCCCTCCGCTATTTTTACCCCGAAGTTCAAGGCCACGATACGGTCCGCCAGGCTCATGATCATGCGCATCTTGTGCTCGATGACGCAGACCGTGATGCCCATGGCGCGTATGCGGTCGATGAGGGCGATGATATTGTCGGTCTCGCCCATCCCTACTCCACCGGTTGGCTCATCCAGGAGGAGAAGCCTGGGGTCGCCCATGAGAGCGACACCTATGGCCAGCCTCTTCTGCGCCTCCTGGGGAATCGACCCAGCCGGCTCGTTGGCGTATTGTCCCAGCCCGGTGAACTCCAGCACCTCCATCACCTTGCCGGTGGTCTCGTTCTTCTCTCGCCGTAAGCGCGGGGTGTGCAGGATGACGTCCCAAAGACCCGAGCGGGTGCGCATGCGGCGCCCGATCACCAGGTTGACGTACACGGGCAGCTCCTCGAAGAGGGCGGTGGTCTGGAAGGTACGGGCTATCCCCTCCCGAGCGACATGATGGGGATTCCACCCGGTGATTTCCTTTCCCCCGAACACGACCTTCCCGGAGGTGGGCGGGATGGAGCCGCCGATAAGGTTGAAGAGGGTGCTCTTCCCCGCGCCGTTCGGGCCGATGATGCCCACGATGTTACCCTCCGGCACCTCGAAATCGACTTTGTTCACGGCCACCAGGCCGCCGAAAAGCCGGGTCAGTCCCTCCACGCGAAGCAGCGTCACTCCAGTACCTCTCCCGTCTTTTTCTTCTTGAACCGGGTTTTGGCCCACTCCCAGAACTGTTTGGTCCCGCCTACCACACCCCGGGGCAGATAGATGACGACCAGGATGAGTATGAGGCCGAAGATGAGGTAGCGGAACTCCTCTACGCCTTTTATGCCAACCTTCTTCATGTAATCCAGCAGCCAGTACAGCCCGATGGCCCCCACCACCGGGCCGGCCAGGGTGGCCGCTCCCCCGATAAGCACGTAGATGAGGATATAGAAGGAATACAGGTAACTGGTAATGGTGAAGTCGAGCTGGCCGTTCTCGATGGCCAGCAGCGAGCCCGCCAGCCCCACGATGAAGCAGCTCACCACGAATGAGAGCAGCTTGTTGCGGAAGGTGTTGATGCCCACAGCCTCCGCCAGGTTCTCGTTGCTGCGGATGGACATCAAGGTGACGCCCAGGAGCGATTTCACGATAAAATGCATGACCACCAGCACGAGCACCAGGCAGCCCAGCACGAAATAATAACGGGCCCACCTCTGGACGAGGAAAGCCGGTTGGGGTACCACTTGTCCCTGGATCCCGCCAGAGAGCCAGGTCCAGTTCTCGAAGACCTTGAAGACGATGACGTTGAAACACAAGGTGACGATGGCGAAGTAGGGCCCCTTGGTGCGCAAGGAGGGCAGTCCCACCAACAGCCCGATAAAGGCGGTGATAAGACAGGCGAGGGGCAGCGCCAGCCAGAAATTGAGACCCGCCCTCTGGGCAAGGATGCCGAAGGAGTAGGCCCCTATGCCCATGAAGGCTCCTTGTGCCAGGGAGGCCTGCCCGGTGTAGCCGAGGATGAGGTTGAGGCTGAGGGCGGCGATGGCCCAGGCCATGGCCAGGGTCATGATGCGGATCTGGTACTTGTCCACCCCGATGAACTTCAGCCAGGGAAACGCGACCGCCAGCCCCAACAGCAGCAGGTAGAGTCCGGGCTTGGTGAACTTCTTCATCATCATTCCCTCCCCCGGAAAAGGCCGGTGGGCCGGATCGCAAGTATTAAGATGAGCACCGCAAAAGCAAAGACGTCCTTATAGGCGGAGGAGATGTATGCTATGGCCATGGCCTCCAGTATCCCCAGGAGGTATCCCCCTACGATGGCGCCCTTGATGCTGCCCAGACCCCCGATGACCACGATGACGAAGGCCTTGAGGATGAGCATGCTCCCCATCTCCGGGGAGATGAAAGCCAGCGGCGCCATGAGCACGGCGGCGGCGGCGGCCAGGGAGGTGGCGATGGCAAAGGTGAGGGCGGAGATACGGTTGACGTTGATGCCGACCAGGGACGCGCCCTCACGGTCCTGGGCCACCGCCTCTATGGCCGTGCCCAGCCGTGTACGCTTGATGAAGAGCTGCAGCAGGACGATGAGGACGATGGCTCCTACGATCACGATGAGACGCTGCGCCTCCATGGTGATGCCCGCGAACCGCAGCGTGGTGTCGATAGGCTTGGGGACGCTCAACGCCTTGGGCTGGATGCCCCTCACCAGGGTCTCCAGCATGAGGATGAGGCCGATGGCGGCGATAAAGGTGTTTATCTGCGGCGTTCCCCGCAGCGGCCTGTACACGGTCCTTTCCACCACCACCCCGGCGACGGCGAGGACCGCCATGCAGATGATGAGGGCCAGCCAGTAGTTGATGCCGCCCAGGACCATGACGATGTACAAGAGGTAGGCGCCGATCATGTAGAGGTGGCCGTGGGCGAAATGGGAGATGTCCAGGATGCCGAAGATAAGGGTGAGTCCGAGGGCGACCATGACGTATTGGCTTCCGATTTGTACGCCTATGACCAGCTGGTTTAGGAAAAAGGACAAGTTCTCCCTTTCGCCTTATTGGTTATGCCGAATATGATCGATGTTCTCTCAACATCTCCGCCCGTACGATGGGGGGAAGCCCCCTTTAGGGGGGCTTCCCAAGCTCAAACCTGATACTCGGCTTATAGTGCGTCTTTCTTTACCTTTATTTCTCCCACCAATTGATTGTTTCTCCCAATACGAACTGGCCGCCTTCCACGTAGGCGGGGGTGGCCGGCATCCACAGGGCTCCGGTGGCGTCGTCGAACCCCTGAAAGCCCATGGGGAATTCATCCCCCGAAGTCACCGCCACACCGTCCTCGGCGAAAGCTGCCCTTATGGCCTCTATATCCGTAACGCTCCCGGCCGCCTCCATGGCCCTGACCAGGATGTTGAAGCCGGTGTAGCAGATGATGGTCTCCCAGGTCACCATCTTGCCTCCGTACTCTTCCTCATACCTCTGTATGAACTCCTCTATATAAGGATAGTTCGCCACCTGGACATCGACAGGGCTCACGCCGATAGCGCCCTCGAGTTTCTCGATCCCTGTGCTCTTCTCGATCTGTTCGAGCTTGGCCTGGTCCATGACTATGAAGCCCCCCTTGAAACCCAGGCTCCTGGCCTGGCCGATGACCAGGGCGGTGGGGTCGGAGGGGCCCCCGACCAGGATGACATCGGGGTTTCCCGCGAGCACCGTGGTCAGGTAGGGCGTGAAGTCGGTCTCGGTGTAGTAGCTGGCGGGCGCCTTGCCCACCACCTGCCCGCCGGCACCGGTCCATGCCTTCTCCAGTGTTGAGCCCCACAGTTCTCCGTAGGCTCCCGTTGTCTGCACCATGCCCAACTTCATCCAGCCTTTCCCCATGCAGAACTTGGTGAAAGGCGACATATAAGTCGAGAAGGGGGGCGGCAAGGTCACCATCAGCGGATTGACCGCCTGGGTGTACAGAGGCACGCTGGTGTAGGCCATGACCAGGAATTCCTCGCCCGCCTTCGTGTTTATGCCGATGAGCGGCCTGATAGTGGTGGCGACGGGGTCCCAGATGATATTGATGTCCTCTTCGAGGATGAAGCGCTGGGCGTTAGAGAGGGCCGGTTCCGGCGTGGCCTCATCATCCGCCGCGAGCAGCTCGAAGACGTAGGTGGTGTCCCCGATGGTTACGCCGCCTGCCGCGTTAATATCGTTGATGGCCATGTCCAGGCCCGCCTTGATATCCTGGCCGTAAGCCGCGCCCATGCCGCTGAGGGGTGCGGTTAGGCCTATCTTGATCGTCACCTTCCCTCCGTCGCCTCCCCCTCCGCCGCACGAGGCTAAGCCCAGTGTGACCATCATCAAGGCCACGATCAGCACGATCATCGCTTTCAAACGCATGTTCCTCAACCCCCCTTGTCCTTAAGGTCTTCAACAGACCCAACTTCTGCGTGTTCCCTCTCCTCCAACGGTATTCGGGATAGGGTAAATCCTCTGGCTTAAGGGAGCGTTCCGTTTGCGCCGCTGCTGCGAGGAATATCGCTACGTTGTTCGTGTGATGTGATTATGCAGGTATGTATGTGGATCGATGCTTGTATAACTGGCTGCGAAAACGAGAGTTGCCCTTCAGATACGCCCCCGATCTTATGGTGCTTAGATCACCTCCCCTGCCGCATGATTCGCCAGTTGATGCCCTTATAAAACCCAAACACAGCTGCTGATACGCGGTGATGAGACAAGTATAACAACGGGCATGCAATCAATCAATCGCGAAAAATCGTGCCACAAACGTAAATCTCCTGCTAAACCCATTGAATATTTCTTCTCGCGCAAGGGATGTCCTTCCGTCTACTCGGGGGGTATTCGACGAGCCGTCTTTCGCGCTACCAGGGGACTCAGCGATACATCCTGAAGGCGCCTTGCTGGGTATAGAGTGCGAACGCCTCGCCCTGCGGGGTGGCGATGAAATCGCCGCTTATCTCCACCAGCGATCCCGAGACGGTCCCCGTGAGCTCGACCTGTACCGGTATCATCACCTGGCCCGAACTCATCTTCACGATCAGCTGCAGTGAGGCGGTAAAGGATGGGCTCGCTTCTTCCCAGCGGTATTGGCTAGCCACGATCTCGAAAACCTGGGCATAGTCTGGAGGCGTAGATATGGTGCCGCCTTCCTCCAGGACAATGTGGCAGTTGGTGAGCCCGTAAGCGGAACCGGTCATATCCAGGACCCAGCGGCCGTAGATATCCTTGTATCCGCCGGGGGGCTGCGTTTCGGGGGCGCCTCCCATGGGGTCCGGAAAATCGACCACCAGGCCGGGTTGCTCCCCTCCCGTTCCCGGGGTGATGACGGGTGCTTCCCCACCCGTTTGTACGGTATCCTCCGGCGGCTGCTCGCCTGTGGTCTCTTCTGTCGCCTCGGGCTGCGCTGACTCCTGCCCGGCCAGTATGGCCTTCTCCTCGCCGGCATCCGAGGAAGGGATGGCCCACACCAGCAGTATCAGCGCCACCACGGCGGCCAGCACCGATGCGCATACCAGGATCCAGAGCTTGCGCCCTCTCCAGCGCCCCCGAAATACGAACGGTTGCCCTATCTCTTCTTCCATTGATTTCCCTTAAGCCCTATCCGGACTCACCATCGTTACGTACTCGTGCCAGGCCTTCACATGCGGACATGTGGAGGCGCTGGGGCACCGCCGCGCCGAAGACGGCGCTGTCGCTTTCGCGATGCAGTCGGCCTAGCGTACATGCGCTTGACTCACCATCGTTACGTACTCGTGCCAGGCCTTCACGCTCGGAAGCGTGAAGGCGCTGGGACACCGCCGCGCCGAAGACGGCGCTGTCGCTTTCGCGATGCATCCTCTCGAACGCTTATTTTATATCCGCCAGCTTTTTCGCGTATTTGACCTTCTCCTCGAGGTCAGCCAGGCGGCGGATGACGATGCGCTGGGCTTGCGGGGACCCCGCACCGTGGATGCTCTCGGTCAGGTAGGCGGCTGCGCCACACCCCATGGTCATGTTCTCGATGAACTTGAGGATCTTCATGCGATCCATGACGGGCACGTCGGCCGACCCCTTCAGATACTTCTCGAGGTACGGCGCCACCTCCGGGTTCTCGAAGTCCTTCTGCGACGGCATGGTCACCACCATCCCGCCGGCGATGTCCTGCAGCAGACGAGAGATCTCGAAGGGGTAGCGGGTGACGTTGTGCTTGCACACGTTCGCCAGCATCATATCCACCATGTAGCATCCCGATGGCGTAGCCTCGCCGCGCGATGAGCAGGCGATGCCGCAAGAGAAGAGGGTCTCGTTGAGGTGGACCATCTCCGTGATCTTGTCCCTGATGTGGCTGACGTTATCGATGCCCTGGTATTGGGACGCCAGCTGCGCCGCGCCGATCAACACGTCGCCCACGCCCACCTTGCAGCCGCCGTAGCTCTGGCGGTGGTAGGCGGCGAAGCGCTCCACCACCTTACCGCTCTGTTCTGTCTCCCCGCACATGAACACGCGCTCCCAGGGGACGAAGACGTCGTCGAAGATGATCAGCGCCTCCTGGCTGCCATATTTTGGATTGCCCACGTCCAGGGGGCTGCCCTCCATCTTTCGCGTGTCCGAGGGCTGACGTCCCAGGACGAAGGTGATGCCCTCGGCATCGGCGGGTACGGCGAAGGAGACGGCGTAGTCTCCCTCGTTCTCCCGCATCGCCGTGGTGGGCATGACTAGTATCTCGTGGGAGTTGAGGGACCCGGTCTGGTGTGCCTTGGCGCCGCGCACCACGATGCCGCCGGCCTGTCGGTCAACCACGTGTACGAACATGTCGGGGTCGCTCTGCTCGCCCGGGCGCAGGCTGCGGTCTCCTTTGACGTCGGTCATCGCCCCGTCCACCACCACGTTCTCCTCCTGCACGAAGCGGAGGTAGTCCTTGAACCGCTGGTAGTACTCCGACCCGCACGCCTGGTCGCACTCGTAGGTGACGGAGTACAGGGCGTTGAATCCGTCCATGCCCACGCAGCGCTGGAAACAGGTGGAGGTGCGCCGGCCCAGCAGTCGCTGCATGAGGACCTTGTTCACCAGGTCGTCCGTGGACTGATGGATATGGGTGAAACGGCTGACGCGTTCGCCCGTGAGGTGGGACTTCACGAAGAGGAGTTCCTCCGCCTCCGGCTCATCCCCCAGGGTGTAGGTCTCGGCGACGCAATTGATGGCCGGCCTGATCAGGGGATGGTCGGTGGGATTCTCCACCCTCTCCCCCAATACGTATATCCTCCGCTCCAGCTTTCGCAGGCTCTCTATATATGCTTCCGGACCCTCGATCTTCATCTTTTTCCCCTTTCAGAAAATTACCGTTCAGGATAAAAGTGTAACCCATAGCGAGCGATCGAAGGAATAACGGTGGTCAAGGGGTCGTGTCTTCGATCTTCGATTCCTACCGAAGATCGAAGACACGACCCCCGACAATTGCTTATACTTAACAGAGACTACCAATAGCTATGGGGAACCATCTCTTTACGCCGGGTTAACAGCACGTGTTTTGCGGGCATGGGAGGTAAGGCTATGAACGTCAGTATTCATCATCAACATCGGTCGTTGAGGGCTCTGCTATGTGCAGCCGTGATCATCCTCATGGTGCTGCTCATGCTCCCCCTGACGGGTGAGAGGGCGCAGGCTGCCCCGGGGGACGTCAAGCTTGCCTCCTCGGATGCGGCATGGGCGCAGGGGAATGCTGTGAGCGCTGAGATCTCCATCTCCTCTGACGGCAGGTACGTGGCCTTCTACTCTTTATCCACCAACCTGGTCACCCCGAACACCACCGGCCAGCAGATCTTCCGCAAGGACCTCCGGACCGGGGAGATCAGGCTGTGCTCTGCGGATGTATCGGGGGCGCAAGGGAATGCCGCCAGTAGCAGCCCCACTATCTCGTCCGACGGCAGGTACGTGGCCTTTGATTCCTTTGCCACCAACCTGGTGGCCCCGGCCACCACCAACCAGCAGGTCTTCCG
>Ga0315274_10003887_pt1 | contig 22100 bp, 20 predicted proteins | sample YL17G02_20_MG_FD_203700 | JGI IMG/M metagenome (GOLD analysis project Ga0315274, IMG submission 203700) | Sediment microbial communities from Yellowstone Lake, YNP, Wyoming, USA - YL17G02_20 | ecosystem: Environmental > Aquatic > Freshwater > Lake > Sediment | place: USA: Wyoming | collected...
TCCGCAAAATGCACGGCAGGCTGACCAGATTGGTTGATCAGAGCGATCACCGCGGTGTGTCCGTCGCAGACAATTTCATTGGGCAATCCACCAAAATAGAAATCTTCCGCCTGACCAACGTGGGACGAACTAACCAAATGGCTAACAAACAGAACATCAATCGCGCTCGGGAGATCTTCCGGCCCGAACCAAGGTTTCCCGCGTGAGCGCAAAAATCTTCCAATCTGCCTCAACCAATATATCATGCGGCGGAAAACCCGCCACCACTTATGACCAATTGCCTTGAAACCCTTGACAGGCTCGAAAAGGTCAACGTACTTGGCCAAAACAACCGGGTGTTCGCGAATCACATGCAGCCATGGTATCGCCACCCGCTCAATCGTTGAATCAGGCGCCAAAAGCACGCGATCGCAGGCCTCACATACCGCAAGGTATTGTTCTTCGTTCAAACCTGGCCCCCCCCACGCATCAAAATGAGCTTTGCCACGACTGGATCAACTCGAAATCTGTTCAAGATCCCTCCTCATCGATAGCAATGATGGAGGAAGAGTTCGCGAAACTCAGGATAGATATTCGGCAGAAGCGCGTCCGAAAAACCCTTCTTCTCAAGGATGCTTCTTATCCCGTCATCCTTTTTATCCAAAATCAAATATTTATTTTTCTTGGTTTTATCCGCCGGGACTTTGTCCAGGATTTTTTTTAACGCCGGCGGGGAGTGGACGACGATGACGGGGATCATGCCAAGCTAATTCCAAAAAATGGATTGAAGCTGAAGGATGATCATAGCGAAAAAGCGCAAGATTAAGAGGTCGCGGCTCTTTTTAAGGCGATGATGTTTTTGACAAGAATAAAATTTTCCTTAGAGATGACTTTTAGCTTAAGGCCCAAATAGCCATAGCCGGAAAGAACAAGCCCCTTGAAAAGGAGCTTGAGGAGATAATCCACGGCGAAATAATTGAATACCGTGAGCAAAATAGTTGAGCCGAAGAAGATAAAAAAGATGGCGCCGACTTTTGCCGTCTCCCAGTTGATGCGATAGTAGCGCTGGGAAATATTGATCCAAATGAAGCCCGAGATCATACCGGAGAGGAATGTCCCCCAGGCGGCGCCGACGGCCCCGAATTTCATGATGAGGGGAATGTTGAACGCAACGTTGATCCCGATGGTCACAAACGTTAAAAGAGAAGTGATGTGGGTCTTCTTCTTAAAGATAAGCTGGGGCCCGACGATTTTGCCGAAAAAAAGGAATCCATAATACATCGAGAGGATGACAACGATATTGACGGCTTCATGGTAGCTTTTTGGGGTTAAGACAAAAATCAGCTCCTCGGCGAAAAGGGAGACGGCTAAAGCCAAAGAAATGGAGATATAGATAAATGGCGTAAGGTACGTACCGATGGATTCCCCTCCCTTTTCCTTCAGATCGAACATTCTCTTGTAAACCTGAGGCTGGAAGACATTCTCGAGGGAGTTCATAAAAGCAAAAATGACTTCGGATATTTTCCTGCCGATATGATAGAGGCCGGCCCCGCCCAGGGTCGCGAGAAGATTGATCATGAAGGTGTCAAACTGGGTTCCGATCACGCCCAAGAACACCCGGGGAGTCAGCGGGTAGCTAATTCTAAATGACTCCATGAATATCGCTTTATTTAAGGACAGCGGGAAGATTTTCAAAAATTTATAGCTTAATATCACAAATATCAGAGCGCCTGAAATCAGCTGAGAATAGACGATTCCTATGATGCCGGTCCGCAGGCCGGCGACAAGAAAGAGCGAAATCGAAAAATTCATCACACCGCTGGCTATTGTATATAAGGAAAAGTCCGTGGCCCTTTCTGCATTTTTATAAAAGATCAAGTAAAACTGAATGGCGATCGTGAAGAAGAAATGACCACAGAATGCCCAAAACACGAGATTGCCGCTGGACGGACTGCCGATGAACAGGGTGGAAATCTTGGCTCTGAGGACATAGGTGATCCCCGCCAGGAGAAGAAATATCGTTAAGACGAATGATAAAGTCGAATACAGAAGCTGAGCCATCTTCTTCTTGTCGTCACGGAATTGGAAATAATTTCGTTCGAATCCCACGGACATGCCGAAGTTGGCGATGCCGGTGGCCAAAATCGCGTAGATATTGGCCAGGGCGAGAGCCCCATAATCTTCTTTGGTCAAGATTCTGGTGAAAATCGGAAGGGTGATAAACGGCAGAAGAGATCCCGAAATCATAGGGAACATATAAATAATACTGTTTTGGACCTGTTGTTTTTTCGCCGTCATTTCTTCGGTCCGACAAATATTTCAGCTTTTAGATCCGGCCCGCGGAGAACGGCTTGCTCGAGCAGGGTTCTCAACCGATGGCCGGAAAGCCCGTCTCGAAACGGGTCAAAGTGATCGATGATTGGCGACCAATCACCTAAATGGGCTGACCTCGGCATCCCCCGGCGATAGTCGTGGATGGCTTCCAAAGCGGCGCCGAGCGAAGGATAGACAATATCCGCTTGGGCATACAAAGCGTCGTTGTCGCCCTTGATTCCATAGGGATTCAAAAGGATGCAGCGGACGCCCGCAACCGCCGCCTCAAGTCCGGCGGTCGCCCCGACCATATGGCCAATGACTATATCCGAGGAGAGGGCCGCTTCGGCGGGGAAAATGATGTTTCGATGGGTGCCGTAGACCAATTCCATATAGCGTCCCGTGGCTTCGGCCGCCGTCCGTTCCTTGGCGATTTTGCCGAAACACCGGGGAGAATTCCGTTTAAACTGCGATTTAATGATCAAACCGAAGGACGGATTATGGATCACAAGCTTCAATAGCTCCGAAATCTCGGAGAGATGGTCTTCATCTTTAATGCACCCATATTTGTCCGTCTGAACACTTTCATCAAAGTAGGAAATGATGAAGCTGGCACCGGCTTTGGTCAATTGAGTTCGCCATTGTATGGCCCGCTCCTGGAGGTACTTGAAGGATCCGCTGAAAGGGTAACCCGCGTTCACGAATTCTTTGGGAGTGACGCCTTTATAGGTCCAGCGTCTTTGATACATCTTTGAAAAAGTCACCATGATGTCTGCAGTGGTCATCATGATGGAGCTGACAGCATACATATTTGAATATTGGTAGGAATGAGTCCGAATACCCAAAGATGGCGCGATGAGCTGCATGGCATCCGCATGTTTCATGTAATTTTCGCAGGTCATGAAGGCTCTGATATTAGCGCGCTGGCAAAAGGCAGCGAGTTCACCCGCAATTTTAAACAAAAGGATTAAGGCGGAGGAGGCGAAAATTTCAGGCGATCTGCCGAAAAACGTACGAAAGAGGCATGTCCGGAGGTCCTTCCTCAAACGCTCTTGCACCGGAAGAACACGCTGGCCCCTAAGGGCGAGACTCCAATCTCTAAAAGACAAAAAAAAGACAGATTGTTTTTGCAATTCTTGGGGCTGTGATAGAAGCTTCTGCAATGAACTTGTTTGAAGAATAAGGGTTCGAAATGGCGGGACATAATCCGGAAAGAGCCAATGGGGCTGTGTTCGATAAGACCGATCAAGTGAAATATCATCCTCTTGAAGAAGCATTAAGGACGGGCGGTCCGGTTTTGTATCAATTAGCTCCCTTGTTTTTCCAGCGATAGACTCAAGCCTCCATTTCATTTTCCGGAATGTATGCCGCAGCAGCCAGAGCACAATAAACACTTGATGTCGGTTGAACTTTTTGCGATAGGTTCGATAAAAATGAACCTTCAATTTAGGAACAAGCTTAAAAAGAAATGAAGGTTCGAATTCAGATGGATATTGAACGATGAAGGGGGCGGTTTCCCCAAAATTTTGGGCCAGAGTACTAGCGACAAGTAAACGCAAAATCATAAGGTTTGCCGGAAACCACATGGATTTCGCCAGGTGAAGCAGGATGATATTCGATCCCCATTCGTTATTCAGTCGCCTTAAGAAAGGAGATTGATCGACCATTCTTTCTGCGGAGCAGAAGGCGATATCGTTGGCCAAGCTGCGGGCCGCAATATAAACGGATTGCCCGTCAGCCATCTTGAGATCGCCGGTGAAGAAAGAAGCTTCTTCCACTTTGAAGCCCCATCGGGACAGGACGGCCTTCCAGATAGCCGGCCGACCGCGGCCAGACAGGGGATCAAGGACCTGAATCTTGGACGATATCGCTCCCTTTCCATGGATTCTTCGTAATTTTATCGCCTGCCGACAGGCTCCCAACGTTAACCGATCACAATAAATCAACAGGGCAAACTCCGGGGCAAAACCAGAATCGTTTTTTTAGTCCCCATACCATCCCACCATGGAGAGCATGCAAAGCGCCAGCAGGTCGCTTAATTCAGCTCCTTTGATCTCGATGGATTGGAGATAGCGATTAACGATAGAATTGATGTAATCAAAGTTAAAGATTTCCGGGGAAAGCAAGTCCCCGTATGAGCTGGACCTCAGGAGATCTTTAAAATAAGGGACGAAGGCTGACCCGAACATGATTTCTGCCGCATGACTGAAGGACGGATTGATGTCGTATAGATAAGAATGAGGACCCACCTGGAGGTGCAGGGGATAGTCAATCCGGTTTTTCAGCATCCATTTGAGAGGATATTTCGTGGGATTCAAGTCCAACCCCCGGCCCCATTCCTCCGGCATGCCCGAAAGAAATTCCTGGATTCGACAATCCCAAAAAGGCATGGCCATATTCAATCCATAGACCTCAGCGGTTAAAGGCAGAGTTGCGACGGCAGAACTTTGCCAATGAAAGGAATTATAAAGATGAAGATACCAGGAATAGATAGTATCCGGGGTTGCCATTTCTGCTGCCTGCCTTAAATATTGGGATTCCATCTCTTGGCTGTATTCTGTGATTCCTTTGTCTGTGAGCATTTTGTTGTTACGCAAGGACCATAAAGGCAATCGTTTCGCCCGCAGAAAAAAACTAGCCAGAAGCTGCAGCGTCCGGTTGACGGACCCTCCTGGAGCGGGGTCATCGAATTTCGCTTCTCCCGCCTGTCGGCGCAGCAAGTTATAGACTGGATCCGTGAGGAACTGGCCGCTTTCTAAAAATTTTAAAAAGGTCGGACCGAAAAGATAGCTGGCCATTTTATCGCTGTATTCGCGGAAACTTAACACGGGATGAAAAATTGTCGTGAACTGGCTGAAACCTAAGTTGTGGACGCCATCGCTTATTTCGCCGACAAACACCGCTTCATCTCCATCGGTCGTTTTCGCCACGAAATCGGCAAGGATTCCATGGGTGAGAATATTCATAATGGTTATATGATGGGATTTGCAGAATGGTTTTAAATAATCTAAAAGGCTCGGGATTCGGTGGCGATAGTCAAATTCGACGACGTCCAACCGGACACCGTAATAATCTGCGACAGCCTTGGCTCGGTCCAGTTCAAATTGATTGATGACGCCGCTTCGTTCGGCATATTGCATTCGTCCGATAGCGGCTCGAACCTTGCCCGGGCCAAAGAGATGAACCAAACAGGCCAAAATTGAGGTTGAGTCCCAGCCCGAGGATAAATAGACCACATTGCCGTTGCTCGATCCGCGCACTCGGATTGCATCCAATAGTAAATCTGCGTATTTATGGAGTTCACGTTCCCCATAGTTTCCTGTGAATATCGGCTGGAAGGGCAATTCTGAGAGACTCGCGCACCCATCGCTGATATGGGCAATCTCTCGAATGCCAAGACGGCGGACAGAACGGTATAAGGTGTGGCGCTTAGGAGGACGATATCCATAAACAGTTAGGGTATGAACCAGACCGGCCTGGTCAAAATCGTTCCGGGTTAGGGATAAGGGAAGAAGGGCTAGATCAGAAGCAAAGACTTGCGTATGATCTGTGGATTGATAATAGAGATCTTGCTGGCCATAGCGGTCAGCGCACAGATAGCAGTTGTTGCCCGGGCCGGCGACCGCCAAGAGGAACCGCCCTTCAAGCATTTCCTGGCATTTTTCGATAGAGTTGTCTCGAATTAAATCTCTAAGATTTGTCGAAGTCCATGAACAGGGAAAGATTTCATCCTGGCTCGTCCGGATGCCGATCAGGCGGCCGGCGCAAAATGCCTGTCGTCCATCAGCTAAATCGATGGTCATGACATCTTCGTCGCCTTGGATCCAAAGCTTTTCCGACTTGTAAAGCCCCTTTAACTTCTCCCTCGTGACCTGATCTTTTCCGGCTGAATCACCGGCAAGAATACGCAATTTCATGAAACTCTCCTCTTAATCAATGGGAAAGCTCGGGACTTCTATCCAGGGGCTCTGTCCGGCCATGTTTCGGCTGGGAAAGAAAATATTTTTTAAGGGCAAGTTGGAGATTAGACCATTAAATTCCAGGATAATGGCGTTCCTTTTTTAATTTCCATTTTTGCTTTGCGTCCGAAAACAGCATTTAGATATTTAGGGGCTAAGCCATTCCCGGGCCGGATGGACCGGACGTTGTCTGCAGAGAAAATCTCTCCGGGCGCTATGTCTTTAACAACGAAGAGAGATCTTGCGTGCTCTCGGCTTCTTTTCATTTTCTCCGTGAGTTCATATTGAACTTGGCCCAAGGCTTTTTCAACGTCCCTTACGGACCTGACCATGACTTCGAATTCATGAGGCTCAAGTGAAAATGCCGCGTCCGGCCCCCCCAGCTTGCGATCCAGGATAAAGTGTTTTTCGATAATTTTGGCCCCGAGGGCCACAGCCGCGATGGGAATCGATATTCCCAAAGAATGATCTGACAAACCGACGATCGTATGAAACGTTTCCTTGAGATTGGGTATGGTTTTTAGATTCACTTCTTCGAGCGGCGTTGGGTAGGCGGAGGTGCATTTAAGAAGAGCAATCTGATGATTGCCCATTTTTTTGCAGGCATCGAGAGCTTCCTCGATATCAGCTAATCTGGCAATTCCTGTCGAAATAATCATGGGTTTTTCTTTTGAGGCGATATATTCAATCAAAGGAATATCGGTTATTTCAAACGAGGCGATTTTAAAAGCAGGGACATTCATCTGTTCAAGAAAATCAACGGCGGTTTTATCGAAGGGCGAAGAGAAACAGATCAAACCCATTTCTTCGGCGATTTTCTTGAGCTTCGGCTGCCATTCCCATGGGGTAAAAGCTTCTTTATAAAGTTGATATAAAGTTTTGCCATCCCAGAGAGTTCCTTGATTGATGCGAAAATATGGCTTTTCGCTTTCGATCGTGATCGTATCAGCCGTGTAGGTCTGTAATTTAATAGCATCGGCTCCGATTCTTTTGGCTTCTTTTATTGTTTCCACGGCGACTTCATATTTTTGATTGTGATTCGCGGAAAGCTCAGCCACAATAAATGTGGGCGACGTGTCGCTGATTTCGAAGTGAGATATGTTGATGCTTTTCATCATGACCCCTCGTCCCGAATTTTATTGATCAAGGCTCTGTTGAGATCCCTCAGGGATTTAATGGAGACCGAGGCGTCATGGCCTTTTTTGCCAGACAACCCTTTGTGGGCTCCGGTCAAAACTCGAATCGTCTTGAATCCCAATTTATTAAGGCCAATAAAATCCTTCACAGGATTATCCCCCACATAGATTACGTCTCCAGGGCTCACGTTCTCACGTTCACAGATCTTAAAAAAGCAGTAGGGAGATGGCTTAGCGGCTTTCTTTATTCCATAGATATGCGTGATAAAGCAGAATTTCATTCGATCGGAGAGCCCGAGGGCCAAGATCTTATTGTGTTGGACGATTTTATTCCCATCTGTCACGAGGTAAAGGGGAACGTCCCTGAACGCATTGAGGCAATGATTTGCGTTTTTCCATAATCTGATTGAAGGTTTATGCTGCCGATAAACGTTTAAGCATTTTCGAACATTTTTTTTTGAACAACAATTGAATATCTTCAGGGTTTCATCAAAAATCTGATGCCGTCCAGCTCTCAGTCTTTTCCACATGAAGGGATACGCTTTCGTAGCGGGGATGGAGAACGCTTGTTCCATAAATTTAGAAACTTGGCGGAATCCACTTTTAACGTAACTTAATTCTTCATAAAGCGTGTCATCGAGATCAAAGACAATGACCATTTATAAATCAACCACCAAATCCTCTGGATATCGGATTTGTCTTTTCTTCGATTTTGACCGAAGGAATGGATAAGGATTGATGTTTTTGCCCAGGCTTTCAAGGAAAAACCAGGTGAATGTATCAAGGCCGGCTTCGAGACTTAAAGTCGAGGCTCCCCCGAATCGACTATTGCATTCAATGATATGATGGTTTTCGTTTTTATCTGTCATCAATTGGATAATGACATGACCATAAAAATTAAGCGTGGAAACGAACAGAGAACACATTTTTTCAATATTCTTATTTCGGCAGGTTGTCGTGATCTGGGATTCGCCATTGATGATGAGATCTCGACTCCTGGCGATGATGCCCTTGATATTTCCCTGGAGATCAACATAAAGGTCCACGCTCGACTCTTTTCCGGCAATGAACGGTTGGAAAACAGGCGCAGACAATTTCTGGGCGTGCTGAATGGCTTCTTGATAATTTAAATTTATGCCGATATTCTTTGAACCGGCGCCGTAGCGTTCTTTGACAACATACTTTTTGGCTTTAATCTCATCGATAAGTTCACTCGTTTTTATGACCGGTAAGCCATAATTCTGAAATGTCTTAAATAATTTAATTTTATCCAAGCAGATCTCAACCGTCTCTGGATCAGAAATCATAACGTGAATCCCATATTTTAATAACGTTCTTTTCTGAGACGCCCAAAAGAACAGTTCTCCATCTCTTGTTGGGATGAGACATTTGATTTTATGGGATTGGCAAAATGAGATGAAGCGATTCATCTGAAGTCGCTCGATCTCGGGCATTTTATAGAAATGATCTACAAAATAGGCGCCCAAACAGCTCGAATTTGAATCCGCTCCGAAGATCTCCGTCTGACTTCCTAATTTGATAACGGCTTTTCGAATCGCCTTGACCAGCGGGATTTTCTTCGAAAGACTCATCACCAGAACGTTAAAATTTAGAACTTTCTCTGTGGGCCTGAACATTTGTGGCTCCCGGGAAGACGTTGTTGAAAAATGGAAAAGGGAAGGTGTTTGATTCCTGTTATGCCTCTTGAACTTTCATGAACGCCGTTAGACCTCTTCCGAATCCCATTTTGCCAAAGTTCAAAAATACGTCTACCGTAAGGTCGAGATTCAATTCAGACAAAAAATTCATGATCTCTATTCGGGATAAATGGGCCTGCTTTCCTTTGGCGGGATCTTTGACGTAATTCGAGAAGTCATTTATCAAGAAGATATCAATGGGGAAATCGGCTAGTATGAGTTCAATGGAAAAATCCAAGGATTGGGCCAAAGCAGAAAACGATTCTTTATTGAAATAGGAGATATGATCAGGGATTGCGATCCAGGAATTTTCCTCTGTTTTGCCGAGGTCTAATAATTTTTCTTGAAAGGGCGAATAATCGTTCGGAAATACGACAATTAATATCCCATCTGGGGACAGAATATTTTTTAAGCTTAAGAGAAGGTTTTCTGGATCAAGGACATGCTCTATAATATTCATCAGGTTGATGATGTCGTATTTATGGGAACGGCGAATTTCTTTGTCCAAGAACTCAAAAATGTCTTCTTCGGTAAACCACGCGAGGAGTTCAGGATTGAACTTTTTTATTCCATAGGAAGAAAAATCAACGCCGTTCACATGACAGCCAATTTTTTGAAAATATTTTAAAGCCCAACCTTCTCCACATCCCACATCCAAAAATGACTTACCGGCAAGGGGCGGGGGGGAAATATATTCGCAGCATCGGTGAATTCTTCTTAACGTATTGTGGATATAGGTCAATTCTTTATCGGAATAGTCTTGTTGATAAGGTCCTTTGGATTCCTGATAATATTTCGTTTTATAATATTCCGTCAGCTCATCTTTGGAGGGCTTGTTCTTTAATTGGTAGTAGCCGTTTATGAGCTTCACCTTATCTGAGGTTTTCATGGTATTCTCCAAATATGAGTTGGGGACGAAAAAAATCCAATTCGTTTTCTTTAAGAATTTTGCACCTCGCGGAGTAATGAGCTCTGATATTTTGGGATTCAATAAGGTCCTTGATGTTATAAGCTATTTCATCGGACGAAATTTCTTTGGCTCCTTCCCAAACTTTAGCGCAGTGATATGGAGTTAAGAATCTTTCAATGATTTTTTGATTCTCGGCAATGGTGAAAATCATCATCGGCGCGCACGTCAGCAAAAGCTCCCAGACGGTACTTCCCGCGGCGGTGATGACAAAATCGGCCCATTTCATGAGGGCCAGCATGTCCGGAACGAAAGGATAATACTCGATCTGGGAAGGGCATTGATTTAGGAATTCCCCGAGTGCGGGGTCGTTTTTGGGATCCGACCCAAAAATCAATTTAATATGCAGCGAGGGATCTCGGAGAGAACAGATCGCTTGTCCGATCTTGGGCATCAAAGCCGAGGAGCCGGATGAACCTCCGCCCAGCGTGATTAAAATATTTTTGGCCTTTTTGCGGATGGGCCTTTCCCATGTCTGCAGTTTTCGGAATTCGCGCTTCACCAATAAATATTTCGTCCCCAGGAAAAGCTTGGTGTATGGTTCACAGGAATAGGGGAGGCTTTCCGCCCCAAGATTTTGGTTGATGAGGGCGTGACAGATGAAATGACCCCGGGCCAGGTCATCAAGGCATAAAAGGCTCCGGCCTTTCTTGACGACAGTTTCTTGATAGTCCCGGTCCAGCAAGTTATAGCCGTCAAGGACGACCCAGGAAGCGGACTTTTGCTCGGCCATGTTGTTGACAAAAGCCGCATCTTCAGGGAGATCAGAATCGGCGTTCATCGGGATTATTCTGATCTTTTCTTTTTTTGCCAAGCTCAAAAGATAGACAAGGTTTGTTTTGGTCACGAAGAAGGGCGTCTTCCCTTGATCTTGCAATTGCTGGGCAAGGGCAAGGCAGCGCATAAAATGCCCGAGGCCAACGTCCGCCGAGGCGTCCACCCGAAAAAGGATGCTATTCAAATGACGACCAGAGGATTGGGAAATTATGAGTGAAATAAAAATAGGAATTTTTGGCCGGGGGTCTTCATGTCCTAGAAGTACATGGATTCATACCCTTCCTCACAGAAGGGGGCGATCAATTCGACCAATTTGGGATGATGATCCAAATATTCAATAATTTCCGAGATGGGAATGAGAGGCGCTTTAGGCCGAAAATTCTTATAGACGGCCCGGCAGACGATCAGGTCTTCAGGATAATCGGCCGTCAACCTCAGGTCTTTCCGCATGAGCGCCGGCGGCGCTTTCACTAAATTGATCGCGAATTTATCCTTGTTTTCACGGATGTAGAGAGTGCATAGTTCGGAACGGTGCCGATCCTCTCCTTCTCGATGGGATCTTTTTAAGGCGTCGAGCTTGATGATTTCGAAGCCCGTGCCGTCGATAATATGATCGATGAACGTCGCATCGGCGTTCCGATCAATATGATCCTTCCACGAGGCCGCCACGGGTTCAAAATACAGGAACGGCGATTCGGTCGTGACTCGGAAAATATCCGTGGCCTGGACTTTGTCTCCGCATTGGATGAGCCTGTGCAAAACATCCTTTTCGTCGCCGACAATGAACTCTAACCCGTTAGCCCGGGCGAAATCGATAAATGCCAAATTGTGGTTGCCCTCGGAGATGCCGAGGACGATGGCATCGAGACAACGAAGCGTTCTCAATGTCGAGAGGATTTGATCTAAGATGGTGATGCCCGAATCCACGTCGATATTTTGTAAAGGCTTGCCGTAAAGGCGCGCTCCGACATTTCGACAGGCGAGCGCCGCTGCTAGTTTTCGCATAAATCCTCCTCCCTGATGGCGGCGTTGGCGGGGACGTCCTTTCGCGTCTTTTTTCCGAGAGCCTGATGGATTCTTTTTATCTCCGTTCCCGACGATTTGGATCCGACTCTCTTCAAGGCGAGGTCTTCCCTCCGGAGGATTTCGCCGGATCTTAGATGCCGGCTGGCGACCACCACTTTTCCGGCTTTTTGTCGATAGGCGATTTCGGCCTCGGTGAGTTCCAGGGTCGAGCGGCCCAGGGCCTGTTCGAATTTTCTCATCAAACGGACGAATTCTTTGAATTTTTCAGGCTCAATGCCGGAGACGTAGTCCTCGATTTTGAGCAGCCTGTCCAGAGTGATGTGTTTTTCAATGCAGGCGATGTCAAAACCGAGGGCCAGGATGGGCAAAAAAAGCGCATCTTCCTCGTCCCCGGCGGAATGATCCATGAATCCAATTTTGAATTGCGGATATCGTTTTTGGAGGGCCGCGATTTTCCTTAAATAGCTTTGAGAAAGGGGCGTGGGCTCGGACTGAAAACCGTACATCAGACAAACCTTCTCGGCCGAAGAGGCGATTTTGGCGGCCAAGGAATCGATGTCCTCGACGGGAATGCCGCCGATGGAGATATAAATCCTCTCAAAAGTCTCCAAGGCTTTGGCGAGCAAAGGCTCATTATAAAATTCTGTCGAAGAAATTTTGACGCCGTCCGCCCGCAGCCTTTTGGCGGCGGCCCAACTTCGATCTCCGTAAATGTCAAAATACAGCCTTTTCTGATGGCTTTGAATTTCGTCGGCGATTTTTCGCCAAATCTCTTCATCCATTTCCAAGGATTTAAAAAGCTTGTAGTGCGTATAGTCAGGTGTGGCCAATTCATCCGCATAGATGAGCTGAAATTTAATGGAATCCGCGTCAGCGGCGATGGCCCCTTTGACCAACAGATCGGCCAATTTCGGAGATCCCTCGAACCCTTGAGCAATCTCGGCAATAATTTCGATCATATCCTGATCACCTCGAACGGGTTTTCATTTTACTCAAGAACCACGTCTTTGATAAATGGAGGGGGTGTGCAATTCCTGAGCGTTCAACCCGACTTTAAAGAATTTTGCGTCTTCCTCCACGATCTTGAAGCCGCAGGCAAAAAAAGATTTCAAGGAGGGAATGTTCACTTTCTAATTGCTTTAGCACGGCCTCTTTTATTTTTGGATGATTATATCCAAGAATACACGGGCTTAGTCCCATCGTAAAATCAATAAATTCTTTTCCCTCTAAATCCCATACTTGAGAGCCTAGGCCTCTTACAAAGTAAATTGGTGAAACACCCTCTACTCCCACCGAAGGCATTTTACTATAAAGCTGAGTTCCATTAAGGATTATTGATTATGCTTTTTTGAAAAGTTCCATGGATCTCTTCAAATTGGGCTTAATGGCTTCCATTGGATACCTCCGTTTATTCTATAAAGACTTTATCAATAAATATAGGTTTTATTAAGTCTTCGATGTTCAATTTAATTTTAAATCCTTTTTCATCTTCATCAATAATCTTAAAACCTAAGGGCAAGACCATTTTTAAAGATGCAATATTAGTTTTTTCTATTCCCGCTGTAATGCAGGTAATATTAAAACATCTGTTTAAAATATAGAAAGTTGCCCAGCATAAGGTTTTGCCATAGCCCTTGGAGCGTGATCTTTCATCCAGAACAAATATTCCAAAAGAAGGTATTTCGTTTGGTCTTATATTTTGAATGCCAGAAGTTCCTATCAACTCTGAATTTACAAATAATCCACATATCGCATTGTAAGAAGATGAAAGGATACTCTGAACATATTTTTGTTGCCATTGAATGTCAACATCTCCAGGATTATTCTCGAGGAACTTTTTTTGTCTTTTTAATGCCTGAACATAGGATTCTGTTACATCCATTGCTGACAGAGATCTGTATAGGCATGGAGTATCATTTATAGTAAATCGAAGCTTCTTATTTAATTCCATTTTCTTGGGTCCAGCCATTTGGGATTTACCAACGAACGCCATTTCTGAACCAGGGGAAGGTTAATTTCTGGAGTTAAGTCCGTCTTTAATAATTGGCGGAGTTGAGCCACGGATTCCACGCCCATTAGGAAGAAATCGAGGCTCTTGGAGTCCACGGCAAATTTTAAGGCTTGTTGTCGGGATGAAATATTGTGTTTCTGGCAATCGTCCCCAATGATATTGTGGAGTTGTTTTAGTTCTTGGGGGGCGGATTCGATCAATTTTGATGAAGCCAGAAGTCCTTGAAGGAAAATGGACCGGGCGTATCTTTTGCCGGTCGCGATGGCATTCGTTTCGAAACGGCGGTCGAGCAGGCTAAACGGGAATTGAAAGGCCAAGGCGATTCCGCAATCTTTGACCCGGTCGACGTCTTCCGGTTCATACGCAGAGACTCCCAGTGTTTTAATCGGAAATTTGGATAAGAGTCCCCGGAAATATTCGGGTTCCGTGAGGAGGAAATGGACGTCGTTGGGGTCGTGAAGAAAAAGCACTTTAATACGGCCGCAGTGAAGGTTGCCGAGAGACGTTGCCACGGATTTGTCTATGGCGTCCTTCCAATTAGGCTCAGAACCAAGCTTGGAAATTTTCGTTAAAATCTGGATCTCGTCCTGAAGGCCCTCGGCGCGGACGAATTCACCGAGAACGTCTTCCGAGTTATAGCTGGGAGCGGTGTCAAAATGGCGGATGCCCGATTCCCACGCCGTTTGGAGGATTCGGTAAGATTCATCTCTGGACGGGACCCCGGTTGTGTTCGCTATTCCATAGGGACGTCCAAGCTGGGCGCATCCTAAGACTGTTTTGCGAACGTACTTAATCATTGTATCGCGATGGAAATCGTCGGATAGAGCTTAACAGCCTGAAGAATCACACGCCTTTTGGATGGCCTGAATAACCCTATTGACGTCCTGGTCCGTCATGGCTGGATATAAAGGAATCGAAAGGCACTTTCGATAATAGGATTCCGCGAGCGGGAAGTCGCCCCATGTTGTTCCGAAATGATCTTGGTAATAGGGTTGAGTGTGGACCGGGATGTAATGGACTTGGGTCTGAATATTTTCTTTTTTAAGCTCCGCCATCAATAGAGCCCTGGTGAGGCCAAGCCGCTCAAAATCAAACAGCAGGATGTAAAGGTGAAAGTTTATCTGTCCGTGTTCGGACTCATAAGGCGTTTGAAGGCCGGCGATGGGGCGGAACGCCCGATGATACATTTCGACGATCTCGCGCCGCCTTTTTATCACGCCGGGAAGTTTTTTTAGCTGAGAAAGGCCGAGCGCGCTTTGGATATCCGTCAACCGATAGTTGAATCCCAATTCGCATTGTTCGTAATACCAGGGATTCGTGCTCGATGGAACAGACGTGGTCGGAGGCTCAAAAGCTCGATCGGGATAGCGAAATTCAGCGGGATTGTGAGTTATTCCATGAGATCGGAAGAGCTGGAGCCGGCGATAGAGATGATCATCATTCGTTAACACGGCACCGCCTTCTCCGGTCGTAATGTGCTTTACGGGGTGGAAGCTTAAAACCGCCATATCGGAGAAGGCGCAGGATCCGACTTTGGTCGATTTGTAATCAGAACCCAAGGCATGGGACGCATCCTCGATGACGTAAATTTTATGATGAAATCCGTTTTCCTTTTCTTTGCTGAGACGGTGAATCGCTTCCATGTTGCAACTCTGTCCGGCGAGATGGACCGGGACAATCGCTTTGGTTTTTTTCGTGATTTTATTCCGGATTTCGTCGGGATCGATATTATACGTTTTTGGGTCAATATCCGCGAACACCGGCCTTCCGCCGCAGTAGATGACGCAATTGGCGGATGCGACAAACGAAATGGGCGTCGTGATCACCTCATCCCCGGGCCCGACACCGGCCGCCAGACACGCAATATGGAGAGCGGAGGTCCCGGAATTTACCGTTACGGCATATTTGGCTTGACAATATTTTGCTAACTCGCTTTCAAATTTTTCTATGACCGGCCCCTGGGTGATTCTGTCGGAGTGAAGAACGTCGGTTACGGCTTGAATGTCATTCTCGTCGATCTTTTGTCTTCCGTAGGGGATAAAAAGGGATGCTTTACGGCCTTCGACGGCGTCTTGTTTGATTTCTTCGGGGAGGCCGCATCGATAGTCTTTGTAAAATTCATCGATCGATTGGTCGATGGTCGGCAACTTATAAGAAAGAGCAGCTTGGAGCTTCTGGACGTTTAGCGTAAGGTTTTTCCCCCTCTTCGCGATGAAGGGAAAATCGTCGACTGAGGTAGCTTGGATGAGATCTTTCTGAAAACCGAATCGCTCCGCTATTTTTCGGGCGAATTCGTATTTTGAACATGAATCCGAGCTTCCGCAATTGAAAACGCCTGTCAATTGTTGCTGGGCGGCCATAGCGATGATTCTGGCCAATTCGAACGTGTACATGGACGAAAAAAAGGCATCATCAAAGCCGCGGATCTGTCTGCCGGCTTCGAGTTCAGCTAGGATCCATTCGGCGAGACCTTTCTTTTCCCGGATATTCCATCCGAAGAAATTCGTCCTTAAAATTAGGCTTTTTATTTTGAGCGTTTCCTCTTCACCTTGGAATTTTGAACGGCCGTACATATTCAACGGATCAATCGTGTCCGTTTCAACATGGCCCCCCTTGATTCCGTTGTAAACGGAATCTGACGAAATGTACACTAAGAGGACGTCCTTGTTTCGAATTCCTTCAACAATGTTTTTTGTCCCCTGGACATTAATTTTGTATGTCAATTCCGGCGCTTTCTCGCATTCATCGACATTGGCCAGGGAGGCACAATGGATGATGATGGACGGATCAAATTCCGAAATGACCTGGATCACCGAAGGAGTATCGAGAAGATTAAGTTTGGCTGTTCTAATACCTTTGATAATGACCGGATGGGTATTAAAAAGTCCTAGAACGTTGTATTTATTTTTCAGGCGGAATGCAAGATTATTGCCAAGTAATCCGCTGATTCCGGTTATGAGGACTTTATTAATCATGCCAAAAGACCCCGGGCTTTCACGCCGGGGGATGAATGGTATCCCGTAGCGATGAGGGGGTATTTCATCTTTAGGGTATGAAACTCCGGTCTTTAAGCCGGGGAGTTTTCATTGGGGAATATCTCGCATGGACCACCGGGATTCTTCTATCTTATAATCGTCCGAAATACGCTCCAGGATCGGGATCAGATCGTAGGCGCTCATAAAATGAGGATTGCTGTCTGACTTGTAACTGAAACCTTCTTGGCAGAGTTTGCCGTTTTCGAGCTTGGCTGGCATTTGGGTGGCCGTGGCATAGGGTTGGATCACAAAGCATTCTTGATATTCAATGGTGAAGCGGCCTTCATCTTCGCTGATGAGGACTTCATGGATTTTTTCTCCCGGACGAATTCCCACGACTTCCTGTTTGCAGTGCGGTCCAATGGCTTTGGCCAGCTCTTTGATTTTTATGGATGGAATTTTAGGGACGAAGATTTCGCCGCCTTTAGCTAGTTCGAGCACTTTCAGAACGAAATGCACCCCCTGATCGAGTGTAATCCAAAAGCGAGTCATCCGAGAGTCCGTAATGGGCAAAACGCCAGTTTTGGCCCGCTCTTTAAAGAACGGCACCACCGAACCGCGGCTTCCAAGGACATTGCCATAGCGGACCACGGAAAAAATTTTGTCCTTCCCGACTTGTCGATAGACGTTTGCCGCAATAAACAATTTATCTGAACATAATTTCGTTGCCCCATACAGATTGATGGGATTGCAGGCTTTATCCGTTGAAAGAGCGATAACCTTTTTTACGTTATTCACCAACGCAGCTTCAATGATATTCATGGCGCCAAATATGTTTGTTTTGATAAATTCGGCTGGGTTGTATTCCGCGGCAGGGACTTGCTTGAGGGCGGCGGCGTGGATGACGTAATCTGCGCCATGAAATGCGCGCATCAATCTTTCCTTGTCCCTGACGTCCCCAAGGAAATATCTAATGCACGGGTATTCAGTCGTATTAAATCTTTGGGACATCTCGTATTGCTTCAGTTCGTCTCGGCTAAAAATGATCAGCTTCTCAGGCTTGTAATTCTGAAGAACAATTTGGACGAACTTCTTCCCAAAGGAGCCGGTTCCCCCCGTAATTAATATTGTTTTTCCATTCAACATTCTTCTGTCCTTTATTGAATTATAAGCTACCGCCGTTAGCTATTTTGGGCCCATTGTAAATTTTATTTATCAGTTAATAAATTTGTTGTAACTTGATATTAATAAAATAAATAGAGAATATAATTCTATTCAAATGTTGAGAGGTTGTCAACATAGGATCGGCTGTTATGCGACTTTCAAAATGTCGCATCGGGAAGGGGTGCTTAGAGCAGGTTCTTTGGGACGTCTTGATACCGCTCTTGTCGGATTCATGGATTTTTATCTTGCCCTGAATCAGCTCTAGGAGGGCGTTTTTTTTAACTCATATCGCTCAGGATGCCGCATGGTCCCTCCTTCCAGCCCATCTTGCCATGCGACATTTTGAAAGTGGCAAAAATGCGACATTTCAATTGTGGCGTAACATCATTGCGTTATATCGTATTTCATTCTAAATTAAGGGGTTTACAGAGAAATATGCTATAATTATGCCTGAGTTTCCGTGAAAAACAATAGGCCGTCCGCGAAATTCATTTTTAGGCTTGTATTCATATTCGCAGGCCTATGGTTGTGGGCATGCTTATCTGTTCCCATAGATACGGCTTCCAACTTTGCTAAAATATTTCCTCCTGTTGAAGATATTCTCCAAGCTCAATTCACTCGAGTCAAGGGAAATGCGCAAAAAAATTCCGTGCTTGATGTCGGTGGTCCGGAAAGTTGGTATTCCGATATCGTATCGCTCCCGACCGTAGATTTTGACGGAAAAGCATTTCGTATGTGGTTCACGGGAGCGGCAAAAACAGATGATCCTAGCATTCCGTATGGTTCCTATGAACAAATCGGGCTCGCAATTAGTTTAGATGGGATCAACTGGACAGTTGCCAATGATGGCAAGCCGGTGTTCACTCCTCAGGAAATGGATGGATTTGATCGAAAAGGAGTGACGCATCCTAATGTCCTGCGCGTTGGCGAGAAATTCTTGATGTGGTATGGAGGGATTGACGGCACCCTGGCAAAAGACCTGGGTTTAGAACCCGGGAGTGTAAGAGTAGAACGCATAGGACTGGCGATTAGTGAAGATGGTATCCAATGGGAGCGAGCCAACGGTGGGAATCCAGTTCTGGATATTGGACCCCCGGGCTCGATTGACAGTATCCAAGCCACAGGGATGCATGTTCTCATGATTAAAAAAGAATTTGTTATGTGGTATGGTGCTTATAGTGGTCAACATAAGCTTGGCATAGCGACTAGCTTTGATGGCATCCATTGGACAAAGGAAAACGGAGGCCGTCCGGTGTCTGGTTTATTGGGAGACGAGCAATTAGGTCCCTCTGTCTATTTTGATGGTCATCGGTATCTTTTATTCTATTCGACGGTCGTCAACCAGCAATGGGTCATGTTTGCGGCCTCTAGCCCTGATGGCGTAAACTGGCTTCCTCTTAATTATCCAGTGCTCGATCAAGCTCCCGAAGATAACTTTGACTCTGCCGGGCCAGGCAAAAACCACTCTGTCCATCCTTCGCAGCTGATCTTCTTCGGCCCAAAGGCTCTTTTATTGTATGGTGGCGAAGACAGCGCACCTCCGAACTATCAACGAATTGGCCTTATGGAGGCAGTTCTTACGCATTGAACGCTCAATCGTCGTTGGGGATAAGCCTGCATATGGATTTGTAAGCGGATCTGCTTTCGTTGAGCTTTCCAAGAAGCGTCGTTTACTCTAGCTATAAGCGGTTTATGGGGTAGTGCTTGATAGCTAATGTTTAGACTACAGTATCATCTTCCATGACGGGCGAAGGCCTATTTATTCCCGATCGCAGCTTTCTGTTTTCTAATGTAATCCAGAAAAAATGCTAAGAGCGTAAAGATGACCAAACCAAAAAATCCGGCAATCATTACATTTTTTCTTTTTTGGGGCGCGACGGGCCCAAGAGAAGGCGTTGGCTCCTTTATGAGCTGGGCAAAGTCGATTCTCAATTTTCTTTCAGTCAAGAGTTCGATCTGCTTTTTGATATTTTCCATAGTGTTGCTGATCTTATCGACATCATTTTTGCACTTTTCAATCTGGGTGTCGATTTCCTTAAGATTTTCAGTTTTTCCTTTAATCTCTAACTGCAGGGACTCTTGAAGGTTTTTTTCCCCGCTCAATTTTTCGTCGAGTGTATTGTAATACTGGAGGTTGTTCTGGACATAGCTCATATATAAAAGCAGGCCAATGGATTCTCCAGTTTGGCGTTGTTCCCCCAAGGTTTTTTTCAGCTGTTCCTCTAAGGCATCTATTCTTTCTTTGACGGATCTCATTTCTTCAGAAACGTTTTTGGCACGCTCTTCGGAAATTTTTATTCTATTTTCAGCCGTGGATATTTCCTGCCTGGTTTTCGTCTTTTGAATGTCCAAGAGCTTGATTTCATTAAACTTATCTTTGATTGTAAATTCATTTTGTTTGATGGCATTTTCGTTTGAGGCGATCTGTGTGTCGAGGCCCTTGATTTCCACGTCGATTTTTTTGTCCAGCTCGCTTTTGAGATGTCGGAAAAGAGCGACCAATATCTTGGCTCCTCGATCGACATCGGAATCTCTCACCCAGATTCTCACAAGTTTTGTGTCTTTGAGATTCTCTGCGATAATAGCGGGCAGCGTATTTATGTTGAGATTTAATTCTGCGGCGAGAAGGCCGTTGTAGGCTTGCTGATTGATTTGGCCGGCGATCTGTTTTGGGTCAACGACGAGGACCTCTGAAAATTGGCCATTCTCAGCCTGAACGAAAAATTTGCTTGGCTGGACAAGGGCGTCGACTTCCCAGACAGGAGTTTGCAGGAAGCTCCAGATCCCGACAGCGATTGAGATCAAGATGGTCGGGATAATGATCAGCCATTTTCGCTTCCAAAGGACTTCCAAATATTCCATTAGATTGATTTCTTCATTATGTTCGGTCTGATTCATGATCGCCTCGCCTTCTTTAACAAGAAGTCCAACCTTAAGAAGCTATCATACTCGTCCTCAGTCAAATTTCAAGGGCTACTTTCTTGGTTTTTCCCGGCTCGAATAATTCAGATTAAGTTGATAATTCTTATAGCCGTCGATCGGAATCCTTCCGACCTTCGTCCAGTCGCCTTCGGGCAAGAACGTCGCTTGAGCGAACGACCAACAATCTTCAGGTTTCCCCGTCAATTCGTTCTCGTGGAAGAGATGGACCGTAAAACTGTGATATGTGCTTGGAAATTTTGCTGTAAAGGCGTTGATGATCTCTCGGACCAGCGGCTCGATTTTTTCATCGGGCGTTGGCCCAGGAACGCAGACCCAGAGGAATTTGTGAATAGGCGCGGAACCTCGGACTTCGGTCTTGATGATTCGAAATTGGACGCCGGTCCGGGCCGTGATGTCCTGCGTGTCGATTTCGGAAGCTACCACCTGGGCTTGCGTGTCTGCCGGTTTGGGCGGAGCCGCTCTTTTACAGCCGGCAAGAACGCAAAGAGAAACAAACCCTATGGCCAGTCCGATTCTCAGGGAAAGAGAAACCCCCGATTTTTTCATTTCCGCCTCCACATAACGAGGTTCCCCAAAACTCAAAATTGCGAATTATTCTTTATCACAATCGGCCTACGCCTGTCAAATTTTTGAAGTTGTCCACTTTTAAAACACAGAGGGAGTACGCATACAGGCTGTCCGACAATTGAACTGCATATTTAAAACTGGGAAATCGAGGCAAAAATAGACGAAAAAATGAAACGAGAACCTTCCTTTCTATGCACAATATTGCATTAAATGGGAAATTTTATTTCAATAATTTCTTTTTTTCTAATTGCGGGACAGCCTGATACCGAATTCCCATGTTTTCATGATCATCGAAAAAGCAGATATCATGGGAATTCAGTATATGCATCCAAAGAAGGAAGCTACTCAACGGGCCGGCTGATCTGTCGCCTAAAAAAACGAATAGCTGATTGAAAAAGAGAAGACCCGATTTTTATCTTTTTCCGTCCTGAAAATCTTCGAATAGCTAATCCCGTAGCGGAGGTCAAAAAAAATCTTTCCTTTTTGAACGTCAAAATCGATTCCGCCGCCGAAAAGCAGACTGAAATCCTTGTCGTTTAAATCCTGAATATCGTCCTCTTGGATCACTTCACCCGACTTGATCGAT
>Ga0315274_10003888_pt1 | contig 22093 bp, 20 predicted proteins | sample YL17G02_20_MG_FD_203700 | JGI IMG/M metagenome (GOLD analysis project Ga0315274, IMG submission 203700) | Sediment microbial communities from Yellowstone Lake, YNP, Wyoming, USA - YL17G02_20 | ecosystem: Environmental > Aquatic > Freshwater > Lake > Sediment | place: USA: Wyoming | collected...
GGCTCACCGCCAACGGTGCCGACGTGTCGCTCGTTGTGGTGCGCGTGGTGGACGATGCCGGTCGTACCGTGCCCGTGGCTTCGAACGAAGTGGTGTTCACCGTGACTGGCGCCGGCCGGTTGCTCGGCCTCGGCAATGGGGACCCCGCCAGCCATGAATCGGACAAGGCGAGCCGACGTCGGGTGTTCAACGGTCTGTGTGTCGCCATTCTCCAAGCTTCCCGATCGCCAGGCGTCATCGCCCTGCGGGCCGAGGCTGCCAACCTTCGGCCTGCGACCACCCCCATCTCAGTTCGTTGAACATCGACCGAATCCAAATGAGATCCCCACTTGCCGCAGTCGCGTTGCTCGGCCTTGCCGTAACAGCGCAGGTCGCGTCGCATGAACGTGGAATTGGAAGCCAGGAATGCCGCTTTGCTCGCCCGGCGCGCTGGTGTAGGATCCTCCGCATGAATCCACGAGCGATGACTGCGGAACGTGACGGCCGGCGAACCTCCCCCGCTCACGTCGCTCGCCGATCCCACGCTGCGTTACGCCGTGCCGGACAAACCCTACACGGTCCTCAAACGTGGCGAAGTCGAGGTCGTGATGGTGGACAACCGCGCGGAGAACGATGCTATTTCAACTCGTGATGCGTGCGGCATACGTGCCGGTGAACGGCCCCGGCGACGCGGCGCCGGTTCAGGCGCAGATCGCTCAACTGGCCGCGGACTGGCAACCCAAACGGTTCGCCTCCTTCCCTCCGCCCGAGGCATCAACCCACCGCCGATGAAAACGACGCAGGACTCCTTATCGCTGAACTGAAACTCCCATTCAAATGACACCTCGGTCCTCCCAGAAATCATGCATGCCATCACCCGCCGCACCTTTGTCAAGTCCTCCCTCGTCGCTTCCGCCGCCTTCAGTGTCTTGTCGGGCGGAAGGGCCGCCTCGCCGAACGAGAAGATCCTCATCGGCGTGATGGGCTCGGGCGGACGAGGCTCCTATCTGGCCCAGGCCTTCGCCAAGCGCAAGGACGCCGAAATTGCCTGGCTCTGCGACCCCGACTCGCGCCGGCTTGACGGGGCGCGCGAAGCCGTCAAGACCGCGCAAGGCCGCGCCCCGCGCGTGGGGCAGGACTTCCGTCGCATCCTCGACGATACGAAGGTGGACCTGCTCGTCAACGCCACGCCCGACCACTGGCACGCGTTGGGTAGCATCCTCGCCTGTCAGGCGGGCAAAGATGTCTATGTGGAAAAGCCGATGAGCCACAACATCTGGGAAGGCCGCAAGATGATTGAAGCGGCGCAGAAGTACCGCCGCATCGTGCAAGTGGGCACCCAAAGCCGCAGCGCGCCCTACGCCAAGGAAGCGGCGGACTACATCAAGTCCGGCAAGCTGGGCGACGTGTACCTGGTGCGCGTGTTCAATCTGATGGAGCATCCGATGATGAAGCTGGGACCGGAGCAACCGCCGCCCGAAGGCTTCGACTACGAATTGTGGTGCGGCCCGGCCGCCAAGCTCCCGTATCGGCCCGGCCGCGAGTGGCTGAACATGGCCGAGTACAGTTGCGGCCCGATCCCCGGCGACGCGGTGCATCAACTGGATCTGGCCCGCTTCATCCTGGGCGACCCGGCCTATCCGGACACGGTGGTTCACTCGGGCGGCCTGCTGGCGCTGCGCGACGGACGCGACACGCCGGATACACAGTTCGCCTTGTTCGAGTATGGCAAGCTCACGCTGCAATTCGAGGGCGCGCTCTGGACCCCTTACATGAAGAAGACGCCGATGCCCGTGCGCGACACCGACCAACTGCCCAACTGGACGTTTAACAGCACCAAGATCGAAGTGCTCGGCACGCGCGGTTTCATGTTCATGGGCCGCCACGGCGACGGCTGGCAGGTGTTCAACGAGGCGGGCGAACCCATCATAGCCTCCAGCCCCAAGCAGTCCGACCAGGAGCACCAGGACAACTTCATCGAATGCGTCCGCTCGCGCCGGCAACCGAACGCGCCCGCCGAGCAGGGTCATTACTCGGCGCTGTTGAGCCACCTGGCCAACGTCTCCTGGCGCGCGGGCAACAAGAAACTCGCGTTCGATGCGAAGACCGAAACGTTCGTGGGCGCGCCGGAGGCCAACCAATACTTGAAACGCGCTTACCGCGCGCCGTGGGTCATCCCGGAGAAGGTGTGATGAAATCGAATTGGGATGAAGATGTTTCGGCTGTTGGTTCTTCAGCGGCGGTCTTCCTTGAAGCGGAAGGGCGGTTGGCCGGTGAGGTCTGCGCTGGTGAACGAGGGGCACCGGTGCTTCTCAACGTGTTCAAGGTGGACGATCGGATCGCCTGCGCCGCTCCGGTCTGCATGGTCGCCGCCGAGTTCCAAGGCGGGTGCCTGTGCGAGAACGCGCCTCTCCTGCGAATCGACCTCAACAACGTCGAGATCGACGCCTACGCCGCGCCGCGGCCGCGCGATGCCGAGTCGCTGTCGCGGTTCCGCGAGATTATGGTGCCTGGATTGGAACATACCTTCTCAACGAGGTGGCCGGGTTCGGCCGACCCGGAACGCGAAGCCTTCGTGGACCAACCTCGGGCGGATGCCTTCCTGACCCGCGAGTACAGAAAACCGTTTGTCGTGCCGGGCGAACTGGAGATTTAACTGATATGCACTCCCGACACTGCTTCGGACTGGACTCCGCTCGTTTGTTTGCGGCCACGCTGGGTTTGGCCGCGCACGTCTCGTGCGCAGAGTTGCAGGTGTGGACCGTCACCGAAACCAGGCACGTGCTGCGGAGTGAACTGCCAGGAAACCAACGCGAGGCACGGCTGGCCGCCGCACGCAACGAGTGGGTGAGTTTCCAAATCCTCGTGCGGGCTGACGAGCCCATGCGTGGCGTGAGCATGAAAGCCGGCGAATTGCGCGCACCCGATGGCAAAGGCTCGGGTGCGATTCGTTGGCGCTTCTACCGCGAACACCAACTCCATTTGGAAACCGGCACGTATCGGAATGCCGACTTCAAACCGGACTGGTATCCGGATCCGCTGATACCATTCGAGCACCCCCTGGCGGGTGAGAAGCTGAACGACGCCCGGTTCAAGGCGGTTCCCTTCGATTTGTCCGCTGGCGAAACGCACGGGTTCTGGGTGGACTTTTATGTGTCGAGCAACGCGGTGGCCGGTGAGTATCGCGGCGCCTGTCGCATCACCGCCGAGCAAGATCAGGTGGTCGAACAGACCTGGACTGCGCCGGGCCAGGGAGGCGCGGACAGCGCGTGGGGTGATCTCTACGGGGCGATTGATATCTGGTGTCCGCTCTTTTCGCTGCACCGGCAAGAGAGCGCCGCCGTGCGCCAGGCCCTCGGCGAAACCATCTGGACCTACACCGCGTTGTGTCAGGGCGAGCCCACGCCCTGGTGGCACATTGATTATCCGCTGCTCAACTATCGCGTGCCGACGTGGATGGCTTGGCGCTGCCGCATGCGTGGGCTGCTTTACTGGGGTGGCCTATCCTACTGGACGAACGTCGATGATTCCTGGCAGCAAGCCCCCTATTACGCCGGCAATGGCGCCTTTCAGCAGGGCCAGAAAGGAATCCTCTACAATGGCGAAGGCTCGCTGGTGTATCCCGCCCGCGCCGTGGGCTACGACGGCATTGTGCCCACGATTCGCCTCAAAGCCTTGCGCGATGCCGTTGAAGACTACGACTACCTCGCGCTCCTCGAACATCTGGGCAAGGCCGCCGAAGCGGAGGCCATTGTGAAGCCATTGGCCGAATCCTTTTCCCGATGGGACAGGAATCCAGCCGCCTACGAGTCGGCCCGAGCCAGACTGGCGGCCCTGATTCTCTCCAGTTCGAGCCGTGGCAACACCACACCGCGTCGCTAAGCTGGCGTTCGGAAATCGATTCGAGAACGCACGCACTGAATTGCGGCAGCACATGCAAACTCGTCGAATGAAACAACCTTGCGCCGTATCGCTCCGAGGTGTTGTCCGTTGTGCTCTTGTCGCAGCTTTCGGCTTCCCTCAAGGTGGCTGTGGCAGGCACCGCGTCCGATCTTGCCAGCGCAGCGAGGTGGACGTGACGCTGGAGATTCAGGCGCGCGTACCCGGCGGGGTCCCCAACAATGTAGTCCGAACCGTGTCCGAGAACTGCCGGACGCTGAAATTCAGCAGTCAGCACTTCGAGCAGGAATAATCTCCCGCCGTCTCTTGTCGGTCTCGGCTGAGTTCCGCTCGGTGTCTGGTTGTGTATTGCGAACACCCGTGGCCAAGGCGTTATTGCTGTTGTGACCAAGGACTTCCTGCGCGAACCGCTCCGGGTAGCCGCTTTGTTTCGCCCGCTCCGCCGTGGCGTAGCGGTAGCAGTGAAGCGTCACACCCATCTTTGGCATTCCCGATTTCCTCAAGAGGAACGCGCCAGGGGCGTTCCTTCGTTCCGCGCGTTTAGCAGCGCCAGGGCTTCCGGACGGTTTCTGGTTCCGAGGCTCTCCTGTTGACGCGTCCCGCCCGATCAGGCTCTCCATCTCATGGCGCACCGCCTCGCTGGCGGCTTTGAAGTCTGACACGTTCCGCCGGTTCCCAGGAGCGGGACGAGCGGGTCCCAGCGACGGAACGACGCGCCGGGCTTGAAGATCGTCCCGGTCTCGTTAACACCTCACCCGGAAGGAGTTGGGCAGGCCGGCGGGGCACTGGCACGGCCAATGCCCTTGGACTCTCATAACCAGATCAGCGACGACATGAACGACCTCCAATTCGCCTTCCGCCAACTGCGGAGGAACCCCGGTTTCAGCGCCGTGGCCGTGATCACGCTCGCCCTTGGCATCGGCGCCAATACCGCCCTCTTCATCGTCCTCAACACGACGTTCCTGTACCCCCTGCCCTACCCCGCGCCCGACCGGCTCGCATTCCTCTCGGAGCGCAGCAGGACTTTCGACGACACGTCTGTGTCCTACCCCAACTTCCTCGACTGGCAGGAGCAGCAGGACGTGTTCTCCGCATTGACCCTGTTCAACGTCGAGGGCGGAAAGCTGAAGACCGCCGACAGCGCGGAACAAGTGTCGGTGGGGTTGGTGACCGCGGATTTCTTCAACGCGCTGGGGGTGACGGTGGCGCAAGGCCGGGCGCTGACGGGCGAAGACGACCGGGCAGGCGCGGCGCCGGTCGCCTGGCTCACCCACCGGACCTGGCAGAAGCACTTCGCGGGTGACCCCGGGTTGGTGGGCCGCGGCATTTCCCTCGAGGGCGAAAGCGTCACGGTCGCGGGCATCCTCCCTGCCGGGTTCCGTTTCCTCCGGGAGGTGGATGTGTACCGTCCCCTGGCGCCGCTGGCCGAGTCGCGCTTCATGAACATGCGCGAGAATCACAAAGGCGCCTATGCGATCGGCCGGCTCAGGCAAGGCGTGACGCTCGCGACCGCACGGACGCAGATGAACGTGATCGCGCAGCGGCTCGAACGCGAATACCCGAAGTCCAACACCGGTCTGGGCATCAGCTTGTCCTCGTTGCGGGAGCGCATCTCCGGTTCGGCGCGCACGCAATTCCTGCTCCTGCTCGGCGCGGTCGGCATGGTGTTGCTGATGGCCTCCGTCAATGTCGCCAACATGCTCCTCGCCCGGTCGCTGGCGCGCGAGAAGGAGATGGCCATCCGCACGGCGTTGGGCGCCTCGCGGCTGCAGTTGATGCGACAGTTGCTGATCGAGAGTCTCCTGCTCGCCGCGCTCGGAGGCGTGGCGGGCGCGCTGCTCGGCGAATGGGGCTGCGACCTCCTCGGCCGGCTCGTCCCGTGGGAGGTGCAGGCTGTGGCCGGCCAGGGCGTTGGGCTCGACCTCCGCGTCCTGGGATTCGTCGCCGGGGTGACACTGCTCACGGGGATCGGCTTCGGGCTGGCGCCCGCCTGGCAGTTGTCGCACACGAATCCCCAGGACGCCCTCAAGCACACCCGGCGCGCCCGGCTCTCGGTCTTCGGTCGTTTCCGGCTCAGCGAGGCCCTGGTCGGGGTTCAGGTGGCGCTTGCCCTGGTGCTGCTCATCAGCGCCGGACTGCTCCTCCGCAGCCTGCAACGCCTCGGGCGGGTGAATCCCGGGTTCGAGCCGGAACGCCTCCTCTCGCTGCGCGTGACCGCGCCGCCGATCGGCAGCTTCCGCAGCGATCCGTTCGCGTCCTACACCTACCACGAGCGGGTTCTCGAGGCCGTGCGCCGCCTGCCCGAAGTGGAGGCAGCCGCATTCGGCACGTCAGTGCCGTTCACCTGGGATGTATCGACGTGGGCGTTCTACTGCGAGGGGCGGCCGGTCCCCGCGCGTGGGGAGTTTCCCGCCGCCAACTCGCATTTCGTGACCAGCGACTATTTCCGCAGTCTCGGAATCACCCTGTTGCGCGGGCGGGTCTTCGATGGCCACGAGACGCAGCCCACGATCCCGCCCGGGAGCAACCTCACGTGGGAGACGCTGCCGGGCTTCTATCAGGGCATCACCCTCGATGGCATGATCAGCCAGCGGATCGCCGATAAGTACTGGCTGGGCGAGGATCCTCTCGGAAAGCGGTTCTGTTTGGGCTATCCCGACATGCGACTCCCCTGGGTGCAGATCGTTGGGGTGGTGGGCAACACCACCCAGCAGGGGCTCGACCGCGGCGAGGAGGCAGAGTTCTACCTCGCGCAACGGCAACTCCCGATCCCCATGGACATGCATTTGCTCATCCGCACGCGCCTGGCTCCTTCCGCGGCTGTTGCGTCGGTGCGCGCCGCCATCCATTCGGTGGCCCCCGATGAACCGGTGTTCGATGTGAAGCCGATGGCCGAACGGGTCTCGGATTTCTCGGCCGGTCGCCGGTTCGACATGTGTCTCTATACGTTCTTCGCCGGCGTCGGGCTGCTGCTGGCCGGGATCGGTCTCTACGGCGTGCTCGCGTTCAATGTGAGCCAACGCACGCGCGAGGTGGGGATCCGGGTTGCGCTCGGGGCACAGCGGGGGGAGGTCCTTGGCAGTGTCGTGATGCGGGGGCTCACCTTGGTCGTGCCGGGCTTGGGGCTGGGATTGGCTGGCGCGTGGGCGATGGGCCGGGTGTTGCAGAGCCAGCTCTTCGGAGTGGCGGTGACCGATGGGGTGACCTACCTACTGTGCCCGTTCGTGTTGCTGCTGACCGCGCTCGCCGCCTGTCTCGTGCCGGCCCGCCGGGCGGCCCAGGTGGATCCGATAGTGGCACTGCGATATGAGTGAGGAGGGACCCGAGGCGAGGGGCGAGAGGACGTGAGGCGGATATGAATGCGAAAGTGAAATCGAAGAGATTCAAAAGATGGCTAGCGCTCTGCGCCGTTCCCTGGCCTCTCGCCCCTAACCCCTAACCCCTCGCCCCTATGCAAGACTTACGTTTCGCCTTCCGCCAACTGCGGAAGAACCCCGGTTTCACCGCCGTGGCCGTGCTCACGCTCGCCCTCGGCATTGGGGCGAACACGATGATCTTCAGCCTGGTCAATGCCCTGGTGTTGCGTCCGCTCCCGTTCCAAGACCCGGAACGGTTGGTGTTCCTCAGCGAGAACAACCTGCGACGAGGGACTGAGAACATGTACATTCCCTACCCGGACTACCTGGACTGGAAGGGGCAGAACACGGTCTTCGAGGACATCGGCCTTTACCGCGAGACACGTTTCACCCTCACGGGCCGGGCTGAACCGGAGCGTGTGTCGGGCGCTACGGTCACCGCGAGTCTCTTCTCCCTGCTGGGGGTGCAACCCGTTGTCGGCCGCCCTTTTACGAGCCAGGAGGACCAACCCGGAGCTGCCCCCGTCGCGCTGATCGGCCACAGCTTGTGGCAACGACGTTTCGGCGGCGATTCGAACCTGGTCGGCCAGACGCTCACGCTCTTTGGGCGCAGCCACACCGTCGTGGGCATCATGCCCCCCGGTTTCGCGTTCCCGGAGGCGGCCCAGTTGTGGACGCCGTTGGTGATCGACAACCCCGAGTCTCAGCGAATGACCCATCAGTATGCAGGCCTGGCGCGCCTGAAGCCCGGGATCACGATCGGACAGGCGCGGACCGAGATGACGACGATTGCCCGGCGCATTGCCGAGGCGCACCCGCAAAGCCATACCGATATCGGCGTCGGGCTCGGCCCGTTGCGCTACTGGTGGGTCCGCGAGTGGTCCGTGAGGGCTTGGCTGCTGCTGGGGGCAGTCGGCTTCGTGCTGGCGATCGCGTGCGCCAACGTGGCGAACCTCCTGCTCGCCCGCGCCCTCTCGCGCCGGAAGGAGTTTGCCATGCGCGCCGCTCTGGGCGCAACCCGCTGGCGCACCATGCGGCAACTCCTCATGGAAAGCCTCCTATTGAGCGTGGCGGCCGCCCTGGTCGGATTGTGGCTCTCCCTCTGGGGCGTGGACGCGTTCCTGGCCGTTATCCCCATCGAGATCCCGTTCTGGATGCAGTTCACGGTGGACGGGCGTGTGCTCGCTTTCACCCTCGCCGTCGCCCTGGTCACCAGCGTGCTGTTCGGACTGGCGCCGGCCTGGGGCGCGGCGCAGACGGACCTGAACGAAACCCTCAAGGAGAACGCCCGCAGCGCGACGGGCGGCCGCGCGCAGCCTCGCCTGCGCACGGCGTTGGTGGTGGCCGAGGTGGCGCTGGCCGTCGTGCTCGTGAGCGGCGCGGGGCTGATGATGGCGAGTTTCCTCCGCGTGCAACAGGTGAATCCCGGCTTCAATCCGGACCAGGTCGTGGTGTTCGACCTGTCGTTGCCGCCGGAGAAATACGCCGATGGGAACCGGCAGACGGCCTTCTACCGCAGCTTACGCGAGCGCCTGGCCGCCGTGCCTGGAGTCACGGCGTCTGCTGGCATCTCCCACTTGCCCTTGGGAGACGACCAGTGGGGGAACGTCTATACCATCGAAGGCCAAGAGGCGGCCCAGTCCTCCGAAGTTCCGGTCGGCACTGTACAGGTGGTCACCCCCGGCTACTTCCGCGCCCTGGAGATTCCGCTGCTCGCCGGACGTGACTTTACCGACGCCGACATCGCCGGTGCGCCTCTCACCACCATCATCGACGCCACGCTCGCCCGCCGCTTTTTCCCGACCAACGATCCGCTCGGCCATCGGATCAAGCTTGCCTATCCGGACTCGCCCGGCACGTGGATCACGATCGTGGGCGTGGCGGGTGAGGTGAAACAATACGGGTTGAATCAGAACCACCGACCGGGCTTCTACCTGTCACACGCGGCGCAGTTCCCGTTCTCGTTCGCGAGCCTAACCATGACGGTGCGCACGGCGGTGGCCCACCCGGGGAGCGTCGCAGCGGCACTGCGTCACGCGGTCCACGAACTCGATCCCGACTTGCCGGTGTCCAACTTCCGCACGATGCCGGAGGTGGTGAGCCGGTCCTGTTGGGCGCAACGGCTTGTCAGTTGGCTCTTCGCGCTCTTTTCTGCGTTGGGGATAACACTGGCCGCGGTGGGCATCTATGCGGTCATGGCCTGCAGCGTCGCGCAGCGCACCCACGAGATTGGCGTACGCATGGCCCTGGGCGCGCGGCGCGCCGACGTCTTCAAGCTGGTGGTGCGACAAGGCATGGGGGCGGTGGGTCTGGGCATGATCCTGGGCCTGGGGGCGAACTTCGGCTTGCTGCGTTTGCTCGCCAGCCAGCTTTATGAGGTCGGCGCCCTCGACCTGCCCACGTATGGAGCGGCCGCACTGCTCATCCTGGGGGTGGCGCTGGTGGCGTGCTACCTCCCCGCGCGCCGGGCCATCCGGGTCGATCCGATGGAGGCGCTACGGTGTGAATAATCACTGAAACGCCAATTGGAGGACTGTCTCGCCAAGCCAGAATTGAACTGCAGAGGTAAACATGAACACACTGAGTCAACTGAAAGTCTACGTGCTGGCAGGCCTCGTCCTGGCCGGCCTCATTGGCTGCAGCTCACAAAGCGAACCGGCCAAACCCGGTCTGGACGGCCGCTGGACCGGCTACGACGTGGCGCAGCCCGAGGCGAAGCGCACCCTTGCCATCAATGGCAATCAGGCGGAGTACCGCGGCGCCCGACCTGGTGATTGGCTGCGCGGCAGTTTTGTTCTGAGCGAGCAACCGCAGCCGATGCAAATGGACCTCAGCATCAAGGAGGCTGGCGATATCAATCTGAACGACGTGGGCACAACGGCCCTGGTGATCTATGAGCTACGGGGCGACGAGCTGAAAGTGGCTGTTTCCGGTCAGGAGCGGCCCATCAACTTCGCGGGCGGGCAGAGCATCCACGTCTTCTCCTTCAGACGTGACTGAAGACGGCCAAGTGATCTTGAGACCAATCGTGAATTCCTGAAAGCAACGATCGTTATGAAACTGACATTATTCCCATTGCTCCTCACGGCTCTCGCCGCGGTTGCCGCAACCGAGGAACAACTCAACAAACGCTTCACCGTCCAACCCGAGGGCAAACTCCTGGTGGACGTGGACTTCGGGTCCATCGACGTGGCCACCCACGGGACCGGCGAAGTCGTCGTGGATGTCTGGCGCAGAATCACCCGGAGGAACAAGGCTGACGAGGAGGACTTCCTGCGAGACCATCCGGTCACCTTTAGCCAGGACGGTAACACCGTCACGGTTCGCTCCCGCCGCAAGGGGGTGGGTGGATGGTCCTTGAGCGGACGGTCCCGCACCGAAGCGAAATACACCATCACGGTGCCGGCGCAGTTCAACGCCCAGCTCAAAACGTCCGGCGGAGGCATCGCCGTGAGCGACCTGGCCGGCAAAGTGAAGGCCAACACCAGCGGTGGCGGGTTGCGCTTCGCGCACTTGTGCGGGCCGCTGGACGGTGGGACTTCAGGCGGCGGCATTCACGTCAGCGAGTGCGAGGGGGATCTCAAGATCCATACCAGTGGGGGCGGCATCGACGTCAGTGGCGGTTCCGGCTCCCTGGACGGGCACACGTCGGGCGGCCCGATGACGGTCAAGGCGTTCCAGGGGGACGCCGACGTCGGCACCAGCGGCGGAGACCTTACGATCGAGAACGTGATCGGGCAGGTCGAGGGCTCGACCTCGGGCGGTTCCGTATCGGCGGTATTGCCTTCGCCATTGCCGGGCGACGTGAAGCTTTCCACTTCGGCTGGCGGCGTGACCGTGGTTGTTCCGGAGGATGCCGCCTTCGACCTGGACGCCTGGACCTCGGCGGGTCGGGTGAGCAGCGATTTGCCGGTGACGGTCGTCGGCAAGGTGGGCCAGACCGTCTGGAGGGGACCGTCAACGGTGGCGGCAAGTCCGTTGTCTTGCGGAGCAGCGCCGGGAGCATTCACCTGAAGAAACTGTAGGGGCCGCGACCGCCACGCCAGGATACTCATCGGAGCGTCCTCAAAATCCACCGCATTCAATTCTATGTTGAACGACCTCCGCTTCGCCTTTCGGACGCTGCTGAAAGATCGCGGCTACGCAGCGGTTGTCGTCCTGACCCTCGCGCTGGGCATCGGCGTGAACACCATGATCTTTAGCGCGTTCAATGCGATCCTCTTCCGCATCGGACCCTTCTCTGATGCCGATCGGCTGGTGCGCATCTACCGCGCCTCGCCGCACGGAGATCGCGATCCGCACTCGGTCGCCAATGTCCTTGACTACCAAGAGCAGAACCGAGTCTTCTCCCCGATGGCGGCCTTCTACTGGTCGAGCCTCGCCCTCGCGGGCGACGGCCAACTGCCGGAGCGAGTCTCGGCATTGAGCGTGACGGGCGACTTCTTTGGGGTGTTGGGCGTCGCGCCTCTGCTGGGCCGCACGCTGCTGCCGGTGGACGACCAATCCGGCAACGACCGTGTGGTTGTGTTAAGCCACGGCTTGTGGCAACGGCGTTTCGGTGGCGACACCAACATCCTCGGCCGCGCCATTCGCGCCGACGGCAAGTCGCTCACGGTGGTGGGCGTCATGCCCGCGCCGTTCGACCTCCGGCGGCTGTGGGGCCCGGTGGAGGCGTGGACGCCGGCGGCGTTTGGCGCCGACGAGAAACGGGACCGTAGCCATCACTACCTCGCCGCCATTGCCCGTCTGAAGCCCGGCGTGTCGCTTCGCCAAGCCCAAGTCGGCCTGAGCACGATTGCCGACCGCCTGGCGCAGCAGCATCCCCGAGACAACGCCGGCGATAGCGTGCGCGTTTTGAATCTGGTCAAGTCGGCGTCGGATCGTACCGTGTGGAGCGTCTCCTACTTCCTGTTCGCGACCACGGGTTTCGTGCTGCTGATCGCGTGTGTTAATGTCGCCAACCTCCAACTCGCCCGGATCACGATCCAGCAGCACGAGGTGGCCATCCGTGCCGCGCTGGGGGCGGGACGCATGCGCCTGATCCGCCAATTCCTCACCGAGAGCCTGCTCCTGGCCGCGCTGGGCGGCGGACTCGGTCTGATGCTCGCTTCCTGGGGTGCCGACCTGTTTGGCGCACGCATCACCATCCCCGAAGCTAAATACAGCAACGCCACCCAGCGGATCGCCTTTTACCGGCAGGCCTTCGAGCGGTTGGCCGCGTTGCCCGGCGTGCAAGGCGTCGGAGCGATCACGGCCCTGCCCATCTGGGGGACGGGCGGTAACGGCTCCTTCCTCATCGAAGGCCAGCCCCGTCCCGCGTCGGGCCACTTGCCGAGGGCCAACTGGGACATGGTCAACCCGCAGTTGTTTGCCACGCTCGGCCTCACGGTCAAACACGGCCGGCCCCTGACCGACGCCGATCACGAGACTGCGCCACCCGTGGCCGTCGTTAACGCGACCCTGGCGCGGCAATACTGGCCAAACGAGAATCCAGTGGGCAAACGCTTCTCGCGCGGCGATCCCGAATTGAACGACTGGGCGGAGATCGTCGGCGTGGTCAGCGACGTGCGGTATCCCGCCAATTACGACCGCTCGGAGGCGCGGCCGCAGATTTATGAGTCGCTTTGGCAGCGGACGCGGGGCGGGACGGCGGTCCTGCTCCGGACGACTGTGACACCCGAGTCGCTGGCCGATGCCGTCCGACAGGCGGTTGCTTCGATTGACCCCGACCTGCCGGTCTCTGACGTGGTCACCTTCGAGCGGGCGGTGGGACGGGAGGTGGCCAATCTCCAACTCGCGACGCAGTTGCTCGGCGGGTTCGCGCTGCTGGGGCTCCTCCTGGCGGGCCTCGGCATCTACGGTGTCGTTTCCTACTCGGTGGCGCAACGCACCAACGAGATCGGCCTCCGCCTCGCCCTGGGGGCGCAGCCCGCGGACGTGCTCCGGATGGTGGTGCGGCAGGGGATGGGACTGGTGGTGACCGGCGTGGCGCTTGGACTGGCCGGCGCCTTCGCGCTGGCGCTGGCCATGCGCGGCTTGCTCCACGGCGTCAGTGCTGTCGATCCAACCACGTTTGGCGTCGCGCTCACCGGGGTCGCCGGGGTCGCTCTCCTGGCCTGCTGGTTCCCCGCGCGGCGCGCCGCGAAGCTCGATCCGATGGTGGCGCTGCGATGCGAATGACTCAAACGCGGAGCGCGGAGCGTGCAATGTACGAGCGAAAGGCAAGCGACCACTGACCACGGACAAAATACCATGAACGACCTGCGCTTCGCCATCCGACAATTGCGCAAGAACCCTGGCTTCACTACCGCTACGGTGCTGGCTCTCGCCATCGGCATCGGGGCGAATTCGGCCCTGTTCAGCGTGGTCAATACGGTGCTGGTCAGCCCACTGCCGTTCGCGGATCCGGACCGCTTGGTGCTGGTCTTCTCGACCCACATGGACAGCCAAGTCCCGGAGAGCACAAATGGCGGCTGACGGCTGGTGTGATCTTCACCCTGCGCCACTTGGCCGAGGCCAGCGATGGGTAGGCTTTTTTGTCCCGACTGTGCCCGAAGTCTTTCGAGTAAATCATGATATTACCGCAACCGCCAGCCGAAGACGAGCATGGAGCAGACTTTGCCCGCCCGCCGTCATCTGTTAACGAAGCCACACATTGCTAAGTCTTGGATTATTGACGATTACTTCACTGCCATGCTCTTGCCCCAGGTGTTGGTCTGTAGGGGTTTGTCTCTTGGCGACTGCCCGGCCACCGCTACTCCCTCAAAGAACACAGCCCCCGCGAGCTTTCTCTGGGTCGGACCAGGCACGGGTCTGTCGTGCTCGACGCCCGTTGAATTCTTCGGATCCATCTCCGGCGGCCACGCATAGGTGCCTTCGCCGGTCTCCTGGGCTCGCTGCTCGTCGGCATCGAAGGTGGGCGTGCCCAGGCGCATCGTATTCAAGTCGCTAGCCCCAGGTCCTCCAGCAGCAGGCGCGCGCTGATGCGAGCAGATTCGAAAATCACGGGCAGGCCGCTGCCGGGATGCGTGCCGCCGCCGACCAGGTACATCCGGTCGAACTCCTCGAACCGGTTTTGCGGGCGGAGGTGCAGCATCTGCGAAAAGCTGTGCGCCAGGTTGAAGGTCGCGCCCCGATAGATGTCCACCTTGCTCTCCCAATCTGCCGGCGTCACCACCCGCTCGAAGCGGATGCGGCTTTCGATGTCCGCCACCCCCAGCTTCGCCAGTTGCCGTAGCGCCACCTGACGATACCTCAGGCGTTCCTTGTTCCAGTCCACGTTCGGATGCTGATGGGTCACCGGCAGCAAGACATACAACGCGCTGTGACCCGGGGGCGCCATGGTGGCATCGGTGCGAACCGGGTTTTCGACATAGAACGAAGGGTCTTCCGATAACACATGCTGCCGCTCAATCTCGTCGAGGTTGCGGCGATAATCTTTCGCGACGTAAATGTTGTGGTGCGCAAGTTGGTCGAATCTTCCCTCCACTCCGAGATACAACATGAACGTGGAACAGGAATAGTCCTTCTTCGCAAGCGCCGCGTCGGTCCAGCGGCGGCGCAGACCGTTCGGCACGAGCTTCGACATCCCGTTGGCGAAATCGGCGTTCATTACGACAGCGTCGGCGAGGAGTTCACCTTGGATAGTCCGTACCCCTTTAGCACGGCGACCTTCAAACAAAATTTCCTGCGCGGGCGTGCTCAGTTTGATCTTCACGCCAAATTCTTCGGCCACCCGCGCCATGCCGCGAGTGAGGGAATTACAGCCGCCCGTCGGATGCCAGATGCCGTGCTCGTATTCCAGGAACGACAGGATCGAGAAGAGGCTCGGGCACTGGAACGGCGACATGCCGAGATACTTCGACTGGAAGGTGAAGGCGAGTTGGAGGCGCGGGTCGCTGAAATAACTCGCGAGTTCCGCGTGCAACGACTTCCACGGCTTGAGAAACGGCAGCACCGCGAGCAGGCGCAGGCTGATCAAGCTGGTCCAACCCGGAAACGGCACCTGCAGGCACGGCGCGAATTTTTCCAGTTTCACGCGGTTGTAGGCCATGAATTTCCGGAACTGCGGCGCATCCGTCGGCGACAGTTTCGCGATCTCCGCCACCATGCGTTCGATGTCCGACGTCGCGTTCAACTCGCCACCGGCCCCGAATGTCAGCCGGTATTGCGGGTCGAGCCGGGTCATCGGCACTTCCTTGAACAAGTCGCGCCCGACCGATTGAAAAATCTCCTGCAGAATTTGCGGGTAGAGAAAGAACGTCGGCCCGAGGTCAAAGCGGTAACCGTCGCCCTCGATTGCCGAGGTGCGCCCGCCGACGCGCGGCTGCTTCTCGACGACCGTGACTTCCAGGCCGGCTTTGGCCAGCAACATCGCGGCCGCCAGCCCGCCCGGCCCGGCGCCAATGATCAACACGCGCTTTGACATGGGCATCTAGTTACCAGAAAGGCCTCACCCGAACAAGCTCATCCGCCCAGCAGAAACCGGAACACGCGCTTCAAAGTCGCCAGCGAGACGGGCGGCGGCGGGAAGAGCAGTTTCAAATCAAACGCAAGCGATCGGCGCAGGACCGAGCGCCGATGGGTGAAACAGTCGAAGCCCGCGCGGCCATGATAGGCGCCCATGCCGCTGTCGCCCAGGCCGCCAAAGGGAAGGTCTTTGCCCACCATGTGGGTGACGGTGTCGTTGAGGGCAACGCCGCCCGAGCGGGTGGTGGCAAGCACACGTTCCTGTGTCGCGCGGTCCTTGGTGAAAAGGTAGAGCGCCAATGGCGTCGGTCGGTCGCGCAACAGCGCCAACGCATCGTCCAGCGCCGTAAACTCCAACACCGGCAGAATCGGCCCGAAGATTTCTTCCTGCATCACCGGGGCGTCGGTTGGGACATCGGTCAGAATCGTCGGCGCGAAGTAGAGATCGCCTGCATCGTGCTGGCCGCCGCTGGTGATCTGCCCGGTGCCCAGGTAGCTCTTGAGCCGATCCAGGTGCTTCCGGTGGATGATGCGGCCGTAGTCCGGGCTATTCTGTGGATCCTCGCCGTAGAACTCGCGCAGCGCCTGTTTCATCGCCTCCACCAATCCATTGCGGACGCGGTGATCTGCGAGGACGAAGTCTGGCGCGACACACGTCTGGCCTGCGTTCATGAATTTGCCCCAGACGATCCGCCGCGCGGTGATGTCGAGCGGCGCGTCGGCGCAAACGAGGCATGGGCATTTGCCGCCCAGTTCCAGCGTCACCGGCGTGAGATGCCGGGCGGCTGCTGTCATCACGGCGCGGCCAACATGCGTGCTGCCGGTGAAGAAGATGGTGTCGAACTTTTCGCGCAGCAGCGCCTCGCCGGCCTCGCGCTCGCCTTGCACGACGGCGATATATTCCTCTGGAAATGTAGCCTTGATCAGTTCGGCCATCGCGGTGGCGGTGTGTGGCGCAAACTCAGATGGCTTGAGCACGGCGCAGTTGCCCGCGGCCATTGCGCCGACCAACGGCGAGAACAGAAGCTGCAACGGGTAGTTCCACGGCCCGATGACGAGGGCGACGCCGAAAGGCTCCGACCGGATGAATCCGCGCGAGGGCCACGCGAGCAGCGGGGTGGAACGCCGAAGCGGCTTCATCCATGCCCCCACACGACGCAGGGCGTGGCGGATTTCGCCGAGCACGAGGCCGATCTCGGTGGTGTAGGCCTCATGCGGCGATTTGCGCAGGTCGGCGTGGAGGGCGGAAAGCAATGCAGGTTCGTGTGCCACGAGTGCGTCGAGCAGCTTGCGGAGTTGCGCGCGGCGGAACTCCAGCGACTGCGTCGCGCCGGTTTGAAAAAAGGCGCGTTGGCTTTGGACGGCGGCGGCGAAATCCATAATCAGCTTGGAGGAGCTTCCCCTACCGGGTATAAGTCCGTCAAGCGATGGTTCGGTGGATGTCTATTTTGATGCTGCTTGCTGCGCTGCTGGCGCGGGCGGATGACCGTGCGGACGAACTGACCGCCGCAGGCATCGCCGAATTCACGGCAGCGTATCAAGCCTGGGACGGCCACCGCTTCGCCGCGGCGGCGGAACTGTTCCGTCAGGCCACCACCAACGCGCCTGGCTCCAGCACCAACTTCTACTGGCTGGGCGCGGCGCAGTTTCATTGGATGCTCCACCTCCGCGGCCTGCCAGTCTCAAGCACAAACACACTCGCCGCCACGGCGGCCATGGATGCCGCCCTAGCCGCGCTCTCCAGCGCGGTCAAGCTGGACGAGCGGCACGCGGAAAGCCACGCGCTGCTGGGCACGCTCTACGGCATGAAGATCGACGGCAATTGGGTGCGCGGCGCCCGATTCGGACCCCGAGTGGAAAAGCACCAGAAACAGGCAATGGAGTTCGGCACGGACAATCCACGCGTCCGCTATCTGCTCGGCACCTGCCAGTTTCACACCGCAAAGAAAGCAGCAGCGCAACGCGAGGCGCTGGCTTCCTTTCTGGCGGCGGAAAAGCTTTTCGCGGCGGAAGCTCAGCGCGCGGCAGGCCCGCTTGAACCGCGCTGGGGTCGCAGCACTTGCCTCACCTTCATCGGGCGGACCTATGAATTGCTGGGCCAGCGCACGGAGGCGGCGGACTATTTCGGCCAAGCTCTGGCCCAACACCCAGCGGATCACGTCGCTAAGGAAGGGTTGGGCCGGGTGACGGATAGGAAATGAGGCAAGCATGGGCAAGAAGGAAGTCATCGTCATCGGGTCGGGCCTCGGCGGATTGTCGGTGGCTATCTCGCTGGCACAGGAAGGCTACGCGGTAACAATGCATGAGAAAAACGCCAAGATTGGCGGAAAGCTCAATGTGCTGAAAGAACGCGGCTACAGCTTCGACCTCGGCCCGTCCATTCTCACGCTGCCGCACATTTTCGGGCGGCTCTTTGAGCGGTCGGGCAAGAAGATGAGCGATTACATCCCGATCCGCGCGCTCCGGCCGCACTGGCGCAACTTCTTCGAGGACGGCAAGGTGGTGGACCTCTATCCCGAGCCCGAGCGGATGGCCGAGGAGGCACGCAAGGTCGGCGAAGACCCCGCGAACGTGCAGCGGTTCTTGAGGTACTCGGCAGAACTTTATGACCTTGTGAACGCTGGCTACTTCGAGCAGGGCCTCGATACCGCAAGAGACTTCAGGCGATTTTACGGCTTGGGCAATTTTCTTAAGTTCGACCTGTTCCGCACGATGCACGGCGGCGGGAAGCGTTTTCTCAAGACCCGCTACATGCAGGACATCTTCGACTACTTCATCAAGTATGTAGGCTCTTCGGCGTATCACTCGCCGGCGTTCATGAACTGCCTGCCGACCATCCAGTTCCGCTACGACCTCTGGTACGTGGACGGCGGCCTCTACAACATCGCCCTCGGCCTGCAGCGGCTGATGAATGAACTCGGCATCGTCGTCCGGCTCAACAGCGAAGTCGCCGAAGTCCGCAAGCAAGGCGACCGCGTCACCGGCCTTGTCACGAAGGACAGAGCATTCCATCCCGCCGACATCATCGTCTCGAACATGGAGGTCATCCCGGCCTGCGAGAAGCTGCTGCGCGAGGACAAAACATTCACGCGCTCGCTCGAGAAGTTCGAGCCTTCCTGCTCCGGCCTCGTGCTCGAACTCGGCCTCGACTGCCAGTACCCGCAGCTCGCCCACCACAACTTCCTTTTCTCCGGCGACCAGAAGGAGCATTTCCACACCGTGTTCCGCAAACACCAGTTGCCGCCCGATCCGACGATCTATCTGGTGGCCGCCTCGAAGACGGATCCAACCGTTGCGCCACCCGGCTGCGATTGTCTGAAGATCCTGCCGCACATCCCGCACATCGACGACGCGCACCCGCTAACGCGCGAGGATTACCTGGCGTTCAAGGAGCGCGTTGTGGACAAGCTGGAGCGGATGGGCTTGAAGGACCTGCGGAAGCACACTGTCTTCGAGCATTGCTGGACGCCGCTCGACATCCGCCAGCAATACTACTCGAACCAAGGCTCCATCTACGGCGTGGTCACCGATCGCTTCAAGAACCTCGCCTTCAAAGCGCCGAAGCAAAGCACGCTTTACCCGAACCTCTTCTTCGTAGGCGGCTCGGTGAACCCCGGCGGCGGCATGCCGATGGTAGTCCTCTGCGGCCAGAACGTGGCGAAGAAAGTCGTGGCGTGGGACCGACACTGATCCTGCTGCTGCTCACGCTGGCGCTGTGGTCCGTTGGATTTCGCCTGCTGGGCCGCCTCCGCTGTTGTGCGGAGGCCAGTGGGGCGGCGGCTCCGTTGAGCGTCAGCGTCGTCATTCCCGCTCGCAACGAGGAGCGCAACCTCCCCACGCTTCTTCGTTCTTTGGCCTCGCAGCCGGTCAAACCACACGAGATCATCGTCATGGACGATAGGTCAACCGACCGCACCGCTGAAGTGGCTCGGCAGTTCGGCGCCACAGTGACCACGTCGAAACCGTTGGCCGAGGACTGGCGCGGCAAAACGTGGGCTTGTCACCAGGGCGCAGAAGCAGCGACTGGCGACCTGCTCTTGTTCGTGGATGCGGACACTTGGTTTGAGCCGGACGGGCTGGCTCACATTCTTACCGGCTACACCGGCGGCGCATTATCGGTCGGGCCGTATCACGCTGTGCGGAAGCTTTACGAGGAGCTTTCGCTGTTCTTCAATTTCAACATGACCGTCGGCACGGTGCCGTACGGACTGTTCGGGCAGATGTTGCTGGTGGATCGGGAAAGCTACCGCCGTGTTGGCGGACACGAGATCGTGAAGGGCCGAATCCTGGAAAACTTCCGGCTGGCGGAACAATTCCGGGCGGCCGGAATTCCAGTGCGGAGCGTGACGGGGCGGGGTGTGTTTTCATTCCGCATGTATCCAAACGGGCTGCGCGAGTTGGTCGAAGGCTGGACGAAAGGTTTCGCGTCCGGTGCCGGGCAGATGGCGCGCGGGACGCTCCTGCTCATCGTGGGCTGGATGATCGGGCTGATGCTGGCGCCACTGGGTTGGCTGGTGGCGGGCGATTGGCTCTGGTGGGGTGTGGCATATCTGCTCTGCGCCGTGCAGGTAGCCTGGCTCAGCCGGCTGGTAGGAGCATTCCGCTGGTTCACTGCGGTCCTCTATCCGCTGCCACTCATCTTTTTCTTCCTTGTGTTTGCGTGGTCGGTGCTGCGCTCCGGCAAACAGGTTCATTGGAAAGGACGGGAGATCCTTGCGGATTGAACTGCCCATTGTCTGGATCGTCGTGCTGAACGTGGCGGGTTGGCCGGTCATCCAGTTCGGCTTGGCCTGGGCCTTCACGCGGATGCCGGTGACCTGGTTCAATCCGGGAGTTGCGCGCGGGTGGGAGCAGGGTGGGCGATTCTACGAACGCGTCTTCGGCATCAAACGATGGAAGGACTGGCTGCCCGATGCCGCCCGCTGGTTCGGCGGCGGTTTCGCCAAAGGCACGCTGGCGGGACTGGATCCCGATTACCTGCGCCGTTTCATCCGTGAAACCTGGCGCGGGGAACTGTGTCACTGGTGCGCCCTCGGCTTTGCTCCGCTGTTCTTCCTCTGGAATCCTTGCTGGGCCGACCTGGTCATGGTCACCTGCGCGCTGGCGGCAAATCTGCCCTGCATCCTCGCGCAGCGCTACAACCGCGCGCGTTTCCAGCGGCTGCTGGCCCGGCGTTCTTGACCTTGGCCCGCTTGCATCAGTTTTCAGGAAAGGCAAAGCGATGATAGAATTTAGGGACTGTCGCCAACTCTGGTTGGCAGCTACCGAGCATCAATGACAAACCATGAAACGGTTCTTCACACGCAACATTGACGGTAAAGGCCGGCTCGTCCGCGGCTTGATGGGCCTGGCGTTGCTGGGGGGCGCGGCCTTTTGCCTTGGCGAGTCCTTGTGGTTGGCCGGATTGCTCGCGGCGGCGGGCTTGTTCGGCTTGTTCGAAGCCTTCCGCGGCTGGTGCCTGGCGCGGGCCTGCGGCATCAAGACCAAGCTGTGAGACAGGTGTCCGCATGAGAGAATTCACCCTGCACACGGAACTCTGGTTGCCGCGACCGCGTGACGAGGTCTTCTCGTTCTTCGCCGAAGCGCGGAACCTGGAAACAATTACGCCGCCCTGGCTGAAGTTCGTAGTGCTGACGTCCACGCCTATGGAAATGCGGGTCGGCACTTTGCATCTTTCAATTCCGACAGCGGCGGCTGACTGAACTTTTCAGCTCCACGTCATCGAACCGATGACTTGAGGCGGGCGAACGCCTCCAATGCAACCTCGCGGGCAATGGCGTGGCGGACGAGGGGTTGCGGATAGGCGCAGCCCAGTTCCAGGCCGGCGTGCGCACGCGCCGCGTCGGGACCTTCCCACGGGCGATGCAGCCATGCGTCGGGGAGCCTTGCGAGTTCGGGGCACCAGCGTCGGACATAGGCACCGTGGGGATCAAACTTCTCACCCTGGCTCGCCGGATTGAACACGCGGAAATAGGGCGCGGCGTCCGCGCCGCAGCCGGCGGTCCATTGCCAGCCCAGCGTGTTGCTTGCCAGGTCGGCGTCCACCAGCGTGTCCCAGAACCAACCCGCGCCTTCCTGCCACGAGAGGAGCAGGTCTTTCACGAGGAACGATGCGACGATCATCCGCACCCGATTGTGCATCCAGCCCGTGGCCCACAGTTCGCGCATGCCCGCGTCCACGATGGGATATCCGGTGCGGCCTTTCTGCCAGGCCTTCAGGAATGCCGGGTCTTTGCGCCACGGAAAGCGCTTGAAGTTGGCGCGCAGCGGCTCGGTCGGCGTGTGCGGGAAGTGATATAGCAAATGATGCGAGAACTCACGCCAACCGACTTCGGTGAGGAACTGCCACGACCGCCATGTTGGTTCGGGAATGTTCCCCGCCTCCGCGT
>Ga0315274_10003889_pt1 | contig 22090 bp, 11 predicted proteins | sample YL17G02_20_MG_FD_203700 | JGI IMG/M metagenome (GOLD analysis project Ga0315274, IMG submission 203700) | Sediment microbial communities from Yellowstone Lake, YNP, Wyoming, USA - YL17G02_20 | ecosystem: Environmental > Aquatic > Freshwater > Lake > Sediment | place: USA: Wyoming | collected...
TGCTCGAAGGCTATGTGATAGCGAAACTGTGGGACGATCCCGATCAGGACGTGGACGCCATGCTGGACGAATTCTTCCACCGCTATTTCGGCGCTGCCGAAAAGCCGATGAAAAAGTTCTACCTGGAACTGGAACGGATCGCCTGCAATCCGAAAAACTACCCACCACCCTTCCACCGCAAGAATGGGATCGATTGGAAAAACGTCGCGTGGACGCACCTCGGAACGGCGGAGCGAATGGAACAACTGGGCGCGCTGATGACCCAGGCTCAGGCACTTGCCCAGACGGAACAGGAGAAACGGCGAGTCGGCCTCTGGCACGATGCGATCTGGAAGTGGATGCTGGAAGGCCGTGCCGAGTACCTGGCGAAATCATCCGCACAGAAACCGAATGAGCCGAAGTAAGGAGCAACTGCGATGTCGCTGGAAATGAACCGTCGTCAGGCCATCGCGATTGGAGTGGCGTCGATCTCGTCTCTGTCGCTTCCAGGCGGGGCCGAAAATGATTTGCCTTCGCCGGTCGTACAGGCACATGACGAGAAGTTAAAACATCTGCTGGATTCGCAGGTGACGGACCCGCAGAGCCGGTGGTGCGGCGGCATTCCGGACTCGTACGGCATACATCACTGCGGTTCCGCCGCAGGGCTGTTACGGGATGGAGCCGCGGTGTACTTTCATCCCCAATCCCAGTTTCACGCGAGCAAGGAACTCTTCGAGCGGATGAAGCTGGCCGCGGGCTTTCTGACGCGGTCCCAGAATGACGAGGGGCGCATCGATCTACTTTCGACAAACTTCAACTCTACGCCGGACACCGGCTTTGTGGTCCACAACGTCGCCGCTGCTGCCAAACTGGCCAAGATCAGTCATGATAAGGCCGTTCTGTCTCTGGTGGAAGACTTCCTCCACCGGGCCGGCCGGGGCCTGACGAAGGGGGGCATTCACACGCCCAATCATCGATGGGTCGTGTGTGCGGCCCTTGCGCAGATCAATGACCTGTTTCCGGACAAACGGTATGTCGAGCGGATCGAGCAGTGGTTGGCGGAAGGAATCGATATCGACGAGGAAGGGCAGTACATCGAACGAAGCACGGCAGGTTACAACACCGTCGTCGACAGCGCCCTTGTCGTCACCGCGCACAAGTTGAAACGTCTCGAATTGCTCGATCCGGTTAGGAAGAACCTCGATGCGATGGCCTATCTGCTGCATCCTAACGGCGAAGTGGTTACAGAAATTTCACGTCGTCAGGACCTCAACACGCGCGCCACGATGAGTGGCTACTGGTTTGCCCTGCGGTATATGGCCGTTCGAGACCAGAACGGGCTCTACGCGTCGATGCTGAAGCCTTTGGAACCTGAGCATGTCGAGTTGGCGCGGCTCATGGAGTATCCAGAGCTTCAGAAAAATCTGCCTGCAACAGCACCCATACCGGAGAATTACGAACGGGAGTACGAGCTGTCCGGTATTACCCGAATCCGGCGCGGTAAGACCAGCGCCACCATCCTGCACAAGGATAACAGCCGATGGGTATCCCTGCGGCGCGGCGAAGCGGTCATCAATGCCATTCGTTTCGCCAGCGCCTTTTTTGGCAAGGGGCAGTTTGTCCCTACGGCCTACGAGAAACGCGAAGATGGATTCCATTTCAAGCAACAACTGCAAGGCCGGTATCTGCAACCCATCACGGATTCGAGTTTGCTACCGGTGCGTCCCGATACATGGTCCAGCCTTGTTGCGAAACGCAAAATGAGCGAAATCTGCCGTATGGTTTACGAAGTACATATCCGGGAGACCAAACAGAGCTTCGAGATTTCCATCAGTGCCGAGGGGACCAAGAATGTTCCTCTGGCCATCGAGATAAACCTCCGTGACGGCGGCAAGCTCTCCGGCGTGGTCCCAGCGCCGAATTCAGACGACGCGTTCCTGCTCAAGGAAGGATTCGCCGAATATGCCATGGGAAACGACGTCATCCGGTTTGGGCCAGGAAACTACGAACACGCGTGGGTGCAACTTCGTGGCGCGGAAGCCAAACTGCCGGGACCCAGTGTCTACGTGACCGCCTATACGCCGTTTCAACACACGCTGGCGTTTGAAATGCTGTAGCTTTTCTTTCAAAACGTGTTTGACACGGGCTACCCAAAAGCATGGAATTCGATGTCACCGCCGCCAGTGGGATGAAACTCAATGAAAAACAACCGCCTGTTCTCCGGTGATGATCATCGGTTAGAATAACCGTCTTGCGGAATCCTTAAGATGTACTTCTTACCCCTTCCTCTGGTCGGTGGTGGACGTGGCCGCACCGCATTAAAAGTCTTGCGTACAAATGGAGATGAGAACCAAGGAGAAATGAGATGACAACATCACGGAAATTCACTATGTCGAGGCGCACCTTTCTTTGCGGAGTGGGCGCATCCGTCGCCGCGCCGTACATTATTCCCGCGTCGGCGATAGGCGCGGACAATACGGTCGCACCGAGCAATCGGATCAATATGGGGGTAATCGGAACGGGCGGTCAGGCAAACGGATTGACCAAAAATGCGATGGCGCATGATTTTGTCCGAGTGATCGCGCTCTGCGACGTCGACAAGAGCCAACTGGCCAAAGCCAAAGAGGTGGTGGACAAGAATTACGGCAACACGGATTGCGCGCTGCACAGCGACTATCGGGAACTCCTTGCACGCAAAGATATCGATGCGGTGATCATCGCAACGCCCGACCATTGGCACGCCTTGATATGCGTCGAAGCGACCAAGCGGGGTAAGGACATCTACTGCGAAAAGCCGCTGACGTGGTCGCTGGGTGAAGGCCGGGCCGTGGTGAAGGCGGTTAGGGATAACAAGCGGGTGTTTCAAGTCGGCAGCATGCAGCGATCGAGTGCGCGGTTCAAGTTGGCTTGCGAAATCGTACGCAACAGCTACCTGGGCGACATCAAGCGCATTCTGGTAAGCCTTCCCAATAACCACAACGCCCTCTGGGTGGACGATTATCCGGCGCCGCCCGCGGAATTGGATTGGGATGTCTACGTGGGCCCGGCGGAATGGGCGGCATTCCATCCCAAACGATATCATTGGAACTGGCGCTGGTGGATGGGTTTTGGCGGGGGGCAGATGATGGACTGGATCGGCCATCACGGCGACATCGCGCACATGGCGATGGACTGGGACCATACTGGGCCGCTGGAAGTGGAAGGCGTGCGGTGGGATCCCGTAACTGAGCGGAACAATCTGTACGACGCGCCAGGCCGCTACATGTTCGTCTGCAAGTACCATGGCGGCGTGACCATGACGGTGGCCAATGCCGCCGACATGCCGAATGAACTCAAGGCGTGTGGTGAACACGGCACGATGTTCTTCGGGGACAAGGGCCGATGGGTGTACGTCGACCGGGAGAAGATCCAGGCTAGCGACAAGAAACTACTCCGGCCCGACTTCAAGAAGAGCGATTTCCGTTTCCGCAAGGAAGGAAATCACATGAGCGATTTCCTTCAATGTGTCAAGTCACGCGAGGAATGCATCGCGCCGGTCAACGCTGGCCATCGTTCCGCCTCTATCGGCCATCTGGGCAAGATCGCGTGCATACTCGGAGCGAAATTCAAGTGGGATCCCAAGAAAGAAGTCATTGTGGACAACCCGGCGCTCAACGGCCTGATCATGCGAAAATACCGAGGCGGCTGGTCGATTGAAGTCTAGGTAGGGGCGCTCCTTATGGCTCCTGAGATGAACCGTCTATGTCCGGCGCGGCAGTGTGCCGGACATAGACGGAATGAAAACGAAATCCGCGAGAAGGGAGACGCTTATCGTGATAGGCTGTGTGCTCGCCTTGGCGGTACTCGCCGCGTTCAGCGCCCCTGCGGCAGTCGCAGATGACGCTTGCGTGAAAGCCACCGTGACGGTGAACCTAGCGCATGATGTCGGGAAGGTTAGCCTGCTCATCTACGGGCAGTTTCTCGAACACTTTCACCGGATTGTTTACGGAGGCGTTTACGATCCACAGTCGCCCCTTGCCGATAAGAACGGCTTTCGCCAGGACGTCATCGAAGCCATGCGCCGCATCCATGTGCCTATTCTGCGTTGGCCGGGCGGATGCTTTGCGTCCGCGTATCACTGGCGGGATGGGGTTGGCGAAAACCGGTCGAGCACCTACGACAAAGCATGGCGCGTGGAAGACCCGAATACGTTCGGCACGAATGAATTCATAACGTTCTGCCGCGAGGTCGGAGCCGAACCCTACATCTGCGGCAACGCGGGAACCGGAACGCCGGAGGAACTCAGCGACTGGGTCGAATACTGCAACCTTTCCATTGGAAGATGGGCGCGGTTGCGGCGGACGCATGGGTTCAAAGATCCCCGCCGCGTCCGCTATTGGAGTATCGGAAACGAGAACTGGGGCGGCCACGAGATTGGCGCCAAGGCCCCCGATGAGTTCGCGCGCTTTGTTGCCGAAACCGCCAAGATGATGCGCCGTGTTGACGGGACCATCGAATTGGCCGCACCTTCGTTACCTAATGCAGATTGGAACAAATCGCTGCTCAGTGTGGCCGGCCCCTACCTTGACTATGTTGCCATTCATAGTTACGAGGACCCGCTTTGGGAGAACAATGACCCCGCTCCCTACGCGCGGTGCGTGAAGTGGTCCGTACACCCGGAAGCGCTGATAATGAAAACACACGCCTTGCTGCGCAGCTTGGGAAACACACATATCCGTGTCGCATACGATGAGTGGAACCTTCGCGGGTGGCATCACCCCAAGTTCACCGCCCCCGTGGCGGACATTGGCGCACGAGACGCCAACGACCTGAACCGCACCTATACCTGCGCCGACGCCGTGTACGCCGGCTGTTTTCTCAATGCCTGCCTGCGCCACGCCGATATCGTGGGCATGGCCAACTTCGCGCCTGTCGTCAACAGCCGTGGGGCCATCTTTACGCATAAGGACGGCATTGTGTTGCGACCTACGTATCACGTCTTTGACCTGTACAGCAATCATGCGCTTCCCAAATCAGTCGAGACCATCGTCGAATCCAGCCTGTTTCGCGCCGAAGACACCGATGTGCCCGCGATCGACGCCGCAATGACCTGCTCAGACAACGGGAGATATGCTCTGGCGGCCATCAATCGGCATGAGCAGCAGTCGGCGCAATTGACCCTGATTCTTTCCGGGGCGACGGTCTCGGAGACGGCCGAACTATGGACGGTAACGGGCGCGCAGGCGGATTCATTCAACGATGTTGACCATCACGGTGACGTCTCCCTCACGAAGACGGACATCAAATGGGATTCCAAGAACCCGGCGTGCACGCTTCAGCCTCATTCCGTAAACATGGTGTGTTTTGGCGCCACCCGTAACTAGAGGATTGGAGGAGTGTATGCCAGCGAGCAATGGCAAGCCATCCCAGACCATCCGCTCTATGAGAAGATTGATATTTGGAATCGCTATTGCCTTCCTGTCTTGCTTTCCGTGCGGCGCCCAAAATATGCGTGAGCTTGCGAACACAGCGCTTTCAGTGCGTGTGTTCAACGACCGGCCGATCATCCAGAGTTACTGGCACAAACCTTCCGACTCGCGGTTCGCGGGCGGCGACCATGACGGTGTAATGACCATCAACGGTGCACCGGTTGACTGGAGCCGTTGGCAGGTCACGACGAAAAGCGAAGGTCAACGCGTTTCGTATAGGCTTCATCTGTTGCCGGACCAGATCGGGTTCGAGATCACGTTTCACCTGGACGAGAATGCACTGGTCATGGAACTCGGGAATATCGAGGATGCCAATAAGGAACTCAAGACGATTGGGTGGAAGGGCTTGGCGCTTATTACGTGCGACGCGCCGGAGTTCCAGTATTGGCGCTTGGGCACAACAGAACCCGATGCGGCGTCCGTGGGCAAAATGTGGCTTCAGGATGGCGCGGGATCCCTCGAGAAGAGCAAACCCGACCCTGCGCCCGTGCCTGTCGTATACGGAGCGCTTTTCCACCAGACGAAGAACTGGGTATCCATTCAAAGCAACTATCCGCTCTTGCCAGTGACCCACCAGTTGTTCGAGGACAAGCGGTACGCGATGTCGTTGAACGCCTACCAGTGCCGGGTACGGAACAAGACGATGCCGCCTTTGGTGGCTCGCGTGGTCTTCGGGACCGACACGAACAGTGATGGGACAATATCCCTAAGCGACTATGGGTTATGGCTGAACCGTCAGTTGCCGGATGCCGACCCGATTTACCGCCAGAGCATTTCGTATAAAGTCTTCTGCGACTTTCCCGGTTGCGGCGTCAAGACGACGTTCGAACAAGCCAAAGAAATCATCACCGCCATTTCCAACGTCACGGATGGTCTTCCGCAGATCATCTACCTTGTCGGCTGGCAGTACACAGGCCACGACACGGGCTATCCTTCGATGGACAAGGTCAACGAGAGTATCGGCGGCGAACAGGGCCTGCGCGATCTCGTCCGGGCCGGAAAGGAGCGCTACAACGCCATCGTCAGTTATCACGACAACATTGACGATGCCTACAAGGAGAGCAAGGATTGGGATGACGGCATCATGGCCAACCGCGCGGGGATCTGCCACACGAAAGACACGGAAAGCGGAAAGGTTTTTGAACGGCTCAAGGCCATGATCAGCGTTGTCCCCGTTGAGAAGACGCTCCACTTCGACAATATGCGAATCACGAACAATGATGCGGCCCGCGATCCGGAAGGCATCGGCATTCTCGAAGAGTTGGAGTGCGGCCTGAAACCCGTGATGGCGTTCCTCCACGACAAAGGCATCACGGTGACTACGGAAGGACAGAACGGAATCCCCGTCGATTGCACGCAAATCGTGACCGGGTTCTGGCACGCGGACCTCCCCTTGCCGGCCTATCAGATCTGGCATCGAAAGCTCATAGGCGGCGGGATTGGCCGGCGCGACGCGGGACCGTCGCGCATGGATTGCGGGATTGGCACGTCCATTCATCAGGATTTCTCATACGAGCCCTGGGAAAAGTTTACGGTCAGCTTTCGAAACGATTGGGACGAAATCGTAAAGCGCATCTACCTGGGCACGCTCCTGTATCACTTCTATCTCGAACACGAGATGACCGCTCTGGAAACGACGGCAGACGGTATCCGAATCCGGTTTAGTGACGAGGTGTCCACATCCATCGGCAAGGACGGCTCATTGCGCGTCACGTGGGGCAACGTGGTTGTTGCTGAGAACGATGATCGCTTTGTCCCGCGAGGCGATGCCATATATGCCTATAGCCTCAAGGGAAGCGAACGGAAATGGGCTCTACCCCAGAGCCTTCGTGGGAAGAAATTGGAGGCGTTGACGTTGGGCAAGGAGGGCCGAGGTCCCAAATTCCCAGTTGAAGTCAAAGGCGATGCGGTCCGACTCAAGCTCGATCCTCGAACGCCAATCAAGATCATGATCGTTGGGCAATAGAGGAAACCCCTGAACACTTCTTCTGCCCTGGAAGACCGCATTGTGCTCATGACTGCCGCCCTGACAGAAAAAGGGATGCGTTCCAGGTGGCTACCGGCAAGAACCCGTTCCGCATCGAATTCCAACAAACGTGACCGCGTGGACAAGCGGTGAGGCACAGACGAATTGGAAATCGGGATTGGTGTCGGTCCAAACGTGTGAGGGTACGGAGATGAATGAACGGAGAAGACATGGCAGGCGATTGCAGAAGGAAGATTTGAGCCAGCATGAACTCACGTCTTGAGATTAATCGCCGGGTCACGCATGTCTTCAACCCTCTTTGGAAGAGCTGTGGCAATATGAAGTATCCAAAGAATCATTCCCACGTGAAGGACATCGTTTTCAGTAAACCATATTCCCTCAGTCCACAGCTTCTGCGTAATTCCCATTGCCAGGGTAAGGATGTATGCAACGATCACCATCACGAATCCACCCCATGTCCTGAGAAGTGCAAGACTCATCCGGTCCCGGCGTTCGTGAAAAGCCCGGCCAGTGAGGATAAGAGCAAGGACAATAGCGGGCGCTGCTGCCAGCATTAGGCACTCAAAAGAAACCAGAAAACGGACTGGAACAAAAGCACCGGTCAGCACAACACCCGCATAGACTACAGCGCTTGCAGCGGCATAGGCGGACAACGCCTTGCGGAGTGTTCCCGTTGTGCACGAATACGTTACCGCGACAAGCATCGCATTCATTCCGGCCGCAGAGAATATGAGATAGGTGACCTCCCACCAGCGGGTCCAGGTGCAGAACTCTCTGCCGGCACATTTGATTTCATATCCGAACGCCTGGTAGCTGGTGCCTGCCAACAGGGCTCCGACGCCTGAAAGTAAAAGGCCAATGCCCCACCACAGACGCGTCTGCTGGTTATTGCGTACCCGCAGAAAATACAGACCGACACCTACCGCTAGCAGCAGGGAGACAGAATAGACAATCACGGTAGAACTCGGCTGGATAAGAAAAAATCAGCCCCGGGGAATCTCAGATGCAAATACGGCTGAGAGCCAAGAAATTCTTCCGGGGTGATTTTAGGGCTGTAGTCAATTAAGTCGAGCCTGCTACAGGCGGATAAAGCGGCCGAGAGTAGGAACAACACAAACCCCATCATGATCATGTGTTTTCGTTTCACGCACTCACGCTCTGTGGCACAACAGGCGTCCTCGCTGCCGAATCTTGTCCCAGCAGGTAGGCTCTCTAAGGCCAAGTCGGTCAGTCATTGGGATTGTCCCGCTTTCAGATTCCAACCAGTTCACGGCGGCAAATTCAAGAACGGCTTTCGAGACCCGAACATCAGGAAGATCAGGTCCACGGCATATTCTTCTCGTTAACCCGAATCACGCGTACCGCTCACGCGTACCGTTTCTATTCCGCGAACGGCAGCAACGTGGAGCGTGTCTCCCGCCTTGACGGGAAGTTCCACGATTGTGGCCTCCGGCCGCTGGATGGCTGCATCATCTCCGTCTATCTTGACCTGAACAGGCGTACCAACCCGAATTCTGCAAACGCCTTCAAGCGTTGCGCGAATTGTACTCTCCGTCAACCGGCCCTTGTTCCATGAGATGTCTACCTCGTATCCGCCTCGAGCACGCAACCCCTTCACATGACCGCTCGGCCACGCCTTCGGCAACGCCGGCAGCAGGCTGATCTCCCCGCCGTGACTCTGCAGCAGCATCTCGGCGATGCCCGCCGTGCCCGCGGAGTTGCCGTCAATAACGAAGATGTTCTGAGGCGCACCCGCAATCCCGCCCACGGAAAACGTGAACAGGTTCTTGTCCGTTAGTTTCCGCAAGAGGCCAAGCACACTGTCGTGCGCCTTCTCGCCGTCGGCAAGCCGAGCATAGAAGTTGATCAGGTTTCCACGGCTCCATTCGACGTCTTCCCAGTCTGGACGGTTTGTTCGCCGTTCGATGGTGACGCGCGCGGCTTGGGCCAGTTGAGGTGTTCCGTTCGGCGTAACCTGGTCGCTGGGATAGAGGGCAATCAGATGGCACATGTGCCGGTGGTTGGGGATGGCGTCTTCATAATCCTCGAGCCACTCCTGCAGTTGGCCATGCTTGCCGACGCGCAATGGCGGGAGTTTTTTCAGAGCCGTTTCCAGCTTCGCGGCGAACTCGGCATCCATGGCGAGAATGTGGGCGGCCTCGATACAGTGCGAGAACAAGTCGCGGATAAGCACGCTGTCGCACGTGGGCCCCATGGATTCGCTGCAGCGTGTGCCGTCCGGCGCAAAGAAGGCGTTTTCCGGCGACGGTGACGGTCCGGTGACCAGGTAGTGATACCCGGGATGTTCCACCATGTACTCGAGGAAGAATTCCGCCGCCTCTTTGAGCACCGGATAGGCCCGCCGGGCCAGAAACACCTGATCGCCCGTGAAAAGATAATGTTCCCACAGGTGTGACGCGAGCCAGATGCCGGCGGTGGCATGTGCGCCCCAGGTAAGACCCCAGCCGGGCGCCGTGTATCCCCAGGCATTGGTGACGGCGTGGCAAACCCAGCCCGAGCAGCCATACGTCTCGCGCGCAGTTCGCCGGCCCGGCGCACACAGCGATTCGACAAAACGGAAGAGGGGTTCGTGGCATTCCGTTAGGTTGCACACCTCGGCGGGCCAGTAGTTCTGTTGGGTGTTGATGTCCATGTGGAAGTCGCAGGTCCAACCCATCTTGCAGGCAAGGTTGTCGTTCCAGATACCCTGCAGGTTCGTTGGAAGCGGCGAATTCTCCCGCGAACCGGCAATCAAGAGGTAACGCCCATATTGAAAAAATGTCGCGACAAGTTGCGGGTCATTTCCCCCATTTTGGAGCCGTTCCAACCGTTGATCGGTCGGCAGTGCAACTGCATCGGTCGTCCCCAGGTCCAGATGGACGCGGCGAAAAAGGCGCTGATGGTCGGCTACGTGAGCCTCACGAATCTGGTCATAGGTCTTCTTCGCGGCGGCATCGAGCTGAGCCTGGCATAAAGCTCCGGGGTTGCGCCCACCGAAATCCGTGTTGATGGCCACGAACAGTGTCGCGGCATCGGCGTGTTCGACTTTGAGGGCCTTGTCCGACGCGGTAACCTGTCCGCCGATAGCCACAAGTCTTACTTGACCGCGGAACCCCACGCCGCATTGGCCGTTGCTGTGTCTTTTCTCGTATGCGTGGCCTGTGACGACGATCGTATCCGTACCCGTGGCGCGCACCTCCGAGGGGTTCTCTCCTCCGTCAATCGCCACCTCGAACGAGAGTTGGCCGGGTGTGCCGCAGGTAAGGCGCACCATCAGAACTTGGTCGACGTTCGAACACAGGACCTCCCGCTCGTAGCGCGTGTCGCCAACCACATACTCAGCGCCCGCAACCGCCCGGTCCAGGTTTAATTCGCGGCGATAATCCCGGATCTCGTTGCCTGAGTTGGCGAAACGCAGGACGAGGTCGCCCATCGGCAAGTGCGTGCCATAGTTTCCTTTCCGGCCCACGACGTACTGCCGGCACATCGCCTGCGCCTGCGCATAGCGGCCCTCGAACAGAGCGGCCCGGATCTCGGCCAAGTGTTCCCGTGTCGCTGGATTCTCATGGGCGCCGGGTTCCCCCGACCAAAGGGTCGATTCGTTCAACGCGATGCGCTCGCAGTCCACGCCGCCGAAGACCATAGCGCCCAGCCGCCCATTGCCCACCGGCAACGACTCCATCCACCGGGTGGCCGGCTGCCGATACCAGAGCACCAGTGGATTACCCGACAGTTCTTCCGCCGCAGAGAGACTCTGTATTCCCACTACGATACCCGCGCCAAGACTCCATGAGACCCACATCATCTCGTCACCGCCTTTCTTCTTTACGACACGCATTATATGACACAAGAAAGCACAGCAGCGGCTTCATTCAATGGTCTCGTTCGTACTCGTAGTATTTCGTGAAGTAGTTTGCGGCTTCTTCCCATCCCAACCCCGGATAGACATAATTGGTTGGTTTCTTGCCGTTTCGATTCAGGTAGAAATGCATATAGAGGTTTCCGTCCACTTCGGTCATAACGGCGATGTCCGGAATACCGTCCGGCGTCTTCACGAAGCCCGGCGATGAAGCGCTCTTGCCTATGAAATCAGCGACACGCAGAGTGGTCGGAACGCCGTTGGGCTTTCCCGGTATGGACAGGTCGAACAGTTTCTCCGTGCCGCAGTAGATCGACGCGGGCGAGTAGAATACCAACTCGTCATAGCCATCGCCCGTCCAATCCACCGGAAACGCCGTGTCGCAGGGCGTATACATGGCCAGAAGCTTTCCGTTCTGGCTGAACATCGCCTGCGGCCCGCCCTCCTTGTAGTGAATCTTCGTCATGAGTTGGAACTGACTCCGGAGCCCGTCGTCTTTCGGGAAAAAGTATCCACCGATCAAGTATTCAAAATGCTCGCCCGTGACCTCCCAGAAGCATTTGCCGGCGGTATCGTACAGCCCGATTCCGGAGGCGTCGCAATACGTTATGCCGATATACCATTTCCCTTCCTGTTTGATCGGAACAATTGCATCAACATGCCCGCCGTACCACAGCTTGGTGCCGTTTGATTTGAAGGTTGTCCTCACGCTCCCATCGCTGTTCAGGATCGCCGCGCCGGTGAGGATTTCGTCCTTTCCGTCATCGTCTAGATCATACGCGGCGATCCGGTGCGCCAGCATGTATCCGCCGGGATTGCGCGTCTTCCACAAGAGATCGAGATTCTCATCGAACGCCCAAATGGAATGATACGCATCCTTGAGCAACAGGTCCCTCCTGCCCTTTCCGCGCAAGTTGGCTATGATTATGCAGTCGCTGGCATCGGCCGAACCGACGTCGACCTTCTTTTCGACGGCGCCAGTCTTCCCGTCAAATTGGTACAGGGACCCGTCGGTAGCCATGAGCAGCTTGTTTCTCGCGGCGCCCTCTTTAAGGTCGTAGACCACAAGCGCCGCCGAGGAGCCGCGCCCAAAGCCAAGCCCGGGAGGCGCCGTAACCGGGCTTTTCCAATACCACAACCGGTCGCCATTCAAGTCTTGAACGGCGAGAGACGCCACCCTGTTTCTGTCGGGCGCCTCGACGTAGTATTTCATGTTGACGATCTCGACCTGTCCGTCGCCGTTCAGGTCGCCGGCAACAAAGTAATATCCGCCGTATTCGCTGTCCAACTTCACGCTCAGATCGGGTTTCAGCGACCGTGGAGAATCCGCTTCGAATCGCGGATTGGCCTTTTGGTTGTACGTGAGATGATTTCCTGTCTTTATCAACGTGGCCAGCGTATTTCGGTAATATGCGGGACTTCTCACAGCGAGCGACATGTATCCCATGCAGAATACGCCTGTCAGCATGAGGCCGTTCGCGATGATCAAGGATGTTTTCAATCCGCTCTTGTCGCGCCTTTCCGACCACAGCCACATCGCGGTGCATGCGACCGCCGCCAATGCCGAGACGGGCAATACTCCGTTTTGAAACAGTCTCGAAGGCAACAGATCGAAGTAGAGGCTGTAAACGTTCGGATACAGCGCGGCAAGGAGACTCGAGTATACAACCATCTGAACAGGCAGATACGCTTTCGCAAAAAAAGAGAACTTGTCCCGGTTCTTCGCCCGAAAGGCATAAACAACCGTTGCGAACGACAATGCCAGGATGATCAAGAAAGCCGCCAATACCGCTGAGAACGAGTTGCCCCCCAAAGGGAGCATACGCGCAACGTATTCGTTCATCAACGGCCACACCGCCCTCAGAGAAAGCACAATGAAGAGGGTCAGCAGTCCAAGCAGCGCGACGAATACGCTCATGACAAACCAGGCCGAGTTATTTCTCGTGACACCGCTCATGATGCTTCCGTTCTGCGCAGAATCATGGGAAGCGCAATTTCGAGGCCTTTATGCACGACATTTTCTCCAATCATCGGACTGTTTCATGTCACGCCCGTAGATAATGGCAAGTAGGATCCGTCTCACGGCGTTTCGATCCTAGCGGGGCTGCGTGTTGAATCTTACTCAGGTGTGCCGCGCCTTTCGAACTTGGCCCGCGTTGCGGTAAAATGCCATAGAAGTTGGCTTGCGGCTATTGCTCTTTTGCGTACACCAGGAGGTCTTCTCGATGGAATTAGCCGTTGCGTCTTGTATGGCCATTCTTTTCGTGTTGTTCATGATTCCGTCATTCGCCCATGCAGAGGCGCCAGACATGACATTGTGGTACGCGCAACCGGCAAGAGTGTGGACTGAGGCAAATCCCGTGGGCAACGGACGGTTAGGCGGCATGATCTTCGGCGGTGTTGACAAAGAGCGCATCCAACTCAACGAGAACAGCCTCTGGTCGGGAGGGCCACAGGATGCGGACAATCCCGAAGCGCTGAAATCCTTGCAGAAGGTTCGGCAATTGCTGTTTGAAGGCAAGTACGTCGAAGCGCAGGAACTGACCTTGAAGACGATGATTTGCAAAGGGGTCGGCTCGCACTCGGCGGGATCAGCCTACGATCCGTATGGGTCATACCAAACACTGGGCGACTTGCGGCTCCAGTTTTTCGGCTTGGAGAACCCTGAAGATTATCGCCGTGAACTGGACCTCGCACGGGCAATCTCGACCGTCCGTTTTCGTGCCGGCGATACGTCTTACACGCGCGAGACCTTCTGCAGTTTTCCCGACCAGGTACTCGTTATTCGTCTTACCGCGGACAAACCCGGACGACTGTCTTTCAAGGTAACACTTGCCCGCGATCCGAGGAGCAGTTCTCGCCACGGGAAAAACGACTCGCGCATCGAGCCATTCCCGGAATCAGAGGAGCGCGAGAAAGCCGTCAGCGCTGCCGTGTCCGAAAACAACCGCCTGGTAATGCAGGGCCGGGCTTGGGACGGCAAGGGTATGCAGTACCGCGCCGATCTTGCGGTGTGCAATGACGGCGGCAGATTGTCTGAGGATGGCGACGGACTGCGTGTGGACGGCGCCAGCGCGGTTACGCTGCTGTTGGCGGCCGCGACCGATTACGTTTCGGCAAAGAATGATCGGCACAAGGACCCGGAAGCGATCTGCAAGGACCAGCTAACGGCCGCTTGTGCAAAATCGTATGATGAATTGCGCCGGGCGCACGTCGCAGACTATCCGAATCTTTTCAATCGCGTGGTGCTGGAATTGGGAAGGTCCAATCGTGAAACACCGACCGACGAGCGGTTGCGGTCAATTATTGCAGGCGGAGACGACCCGCAACTGGCGGCCCAGTATTTTCAGTTTGGCCGCTACCTGCTTATCTCGAGTTCGCGGCCGGGCGGGCTGCCGGCGAACCTGCAGGGGCTGTGGTGCGATGATTTTCAAGCACCGTGGAACGCTGATTACCATCACAATATCAACGACCAGATGAATTACTGGCCAGCGGAAGTATGCAACTTGTCCGAATGCCATGAACCCTTTCTCAAGTTCATCGATACGCTGCGTGAGCCGGGCCGGCGCACGGCGAAAGTGCACTATGACTGCAACGGCTGGGTGGTCCACACCATTTCCAACGTGTGGGGGTTTACGTCGCCGGGTGAGCATCCTTCGTGGGGGCAGTTCACGGCGGCGGGCGCATGGCTTTGCCAGCACTTATGGGAACATTATGCATTTAACGGTGACCGCGCCTATCTCGAATGGGCGTATCCAATCATGAAAGAATCGGCACAGTTTTACCTGGACTTTCTGGTCAGCGAGCCGGCACACGGTTGGCTGGTGACGAGCCCCTCCAACTCGCCGGAAAACAGCTTCAAGACCGCCGCTGGGCAAGCCGCCAACGTCTGTATGGGGCCGACGATGGACATGGAGATTCTCTGGGAGTTATTCACCAACTGCATCGAGGCGAGCAAGGCGCTGGGGACGGACGAGGAATTCCGTGCCAGGCTCGAACAGACGCGGGCAAAACTCGCCCCGCTGCAAATCGGCAAGCACGGACAGTTGCAGGAGTGGCTGGAGGATTTTGAGGAAATGGAACCGGGACACCGGCACATGTCGCACCTGTTCGGTCTGCATCCCGGCCATGAGATAACGTTGCGTGGCACGCCGGATTTGGCCAAGGCGGCGCGGACCGCGCTGGAGCGCCGGCTTGCCAACGGGGGTGGGCACACCGGGTGGAGCCGGGCGTGGATCATCAATTTCTGGGCGCGGCTGGAAGAAGGAGGCAAGGCGGAGGAGAACATCCGCGCACTGCTGGCCAAATCCACGTTGCCTAATCTGTTCGACAAGCATCCGCCATTTCAGATAGACGGCAATTTCGGCGCGACCGCGGGCGTCGCCGAGATGCTTGTGCAGAGCCATGCGGGCGAGATCAACTTGTTGCCGGCGCTGCCCGATGCGTGGCCTGACGGCCATGTGTCGGGGCTTCGCGCCCGAGGCGGGTTCACACTTGATATCTCATGGAAAAACGGACAGCTTGAGAAGGCCACCGTGTTTTCAGTTGGCGAGAACATCTGCCGCGTGCGATATCGAAAAGCGATTGGAGTAAGGGCGAAGGGTGTCCAGGCAAAACAGACAGAGGATGGCGTTCTAGAATTTGGCACAAAACCCGGAACGCGGTATCAATTGGAGATCCGGTGAAGCAGGCCCAGCGAAGTAACTCATAGATTCTGTCGTGTGCTCTTCGCGATCAAAGTCGGACCTCAAAGCGAGTAACAAAGATCTGGCGGCGCCGCAGATTCTGCTACTCTAGCGTGTCCCAACTCATGCGGACGACAAGGCGGACGAGCCATGATGACGATAGCGGATGAAGTGAAGTACCAGCGGCATCGGGCTGCGAGGAATCAGGGAGCGCGCTCTGCCGTTTGCGAGCTTTGGCTGCCCATGTTGCTGTTCGGTAGCGTGGGTGCGATAACGTGGGCAATTCGGGGGACGAACGGCTGGGGAGGCATTGACGGCACGATTGTGCCAGGGATGACGTGGGGGCTGCTCTGGTATTACGTGTGCTATCGCAAGGGCATCGACGCCCGTGGCATCGTGCTGTGGCTCGGCATGGGAATCGCCCTCGGCGGCGAGTTGGGATATGGCCAATATGTTTCCTGGATCCGGGGCATCTTCAACGTGGATGGCCAGACCATCCCCATCTCTCCCTGGATTGGCTATGCTTGGTTTGTGATCTGTGGTGTCGGCTGGGGCGCCCCTGGAGGTATCGTACTGGGTTGGGCACTTTCTCGAAAGGCGTCGACCGGCTGCTGGCTTGCCCGCTCACTCCTCATGCTCATCCTGATTGTGCTCCTCTTCAACCTGGGCACGCCGCTGCTTGGTCTGGGCGCCGTGGAATTGCTCGGGAGACGATTGGTTCAGTCATGTCCCTGGTTGCTCTATCCCAACGCAGGCCTGGGACTGTACACGGGTGAGTTAGGCAAGGACCTCGAGCGGACGGTCTACACCAACACACAGAACTTCGCAGTCCTTCTGTGGTGGGTGGGAGCAATGGCGGTAGCTGCACTCCAGCGCGACCGGGCGACTCTGACCGCCGGGGCGGTGCTTGGTGGCGGTTTCGGAATCGGCTTCGTACTCAGTGCATTGTGGTGTCTCGGCTACGGATTCGCGCCCGACTACGTCGATTGGTGGAAGATATGGGAACTGAATGCCGGCTTCAATCTGGGCCTACTTTACGTGGTCGCGTTGTATTGGGCCACGCGAGAGGTGGACCGGACGCACGACCGAGGCGGCGAGTCGGCCGCAGCGTCAAGCCCAAGACAGGGGGCGCCCGCTGCCCCGCAATGGTGTACGAGCGGATTTGTTGCGTTCGCCGGATTCGTGTTGGTGTTCGTCGCGGGTTACGAATACTTCTTCTGGACAGGCCTCTTGCTGGGCTTCTTCTACGTACTCTCATTGCTATACGCGACTTGGACGGCTGACAGGGACAGCGAGTTGAATTGTGCGAGTGATCGGCGCAGGAGTGTTTCACTCGCGTTCAGCGTGTTCTTTCTGCTGTTCATCCTCGTTCACGGAGCCACTTCCAGGACCGGAGTCATCCTCAGACTGTACGAGCCAGAAGCGGTGGATCAGTACGAGTGGCCCCCGAGCCGCGTAGCCTTGTTAGTGCCTTCTGCGGCAGTACTACTCGCTGCCACCCTGGTTGGTATGAAACGGATGCTGCGGTCCCCAGCCGCGTCGGCTCCACCGGGTGCGAAGGCTTCTTACCTTCCCGAAAGGATGGCGGATCTTCTCACCTTCATCGGCATAGTCGGCGCGGTTTCCATATGGCCTGACAAGATAGCGATACTGTACGCGGTGTTTCTGTGTCTCGCCATCTTTGCACTCAACCGGCTCAACCGCCGCTTCGACGAGATCGACGCACTCGAGTTGCCTCTGCTGCAAGCAACGGTCTGACCCTTCTCTTCTGCGTGGAAACCAGACCACCGGTTGGCGCTCCAAGCCGTCCGTGTGGTCTCCGCAGCAACGGGCGACAGCCCTGCCGTATGTGCGACGAGCGGCTCTGAGGTCGGCGGCTTCAAATCCATGGCCAGAAATGATTAGAGGAATTCGTTGACACTTCAAAGCCTTGTTCCTAAGGCCCGAGGAAGTCCGCTCAAAGTGGCATTTCAACAGATTCAATTCCTGGAATTCATTGCTTTCCCCACCAGGCCCAGTCTATGGGGAGGCGGTGCCGTCGTTTAGTTTTTCCGACAGACCGCAAGAGTCCATCGCCCTCGACGAGGGAGGGTTTTCGCGAAGCACAGGCATTGGCTCCGTCCCTAGTCCGTTTGCTCGATCCGGTACAGATGAGACTTCGTACGAAGCACCAGGGCGTCTCCCGTTACCGCCGGTGAGGCCCACAGTTCGCCATCGAGTTGATTGACCGCCAATTCGCGGTATTCGGGTCCCGGCGCGATTACGGTTGTCGTGCCGCTCATGTTCGAGAGATAGATTCGGTCGGTCGCGGCCAACAGCGAAGCCCCAAACTTGCCTTTCAGGCGCTTCGACCAGACCTGTTTGCCTGTTGTCGCTTCCGTGCAGATCAAAACACCCTCGTCACTCACGGTGTAGAGCAAGTCGCCCACGAGCACGGGCGAAGATTGATGTGGAGGGTCTTCGGTCATCTTCCAAACCACGTGGGAATCCGTCACATCGCCCACGCCGCCCTCCCGAATCGCCCATAACTGGCTTCCGCCGGGAGGGCCGCCGGTGTTTACGAACAGCAACCCGTGTCCGGTGATAATGCTGGAGATCGAACTATCGTCGCGGTACCGAACGCGCCAAATCTCCTTGCCCGTCCGCGGCTCGTGTCCCGTTACCAAGAGAGCCCCGTTGCTTACGAGTTGCGGCTTACCTTCCACCTGAACGATCACGGGCGTCTGATAGGACTTGAGGTAAACCGGCTTGACGCCCGTATACAGGTCCTCTGGACGATTGTATAACCACACGGTTTCCGCGGTCTTCTTGTTCAAAGCCGCGATGAACTGTTTGTCCGTGCCCTCGAGATCGACAATGAGGAGGTCTTCGAAAACGATGGGCGATGAGGCGGGGCCCTGCATGTGGTCGCAATTTAGATCCGAACGCCGCCACAAGACTTCGCCGGACGCGGTGTCGATGCATGCCGTGCCAAAGGTGCCGAAGTGTACATAGACGCGGCCCTCCTCAATAGAGGGCGACGGCGTGGCATACGAATTGAGAGGGTTGATCCGCTGCGGGTCTGATACGCGGAACACTTCGATGTCATGAATGACATTTCCCGAATTCCGATCGACACCGACCGCGTAGAAAACGGTTCCGTCTTTGGTGGCTGTCGTGAGCCAGATTTGGTCGCCCCACACGACGGGCGTCGAATGACCGAAGTCATGGATGGGCGTTTTCCACACGATGTTTTCCGTTTCCGACCAGCGGAGCGGGAGTCTCTTCGCATCGGTTTGCCCGTCCGCCGTCGGACCCCGCCAATCCGGCCAGTCCCCGTGGGCAGGCGTAGAGCACACGCAACACACAGCGGCAAGGATCAAAACACATGAACGTATACTGAGATCACTCCCTGTTCTTAACCGCAAGTTCCCGTTTCCGCTTATGATTTGTAGCCCGGCCTCAGGTCATGTGCACAACACCCAAAACCACTGCAGACAGTCATTCGGTCAGTTCTGGCCCAGCAGTGTCCATTATCAACGCCGCCCCGGGCCAGCCCCACCAACTCACTCGTGTTTCTGGACATATTGGCTGAGAAACAGTTCCGCAAACCGGTGCCCCAGCTTCTTCATGCCTTCGTAGTCATAATGGCCGTTTTCCATCTTCTGATAGAAGTCCAGCGAAATGAGATCGGGGCTTTGGGAAATGAGGGTTACGTTAGGAACCTCTCGCGCTGTCCGTTTCATTCCTTCGACGACCTCTCCGTGACCGACTTGGAAGAGCAGGAACGGCAGCGTTTCGCGTCCCACATGATGGCGGATACTCTCCACAAGATTCTGAAGATTGTCTCCGTACGCCGTTGCGGCGGCCTCGTTACAGGCGTCCGTCTCGCCCTGGACCCATAGCATGGCGCAGATCTCGTACTCGTCGTTCCCATATCCCGAAAGCACCTGTTTGAGATAGGTCGTCAGCGCACTGTACAGCTTTGGCGCGCTCTCCTCCCCCATGGCCGCGGCCTTGTCCTCGCGCCAATCGGGGTTCCAAGACCCGTGGAGTGAGGTCGCTCCCGCAGTGAGCTTGACGAGCAGTATTTTCTCTTGCGGCCAGGCTTCGGACATCGTAATCCCGAAAAACAGTTCGGGGCCAAAGATAAGGTCTCGGTTGTATATCTCCGCAATCTCTTCTGAGGCTCTGACCGCATCCAGTGGGCAAATGGGCTCGTAGTTGAATGCGAGCTGGACACGATCCTGCGCCTTCCTGAGGCGCTCTCTGTCTTGGAACGTCAGCTTGGTGCCATCCGCTCGTCCCTCCATGTTTGACTGTCCCGCAAGAAGAAAGACCTTGATTCTCTTCCCGCGTTCCGGCCTCCTGAGCTCATCTGTCCACGCCGTGTGCGCCCAGGCCAAGACAAGACTCAGCACCAAGATGCCATTTGCCACTCGCACCGTTGGTTCCATTTGAGTTCCTCTTCTTCATGGAACGTACGACCGACAGAGCACTGTGAGGCGCACTATAGATTTCCAGCAGGCAGAAAGCAACGTTTCAGTCGACCGGGCAAGCCCGCAGACAACGCACACATCGAATCTCTTGATAGATTTCAACGATGGTCCTTCTTGAGTTCGTTTAAGGCCCAGTAGTGTTCTTCGGAAGCGATCCTCAGTGCTACTGGTGTAAGCCCGAACAGGCCTCCCCATCATTACGGGCAGTGCTCTCGCCGTATGTGCGAGCGTTGTCCGCTTCCCCTCGACATACAAGCCACGGCGGACAATGCACTTTGAAAAACCCTTGACACTTTGGAGACGGTTGCTTAAGGGCAAGATAAGGCCAGAGAAAGTGCCGGAAACAAGGGAAGAATTAGTACCTGTGGCAAGGATAGGGTTGCGTTCGCTAACTCCGCTCTTGACAAAATCTTTTCATGGAGGGAACCGCTGGCGGATTGACGCACTGTCCATCTTCAGCGGGAAGTGGTGCGCGGTCGATTGTGATGCGCGAAACACGGCGCAGAAATGCGTTTCGGGTGTGGGCTACTGCAGGCGATCACACGCCAGCGCCGGGAAGTCGGCCAGCGCGCGGGCGATTTCGTCGCGGACGATCTCGGCGCCGTCGTTTGCAGCGGCTTCGAGAGCTTCGTGGGCATCGGGTCCTCCAAGACGGCCCAGTGCCCAGGCGGCCATAGCGCGTACGCGTTCGTCTTCGTTCTCGCGTAAGGCGAGGATTAGGTCGAGGACGTAACGGCGGTCCCGCGTGTTGCCCATGGCCCGTGCGGCGTTCATATGCCACCGCCAGCGATCCGTGAAGGGCATGTAGAACATATGGGGCCAGACACGGGTTTCGAAGTGCGCCGCGTCCATGTGGAGCAAGCGCGACAATTCGAAATCGGGCGCGCACGCAGCCACTTTGGCGTTCATGGGCAGTTCTTGAGCGAGCCACGCTTGGTTGCGCGGGCACACCTCCTGGCAACGGTCGCATCCGTAAAGCCAGACGCCCATCGGTTCGCGCAGTTCGAGTGGAGTTAATTCCTGCCCGTGGTAGGTCAGGAAGGAGATGCATCTTCGGGGGTCTATCCGCCGTGGGGCCTCAAGGGCTCCGGTGGGGCATGCCGCGATGCAGGCGTTGCGGCACCAAGCCGGGCAGCCCACGCCGACCGTCGGCTCGTCCGGAGGAAACTCGCGATCCACAACCACGGCGAGGGGCACGACCCAGGAACTCCCGCGTGTCACCTTGTTCGAATAGAAGAGGCAGTTCTTTCCGAAGTCGCCCAATCCTGCCCGCGCCGCCGCGAGCCGGTGAGGCAGATTGAAGGGCACGGCGGATTCGATACCGTCCTCGAGAAGAAACGAGCGGAACGATTTGATGCGGCGGGTGAGCCCGTCCCGCGTGATTCGATCGTCGTCGAGGTAGCATCGGCCGAATCTCCCTTCGAGTGAGGCCGGGAACGCTTCGCGAAAGTAGCATTCGATAAGTACGATGATCGAGCGCGCATCGGGGAGGATGCTTTGCGGATCGGTTCCCGTGAACAGGTCGACGCCGATGTCTTTCAACCAGGCATAGGCTTCCGAGCGCGACTGAAGGATTTCATCCTGGGTCGTGAACGGTTCGGCGGTCGTGAAGCCGATGTCCTCAAAGTTGAGTT
>Ga0315274_10003891_pt1 | contig 22088 bp, 9 predicted proteins | sample YL17G02_20_MG_FD_203700 | JGI IMG/M metagenome (GOLD analysis project Ga0315274, IMG submission 203700) | Sediment microbial communities from Yellowstone Lake, YNP, Wyoming, USA - YL17G02_20 | ecosystem: Environmental > Aquatic > Freshwater > Lake > Sediment | place: USA: Wyoming | collected...
CGTGGAGTTAAACAAGAAAACAGAAGACCACCGAAGAAGAGCCAACTCTCACACGCCGCGCTCCTCCGCCTCTCCTCCCTCGACCTCCTCTTCAGACGCCGGGTCTCCTCCTTCCCCTCCTTCCCCTCCCTCCACCGCGGACGCGTGGATCAGCAGCACAGTCTCCGCCGTCCTGGCGCTCAAGGCCGCGCGCTCGAACGCCGCGACCTCCGAGGGCGGCAGGCGGCACCAGACGGGCGGGGCGAGGGCGCTCGGGGGCAGGCGGTCGCGCTGCTCTCCCTTGGCGTTGCCGCTGCTGCCGCTCCTGCCCGCCGCTGCCGCCGCGTGGGGCGAAGACGGCGACGACGAGGAAGAGGAAGACGCAGAGAAGGACGCGCTCGACGCGGCAGAGGCGTTCTTCGCGGCGGCGGCGGCTGTCCCGTTGGCCGACAGCGCCTCGGCCTCCGCTGCCGCGGCCCTCGCCGCCGCGGCCGGCCCGGGCGGCGGCAGCCCGAGCGACCGCGCGAGCGCCCGCCACCTGGCGCCACAGGCCGCGCCCGAGTGGCTCGCGTGGACGTATCCCAGGGACCGCAGCTTGGCGAGGAGCGTGGGGGCGTCGGAGCCGACGAGCGAGGGGAAGGACGAGGGGGCCGTTGTTGCTCTTGGTCGGCGAGGGGGAGAGGGCGAGCGAGAGGAGGGTTCGCCGTCGTCGGCAATAAAGTAGAGGGAGTCCTCTTCAACCTCCTCGTCCCGCCCTCCCAGGAGCTCGCTCTCGTCCTCTCCTTCCTCGGCGGGGCCCAGCCTGCGCGCGCGGGCCGAGGGCGGCGTCGCGGCCGCGGCCGACGCCGCCGCGGCGTTCAGCGCCGCGACGTCGAGTTCGATCAGCAAGACCGCCGGCAGCGCCGAAGAAGAAGCAGAAGAGGAGGCGGAGGCGGCGGCGGAGGAGGCGGCGTGGAGCCTGCGCAGGAGGCCGTCGAGCACAAGGTCCTCCCACCCTGGGGCGCTGACCCTGACCGCGCCGACGCGGGCCCCTCCCGAGGGGGGGACGAGCGACGCGGCGTGCACCCTCCGCGCCGTCCGGCCGCAGGCTGCGGGCGACGAAGCGGAAGCAGAGGCGGAGGAGCTCGGGCTCGCGGTGACGACCTTGGGGGGCGGGCGAGCGCCGTACCCTCGCGCGGCGTCGGTGAAGAGCCGGGAGGAAGAAGCTCCTCCCGACAGCGCCGCCGACGCCGACGACGGCGGCGCCTCGTCCAAGCACGCGAGCGAAGGGATGACGATCTCACCGTTGGTGCTGCCGTTTCCGCTACTGCTCCCGCTCCCGACGGCCACCTCGTGGAGCTCGATCAGGTCCTCGAAGCCGTTGTAGAGCGCGCTGGCTCTGAGGGCTGCCGCGTTCTGCGGGCCGGCCTCGGCGGCGACGACGCGGTGCCCTCGCGCCGCGGCCGCCAGCGAGGCCGCGCCGAGGCCGGCCCCGAGGTCGAGGAGGATCGCTCGGTGGTCCTTGGTGCCGCTGGCGCTGTTGGGGTTGTCTCCCTTTTTGTTGGAAGATGCCGAGGGGGAAGAGGGTGCGCCGTCGCCGTTTTTCTTGCCGCCGACGCCGCCGCCCTCTCCTTTGCTCGCCTCCTTCTCCTCCTCCTCCTCCTTCTCCTCGCGCCTCCGCCTCCTCTCTAGCCACTCCTCCTCGGCCTCGGCGGCCCTCTTCGAGGCCAGCGTCGCCGCGTCCAGCCCCCCGAGCAGGGCCTCGATCGGCGTGGGCTCGTCCCCGAATGGGGAAGGAGTGGAGGAAGAAGAAGACGAAGAAGTCGACTTGGGCCCGCCGCCGCCGGCAGCGGCAGCGGCAGCTCGCCGCAAAAGCGCCCTCGCGGGAGGGCCCCCGGGCTGCCACGCTCCGTACGTCGTCAGTGCTGCGGCCACGTCCTCGCCGCCGACGCGCTCGGAGCTGCCGACGAGCGGCACGAGCGCGGTGACGGGCGGGGCCGACGTCGCGAGCAAGGAGACAGGGTAGAGCTGCGGCGCCGCCGAGTCAAAGGGAAGCGCGGCCTCCATCATCGCCGTCGTCACGTTGTTCCCGCCCTCTCCTCGTCCTCCGCCTGCCGAGGCCTTTCCTGTCGCCGCGTTGGCCCCGGCGGCGGCGGCCAAACTCCAAGAGGAGGAAGAAGAAGAGCCCCTCGCGCCGCCCGAGGAAGCCCCGGCGGCTCCCCCCCCTCCCGCCCCCCCCAGGCCGCCCCCGCCGCCGCCCTTGGGCGCCAGCGCCCCCGGCAGCAGCGCCGCGACGGCGGCGCCGAGCAGGCCGCCCCCCGGGGCCCACCCGCGCACGGACTTCCACGTCCCGAGGTAGTGGTGGAGCACCGCGACGCGCGGGTCGCGGGGGTCGACACCGTCGAGACCGCGCGGGTGCGCGCCGAAGGAGGCCTTGGGCAGGACGCGGACGCCCCAGGGGTCGCTGCGCGCGCCCGCGGGCGCGTGCGTTGCGGCCGCGCCCAGCACGGCGTCGGTGAACGCGCCGGGACCCGTGCGCTCGAGCGTGTCGGTGTTGCCCGCCCGGGACATCTCCGACCACGCGTGCGAGGCAACGTGCTCGCACGCTGCCCGCAGGGCGGGGTGGCCGGGGGCCCCCGCGAAGACCCACTGCAAGACCTGGCGCTTGCGGACGTACTTCCGGGCCGCGGCCTTCGAGGCCGTCGCAAACTCGTTCTCCCAGCCGACGACGAGCGTGTCGGTGGGCGCCAGCAGCTCGTCGAGCGGCACCCGGCACTCCGTGTCGACGTCCGCGTAAACGCCCCCGTACCGCAGCACGACCAGGTACCGGAAGAAGTCGGAGCGCTCGACGTCCTTGGGCAGGGCCCGGTACGCGCGCGCCCAGCGCGGGAACTCGGCCTCGACGAAGGCGAGGCAGTCGGCGTCGTCCCAGAAGCGGACGCGCCAGGTCGGGTTCCGGGCCCGCCATGTCAGCATGAGCCTCGCCGCGGCGGGGGGGAGCTCCGCCTCGGAGCGGTAGGTCTGATGGATGACGCGCGGGATGAGCAGGTCGGTCGCCGGCGGGGGCGAGGAGGAGGAGGAGGAGGAGGGGGAGGAGGAGGAGGAGGTCGCGGCGGCGGTCGCCGGGGCGACGTCCTCGCCCCGCCCGCCGCCGGTCCAGGCCCCGCTCAAGACCGCGCCCCAGCTCCCGGGGTCGCCCCGCAGGCTGGAGATCGCCCGCAGCGACGCCAGCGCCTTCTCGCTCCCGGCCTTGGCCGCGCTCTTGCTGCTCCTGGAGCAGCCGAGCGGGGAGCCGCACGAGAGCGAGTTGACGACCGCGGCGCAGGCGAGGAGGGCGACGACGAGCCTCGCCAGGGCGCGCGGGCGGCCCGAGGGGGAGGCGGCCTGGCCGCCGACCCCGGGGGCGGCGCAGGAGGAGGAGGCGACGGGGAGCAGCGGCGGAGGGGGGCCCTTGCTCGCCGCCGCCGCCGTCGTTGCTGCCGCTGCCGCCCCCGCGTTCGCGCTGCCGCTCCCCCGTTCCTTTGACGGCGTTTTTGCCGTCGACGACGTCAGGAGCGACATCGCGCTGCTGAGACTCTTCGCCGCCGCCACCGAGACCGAGGGCGACGCCGAGGGACGCATGCTGCAGGTGCTTCCCCCTCCTCCCGGTCCTCCTCCTCCTCCTCCACGCTGCGGCGTCGAGTGGCCCGAGTCCGGGATGGAGCAGGAGGGAGGGGCCGAGCTCGGAGCGAGCGGGGGGAGGCTCGAGGTCGAGGAGGAGGAGGTCGAGGCAGCGACTCCGCCGGGCTGCTGCGGCGACGCCGACGACGTCGTCGAGGTCGATGCGTCCGTCGTGTTGTCCATCCCTCCGTTGCTTGCCCCTCGCCGGTGCGTGGCCGTGGTCGCAGTACCCATCAGGCAGGACGCGGATCCGCCGTCTGAGAAAGAGAGGAATGACAGAATGAGGGAGGAAAAAAGGTGAGAGGTGGGGGATCGATCGAGGAGGAGAAGAAAAAAACCGACGGAAAAAAAAAGCAGCGCTCGCTTGCTTCCTCTCCCCTCGACCGTTGATAAGCCATCCAAGTGGAGAAGGCGCGCGCTCGACAGTCTCAACCTGCTCTGAATATCTCCGATCGACCGCGCGCTCGCTTCAAGACTGCCACACCAACCGTACCGTGCGTGGGAAGGGACACGCGGAAGCCCCCGCTGCCTCCATTGCCTCTGTCCCCCATCGACATCATTGCTGTCGTCGAAGCAGAAGACGCATCGACGACGACGCTGCCTTCGTCGCCGTTGGGCACGGGGACGGGAGGCGGCGAGGAGGGCAGGGCCGACCTCGCCGGGGCTCCTGGCGCGGAGAGGCCGAGGTACGACCACATGCGGGGAGCGTGCGCTGTGCAAGAGAGCGCGTTTGGAAACGAAAGGCGCCCCCCGGAGAGCTTTTTTTCTTCTCCCTCTTTTTACTTCCGCAACAGAGTGAGATCGCGAACGGTCTCGACGTCGTTTTCTTTCGTTCGACCTCTCTTTTCCTCCGCTCTCTCTCTCTCTCTCTTTCTCTCCTTTTTGATGTTAAGAATAGGGAAGAAGGGGAGCCTCCTCCTCCTCGTCGATGACGAGGAGAAAAAAGCCCAACTCTTCCTCTTTCTTTGTTGTCGTTCAGTTGCAGAGAGGGTTAACAGACAGAGTTGAAAAAAAAAACAAAAAAACCTGCTGAGGATGAAAAAGGGGCGGTTTTTTTTTCTATAAACCAAGGCTACAGCTACTTCCCTCTCCCTCTCTCCGCCTCCCCCCCCCCCTCTCAATCTCTTTCAACGGGGCAGGTAAGCAAACTCGGCGAGCAGGGCAACGTGGTCGCTCGACCACCGGTCGCTCGGCAGCCCGACGCCGACGCCGGCCCGCCGGCCGCGCTCGCCGCCGCTGCACAAGTCGGCCTCGGTCGGCAGCTCGAGCAGCGCCGTCGGCGCGAGCGCGTCGGCAGAGTACAGGATGTAGTCGAGCGTGCCCCTGAAGTCCCGGCCCGCGTTGGTGAAGCGCGGCTCGCCCGTCCCGTCGACGTCGACGGAGTCCCTCAGCCGCTGCGCGACGAGCGCGGCGTTGCGATGGTGGTCAGCCGCGCCCCCCGAGATGCCGTTGTTGGCGGCGGTGGCCGACGCCGACGAGGGCGGGTGCTGGGAGGAGGCGGAGGAGGACGAGGGGGAGGAGAGGCCCCCGCCGCGGCCGTTTGCGACGCTCGCCCCGGGGACGACGGGCTCCTCGCCCGCGGCCAGCGCCGCGGCCGCCGCCGCCGAGTGCGGCAGCGTCGCCGCGGCCGCGTACGCCGAGGCCAGGGGCAGGCCGTGCGCCAGCTTCGCCGCCGGGCGCAGGATCCCCAGCGGGTCGTTGGCCAGGTCGGGGTGCGAGGCCGGCACGCGTCCCCGGACCAGCAGCGCGTGCGCGGCGGACCCCGGGGCGGAGTTGAAGTCCCCGGCCACGACCATCGGGATGTCCGCCGACGCCGAGATCTTCTCGAGGCCCTTGAGGAGCGTGTGGACCTGCCAGAGCTTGACGTCCGACAGCTCGGGGTTGGCGTGGATGTGCGTGTTGGCGACGCAGACAAGCCTGCGGCGGGAGGGCGGCGGCGGGGGGGGGGGCGAGGGGTTTTGCTGGCCCGACGGCGACGGAGAGGAGGAGGCTCCGTCGGCGCTCGCGGCGCCGCCGCCGCCGCCGCCCTCTGTCCGGCCCCCGCCCCCGCCGGTGCTCCCGCCGCCGTCCACCGCCTCCAGCACCGCGATCAGCGCCACGTTGTCCTTGAGCAGCCTGTTCAGGGCGCCCTGCCTCCTCTCCGGCGGCAGGGCCCCGTCGGCGAGCGACAGCGCGGCCTTGTTGAACTCGACCTCGTACTTCTTGACGAGGCCGAAGCGGGCGCGGCGGAAAAAGGTCGCGCAGCCGTCGGTCGCGTACGAGCTGCCCGTGAAGACCTCGGCCGTCTTCTTCTTGTAGACCCCCGCGTACCCGGCGGCCGCGAGCTCCGGCGCCAGGAAGTCCGCGAAGTGGTTCGACTGGACCTCCTGCAGGCACAGGACGTCGGCGTCGGCCGCGAGCAGCTCCCGCAGCAGGTTCTGCCGGCGGTAGCCCCAGCCGAGCGCCCAGGGGGGCGTGTAGCCGAACTGCTCGGGCGTCGCGTAGAGGTCCGCGAGGAGGTTGTAGGTCAGGACCGTGAACCTGGACGAGGGCGACGAGGTGGAGGCGGAGGAGGACAGCGAGGGCCCGGCCGGCCGCGCGGGCGCGACGGCGGCGGGCAGCGGCAGCGGCACCCTCGCGCGCCGCGGCGGCCTCGGGGCCGGCCGGACCCGCGCCGTCGAGACGGCGAGCGCCCGGCCCGTCGCCTCCCGGCTCCCCGCGACCTCGACCCCCACGACCTCGACCCGGAGCGAGGCTCCGACGTCGTCCGGGCCGGGCACGTACTCCCGGCCCGAGCCGACCTCGACCCAGGTCTCGCCGGAGCCTCCCGAGACGTGGAGGTGCTGCTGCTGCTGGAGCTGCTGGTCCCGCTCGCGCTGCTGCTGCTCCCGCTCCCGGTGAGTGCCCGTGCCGCCGCCAGTGCTTCCAAGGATGCTGCCGAGTCCTCCCCCGACGGAGAGGGCCGTGGACGCGGACATGGCGCCCTTCGACTCGTAGCCGTCTGTGGAGGGATTTCGGTTGGGGGGAAAGAGAAAGCGCGTTCAGAAGGGTGAAAGGAAAAGGAAAAGAAAAGGTGACGACGAAGAAGAAAAAACTCGATCAAATCTTCTTCTTTTCTTACCGTTCGCGGCCCTCGCGGCCTTGGCCTCGTGGAGCTCCTTATGGAAGGGCCAGTGCGCTCGCAGGCACTCGGCCGAACAGTGGTAGGAGGTGCGGCCGTCGCCGCCGCGGCAGCGCAGGCAGATGACGCACTGAAGGTTTTGAGGTGGTCGAGAGGTTGAGGTTGAGTTTTTTTTTGTTCCCCTTTGGTCGAGAGCAATCGAATGCCCCACCTCTCTTCGCTCTTCTTCTCGACATCACCTCCGTTCGCGCCCGCTTTCTCGCTGCTCAATCTTCTTTCCCGTCGCCTTCGCCGGATCGAACTCCGCGCTGTTTTCCGCATCTTCCAGGGAACGAAAAGAGCGCTCGAGAGAGCGGCGGGGAAGGGACGAGCGGGCGTTTGAATTCGATGCCATCAAAACGTTGGAAAAAAAATCAATTCCAAAAAAAAAAAAAACAATCGCACCTGAATCGCGGCCTCCCTGTCCGGGTGTGCCCAGCACACGGCGGGCATCCCGCCGCGGCCGGCGCCCCCCAGCAGCACCGAGCGGTACCACCGGAAGCGCAGCGCGAAGCGCGACGAGCCCGTCGCCAGCGCCGTCTCCTCGTCCGGGGCGTCGTCGCCAGAGACCGGGGCGCTGAGCACCGCCGACAGGGACGACACGGAGTCGCCTGCGACCCCTCTGCGCACCAGGACATAGGGCACCAGCGGCACGCCGGCGACGGGCGTGTCCCCCGTCGGGAGGCGGGCCGAGACGACGTGCAGGGGGCCCGACGAGCCGGCGTTGGAGGTGTTCATTCTCTCTGTCTCTCTCTTTTGGAAGATTGAAGGGAGGGATCGAGAAGTTTTTTCCGATGCTCGCCTCCTCTTTCTCCTCGCCCTCTGCTTTCCTCCTCAGAGCCCGACAGTCACACACACACACACACACACACACACACTGAAAGTACGCGCTCGATCACAAGAGAGAGGGCGCGCAGTGGTTTAGTGAGCCATGACGGAGGAAGTGACGCAAAAAGAGAGCTTCCTATTGAGGAAAAGCGAAGGGCGAGGGACGCTCGAAGAGCATGAGTTTTGACTGCAGGGCGGGGCGAGTTTTTTTTGCTCGCTCCACTAAAATCGTCTTTTTGCTCGAAGGACAAGAAGGGAAAGCAAGTCTCTCTCTCTCTCTGTCTGAGTCTTTCTTTCTCTGCGACTTGCTCCTCCAAAGGAAATCGACAGCAGCAGCAGCAGCAGCAAGATGAGCGGCGTGAAAGCAGAAGTAGCCGCCAATCCAGAAGAGCCCGAAAAAGTCGCCGCTGTGGCCAATGCAGTCGACCTCGCCGGCAAAACCTCTCTCTCCGCGCTCGTCGTCGCGGCGGAAAAGGCCGTCGCCGCCGGCGGTGACGACGACAAGGAGTCCCTGGCTGCGCTCGAGAGGCTCAGAGGGTTCAAGGTACGGATAAGCGCACGAGAGAGAGAAGAAAAAAAAGAGCGTCAAAGCTCGATCTCGACGCCTCACCCCTTTCTCTCACCCTCTCTCTCTTCCAACCCTTCCCCTTCCTAACAGGTCACCTCCGCGCTCCTCCTCGACACGGGGGCAGGCAAGCGCGTCCGCGCCCTGTCCAAGGAGAGCTCTACCGCGAGCGCAGCGGTGGCCGCGGCGGCGAAGCGCGTCGTCGCGGAGTGGAAGGCGGCCGTCGTGGGAGGCGGAAACGGAACCGGAACCGGACCCGGCGGCGACTCCGGCAGCGGCGCTCCGTCGACCTCTGCCCCCGCCGGAGACAAAAAGCGCCCCAAGGAAGAGGAGGAAGAGCAGGAGGAGGAGGAAGGAAAGGAAGGAAAGGCCGGCACCGCTTCTGCCCCACCTCGAGAAGAAGTAGAGGCAGCAGCAGCGAGGAAGAAACCGAAGACGGAGGGAGAAGAAGTGGCGGCGAGGGAGGAGGCGAAGACAGAACCAACAGAAAGACGACCTCCGCCGCCGCCGCCGCCGACGGGCGACCCTGCGCGGGACAAGGCCCGCTCCTTACTCTCCGCGGCCCTGGACCTCGTCCCCGCCGACCTCCGCGACCCCGAAGCCTGCCCTGCCACCGTCGCGGCAGCGGTCGAGTCGGCAGTGCTCGCAGACCACGGCGACGGGAGCACGAGCGCGAGGAAACTCCCGGGCGCGAGGTACAAGGCAAAGCTGCGCTCGCTGCTCTTCAACCTCAAGGACGCGTCCAACCCTGACGCGCGCCGGAGGGCGCTCAACGGCGATTTGACCGCGGTCGAACTCGTGCGCGCTGGCCCCGAAGAATTAGCCTCGGACGCGCGCAAGGCAGAGAACGATGCCATCAGGGCGGCGGCGCTCTTCGAGGCCGAGATCAGCGCGAAGAAAAACCTCGCCACCACGGACCAGTTCCGGTGCGGCAAGTGCCGGCAGCACAAGTGCACCTACTACCAGATGCAGACGCGGTCGGCCGACGAGCCGATGACGACGTTCGTGCAGTGCGTCAACTGCGGCAACAGGTGGAGGTTTTGCTAAGAGGAAGAAGGGGGAGAGAAAGAAGAGAGACTGAAAGTAAAAAAACAGAATGAAAAACTTGAATGGAATAGAAAAGAGAAGAGAAAAAGAAAAAAGACTCCATTTGTGACACACAAAAAAACACTCTCTTTCAAAATGCTCACCCCCATTCTTTCTCTCACGCTCACACACACACAAGCAAACTGCATATCATTGCGCAGTGCTGCTCTCTCAAAAATTTGGAAACAAAATTGGAGAACGGAAGGAGACGAAGAAAGAGAGAAAGCAAAATCTCTCACCAAAATCACTCCGCCGGAGCAGGAGCAGCAGCGGCGGCGCCCTCCCCCTCGCGCGCCGCGGCCTCGGCCTCCTTCATCAGCGCCCTGAACTGCGCCGCCATCTCGTCGGCGCGCTCGAACACCGCGGCCGGGTTGCGGAGCATGTCTCCGGGCGTGGGCTCCAGCTTCTTCGTCGAGAGCGAGATGCGCCCGCGCTCGCGGTCGTGGGTCAGGACGAGGACCTTGATCTTGTCTCCCGGGGCGAGGACCTTGTCGATGGTCGCGACGTGGTCGTGCGAGATCTGCGAGACGTGGAGCAGGCCTGTTTTTGTTTTGGTGTGTGGGGGGGGGGGTGTATCGTTATAGGGGGGGGGGGGGAGAAAGAGAGTGAGCTTTTGTTTTGTTTTTCGCCTCTCGACCCCGAAGAGAAGAAGAAGAAAAAGAAAAAGAGGAGCGAAGAAGAAGGGAAACTTTTTCCGTCAACTCACCGTTGACGCCCCCGCCGAGGTCGACGAAGGCTCCGTAGACCTGGACGGCCGCGACCGTGCCGACGACGACGTCGCCTATTTTTTTTTGTCGTTGTTGACGGGGGAAAAGAGAGAGAAAGAGAGAGAAGAAAGAAGAAAGTGAGTTTTTTCCCTTTTTTTCCGAAGGGGTGGCACCCAGAAGAAAAACGAGGGGGGAACAGGGGGGGGGCTCCAAAAAACTTCGAAACGCACCGACGCGGAACGTCCTCCCGCCGGACGACGACGCCCTCCTCCTGTTGGACAGCACCAGCCTCTGCCTCTCCTCGTCCACCTCGAGCAGCTTCAGCGAGAGGCGCCTCCCGACCAGGTCCTCGGGCAGCACGTTGTTCGGCACGTGCGAGCCGGGCACGAAGCCCTTCTGGCCCTGCACGTCGACCATCAGGCCCGCCGCGTTGAACGAGGTCACGAGCCCCTCGACGGCCGCGCCCTCCTCGAGCGACTGGCGCAGGCGCCTCCAGACCAGGGCCTCCTCGGCGCGGCGGATCGAGAGCTGCAGCTCGCCCGAGCGCTGGTCCTCGCGGAGCACGACGAACTCGCGCGCGTCGCCGGGCTGGACGAAGTCTGCGGCGCGCTCGACGCGGGCGACGGAGAGCTCGCTGGAGGCGCAGAAGGCGGGCGACTTGGCGCCGAGCTCGACGTAGACGCCCTTGCGGTCGATGCTAGGTTTTTGTTGTTGTTGTTGTGAGGGGGGAAGAAGAGGGGAGGAAAGTGAGTGGACAGGGGAGAGGAGAGGTCGAAGGGAGAAGAACAAAGACCGAAGAGGAAACGAGCCGCCGTCAAGGGCGAGACGGAGAAAAAGAAGAGGGGTCCGTCCGAATCCACGCTTTTTCGCGTTCGCGAATCATCCATTTCCACCAACTGGTCGCACGCAGGGACGTATCGGCGTGCATTCGCGGATCGACATCGTCACGAATGCAAGAGCCGCAAGCAGGCAGAAAGAATCCTTGCGTTTTGAAAATCAGCAAACGAAAGAAGAAAAAACGGGCGTCGACAAAAATCGCTCCCCTCCCCCAATATCTCTTACCTCGACACAGTCCCGGTGATCTTGTCTCCGCTCTGCGGCGCAAAGGTCGTGGCGTCGAGGAGCTCATCGAACTTCTTGTAGAGGTCGGCGGAGGAACTGTGGTTGATCATAGATAGAGGGAAGCGTCGTGAGCGAAAAAGAGAGAGAGAGAGAGAAAAGAGACGACGATGACGACACGGCGGTTCGGACGTCGACGCTAGCCAGCAGTTGCAGACAGTTTTCTCTCTCCTCTCGTCAGAGAGAGTGGCTCGTCAAGAACACTCTGCACACTCACGTGAACTCGATCTCGGTCCCGGTCGCGGGCTCGGCCGAAGCGGACGCGACGCGCACGCAGGGGCGGGCCGCGGGCGCGACGTTCGCGGCCGAGCGGCGGCCGGCGGCGGCGGCCGCGCGGGGAGCGGCGATGGAGCAGCCGCGGGTGGCAGCCAGGGCGGACTGCATTTTTGAGTTTGTTTGGTTGGAGCTTGTCTTAGAAAAAGAAAAGGGACTCTGGTTCGCCTCTTGCTTTGGGTTTGGCGCAAGAACGAGACGAGAAAGGGGTCGTTCCTTAAAGGAAAAAGGGGAAATTGTGGAACAGGAAGTGCGAAGGGGAAAAAAATAAAAACTTCGACGCTCCACTGTGGCACAAACTCTCGGCTCGTGAGAGAGCGCTCGCTCGCTCGCTCGCGACCCCAACCCGATCCAAAATGTGGCTCTTCCTGCTCCGGTGGGCGCTCATCTTCTCCGTGCTCTACTGGGCCCTGAAGCGGTGAGCGATGTTTTTCCTTTAATGCAGTGTCGAAGCGGGGCTGCGGGGCCAAAAAGAGCGCTCGAAAGAGAGAGAGAGAGGCAGAGAGAGAAGATGATGGAAGAAGCATCACCCATCCATCGCTCAATGTCTCTTCATTCCTTTCCTCCCCAACTCCAAAATACAAAACAGCCTCGCCGGCCTCGCCGTCACCTCCCTGGCCAGGGGCAAGTCGTTCTCGCTGCGAGCCGACTCGGTCGGGCTGCTGTCGCTGCGGGGCGTGGTCCTGGAGCTCGCAAAGGTGAGAAAGGTTGAGTTCCTTTTTCTTTCTCGGTCGGCGTCGTCGTCATCGCCTTTTTCTTTTTCTTTCTTCCTTTGACCCGAGACTCTCACCTCTTCTTCTTCTTCTTCGTCTTCTTCTTCTCTCGCGCCTAAAAACCCCACCCCAAAAACACTCTCTTCTCCTCAAGGGCCCGGTCGCCTCAGTCGCCTTCCGTGAGTTCTCGCTGCTCCGGTGCCTGGAGCCGGCAATTGTGTCAGCGGCGGCGGAGGTAGGGGACGACGACGAGGAGGAAGCAGGGGACGCCGGCGACGAGGAGGGAGCGGCTGCATCTCGGGCTCCTCGGTGGCCGCTCTCCCACCCTGCCCGCGCGCCCGTCATCGTCCGCGGGCTCGTCGTCACGCTCCGCGGAGAGGTAGAAGAGAAGGAGGACGCCAATAGCATCCTTCAGCGGCCCCCGCTCCCTCCTCCCCGCCGCAGCGGCAACGCCGACAGGAGCTCCTCCTCCCCCTCCTTCTTCGGCGCCGGCGGCGGCGCGGCGGCGGCGGCCAGGAGAGCGGTCCTTGCCGCCGCGGCCCGGCCCGCGCTCGCCGCGGCGGCCGCTGTCCTCCCCCGCTTCCCCGTGCGGGTGCTCGACGCCAGGGTAGAGCACGCTTCTACTGGATGCGTCGTGTACCTCGCGGGCGTTGAGCTCGAGTTTCGGAGCAGCAGGAGCAGCCCCGGAGGCGGAGGAGGTGAGAGAGGCGGCGGCGGCGGCGAGAGCAGCAGCTCTCTGTGCGCCACGCTCGCGATCTCTCCCATCGAGGCCTCCGTCGCCGCGCTCTCTTCTTTTTCTCCCCCTCGTGCTGATTCGCGGCGCGTCCGCGTCGCCTCGATGGAGGCGAGCACGCTCGAGCTGTCGGTCTCCGCGGGCGGGGGAGGGGCGAGAGAGAGAGAGGGGGCGGCAGAGGCGGCGGAAGAGGCTCCTCCCTCTTCTTCCGCCTCTGAAGTCTCCCCCTCGCCGCCGCGCTCCCCGACGCGCCGCGCCGGCCTCGGCCTCGGCCACCGCAGGAGGCACTCGACCGTAGACGACGACGTGGCGCTGGGCCGCAGGCACCTCCATCAGAGCCGACGGCGGCATTCGGGCGAGGGCGACGATGAGGGCCTCCCTCCGCCATCGGAGCCGCGACCGCTGCTCCGGGTGACGCGCCTGCGCCTCTCCCTGGGGGCTCTGGACCTGACTGCGACGGTGGAGGCCGCGGCCGTCATCACGAGGCTCTGCGCCGTCGCAGCTGCTGCTGCTGCCGCTGAGACTCCGAAAAGTGGGGAGGAGAAGAAGAGGAGCAAGGCGAGCTCGGCTCCCTCCTCCCCTTCTTCCGTCGCCCTCTCGGACGTCATCCCTCTGCTCCCGGACTCAGTGCTTCTGACGCTCCCCCGCGTTTCCCTCGCGACGACGGTCGCCTCTACATCTTCTTCCTCCTCCTCGGCCAGGGCCTCCGCGGGCCCGCTGCGGCTCTCGGCGGGAAGGCGCTGCCGCGGCGCCTCCGCCGCTTCCGCTGCCTCTACCGCCCCCCCCTTCCTCTACCGGGCTTCCTTCGAGCTCGGAGGCGCGAGCGTCCGCGTTTCCTCTGCCTCTGCTTCTTCCGCGCCATCCGGCAGAGGTGACGACGCGGTCGACGCGAGGTTTGGAGGATGCGGCGCCTCCGCGGTGCTCTGGAGAGGGGGAAGAGGAGCAGCGGCGGCAGCAGCAGGGTCCTCTTCTTCCTCGTCGCCGCCACCAGACCTCCCTCCGTCGTCCCTCTTCCTCGAGACGACGGCGAAGCTCGGAGACGTCTCCGCCTCCGTCTGCCCCGCGGCCGCCTGGCCGCTCTTTGTCTCCGCGGCGGGGGCGGTCGAGCGGCTCTCGGCGGCGGACGCGGCGACGAGGGCCGCGACGGAGAGGCTGGAGGAGGAAGCGGAAAAGGAGGGAAGAGAGGAGGAAGAGGAGGGCAACGGGCGAGCGGCGACGACGGCGACGGCGGCGGCAGAAGCACCTTCGTCGCCGCCGCCGTCGTCGTCTTCGAGGCCGCCGCCGCCGCATCCTCCTCCCCCCATCTCCGCGCGCCGCCGCCAGCTCCTCCTCTGGTCCTTCGAGCTCGACAGAAAGCAAGGGGAGGAAAAGGGGCGAGAGGAGGAAGCGTCGCCGCCGTTCGCGCTCGTCTCGCTGCTCGCCGCGGGCGGAGGAGGAGGCGCCGCGGCAGCGGCCGCCGCGACCCTCTCGCTGTCGTCGGTCGAGGCACGCGGCGGGAGCAGCAGCACTTTCGATGCTTCTCCGAACAGCAGCAGTAGCAGCAGCAGCGGGATCCGCTTCTCGGCCAGGGGGCTCGAGCTCCGCCTGGGCCTCGCCAGCGGCGACCTCGCGGCGCCCGCGCCGGCCCCGGCGCCGGCGCAGCTGTCGCTCGCGGGGGTTGAGGCGTTCCTCCGCGTCGGGTCCCCTGGTCCCCCTCCTCCCCCGACCTCGAGCTCGAGCTCGACCTCGACCTCCTCCTCGGCTCCTCCTCCTCCCCCTCCTCCCGCCGACGCTTCTCCGTCCCCGTGCCCGCGGACGGGCTGCGGCTGCCGGGCCTGCTGCCGGTGCCACGTAGCGGCCTCGGGGCTGCGCCTCGCAGTCGACGAGGCCGCAGTAGCGGCGCTGGCCGCGGCGGTCGCCTCGGCGGCCCCGCCCGCCCCGACTTCTTCGGGATCGACCTCCTTGCTCCCCCCGGCCCTGTCGAGGCTGGCCGCGGCGGCGGGGGCGGCGGCGGCGGCCCGCAAGAGGAGGGCCAAGAAGGAGGCGGCGACGGCTCTGCCAAAGAGGGCCGAGGCTCCTCCCTTTTCTTCTTCCTCTTCTTCCTCCTCCTCCTCTCCTGGGATCTCCCTCGAGGTCACGGACGTCGAGGCCGTCGTCAACGCCCCGCGAGGCTACGACGACGCGTCCGCGGTCGCGGTCGTCGCGGTCCGGGCCGGCGTCGGAGAAGGAAAAGACGGGGACGGAAACGGCAGGCCCTCCTCTCCTCGCGGATCCCCTTCTTCCTATTGGCCCTACGGCAAGCGGCCTCCGGTTGCGACCATTCGCAGCGCCTCGGCGACGCTGCGGCTCGAGAGGCTCGCGGCTTCGGGGCTCGGGGCGCGAGGAGGAGGAGGAGGAGGAGGAGCAGTTTCCACCGCCGACGACGCCGCAGCAGCTGCTCCTGCTCCTCCTTCCTCCTCGTTCGAGGCCTCTGCTCTGACGCTCGTGTACCGGGAGACCCTGGCGAGCGAAGGCGAAGAGGAAGCGACCTCCCGGAGCGTCGACCTCCTCTCCGTCGCCTCTGCCCGCGCCTCGCTCAGCAGCATCTGCGACGGCGGCGGCAGCGGCGGCAGATCCCTCTCCGTCGCCGTCTCGGGCGTCCGCGCCTCCGCCGACGCCGGCGCGCTCCTCGCGGCCCCTGCGGCCTGCCGCGGCGCCGCGGCCGCGGCGGCGAGGGCCCTGACGGAGCATTGTCGCTCCCCGCTCGACGGCGAAGGAGGAGCTGCTGCCTTTGCCGCAGCGGCCGCCGCTGCCGCCCTTGGTCTCGACGAGGAGGGAGAAGGCCGGAGAAAGAAGAAGGAGAAGGCGAGAAAGTCGTCTTCTCCTCCGATCGCCGTCGAGCTCTCCTTCAGCGACGTCGCCGTCTCCGCGGCCCTGGGAGATGGGGCCGAGTGGAACGTGAGGCTGTCGGCCGCGGCGGCGAGGCTCCCTCCGCCTCCGAAGGAGGCTGCTGCCAACTCTGCCGCCGCCGCCGCCGTCTCTCCCGCTCCCGCTCTCGTCGTCGCCGAGATCGAGGTTTGGGGCCTGGGCGTCGACCTCGACGGCGAGGAGCTCCTGGGCGTCGAAGGGGCCGCCGCTCGCGTCGCGGAGAGGAGCGGAGGAGGAGGGGATGCTGCCGCCGACGACCGTGCTGCCGCCGCCGGCGGAAACGACGGCGGCGGAAACGACGGCGGCGGAAACGACGACGGCGGAAACGGCGACGGCGGAAACGACGACGACGACGCCCTCCCTCCCTGGGCCTTCTCCGGCGCCCAAGGGCCGAGGGACCGCGCCGAGGCCGCGGCCCGAGCCTCCAAGGGCCTCGAGCAGGACCTCCAGCTGCCGCCCCCCTCGCCCTCCGCGCCCGCCTCGGTGCTCGCCGTCGCCGTCCGGGCGCGGGGCCTCGCCTGCCGCCTGCCGCACGGCGCCGAGGTCGGCAGGGCGCAGCGCCACTGCGAGCTCTGGCTCAAGGCGCTCTCGGAGTCCGCGCTGGCCCCGTCCCTCCAGGAGACCGGAGCCGCGGTCGCCGGGCTCGCGGCCGCGGCGCGGGACGGGCTCGGCGTCGGTTTCGGTTTCGTGGCGGCGGCGGGGGCGAGCAAGAAGAAGCGGAAGAAGCGGAGCGGAGACGCGGAGCTCAATCCGCCGCCGCCGCCGCTCGTCGAGGTCACTCTGTCGCTCGACGGCGCCTCGCTCGACTTTGAGCACCACCCCTTCGAGGCGGAGCTGGCCAGGACGCTTCCCGCCGGGGCCGACACGGCGGCGAGGGCGGCGCTGTGGGCGAGGGCGCTCGAGGGGGTGGTCGGGAGCTCCGGGAGCGGGAGCAGCGGGAGCGTTTCGACGAACGCTGGCTTGAGGCAGCAAGACGGCGGCGTTGCCGCCGCCGCCGCCGCCTCGGGAGGCGCCTCGGGAGGCGCCGTCTCCCCGACTCGCGGGGGAGGCGCCATCAACCCTTCCTCCTCCTTCAGCAGCCTCTCCACCGCCGCGCTGCTCTCCCCGGCCCCGTCCTTCACCGCCTCGACGTCGCCCGAGAGCCTCGCGGGCCCGCTGGCGGCGGCGGCGACCAGGGTGGGCAGCGGCGGCGGCGGCGGGAGCGCCGCGACGGCGGCGGGAACAGCGGACGGCGCCAACCCCTCTGCCTTCGCTTCCGCAGCAGCGACGTCAGACCCGCGCACGGCCGTCGAGGCGTCGCTGGCGGCAGCGCACATCGCCAAGGCCCGCGCCGCGGCCTCGGACCGCCGCGGCGTCAAACGCGCCGGCGCGGCGCTCCGCGTCGAGGTCGACGCCCTCTCGCTCCTGCTGCTCGTCGCCCCGAAGACCCCCGCCGCGGGCCGCAGGGCCCGCGCCTTCGCCTCCGCCGTCGACCCCCCCACGAGCGGCGTCGCCCTCGCCGGCGCCGTCTCCCTGGGGGTCGACGCGGACCTCCGCGGCGCCCGCTGCTTCTTCTGCTGCTGCCCGGCCCCGCTCGCGGCCGTGTCGTCGCTGCGGGTCTCCGGCCCCTGCGTCGTCGCGAGGCAGCGCGTCGCGGGGGAGCCCGCCGCGGACAGCAGGCACGTCCCGCTCGGCCCGGGCAGGGGAGCGCTGCTCCACTGCGCCGCGAAGGGGGCCAAGGCCGCGCCCAAGGCCTGGGTCGACCTGGCGCTGCGGTCCGAGGACGCCGCGGCGCTCTTTGGCGGCGGGCTCGACCCCTCGATCGTGCTCGTGGCCCTCGCGGGGAAGAGGCTCGGCCCCAGCGACCCGGACCCGGGGAGGCCGAGGCTCGGCAACCTCCCCTGGTGGGACATGCTCCGATTAAATCTTCGGGGGAGCCTCTTCCTGGAGGTCGCGAGGTTCAGGTTCGACCTGAGCGCGTCCTCGTCCCCCGCGGTCTGCGGCCGCAGCGAGAGGATGCGCGCGTCGGCCTCGGCCGTCTCGCTGCGCTCCTCCTTCGGGGAGTTTGCCGACCTCGAGTTCAGGGACCTCGCGCTCGAGGCGCTGGGGGGGCCGCCGCCGCCGCCGCCGCTCCCCGCCGCGGCGGTGCCGCGCTGCAAGCTGGCGTTCGTCCCCGAGGCCTCCGCCAAGATCCGGTTCGGCTGGATTCTGCCCGAGGGGCGCTCGCCCGAGGACCACCACCTGTGGCCCGTCGTGCGACAAGGAGAGGGCGCAGAGGAAGGGGGAGAGGAGGAGGAGGAAGGAGGGGGGGGGAGCAGCGAGGTCGTCGCCCCCGTCGACCCGGCCGTTGTCTTTGCCGCGAGGGCGATCGACACCCTCATCGAGTTCCGGATGCGCCCCTCGTCTTCCGCCCCTCCCGACGCCGGCAGCAGCGGCGACTTCTTCTCCTCCCTGAGGCCGCGCAGGCCGACGGTGTGGCTCGGCGGGCGCCAGGTCGGGTTCACGAAGCGGCTCGTCGACGCGCTCAAGTCGCCTCCGGTCTGGCTGCGGCTCGTCGGGCGCCGAGGGACCTGGTTCGCGCCGCAGGACCCGTCGCGCCCGCCCGGGTCGAACCTCCCCAGGCTGCTGCGCGCGATGGAGCTGGACATCAGCGCCGAGGAGTTTGTCATCGAGCACGACCCGCCGACGAGCTCGCCCGAGGCGCTGGCGGTGCTGGCGGCCGCCGTGTCCTCCGCGCCTGCTCCTTCGGCGGACGGCGGCGGCGGCGCGTCTTCTTCGGCACCGACAGCAAACCAGAAGCCTGCCCCGATCCGCCTCGTCTCCGCCACGGCCCGCTACCGCGGCTCCCTCAGGCTCAACGTGCCCCTTCCCCCGCGCCGGGAAGGAGAGGGAGGAGAAGTTCCGGAGTCCCTCTCGGCGATCGCGAGGAAGCGCGAGCTGTCGAGGACGGACACGCTCACGCTCCTCACCGACGTCGTCGGCGAGAACCTGAGGCTGGAGGCCCCCGCCGCGCTCTCTCTCATCCGTGGCAGCAGCCTGGGCGCGGGAGCCCCCCCGGCGGGAACGCCGATCGTCGCCATGCCCCGCCTGACGGTGCGAGGGGGGAGGGCGGTGCCCGAGGGGCTCGCGGCGGCCGAGGAGGACCCGGCCCCGCTCGCGGCCGCGGCGTCGCTGCCGACGTCGGTCGCCTTCGAGCAGGCCCGCGTCTGCGGCGGCGCGGAGGAGCGCGAGGCCGTCGTCGAGCTGGTGCAGGACCTCGTGGCTTCCTTCAAGGCGCCGGGCAGGCCGAGGCCGCCCGCGGCGGTGGCGGCCGACGCGGCGAGGCGGAGGGCGAGGGCCGCTTCAGCAGCGAGGAGCGCCGCCGGGGCTGGCGGCGGCGGCGGCGATCCCGTTTCTGCTGTTGCTGTCGCCGCCGCTGCCGCCGCCGCCGCTGCCGCAGCTTCAATCGACGTCACCTCTTCGCTGATGTTTGCTTCCCCTCCGGCGGCCCCCTCGTCGCCGGTCAAGGGAGCGGCAGCGGCAGCGGGAGGAGGGCTCTCTGCCTCGCTCTCCTCTTCCTCCTCGGCCTCGGTGGCGACTGCCCCAGACGGAGGGGAGCTGCTCAAGCTGCTCCTCGCCCAGCAGCTGCAGCAGCAAGCGGCGAAGAAGGGTGACGGAGGAGAAGGCAGCGGCAGCGAATCCCCCGCTGCAGCTGCTGCTGCTCCTCCGCTGCCGCCAAGGCCCGCCGCTTCTTCGTCGCTGCACGCCTCGACGACGGGGAAGCTCCCGGGCTCCTCGGCCGCGGGCGGGGCAGGGGTCCCCCTTCCGGCCCGCCCGCCGTCCTACGAGATCTTCGCGGACGGCATCCAGGTCTGCGCGGCCGCGTCGCAGGCCCCGGGGAGGGTCCTCGTCCGGGCCGCGACGGCGCGCCTCTCGGGGGGCCCGCCCGCCGCGGCTCCGTCGCCGTCGTCGTCTTCTGCTGCTCGGGACGCTTCGCGCTCGGCGCTCATCTTCGAGGCAGAGGGCGTGGCCGCCTTCGTGGCCCTTCAGGACGTCGAGCCTCGAGGGACGGTGGTCTGGCTCGACGACGAGGGGCGGGTGCCGGACAACGGCGGCGGCGGGCTGGTCGCCGGGAGCGGAAGCGCGACGACAACGACCTCGACGACGACGACGACGCTCGCGTTTGCCGCCGGGACGGCCCCCTCTCTGATCGTGGAGCCGTTTGCATTCTCCGTCCGCAGGGCCTCTGCCTCGGAAGAGTCTCAATCGAGTAGCAGCGGAGCTGCTGCCTCTGGCAGGCCTGCTGCCGCCCCTCCTCGCCCCGAGGAGCTCGCTGTCGAGATGCCCGCAGTCAAAGCTAGAGCCGGCGCCGCCGAGTTCGCCGTCGTCGTCGACGTCGGGCAGACGATGGGAGGAAGCAGCGGCGGCGGCGGCGCCTCCGGCGGCGGCGGCTCCACTCGAGCCCCGGTCCGCTCGGCGCACTCCGACGCCGCTCTGCTGCTCTCCGGTGGCTCCACTGAGGGCGTCGAGGTCGCTCAGGCGCAGCGGAGGTACTGGGCAGCTGCGCAGGAGCTGCGGTCGCTGTGTGGGGACGTCGCGGCCGCGGCGCCCCCGGTGGCCGAGGTCGACGACGGAGTCGGAGCTCTTTGCTCTCCTTCCTCGTCCCGAGGCAACATCCTGGGCCGGTGCCTTCCGATCTCTTCCAACTCTTCGAATTCGCTGTCCCCCTCGCGCGCTGTCGACGCCTGGACCTCCGCCGCGACGGGCGAGACGGCCGCGGCGGACGCGGCGCAGGCGCTGCGCGACCACTTCGAGGAGGCGATGGTTTCCGCCTCCGCCTCCGCGTCTGCGTCCTACTCCTCGGCGGCGGCGCCGCTCGCCGCGGGCCTGGCGGCGCTCGAGGCGAGGCTCAGGGCAGCCGCGGCCGCCGCGATCGCCGCCGCGGAGACCACTGCCGCCGCCGCGGACGCCGCCTCCAAGCAACGGCAGCTGCAGGACTCGCAGCGCCCGGCCTCGGCCCCGGCGAGGGCGACGGCCAGGGCCGCCGTCGCGGCCGACGCCGCAGTCGACGCCGCCACCGCCGAGGCCGCCCCGGCGGCCCTCGCCCTCTGGGGCGCAGTCGCGAGCCGGTCCCGCTCGGCGGCCCTGGAGGCCTCCCGCTCGAGGCTGGCGGCCGCGCGCGCCGCGGCCAGGGCCGCGGCGCCGGCCAGGCACGCCAGCTTCTCGCGCGTCGCGCTGGCCGGCGCCGCCTGGAGGCTGCTGGAGCCCGACGGGCAGCCGTTCCTGGACGTCGACCTGGGCGAGAGCGTGCTGGCCTCCGAGTCGCACCCCGACGGCAGCGGCGCCTCGAAGCTGGTCCTGCGCGGGCTCTCGGTCTCCGACCCGAGGCGGCGGCTCAAGGGGTCGCCGGCGCCGGGCGTCGACGTCGCCGGCGGCGTCGTCGTGCCGTGGAACCCCGACGCGTCGTGGCGCGAGGACCCGGCCGCGCGCGTCGTCGCGAGGAGGGCGCCCACGGCGGCCGGGTTCGCGGCGGTCTACGAGCACGTCGAGGCGACGCTGCACCCGCTGGGCGTTCACCTGTCCGACTCGCTGGCGTCGGGGCTGTGGGAGTACTTTTTCCCGCCGCAGCAGACGGCGGCGGCGGCGGCGGCGAGGGAGGAGGAGGCGGCGGCGGAGGCGGCGGAGGCGGCGGAGGCAGCCGGCGCGACCGGCACTGCCGCTGCTGCTGTCTCCTCTTCTTCGACGAGGACGCGCAGGCAAGAGCGCTTCGCCCGGGCCATCGTCGGCACCGGCGGCGGCATCGGGAGCGCCGTCGCGTCCGCCGTCGGGAGAGTCCCCTCGAGGGGCAGGCTCGGTGGCGGAGAGGGCGGCGGCCTTGCGTCGCCGCGGGCGCTCTCTGGCGACGAGGCCGACGCCGAGGCAGACGAGGCCGAGGAGGGGCAGGCGCTTGGGGGCTCCTCCTCGAACAGGGGGGCCCTCGCCTCGCCTCCTGCCGCCGCGGCGGCCCTGGCGAGCGCCGCGGCCAGCGCCTTCGGGAAGAGGTCCGCCGTCACTGCCGCCGGCCGCCGCGGGAGGGACGGAGGCATCGGAGCGGCCGGGGAGCGGGCGCTGTCGCCGCTGGGCGCCGCGGCCGAGGACGCGGCGGCAGCGAACGCCGCCGCCTCCCCCGGCGGGGAGGGCCTCGTGTCCGCTTCGGTCGTCGGCTTGCCCCCGCGGTCGCCCTCGCCCGCGGCGACGGCGCAGGCGTCCGCCGTCGCTCCCGTGAGAACGGCCCGCCCTCGAAAGGTGAAGAGTTTTTTTTCTCTCTCTTTTTTTTTCCTCCCCAAAGGAACTCAAAAACTCAAAAGAAGAAGAAAACCCACGCACTGCTCCTCTGATTCCTCCCTCACTCACTCTCTCCCCCCATCTGCTTCCCCCCTTTCCACAAACAATCTCTCCCTCTCTCTGTGATCACCAGGTCCTA
>Ga0315274_10003892_pt1 | contig 22086 bp, 19 predicted proteins | sample YL17G02_20_MG_FD_203700 | JGI IMG/M metagenome (GOLD analysis project Ga0315274, IMG submission 203700) | Sediment microbial communities from Yellowstone Lake, YNP, Wyoming, USA - YL17G02_20 | ecosystem: Environmental > Aquatic > Freshwater > Lake > Sediment | place: USA: Wyoming | collected...
ATCTTCCAACCGATGTTATCCTAGCTGAAAAAGGCACACATTTGCACTTCACGAAAATTTTTAATGATTCAGGTAAGCAGATATGGAATAGAATCGACACGCTTTCAGAAAACGAAAAAATAGCAGTGGTTTCTGATAACGGATATTTTGCTCTTTTAAATATTAACCATGGCGTACTTGAGTTTTTTGACTCTTTAGGTAAGAAAGTTAACGAAGCGCAACTTCGTGCAGATCGTTACTGGAAAAGAACCGGAGGTGCTGGGATTATCTTTTCTGATAACGGCGACCGGTTATCAGTATTCTTTACAGAAAGAACTGACTCTTCCATGGTTGTTTTATATGATAAAAATGGAACTGAGCTGTTACGTAAAAATTTACGTGACATAACAGATGTTTCTTTATCACCCAAAGGAGATTTTCTATTGACTATTTGTGAAATAAATCGCCGCGGAACAAAAGACTGGCGTAAATATGCGATATTATTAAATAATGAAGGTAATTCAGTCATAGAACGTCAAATTCCACTTGGAGCTAATACATATTTTAAGTTCTCAAAGGATGGTAATTATGCTGTCTTAGGAGTTGGATTTTCCATCATGTTAATTAAGGTTAAAGACGGCACTGTCCTATGGAATAAAACTTTGAATAAATTAATCACGCCACTGCCCGACCCCGCGCAAGGCACACTTGTCCCAATCGATGTTTCAAATAATGGCACTGTTGTTTTAGCAACCAGAGATGAGAAACAACTAGCTATTCATATTGTTAATGTAGAAGGGAGTTTACTAAAAAATTATGTTGTCGATGATTTAAATTGTTATCGTCTTAAACTTTCTCCTGATAGCAAAACGTTATTTTCTGTTATGAAAAACAAAATAATAGAATTCAGCCTTGAGGAGAAATAGAGTTGAAATGATAAAGGTCATTATCGATGGTGCTTGTGGTAAGATGTCCAGTGCGGTAGTTTCCTCACTATACAACAAGAAAAAGTGGTTATTCATAATTGCAGTATTTTTGCCACTTTTGATTTTCGGTCAAACCCCAATAACAGAAAATGTAATTCAAGTCGACACAGTGAAAAAAGTTGAACTTTATGACATCAAAGCTATTGCTAACGGCAGTTATGCCCAGTGGTCTCCAGATGGTAAAAAGGTTGCTTTCGTAGGGGAAAGTGATAAGCCGCCTTCGCTGGCACAAATGTCTTTAGGTGGCGATGTTTGGGTTATCAATTCTGACGGTAAAAGAGAAGCCCAAAAATTAACTTCTTGTGGTTATATTCTGGATTTTGTTTGGTCGCCGGACTCAAAAGAAATCGCCTATATATCTAATGAATATGGAACTAATCCACAGTCATGGTTAAATGTCGTGAATATAAAATCAGGGAAGGCAAGAATAATTTATGGTCCGTGGACTCCTCATACTTTTTATTTAAGAGAAATTCGATGGTTGAAAGATGGCTATATCCGATTCTTTGAAAAGACGAAAGCTTCTTTAATGCCTGACTGGGTAGTAATTGATAAGTTTGGAAAAATTCCAAAGAAAATAACAAGCAGTGAGAAAATAGTTTATTCAGATTTTAATGAAGCATTATGGATTATGAATGCTGACGGAACTGAGAAGAAAAGACTTGTATGGTCCGAGAAACCAAATATCAGTTTTAGTGAACCGGCTTGGTCTAAAGAAGCAAAGAAAATAGCGGTTAATGTAAAGGATTCAAATGCCATAAAACTAGCAATAACTGATGAAGATGGAAAAATGTGGCGCATTTTAACAGATAGCGGGGTGGGACAAGAATGGTCTCCTGACGGTAAGTGGATTATCTGTTTTGTCTTTATGGAACATATATGGTCGAAAGCGTATAATTCAGAGCTATTCCTTATAAGCCCGGATGGAAAACATAGATTTCAACTTACTAAAACTCCAGATATAGTAGAAAGTGGTGCCCAATGGTCGCCCGATGGAACTAAAATCCTATTTACAATCGGTTACCCATATAGAGAAAAAAATATATTTATTGCAACAGTTACAATAACTAAAAACAAAGAATGAGATGATAAAAGTCATTATCGTCGGTGCTTGTGGTAAGATGTCGAGTGCGGTTATTTCTACGCTGACCAAAGAGAAGGACATTAAAATTGTCGGCGGAATTGAAGCAGCCGGACATCCTTTGCTCGGTTCGCCAATTGGTGATGGTTTAATTCAAGCTAATCTTAGTTCCTTAATCAAAGAGACGGATGTTGCAGTTGAGTTTGCTATTCCAGAAATTACTTTAGATAATGTCAAAGTTGCAACGAAAGCAGGTAAACCATATATAATCGGAACAACTGGTTTAACTGATTTAAACGAGATAAAAAAGCATAGTAAAAAGATACCGATTTTGATTTCGGCCAATTTCTCATTGGGCGTAAATTTACTATATAATCTTACCGAAACCGCAGCAAAACTCTTACCAGATTTTGATATAGAGATAGTCGAAGCGCATCATAAGATGAAACGCGATGCTCCCAGCGGCACTGCTAAAAAATTAGTTGAAATTATAAACTTAGAAAAAAAAGAAGCAAAAATCTATTCAATAAGAGCAGGGGATATTATCGGTGAACACACTGTAATGTTTATCGGAAATGGTGAACGAATAGAATTAATACACCGAGCCAGCGGTCGTAACGCTTTTGCTTCCGGAGTCGTAAAAGCAATTAGGTTTATCGTCAAACAAAAACCTGGGTTTTATTCATTGGATGATGCACTCGCTTTTTAGATACAAGTCACACCCTTACTAAGTATTAGTTATAACTTATACATTTTTATTAGGGAAATTTATCTAACGCCTTAACATCTAATATCTTACATACTCTACCTGCAGGTAGAGTAAAAATTGAAGTAATTTTCTTTCTAACCATCTAACATCCAATATCTAACATCTAAAATCTATTAAGGTAGGGGAGGTATTCCCCCTATATTAGCTGAGACATAACAGAAGTGCAACCAGGAAAGTGTTTATGGCTTCAAAAACACCATTTATTTCAGAATCTAATTTGTCAGCTATTTAATCATCTACATCAGCATCTAATTCTGAAACTATATTGGTAGAAAATAGAGAGCAAATCACTGAATCTATCAGTAAATATATCAGAGAGTATAATGGGAAGTTTGGAAGGACACTTAGAAGGGAGTATTCTACAGAAATAATAAGTCAAAATTAAAGATGAAAAACCAAAAATTAAAAACACAAACGCAAAGATGTAAATATTTTGAGTTTTTGATATGTGTCTTTGATATTGAATATTTAATTTTTAATTTTGTTTGTGCGGGGTTGACTTTTCATAAATTATGAAATAGAATACATTTCAATGGCACTTCATCTTACAAATACATTAACACAAAAGAAGGAAACCTTTAAACCGCTCGGTGATACGGTTAAAATTTATATTTGCGGCATGACCGTTCAGGGACCACCGCATTTTGGTCATATGCGGGCATATATCACCGCGGACATTCTCCTAAGATATTTAGAGTTCTGTGGTTATAAACTCAAAGTTGTTCAGAATTTTACGGATATTGATGATAAGGTTATCGAGAAATCTTTAGAAGAGAAAATTGATTATCGAATAATTGCGGAAAGAAATATTCAGGAATATTATGAAGTTGCGGATAAGATGAATATCCGACGCGCGGACGTATATCCGGAAGCAACAAAACACATTCAAGAGATTGTCGAATTAATTGAGAAACTTATCGCTAAAGGTTATGCCTACGAAGTAAAAGGTGATGTTTATTTTGAGGTGGATAAGTTTTCTGATTATGGTAAATTATCTAAGAAAAATCTTGATGATTTGATTGCTGGGGCAAGAGTTGAAGTAAGAGCAGAGAAAAAAAATCCAGCTGATTTTGCTTTATGGAAAGCATCAAAGCCTGGCGAGCCTTGGTGGGAAAGTCCTTGGGGAAAAGGTCGCTCAGGCTGGGCGATTGAATGCTCGGCAATGTCAATGCACTATTTGGGTGAAACTTTGGATTTACATCTTGGCGGCGAAGATCTAATCTTTCCACACCACGAAAACGAGATTGCTCAGTCGGAAGCTGCGACTGGTAAGCCATTTGTTCGCTACTGGATTCATAATTCGATGCTCAACTTGACTGGCGAAAAGATGTCAAAATCAACCAGACATTTTATTACAGCTAAGGAACTTTTAGATAAATACGCACCGAATGTACTCAGATTATATTTTCTCAAGTCACATTATCGCAGTCCGCAGGAGTTTGATTTTAATATCCTTGATTCAAGTCGAGAAGGATGGGGAAGGGTTGAGGAGTTTTTGTATATGGCAGAAGAAACCGGGGTAAATGAAAGACCAAGGCTAATGCCTGAACAGGTAAAACAAAGTTTCCAAGAAGCAATGGATGATGATTTGAATACGCCCAAAGTAACTGCTATGATATTCGATGCAATCAAAGATGGTTTTGCAGCGATTCAGAATAAAAATAATGAACTATTAATACAAAAATATTCGGAAGTTCAATTTTACTTACACAATTTAGGATTTAGGACTGATATCAAGGACCGAAGTCTTAAATGGGGTTTGGTGGGTGGTTTTAAAACAGGCATCTCAGAAAAAATTGTCGAGGCAAGAGATTTAGCAAGAATCAAAAAACAATACGAGATTGGTGATTTAATCCGAAAAGGATTAGAAGAAATGGGTTATACCTTAGAAGATACAGATAAAGCAACAAGAATTAAAAGAAAGGGTTAGGATGCATATGAATAAGATTAAGAACCTGAATAAATACATTGACCATACGGTGCTTAAACCAGAAGCATCAGTTAAAGATATTAAGAAATTATGCGCAGAGGCAAAGAAGTATAATTTTGCTACCGTATTTGTTAATCCGAGTTATATTAAATTAGCCGCTAAATTATTAAAAGGATCGGGTGTCAAAGTTGGTTGTGCGGTCGGGTTTCCTTTAGGTGCAACTACAACTGAAATTAAAGTTATGGAAGCTTTGCAAGCAATTAAGAACGGCGCTCAAGAGATTGATATGGTTATCAATATTGGTGCGGTAAAATCAAAGAATTATAAACTGGTTGAAAATGATATTAAAAGTGTCGTTAAGGCAGTAAAGCCAAGCTTCCTTCGCCGAAGTGGCTACGGAGGCCGAGTCGGAGTCAAAACTATTTTAGAAACTTGTTTATTAACCAAAGACGAAAAAGTGAAAGTGGCAAAAATTGCTAAAAAGGTCGGTGCCTGGTTTGTTAAAACTTCAACCGGCTTCTCGACCGCCGGCGCAACCGTCGATGATATAAAACTCTTGCGTAAAACAGTTGGACCAAAACTGGGTGTTAAAGCATCAGGTGGGATTAGAGATTATAAGACTGCGATAGCAATGATTCAAGCCGGCGCCAATCGAATTGGCACAAGTAGTGGCGTAAAGATTATTTTTGAACACGAATAGCACGAATATACTAATGGCACGGACGCGAAGCGTAGATGGAGCGACAGCGACATCAATAAAAGAACATTCGTGTTATGGTGTTATGGGCTTCGCCTCGCTTCGCTAGCGTCCATTTGTGTAATTCGTGTTCTCTTAATTAGGAGGCAAAATGAAGATGAAAGCAGTTAGAAAAATCAAGCCTGAACTTGGCGCAGAATTAGTTGAACTCGACATACCTAAAATCCTGCCCGATTGGGTACTGGTTAAGGTTCGGGCAACTTCGATATGTGGAACCGATGTTCACATTTATAAATGGGACGATTGGTCAAAAAATCGAATCGGCGAGAAAAAATTACCCCAGACCTTAGGTCATGAAGTAGCCGGTGAAGTGATTGAAGTTGGACCTCATTGTAAAAGAATTAAAAAAGGCGACTATATCTCAGCTGAAACTCATATCTATGACCCCGGTGACCTGACCGCACTTTTATGTGAATACCATGTTGGTGAACATATGAAGATTCTGGGCGTAGATTATGATGGCGCTTTTGCTGAATACTTTGCAATTCCGGAATTGGTCTGCTGGATTAATGATAAATCAATTCCACCTGAATTCGCTACAGTTCAAGAACCATTAGGCAATGCCACCTATGCCGTCTTGGGTGAAGATAATGATGTGGCTGGCAAGACAATGGTTATTACCGGCGATGGACCGATTTCGCTGTTTGCGGTCGGTGTTGCCCGCGCTTGTGGTGTTGCTAAAATTATCCATCTTGGAAAATACGACTATAATATGGAGATTGGTAAAAAATTGGGCGCCGACTTCCAAATCTGGACGAATAAGACTAAACCAGAAGAGCGATTAAAAACTGTAAAAGAATTGACCGATGGCAACGGCGTTGATATCGCTTTAGAGATGGTGGGCAGTGAGGATTCAATTGTTGACTGTTTCCGGATGGTGCGTAAAGCAGGTCGAGTTACCGTCTTTGGTATTGCACCACAGTCACCTTTACCATTTGGTTTTGACTATAATAATGGTATCGTTTTTAAAGGTTGCCAGATTCATGGCATCAATGGTCGAAAAATCTTTGATACCTGGTATCGGGTACGTAATCTCTTGGCTTCGAAGCGACTCGATATCAGTCCCGTAATTACTGATATGTTTACTTTGGATGATTATAAAAAAGGATTTGATAAAATGCTGGCTCGTCCAAGAGCATCGGCAAAAGTTATCTTGTTCCCAGATAAGAATGAATTAGAACAAGCTAAGAAAAGGAGATAATATGGCATATAAAAAATTTCAAGAGTTTTTACAACAAGAACTCAAGAGTGTAAGAGAACAAGGATTATATAAAGAAGAACGATATATTTTAACTCAGCAGGGTGCTGATATCCGAGTTGAATATCCATCGGGTGCACAGCCTAAAGAAGTGTATAATTTCTGTGCCAATAATTATTTAGGACTATCCAGCCATCCTAAACTTATTGAAGCGTGCAAAAAAGCACTTGAGGCACGTGGTTACGGAATGTCTTCGGTTCGATTTATTTGCGGTACCCAGGATATTCATCGCACCTTAGAGGGTAAAATTACTAAATTCTTAGGTACGGAAGATACGATTCTCTACACATCATGTTTTGATGCTAATGGCGGTCTGTTTGAAGCATTATTTAATGAACAAGATGCGATTATCTCCGACCAGTTAAATCATGCTTCAGTGATTGATGGCATCAGACTATGTAAAGCAGAACGATTTCGTTATACCCATGCCGATATGAAAGAATTAGAAGAACATCTTAAGACAACTCAGAAAAACCGTTTTCGGGTTATTGCCAGCGATGGTGTTTTTTCGATGGATGGCGATATTGCAAAATTAGATGTCATCTGTGATTTGGCGGAAAAATATGATGCCTTGGTAATGGTTGATGATTCACATTCGACCGGATTTATGGGCAAGACTGGACGTGGCACGCATGAACATAATGGTGTAATGGGTAGAATTGATATTATTACGACAACTTTTGGTAAAGCAATGGGCGGAGCGTCCGGCGGCTGCACAAGCGGTAGAAAAGAGATTGTTGAGATGCTAAGGCAACGTTCGCGTCCTTATCTTTTCTCAAATACACTCTCGCCAATTATCGTTTTAACGACAATACAGGTTATTGATATGCTTTCCGAAACAACTGCCTTACGTGATAAATTGGAGCGGAACACGATGTATTTTAGAAAAGAAATGACCGCACGCGGTTTTGATATTAAACCAGGCGTGCATCCGATTTGTCCGATTATGCTCTTCGATGCGAAACTGGCACAGGATTTTGCCCGTGATTTATATTATGAAGGTATCTATGTAATCGGATTCTTCTATCCAGTAGTTCCCAAAGGACAGGCAAGAATCCGCGTGCAAATCTCTGCCGCCCATGAAACAGAGCATATTGATAAAGCAATCGAAGCGTTTAGTAAAATTGGTAAGAAATACGGGGTAATCAAATAGCGAATCAATAAATATTTTTGATTATTGACAAGTTTATAAAAAGTCTATTATTATTAGGAGTGACCTTTAAAACGATTGGAAGGTTCAAGCATTTACATATTGTCAGATTAGTTTTATCTTTTCTTATCTGTAATCTTCTAATCCTATCTTGCGCTTACTTTAATACCTTCTATAACGCACAAAAATATTACAAAGATGGAGTCCAAAAACAGAAAACTAGTCCCAGTCAAGCAAAAACGAGCTTTGATAAAGCAATTGAAAAATCCGCATTGGTGATTAGTAAGTATCCCCGTTCAAAATATACTTCCGATGCATTGTTCATTGTGGGGATGTCCTATTATTATACGGGCGAATATACTAAAGCAATTTCGAAGTTTGAGAATTTACTTTTGGTTTTTCCTAAATCGGAATATGTAAATGAAGCGAAATTATATTGGGCGTTGTCATTAATCGAAAACAAAGAATATGCCACTGCGTTAGAAAAACTGCAAATATTACAACAGCCAATCGCGGGTAAATCGTTACCAAAGCCATTGCAGGAATTAGCACTCTACAAAACTGCGGAACTATCGTTTCGAAAAGATGAGTATGACCAAGCCATTCAACAACTTAAAGATTTTATCAAACGTTACCCGAAATCGGAATTATATAATAGCGCATTACTAATGCTGGGTGATGCACAACGAGCAAGCAATAATTATCAAGAAGCGATTGCTTCCTACGAAAAGTATTTAGAAAAAGTGAAAATTACTAAGGTTGAGCAACAAAAAGCAGATACTTCTAATGAACGAGTCAAGGGTATATTACGATTAGCCGAGTGTTTAATCGAAAGCAAGCAAGAAAAGAAAGGTTTAAAGCTCTTGGAAGAAATTATCAGTCCCGACACTTCTATTACGGAACAATCGAGAATGGATAATACAACTTATTTAGGATTAGGTAAGCTATTTTTAAGAATCAACGACCCGTCGAAAGCACGTATTTATTTAAAAAAAATCCGCACTGCTCCGGATATTGTGGAAGCGTTTTATCTTATCGGCAACAGTTATGAATCAGAAGCTAAATTTGATACGGCTAAAGCGTATTATGATAGTGTTGTGATAAGAAGGATGGGTAACGCATATACGACATTGGCGAAGAGTCGATTGGAGCTTTTAAAACTAGTAGTTGAACCACATAACCCATTGAAGACTAAAAAAGATACATTACTAAGTATTCAAGATACGCTGCCAATCTTTGCCGATACTATTTTAAAATACCCGGAAATCGATACAGTTGTGAGTGATACAATCATGAATGATACCATAGAGCAAAAACCAGACACATTGTCAATAATTGTCGATACGTTGACGATAAATGTGGTTAAAGATACTGCGCCAAAGCGTGATTCGGCGGCAATTCAGTTTCATATCGCCGAGATATATAATTTAAACCTCAAACAATATGAACGAGCAATAACTGAATACGAAAAGGTCTTTGAAAAATATCCCCAAAGCCAGTATGCTCCGAAAGCACTTTTTGCCGAAGCCTGGATTTATAAAAATATTTTAGGAGCAGAAGCTGATACAAATCATTATAATCTTGATTATAAACGAATTTTGGATAATATTATAACTAATTATCCAAATACGGAATACGCCGCCGAGGCTAAGAAGATGTTGGAAAATCAACCTTAGAATTTTTGAAGGTTGTACAAAGGATTTATGATTCGAGAGAGCGCCAAAATTTACAATATCAAAAAAGTTACACCTGAAATTTATTCGATATGGTTAAATGCGCCAAAAATTGCGAAGCAAACTAAACCCGGTCAATTTATACAGACACAAGTTAGCGATGCGATTGAACCGTTTCTGTGCCGGCCACTTTCAATTGCCGATGTTCAAAACAACAAACTGCGGATAATATTTAGAGTTAGAGGTAAGGGAACCGAACTTTTAAAAGAGAAACAAGAAGGAGAATTTTTAGATCTATTAGGACCGCTGGGAAATCCGGTCAAACCAGTTAAAAACAAAAACTTAATTTTATGTGCAGGCGGAATTGGAATCGCACCGTTATTACTGTTAGCAAAAAATTTTAGTAAAAACAATAAATTATATCTATTTTTCGGTGCCAGAAATAAACAAGAACTGATACTGCTTAATGAATTTAAACTGTTGTGCGAAAATATCTATTTAACAACTGATGACGGTTCTAAAGGCAAAAAAGGATTAATAACCGACTTATTATTTTCATCTAATAACTTACTAAAAAAAGCAAAGTACTTGTATACCGCGGGACCGACGGATATGATTAAAAAAATTGCTAATGTCCAATTACCAATTGCTAATTTGAAATTATTTGGATTTCTTGAACAGCGGATGGGCTGTGGTTGCGGAATCTGTTTTACTTGCGGCGTTAAGCGAAAAGATGACGGATACTTTAGAGTTTGTACGGATGGTCCAGTGTTTGATTTATCAGAGATTGAGCTATGATAAAAACAAGCGATATAAAGATTAAAAATCTTACATTTAAAAATCCGATTATCTTAGCATCCGGAACATTTAGCTTTGGTGAAAAATTTATCTCAGTTGTTAATAAAGTGGGAGGCGTTGTTACAAAAGGGGTTACACTAAAACCGCGAAAGGGTAACCCATGCCCAAGAATTTACGAAACCAATTCAGGTATTCTTAATTCGGTGGGTTTAGAAAATCCCGGCGTTGACCTATTCTGTAAAGAAATATTACCAAAGCTCGAATCGTTAAAGACGAATTTAATTGTAAATATTGCCGGCAATAGTATATTAGAATATCAGAATTTAGTCGAGATTTTACAGCACTCAAGAATCGATGCATTAGAAATAAATGTCTCCTGCCCGAATATCAAAGACAAACAAAATTCACATATGATTGGACAAGACCCCAAACTAGTTTATAAGGTCGTCAGCAGTGTCCGAAAAACGACCAAGAAGTTTATTATTACTAAACTAACCGCAAATTTTGTTGACCCGTTATTAACCGGACAGGCCGCAGTCGATGCGGGAACCGACGCGATCTGTTTAATTAATTCTTTGTACGGAATGGCAATTGATACTAAATCAGGTAAGCCATTTTTAGGAGGAATAACCGGCGGGTTAACTGGTCCTGCCATTAAACCATTCGCGTTATATTGTGTTTGGTATGTTGCTTCCAAACTTAACATCCCAATTATCGGCTGTGGTGGTATTACTAATGCTAATGATATTAAAGAGTATCTTTATGCCGGTAGCAAATTGGTTGAAATCGGTTCAGCTAATTTACGTAATCCATATGCCGGTTTGGAAATTTTAAAGGAACTTAGGGGGTGAAAATGACCCAATTAATTTTAGCAGCTCAAGGAGATTCAGCCCAAAAAGCCAAACGTATCTATAAACAGACAAAAGGTTGGGTCGATGTTTATAAAATTGGAATCGACCTGTTTACGCACTCGGGTACTCGGCTAATTAACTATTTTACTGACCAGGAAGCAAAAGTTTTTTTAGATTTAAAATTTGCCGATATTCCCACCGTGGTCGCACGCGCGATTGAAACTTGTGCGAAATTAAAAGTAACAATGTTTACGATTCATACGATGGGTGGGATTGAGATGATGAAGATGTGTGCTGAACACTTACAAGAGTTCTGCGATAAAAAACATATTACACCACGACCATTGATTTTAGGCGTTACGATTTTAACCAGCATTTCGGATAAGGAATTTACAACATTGTGGGGAGCAAAGGGAAAAGTTGGTATTTCATCACATATCACACGACTCGCATCATTAGCAAAGAAATCTGGTATCGATGGCGTAGTCTGTTCAGCCCATGAAATAACGGCGATTAAAAAAGAATGCGGCAAAAATTTCTTAACGGTTGTACCCGGCATTCGTGTAATTCTTCCGGCGTCAGAATTAGAAGCAGTTGGGCTTGAAGGAAGTAAGGTTATTCACGATGACCAGGCACGATTTGACACACCAGAAACCGCAGCTCGTTTAGGTGCGGATTATATCGTAGTCGGTAGACCAATCATCCGTGCGATTGACCCGGTTGCGGTGATTGAAAAGATTCGTGAGGATATTAAGAAAGGAAGTAATTAGTAAGAAATGAGTAGCAAGCAGTGAGGAGAAAACACCATGGATATTGAAAAAATTCTGAAAGATAGTAATGTTTTAAAAACCGGACATTTTCTCTTATCATCCGGACTGCATAGCGGAAAATATTTCGAAAAGTTCCGTATTTTAGAAAACCCCGAATTAGTACAAATGTTCTGTAAAATGATTGTTGACCATTTTCAAGATAAAAATATTCAGGTAGTCTGCGGTCCCACGACCGGTGGTGTAATTATCGCTTATGAAGTTGCTTGTCAAATGGATTTAAAATGTATTTTTGCCGAGTCAAAACCAGAAGGAAAAGGGCGAGTAATCCGGCGTGGCTTTACGATTCCGGAAGATGCTAAGATTTTAGTGGTTGATGATATTCTAACAACTGGTGGTTCGATAAAAGATACCATCGAGGCATTGAAATCATTTCCAGGAAACATTGTTGGTATTTCCGTATTAATTGACCGTAGCGCTCAACCGATAAAATTTAATGAATTAGTACCAAATGCTGATTTCTATGCTTGTTATAAAATAGCGGTTGAGAATTATGACCCTAATACCTGCCCATTATGTAAAGCTAACATACCTCTTGAAGCACCCGGTCGGGGTGGTAAAAAGTAGCATATAGCAACAAAGACTAATCAATAAGGGTCACACCTTTTCACCGAGATAGTCATTCCTGCCCCTGCTTCCGCAGGGGTAAACTTGTCCCCGCGAAGGCGGGGAGCAGAAATCCAGCACTTTATAGAGTAAGAAGTGTAGCGCTGAGGTTTATCCTCGGCAAAATAAGTCGGGTTTCTCGTTGTGCCAGTTCAATTTTCAGAATCCCCAGCCCTAAAGCACTTAGTAGGTTATCCAGTAGGTTATATAGCAGGTTATCCGGCAGGTAATCTAGTAGGTGACCTAGTAGGTCACCTACCCCCTAACCCCCCGGCTCACCTGGTAGGTCACCTACTATATAACCTAACCCATTGTCTAGTAGGTTACTTAGATGATAACCTACTATATTACGAAGCAGGTTACCTACTCTGTTACCGAGTAGATGACCTACTATGTCTATCTCACCCGTGGTGTCTTAATTATTATGAGAATATAACACGAGAACCATCCCGCATTTATTCTAAAACGGGTCGCTCCCAGTTTGATGGGTGCGACCCGTGACAGATTAAGAAATGGCTTACTTGACTAACATTATTTTCTTTTGTAAGGATTTTCCACCTGTTTTGAGGATACAAAAATATACTCCTTCGCCAACTTTTCTGCCATTATCATCAGTTCCATTCCATATTATAGAATAATCCCCAGTATTCTTAGGCTCATTGACCAATGTTTTAACCAATCGACCAGAAATATTATATAATTGTAGTGATACTTCAGCAAATTCCTCGCCCTTGATGGGAGAGGACAAAGGTGAGGGTGAAAGTAGTGAATAGCGGATAGCAGTTAATGATTGTGCTGGATTTGGATACACTTCCAGCGATATGCGGTCCGCGGACAGCGGAGAACGTTCTTCTTCTATGCCAAGTCCAGCCGAATACCAGACATCATTTCTATGACTATTACCATCCCATCCACCCATCACCCATATCTTATTGTCAAAGACAACAGAAGCATTTAGATATCTTGCTGACCATCCAGCAGAAGCAGTTGCTTGAGTCCAGTTCACTCCATTTGTAGAATACCAAACATCATTTTTACGCCCACTTGTATCAATTCCACCGATAACCCACATCTTATTATCAAATACAACCGAAGTATGAAATTGTCTAGCCGTCCAAGCTGCGTTAGCGGTTGCTTGAGTCCAATGCACACCATCTGTAGAATACCAAACATCATTTAAAAAACCTGAATCAGAATTTCCACCAAATAACCAAATCTTATTATCAAAAACGACCGAAGTGTGTAAATACCTTGCTTGCCATAAGGCATTTGTAGTTGCTAGAATCCAATTCACACCATCTGCAGAATACCAAACATCATTGTAAACATTAGGATAGTTAAGTCCTCCCATCAGCCACATCTTATTATCAAACACAACCGATGTAAAGTCGCTCCTTGGTGACCATTTAGCATTTGCAGTTGCTTGAGTCCAGTTCACCCCATTTGTAGAATACCAGACATCGTTTATGTAAGTTCCTCCTATTACCCACATCTTATTATCAAACACAACCGAGGTGAAGTCGTTCCTTGGTGACCATTGAGCATTTGCAGTTGCTTGAGTCCAGTTCACTCCATTTGTAGAATACCAGACATCGCGTCCGCTATTTCCTCCTATTACCCACATCTTATTATCTAACACAACCGATGTGTGGCCACTCCTTGCTGACCATTCAGCATTGGCAGTTGCACAAGTCCATGTCATCTGGGCAAATAGGTTTGATGATAAGATACAAATAGTACCAATACATATTAGAGCTAATATTTTTAAGCGTTTAATAAACGCTTCCTATTTAGTCACAATTAATTTTATGACCTGATTAAAATTATCTGCCTTAACAAAATAAATTCCATTCTTAATTCCATTCAGCGGAATTCTTACGGCATTGTCATTACGAGCAAGAGCGAAGCAATCTCCAATTTCTTTTACAGCTTTGCCAGTAATATCATAAATCTTAATGCGGTTAGCGGTTTTCGGTAAGCGAATAGTGAAATAACTCCTTGCCGGATTCGGATACACTTCCAGCGAAAGGCGGTCAGCGGAAAGTGGTTGGTGATTTTCTTCAATCCCTTGTGTCTGCACATATTTTATAGTTGCATAGTCAGCCGAAGTTCCTGGACCATCACTTCTACCGGTTACATACACATTGGCCTGTCGATCAATTGCAAGAGCATAAGCATAATTAATAGAAGATCCTGGTCCAGCATATCTTTGCACCCATTGCTCGACACCAAGAGTGTTATACTTGATTGTCGCATAATCATAATCAGAAATCGAACCGGCATCAAAACCAGTTACATAGACATTGCCAGCACTATCAAGTGCGATTGCATAAGCTTGGTCAGCTGCATTTCCCGGACCATTATATCTTTGAACCCATTGCTGGGCACCCGCTGAATTATATTTAATTATTGCATAGTCAAGATGTGTGCCAAAACCGTAACTATAACCCGTTACATAAATATTACCTGAACCATCGACTGCGATTCCGCAAGCTCTATCTTCGGCATCCCCCGATCCATTATATCTTTGAACCCATTGCTGGACTCCGGCTGAATTATACTTGATTGTCAAATAGTCATTGTTTGCACCAGCACCATAACTATAACCTGTTACATAAACATTGCCTGAACCATCGATTGCGATTGCATAAGCTTCATCCCAACCATTTCCTGAACCATTATATCTTTGAGCCCATTGCTCGACACCGGCTGAATTATACTTGACGGTCGCATAGTCATATGACGTACCACTACTCCGACCCGTCACATAAGCATTGCCTGAACCATCAACGGCGATTGCATAAGCCCTATCTTCGCTATTTCCCGGTCCGTTATACCTTTGAACCCATTGCTGGACTCCGGCAGAATTATACTTGATTGTCATATAGTCCCGGTTTGTACCAGAACCAAAACTACTACCGGTTACATAAACATTTTCCGCATTATCGACGGCAACTGCATAAGCAATATCTTCGCCGGTAACTGGTCCATTATATCTTCTAATCCAAGCTGTATCACCATTAGCACGATATTTAATTGTCGCATAATCAAGATAAGTAACGGAACCATAACTGTGTCCGGTCACATATACATTGCCCGAATCATCGACCGTAATTGCATGAACCATATCTTCAAGTCCTGAGCCATCATATCTTCTAATCCAGGCAGTATTACCGTTTGTATAATACTTGATTGTCGTAAAGTCAGTGTTAGTAGTTAAACCCCAGCTATAACCAGCCACATATACATTACCCAGACCATCAACTGCGATTGCATTTGCCTCATCAGTAGAATTTCCGGATCCGTTATATCTTCTTACCCAAGCGGTATCGACCTGACTATATAAGAGAGTAGGGAGGAGAGAGAAAAGCATAAGTAGAATGACGAATAAGAGATTATCATTTTTCATCGTACTCTTCCCATAATTTAGTATAACATCTTTATCTTTAAAAAAGTTTATACCTAATTTTGTTTCTGTCAAGGACTTTTAGCGACTTATTACAAAACGCTTAATTTCATCTTGACTTTCGAATAAATTTGAATATCATATACCAAAGAAAATGACAAATTGTACGAATCGATTCGGAGGAAGTAGTGAAAGAATATAGTAGTGATAAGATTATTAATTTAGGCTTTTTTGGTCATGGCGGTTGTGGTAAGACCACAATCGGCGAGGCAATTCTATATCTGTTAAAACAGAATACCCGTTTAGGTCGAGTTGATGAAGGGACATCGCTCTTAAATTATGATGAAGACGAAATCACCCGTAAAATCAGTATCAATTTGGCATTAGGTTATGGTGAATACAAAGATTTTTATTTCAATATTGTAGATACGCCAGGTTATGCCGACTTTGTTGGTGAAGTTTTTTCCGGCATCAGGGCAATCGACTGTGGCGTGGTAGTAATTGATGCCAGTTCAGGAATCGAAGTCGGTACCGAAATGGTCTGGCGGTATTTAACCAAAGAAGAACTTCCGCGGATAATCTTTATTAATAAATTAAAGAAAGAACATGCTGATTTTTATAAAATTGTTGATGAAGTTATTAAAGAATGGGGCAGCGGTGTTTGTCCGTTATACCTGCCAATCGGCGAGGAAGCCGGATTTGAAGGTGTGGTCAGTGTTTTAGAAAACAAGGGATATTCTTACAAAGACGGACAGCGAAAAGAAGGACCGGTACCCGATGCTTTAAAAGATAAGATTAATACTTATAAAGAAAAAATTATCGAATCCGCTTCCGAGGTATCCGAAGAGATTATGAACAAATATCTCGAAGGGGGCGAGATAAGTTTAGACGAGCTGAAAGCAGCAGTCAAAGAAGGGCTCAAACAACATAAAATCTTTCCAGTTCTGTGCGGTGATGCTTATGATAATATCGGTGTGACCGAGCTAGTCGAGTTTGCCTGTAATATGGCAAATGGTTTACCGCTTTTCCGAGATATCAAAGGAACTAATCTGAAAAAGAACGAATCGATGACAATAAAACCAAATTTGAGTGGTGCACCAATCGTGTTTGTTTTTAAGACCGTATCTGAACCACATATCGGTGACATGAATTACGTGCGGGTGTTATCTGGGACTTTGGAATCGGGCAGTTCTTTGATGAATGCGACGGTCGAACGGGAAGAAAAGATTAATCAAATTTATTATATTAAAGGTAAAGAACGAACCGAAACCAATAAACTGCGTACCGGTGAAATTGGCGCTTTGGTGAAACTGCGTCAGACTAAAACATCGGATACTTTGACCAGCGCGCAGCAACCATTTAAAGTGCCAGTAATCGATTTCCCATTGCCATCAATTTCCATAGCGATTGTGCCTAAATCAAAAGGCGATGAAGAAAAAGTCTCTAATGGTCTTTCTCGTCTTCACGAAGAAGACCCAACATTCACTTATGTTTATGATGGTGAATTGAAACAGCAGATAGTCTCCGGCTTGGGTGAATTACATTTAGATATTGTTATTGGTCGTCTTAAGAGAAAATTTGATGTATCGGTTGATTTGGAAAAGCCGCGTATTCCGTATCGAGAAACGATTATGAAAAAAGCTGAGGCGCAAGGTAAATACAAAAAACAGAGTGGTGGTCGAGGACAATACGGTGATGTCTGGCTGCGGTTAGAACCCAAAGAACGCGGAAGTAGCTATGAATTCGTTGATGAAATCTATGGCGGTTCGGTGCCATCAAAATATATTCCGTCAGTGGAAAAGGGAGTTGTCGAAACGATGACAACCGGTGTTTTAGCCGGTTATCGCGTGATCGACCTTAAAGCAACAATCTTTGATGGTTCTTATCATGAGGTTGACTCATCCGATATTGCCTTTAAAATCGCAGGTCAACTTGCTTTCAAAGCTGCCGCGGAAAAAGCAGGACTTATTATTTTAGAACCGATTTGTGATGTTGAAGTGACTGTTCCAGAACAGTATATCGGTGATATTATGGGTGATTTGAATGCACGGCGTGGCAGAATTATGGGCGTCGATACAGAAGGGCGCTTGCAAGTAATCAAGGCAAAAGTTCCTCAAGCGGAAATGTATAAATACTCGAATGCGTTGCGCTCGGTAACTCAAGGTCGCGGTCATTTCACAATGAAGTTTTCCCATTACGAAGAAGCACCACGAGAAGTTACAGTTAAGGTTGTCGAAGAAGCGAAGAAAAATAAAGAAGCAGCGCAAGATAAATAAAGGAAATTAATAGAAATAACTGGAAATACATAGTAACTTATATAATTTCTATTAATTTCTACAAATCTCAATGAATTTCAATCTTTTTTCACCATGATTAACGACGAATATTTCATGAATAAGGCGGTTGAGTTAGCTGAAAAAGGCAGGGGTTTTGTTTCACCAAATCCACTAGTCGGTGCCGTCATTATTAAAAATGGTAAAATCATCGGTGAAGGTTTTCATAAAAAGTTTGGTGATGTTCATGCTGAAATTAACGCATTAAAAAGTGTCAAAGAATCGGTTTGCCCCGCACCTACTGACAAGACGTGCGGCGGTAAACCACAAAGTATTAGAGAAAACTTCTCACACCCTGACAATAGGTGCGGGGTTAAAGGCGCAACTCTTTATGTAACGCTCGAACCCTGTAATTATTGGGAGAAAAAAACACCACCATGTGTTCCAGTAATTATAAACTCAGGTATAAAAAAAGTTATAATTGGAACATTGGACTGTAATCCTCAAACTTGCAGTAAAGGAGTTATTGACCTGCGAAAAGCAGGCATAAAAACAAAAATCGGTGTTCTAAGAAAAAAAGTTGAGCAACAAAACGAAGCCTATTTTAAATTTGTTAAGCAGGGAATTCCATTTGTTATTTTAAAACTCGGTTTGACATTGGATGGCAGAATTGCCACAAAAACCGGTGAATCGAAATGGATTACAACTGAGCCAAGCCGTCAATTCAACCAGAAACTTCGGAAAGAATCCGATGCGATTTTAGTTGGTATTAATACAATCCTAAAGGATAATCCAAGACTAACCTGCCGTATTGAACCAAAGAAGCAGTTGACCAAAGTTATTTTAGACCCTAATTTACTGACCCCGCCCGATGCTAAAGCTTTACAAGGCAATTGTCCGACGCTAATCTTTGCCAACCAAAAAAGCAGGTCGGTTATTTTGAGTCGAGAGCATAATCCTGAAATAATTTATATTAAGAGTGATAAAAATAACCTTTTATCTTGGAATGATGTATTAATGGAATTAGCACAAAGAAATATTGCTTCGGTTCTGATTGAAGGTGGCGCACAGGTTGCGAGTTCGGCATTGCAGGCAGGTATTATTGATAAGCTTTACCTGATATACGCACCTAAGATTTTAGGACAAGGCATATCATTTTCTGACTATCTGCAACTAAACGGGCTTAAATCAGCAATCAGACTTAAAGATTATGAGATATTTAATTGTGGAAAGGATTTTATTTTAGAAGCGTATGTTCACCGGAATAATTGAGTCAATTGGTAAAATAACAAGAATTGAAACAAAAGGTAATAACAAAATTTTTTCAATCCAGACATCAATTGCTAAAGAGATAAAAGTATCGGACAGTATTGCGATTGATGGTTGTTGTTTGACCGTTATCGATATGCACAATAATATATTTAAAGTTGAAGCTATAGCAGACACTTTAAAAATGACAACACTTGCTCAAATAAAAACTGGTAGCTATGTTAATTTAGAACGAGCCCGTTTGATAACTGACCGATTTGAAGGGTACATTATTCAGGGTCATATTGATGAGAAAGCAAAGATTACAAATATCCGTAAGTTGCCAGGTTCAGTAACTATCGAAATCGAATTATTAAAAGGTGGCGAGAAAAACATTGTTGAAAAAGGGTCAATTGCCATCGACGGTATCAGTCTGACTATTGCTAAAATCAAAGCACAGAAATTCAATGTTAATATTATTCCTTATACATTCGAGAACACTTCGCTTAAACATAAAAGAATAGGGGATTGGGTAAACATTGAGTTCGATATAATTGGGAAATATGTCCGCAAATTTATTAATCAAAGAAATTAAAGCTAAATCAATTCTGAATAAAACCGGTATTCCGGGAATGACATATTGCATCAATCCTTATACAGGCTGTTCTCATGGTTGTATTTATTGTTATGCGACATTTATGAAGGACTACTCCGGTCATACTGAAGAATGGGGCGACTTTGTTGATGTCAAGGTTAATTTACCCGAGATTTTATCAAAAGAAGTAAAAAAGAAGAAACTCGGTCGAGTTTGTATCGGGACGGTTGCCGATGCCTATCAACCGATTGAGCAAGAAAAAAAGTTAACCCGAAGAGCAATTGAGATTCTGGTCGAGCATAATTTTCCATTCGAGATATTGACTAAATCATCTTTAGTCAGTCGCGATATCGATTTATTGAAAGGTTATAAAAATTGTTCAGTTGACCCCGCACCTTTTGACAAAAGAAGCAGTGGTACAACAATAGGTTTCAAATGTGACATCACACAACCGGACAAAAGGTGCGGGGTTGAGATATCTATAACAACGATTGATGATAATGTGAGAAAGGTTTTTGAGCCGAATGCCGACACCGTCGAAAATCGGTTGACATGTGTTAGACAATTAATTTTAGCGGGAATCGAAACAAACATTTTCTTTGGTCCGGTTCTGCCATATTTTTCCGATAACGAATCATCACTCAATTCGATATTTGAGACATTCAAGTCAGTGGGCGTAAAACGAGTATTGGTTGATAAACTAAATTATCGAAATAAAAAAGTTCCTCTAATCTTGGAAAAATTAAAGAACTCTTATCCGGAAGCAATAAGTTATTATCGGCATTTTGTTATGAATCCGAATGGTTATGAATCTGAATTAAGACAAAAAGTAATTGATATTGCAAAAAATAAAAGGGTAAATGTGGAGGTTGTATTCTAAAACAAATTAAACCACAGATTACACTGATTTTCACAGATTTCTTCTTTTTTCCGTCTAATCCGTGGTTAAAATTTACCACTATTACCCTTTCGTGTTTTCTTTATTTCGTGTTTTCGTGGTTAAATCCTGTTTCAGCCAATATCGACCAATCATTATTCCACACAATCCATAATGATTGGCAGTCAAATACGATGGACAATATAATGAAAGTGACCGAGTATGCTTCAAGCCCGACTGGTCTTGCTTTGGGTAATCTCACAGTTTTTTATTTTGGGGGAGAGAAAGAACATGAAGTCGGAAAACTTGCGGTGACTTCTTGGGTAGGTGCCGCCGCGACCGGTATTATCTTAAAATCAATATTTAACCGTGAACGACCAGACAATCAAACCTCTCTACGTTGGAACTCATCTTTCCCTTCTGGTCATACCTTAAGCTATTTTTCTTTAGCAACGGTTTACAGTGCAAAATATCCGAAATATGCAATTCCTTTATATGGCTTTGGCGTAATAGTAGGTTTATCTCGTGTTTATCTTGGCGAGCATTATCCGTCTGATGTTCTCGCTGGTGCGGTTTTAGGTATTGGAATCGGTTGTCTGACCTTAAAATTAGAAAAGCAACTCAAAAAACTTCCGTTCTTTTAATATAATATTTTTCGTTAAGCTTATATAGAAATCACTGAATTTAGTTCATTTTATATTTAAACCTAAAAGAACAAAGTACTTGACAATCTTACTTTTTTCTCACATAATCAGCAAAGTTATGAGCCCGTTAAAAATGATATGAAGAGTTATAGAAAAATTGTAACTAATAGAATTACCAATAAAATAACAAAAATTTCTAACGGGGTGAAGATAAAACAGATAAGGATAATCTAATGCCTAACATAAAAGACCATTTATTATTTGATGTCATTTTGAAATGGGAAGGGATAATCTCAGACAAAACTAAAACCGAGAAGGTTCACAATTTTATTGATGAGAGAATACCACGACATCACTATGACTTAGATGACGATTTAA
>Ga0315274_10003893_pt1 | contig 22072 bp, 22 predicted proteins | sample YL17G02_20_MG_FD_203700 | JGI IMG/M metagenome (GOLD analysis project Ga0315274, IMG submission 203700) | Sediment microbial communities from Yellowstone Lake, YNP, Wyoming, USA - YL17G02_20 | ecosystem: Environmental > Aquatic > Freshwater > Lake > Sediment | place: USA: Wyoming | collected...
AATCAAATCCAAACTTCAAATGCGATACACAGCGACATCAATCGCAGCAAAGGACGTCATTCCCGCGAAAGCGGGAATCCAGAAAAGCACTGGATTCCCCCGTATCAAGTACGGGGCAGGCTTAGTCAAGCCCGGAATGACAAACTGTATAAGTCTTATGCCGTCACGTATAAAATTTTTGATTTTGAACTTTGACATTCATTTGGCATTTGGGTTTTGACATTAAACTGTCTTAGCCTTTGGATGGCTTCCACCTTTTCTCGATCCCCTACCCGAGCTCCTTCGATCGCTCTTTTCAATACCTCGATCGTCGTATCATAGGCTCCCCGATCCACCGGATAGGGATGGCCATCCTTTCCTCCGTGGGCAAAACTGAATCGAGTGGGGTCTCTGAAACTCGGCCTGGTCCCGTGGATCAACTCAGAAATCAGACTTAATGCCCGAAGGCTTTTTGGGCCGACCCCCCGGATTCCCAGAAGTTCCTCAAAATTCTTCGGTGAATGCTCATAGATTTGGAGAAAGATCTTCTCCAATCTCTCCAAATGGATCTCTTCCATTGGGATGGAATGCTCCCTCGGTAGATAAAGTTCCGTTGCTCTCTTCCCCTCGTTGATCAGAAACTCCGGTCTCTCTTGAGAAAGTTCTGTGATGGCCTGTCGGACCTTCTCACTCTCCAAGGCAACCAGATTCAGTCCTCCATCTCTTTGATCACAACAGACGGCCCAGTGCGGCTCACAGACAAAATCCCTCACCCCTGTGCTCAGCCAATGGTACCTTCGGGCGTATCTCGTCTTCTCATTCATGCCCTGCTGGATCACTGCCCAGTTTCCCTTATTCGTAAAAAAGAAACAGTGGTGATAGATCTGATATCCATCCTGCACCGCTGCGCTATCCACCTTTGCGGACATTCGGCTCGCATAGATGAGGGATGTTCCATCGATCGATCTCCGATCGCATACCCCCTCGATCTCCTGTGGAGTTCTTCTGGAAGCCCTTCCCTTTCCACCTGCAATATAGAACCCCAATTCCTCCTCCATCCCTCTGATTCCTTCTTTCAGCGCACCGCAGACCGTTGTCGTCACTCCACTGGAATGCCAATCGAAGCCTAAGACACAGCCGAAGGCTTGAAACCAGAAAGGATCGGAAAGCCGGAGGAGCACCTCCTCAACTCCATAGGCGTCGATGATGAAAAGAATGACCTCCCTCGAAAGTCGCTTCATCCTTTGAAAAAGCCATGAAGGTGCCTTACCATAATGAAGTGGAAGATGTGCAATTCCGGTTCTCATTTCGTTATCTCTTAGGATCACCTTCCCTCAGGATGACCCCTAAAGCAGATGTAAGTTCCCAATTCTCACCCTCCGGAGTCCCTCCTCTTCAGCCACCTCCTTGCAACGAAAGGCCAATTTTCTTGAGGTCGTGGGAAGGTCTTTAAAAAAGAACTGTGGATAAAAAGCTAACAGGGCATAGGGGATGTCTGGACCGATGGAGGCGATCCACTTTGAGATATCCCGAACCTCCTCCTCATCAATATAACCTGGAACGAGGAGGGTGCTGGCGATCAGGAGGGGTGGGTTCGGTCTTTCTTTTACCCTTCGGGCGACACGCTCAAAATTCTCTTTTGTCCTTTTATTGGAGATACCACAGAGTGCCGTATGAAGAGAATCGTTCCAAGCCTTTATGTCAAATTTGATACATCCACCCGATGTCAAAGAAAGGTCAGTCATCTCTTCTAAAAGGTCAGGGTTCATTGAACCATTGGTCTCCCAGCAGATTCGAAGGATCCTTCCTTTTGTTCTCTCCAATGCTTTTTGGGAAACTTCAATGGAGTGAGGAAGCTGAGGGGTGGGATCTCCACCAAAATAGCAGATGCAACTGGTACGGTCATCTACGTCTTGGGCCAGTTCTTCTGGGCTAACCCTTTTGCTATCCCACACCCGTTCTCGATGGGTCCAGTTTTGACAGAAAAGGCAGTCGAAAGAACATCCGTGATAGAAGACGGCAAGGTTTTTAAACCCATATTCTGGACCAGGATGGTAGGCAAACTGGGGGTGTCCAACACCGGTCCCCCCTGGACAGATCCAATCCGCTACACAATTGGTTGGCAGCCCATCATAATACCAACTCACATTTCCCTCTCCGGCTGAAACCCCTTGAAGGACTCCTTCCTTTTGAGTTCTCAGACCACAATATCCCCAACTGCCTTCTGATATTCGACATCGATTGACGCAGATTGTGCAAGGGATACCCAAAGCATCTCGGGGAGGGGTGTCGACCAATTGGAATAGTTGTCGGGATTGATGATGAGCCTTTTTAATGAAAGGTTGGATGGTCTCCTTTCCCGATCGAAGACAATCCAAACAGACCGGAAGGGTTTGTGAAAGGATCACCACCTCCTTTCCACAGGTACGGCACTCGTTCTCTCCCTGTGCCTCAACCTTTTTTAAAACCACCCTCTACCCCGTTAGAAAATCTCCAATATGGGTCGGTGACGATCTAAAAAAATATCTTAGGTCTTTATGAAGAGGGAGAAGCTAAAGCCCTCCCTATTCTAACGGGATTTACTCCACGACTTTATAAACGACGTCGCGTTCCCTCGCACGGTCCTCCAGTTTAATCCCAATATCTGCGCCAGGGCCTGCCTCCTGAACATCTTGATTCTCAATCTGCATCGAATCCACAGTTTGAGTAATATCGGTGGTATGACCGACAATGTGGATTTTATCCCCAACCTTTAGCGACCCTTCTGATAATCGTATAGCTGCGACACTGATCTTTCCAAAAAATTTGATGATCTCACCTACCCTCTTTTCTTCCATCTTCTTCCTCCTTTCTTAAGACTTAATCCGCCAGTTGCAAAAAAACAATATCGAAACCGGGCGGGGGTACTGAAAAAGCCTTGCAGCGGCACCTTTGGGAGTTAGCTGCATGCGTCTCCAGGCAAAACCGGGACTTCACGTAAAGTGAGATCCTCTGTAACCCTTCATTTACGAAAAATCCGCAATTGCAAGGGTTTGGAAGTATCCCTGCCCGGGTTTGATATTGCAACATCTGGGTTGATTCCAACTCCCATGCTCTCCAATTCTTTCAGGACCTCCCCTGTTTCAACCCCCTTCAGACATTCTAAATACTCGCATTGAAGGAAGCTCTCTTGAGAACACGGTGAACAAGGGGTTTCCTTGCGAACCACGCGGACCTTCTCTCCTCTCGGGGACCAAACCCTCGGATCCGTCGGTCCAAAGATAGCCATCGTGGGGATTCCCAAGGCGGCCGACATATGGGAAACACCAGAATCATTTCCAACGAAGAGACGGCATCCTTCCATCACGGAGGCCAGTTGTAGGAGGGATAGCCCTTTTAGCAGAATGGGTGCATTCGCCCCCATCTCCCGTTCCATTTCCTCAAATGTCTTGTGAACCTCTGATCCTTCGGCTGGACCGAGGATGATGACAATTCTTGAACGGAGACGCTTTTGAAGATACCGGACAAGGTCCAGAAACCGATCCAATGGCCAAACCTTCTTCCTGCTGCCACTCCCTGGATGGAAGATAATCAATTGGGATCTCTCTTCCATCGTCAAACCTTTTCCTCTCCAAAAATCCCTCCCCCAATCCCGATCTGATTTCTTCAAGTGTAGTCTGGGATGCAGGTCCGATGGGGAAAACCCATGTTGAGCAAATTGTCTAAGGAGATAATCCGTTATATGGATCCTTTCTTCCCGAGGCGGAAAAGGATGGATGTGAAGAATTTGACATTGACAGACCCTTTTCAAGTTCCCAATAATGGGCCCCTCCCCATCCTTTCCGAAAACAACAAGGAGATCGAACGTGCTAAAGAATTGAGAAAGGGTCTGATCCAGCGGTCGTCCCCGAACGAAAAAGGAGGCCATTCCTTTTTGGTCGATAGAGAGGATCTCCTCAGCGTAGAATCGTTGTTCCACCAATTCAAGAATTCTCGGATAGCCCATGATGACTAATTTTGCCTGCGGAAAGGCTTTCCGAAGGGTCTCGAGCAAGGGCAAAGCGAGAATAAAATCGCCCAGTGCACCCTGGTGAATCACCAGCATGGATTGAACCTCTGGTGTTTTTTCCAAGTAAGGAAAGGGAATCGTTTCTCTCTCTCGTTCAGGAGATTCTTTCCAAACGCTGCCGGACATGGTCATCCTCTGGTGTGATCCTTAGGATTTTTCGGTATTCCCTCCTTGCCTCTTTCCATCTTCTCTGATCCTCATAAAGAACACCCAAATTGATCCTCGCAAAGAGGTATTTGGAATTGATACGAAGGGCCTTCTTTAATTCAATAATGGCCTCTCTATTCCGTTTCCGATCACTGTAAAGAAGGGCCAAATTATAGTGGAGGTCTGCGTAGCGCGGATTTAAACGAACGGCCTTTTCCATATATCGAAGGGCTTCCCGGGTTCGCCGAATCAATCCATAGGTATAACTGAGGTTGGCATATCCCATCCCATAAAGAGGATTCATCTTCAGGGCCTGCTGATATTCCTGGATGGCCTTTTGATAAGTTCCTTGGTGGTAATAGACGGTCCCGAGGTTGGCATGAAATAAAAAATCATCGGGTTTCAATTTCGCAGCCTTTCTGAATTCTCGGACGGCCTGATTCGATTTGCCTTCCCGAGCAAGGTAGAGGCCAATGAAGTTGTGGAGATAGGCGTCATGGTAATTCAAACGAATTTTTTTCAAGACCTTTTCCGTCTTTTGATCGAAGTGAACCGCCCCTCTTTTCCAAACCCTTTTCTTTTCATAATAATCTCGACAGTAGGGATGAAACTGGATGGCTTTCCGAAGATGAAGGGCTGCTTCCTTTCGCCTTCCAGTTTGGAAATAGAGAACACCTAAGACATGCCGGATAAAACCATCCTTCGGATGATTCCTCGCCTCAGACAGAAAAATATCCTCGGCTTCTTTCCATCGATCCATTTCGATATAGAGATAACCCAAATTGAGGATAGCCTCTCGATACTTTGGGTTGAGATGGAGGGCTTCCAAGAAATGGCTTTCCGCTCCTTCCGGATCCCCCTGCACCGCCAGAAGGAGACCGAGTTGATTTTGCAGATCTGCGTAGCTGGGATGGATTTGGATCTCCTTCTCGATCTCAGCCAAAATCCACCGATAAAGTGGAATTCCCTTCCCTTTCATTCCTCTATTTCTCTCTTCGGAATCCATTGTCCCTTTTCCTTTTTCCAATTAAGGAATTGAAGGTTGACATCAGCGACTCCAGGAATACTTCTTATTTTTTTCTCCAATGAAACAAGGGTCTTCCTCGTGAATTCCTGGATGCTGTCTGAAGTTCCATCTGTGTAAAAGCGAGATATTTCGAAAGCACCTCGTATATAGACGATTCCCTTCACTGTCCCAAAATTGATTTTTGAATAATCGACGTTGCTGCGGACCAGGATGCGTCGAATCGTAGATTGGATAACGAAATCGTCTTTTAACATCACTCAACCAAGGGTGGAAGCCTCAGCATTCTCCGGGCCTCAAGGATCAAGATCGGAAGGCTTTGGCTCCATCGCCCTCCTCACCGCATCTAATAACTCCTCTGGGTCATAGGGCTTCTTAATATAAAAACGAGCGCCCAGTTCCATGGCCCTTTCCTCTGCATTCCTTTCCGGACTCCCCGTCAGGAAAATGATGGGGATCCGTTCGGTCTGGCTGGATTGCCTCAATATCTCTGCGACACTGAACCCATCACCGGCGGGCATCCGGATATCGAGGATGATCAGACTCGGTTTCTCTTTGTGGGCCATGAAAATTCCTTGGGCCCCGTCAAAGGCAACAACGACATTGTATCCATTATGTTGCAGCCGAATCTTCAATGCCTTCACAATATCCCGCTCATCATCCACAATGAGAATCTTCTTTTTCCGACCCATATCCCCCTTTTTCTAACTGTCTCTTTTTCCCAAACAAAGGGAGGGGAAAACATATCCTCTACGGAATTCTTCCGCCTTCCTCCTTCTTCTTCCAATAAGCCCTGTCCCCTTCCAACCACGCCATTATTTCATCCCTTCTCTCTTGAAATGATTCCATCTCTCCTTTTCGGATGGGGATACCGGTTGGAAAACTCTCTTTCAACGGATTTCTGAATCGCCCATCCTTTACCAACCGGTAGTCCAGATGCGGCCCTGTTGAGAGACCGGTTGAACCGACATATCCAATGATCTGTTGCTGTCTCACGCGCGTCCCCTTCTTGATCCCAGAACCGAAGCAAGAAAGGTGCCCATAATAGGTGGCATATCCATTCAGATGTCGAAGGATCACTTGTTTTCCAAATCCCCCGCCCCAGCCGCATGAAACAACCGCCCCATCCGCCACCGCCCATACCGGCGTTCCAAGAGGCGCTGCATAGTCCACGCCAAAATGGGGGAAAACGCCACCCAGGATAGGGTGCTTTCTTGCCCGGCTGAATCTTGAACTAATACGGTTAAACCGCAAAGGTACTTTCAGAAAGGCTTTTCTTAAAGAAATCCCTTTCTCATTATAGAAATCCCCTTGATATCCAATTCCCCTGATGGTCTTCTCTCCCCGTTGATACTCCAAACCATGGATTGGCCCGTATTGAACGAACTGGTCCCCTTTATATATTTTCTCCACCACCACTTTGAACCGATCCCCTTCCTTCACATCTTTGTAAAAGTCGATCTCCCATGCCAAGACTTCAGCAAAGGCGAGGGTTAACTGATCTTGTTCTCCGGCGCCTTCCATGGCTTCAAAGAGCGAAGACCGAATCTCTCCCACCACCTTCACAAGATAAGTTTCCAGTGAGACTTTTTTCCTTTGGGCAACGTATCCTTGAGGGGTCTTTTCAATCTCATAAATCTCGGTGGGACCGGCTTCATAAATAAACTTCACCAAATCCCCTTTCCTATCCGTGACAAAACGGTAAGTTCCTCCCCTAATCCTTCTAAAGTTCACATAGGGTTTCAATTTCGAAATAATCAGATCGATCCATTGAAGCGGGATGCTCTTCGCGACCAACGATTTGAAAAGGGTGCTTTTTTCTTCAACGCCCCCTTCGATGGCCTGAAGTTCCGGTTCCTTGGTTGCCAGCGAAATTGACCCGATTGGGCCTGTTAATTGTGGGACAGGTTTAGAAGGGAGGATAAAAAAATAAATTAGAACGAAAAGCCCAACAATAAAAAAACACGAAAGAAAGACCCACCTCCTTCTCTTCCTTTGAGTCTCTGAAGATCGCCCTTTGAACCGATTCCCTTTTAATTCAGAATTCATCATTCTAAACTCTTAACTCCTACTTGTCTGTGTCATGTGCCCGTAATGCACTTAATAACCCTTAACTCCCAACTCCGAACTCTTAACTTCCTATCCCACTTCCCTTAAAAATGCAGCGCTATCTTCAGGAGGCGTAGGGTTCACAAAGAAGCCGGTCCCCCATTCAAATCCTTCTCTCAATCCAATGCGTAACCGGGCCTCAATGTGCCAATGGTATTCTGGTCGATGAAATCGACTCTGAATCGGAGAGGTGTGAAAAGCAAAACTGTAGGGAGGATCGGAAAGCAATTTGTAGAAGCGAATAAAGAGTGATTGCATGGCCACTGAAAGATCCTCCATCTCCTCTTCATTGATGTGATGAAAGTCGGGGGAATGGATCTTCGGAATAATCCAAGCCTCGAAGGGGTAACGCGAGGCAAATGGAGAAAAGATTAAAAAGTGGACGGTCTCCAAAATGACCCTCTTCTTCATCAAAATCTCTTCCTTGATAATATCACAAAAAATGCAACGTTCCTTGCGCTGATAGTAATCCAAGGCCCCCCAGATCTCTTCATCGATCCTTCTGGGGATCGCGGGCATGGCCATAATATGGGAGTGGGGATGGCGATTGAAAACTCCTGGATAATTCTTCAAGATAAGGAACTGCTGAAATCGTTGGTCCCTTTCCAGGTCGATCAGCCTTTCCCGATACGCAAAGAGAATCTTCTCAATTTGCTGGGGCTCCATGATCGCCAAGTTTAGTTTGTGATCAGGCGCCTCCACGACGATTTCATGGGCGCCGATGGCCTCCATCACATCGTACATCCCCTCAGGTCTCCGGTCGAACCCTCCCTCGATGTGGAAGAAGGGAAATTTGTTCGGGATGACGCGGACCGACCATCCCCCTCCTTGACGGTCCAAAAAAAAGGTCTCTTTGGGGGTCATCGCCTCATTTCCCGGGCAGAACGGACATGGCCCTTCCATATCCTGAGGCTGATAAGGGGGTTTAAAAGGCAGGTAATCGGACGGCCCTTTCGGATGATCGTTGGTGATGACCACCCACATTCTCGTGATGGGTTCTCTTCTCAGCTCTGCCATGGGACCTTTCTAAGAGAGAAGGGATCGATATACGAATTGCCACCCTCGGTGGGGATAATTCTTCCGTACCACCGGTCCTTCCGCCCTCGCCACAAGTCGTTTCTTGTAAAGATTGAGGAGCCTTGTTCCGCTCGTATTCATCCCAATCCTCTCCTCTTCCGATAATTCCCTTAAGGTCAGTTGTTTTCTCTTCATCACCTGGTTTAAGGTGTGGACCAGATAATTGTTCAGGGAGCCGATAACCCGCCATCCCTCCGTACCCGTTGTCAAGACCGCTAGTCTTTTTCTTTCTAAAGCCACATTGATGTTCTCGGCCTGGGAAGGGCGCAGGCCTTTCAGCACAATAAACTTCTCCCCATACTCACCGCTCCACAGTCGAGATATCATTTTGGCCACCACTTCATCTGCCCATGAAAAATCGATGGGCCCAATCCCCGAAAAATCCAGGACGACGTGAAGCCCCCCGTTTTCCTCCCGCAAGATTTTTTCGATGGCCTCTCGGATCCGGACCCCTCGAGACCGTCCGGTCATCTCCTTCGCCCCATTCTTCATTAAACCATCGGTCAGTTTTTTTAAAGAGAGAACTTTCTTGTTCATTTCTATTGCTTCAATTGATTCAGTTGAACTAATAATAAATCAAAGATTGTTGCTTTTGTCAATGATTATTTTTAAGATTTTTTTAAGACTGTCACTTAAACCTCAAAAGTGCATAGGTTTTGGTAAATTTGAGGTTGAAAAGTGCGTACCTAATTTCCTCGGTAGCAACCATGGCAGGTCATCAGCATTGACAATCAAAAGCAGACGATAAAAATCAATCATTCCCCCTCTCCCGCAGGCGGGAGAGGGTTGGGGTGAGGGTGGGATCTAAATATCTCCCCCTCACCTTCATCCTCTCCCCTTGGGGAGAGGACTTTAGAAGATGTGCACTTTTAAATTGAAAATAGTGCAGTTTTAAAAAGTTGGTAACATGATTTTTTTTAAGACCTCCCACAGGATCAGTGGATGATCCGGTCTGGATCTTTTGGGACCCAGAAAGGGCCTTCCCAAGGATGCCGGGTTTCATCGACAAACCGGTCTCTACAACTTTTGCAAAGAAGCAGGGTGAACTCTTCGTAAACCTCCTTTTCCAACTCCTTTGGATCCGATTTTTCTACCTGCTCCAGCAGTTGATTCAACTGTTGATCAATGCCTTCCTCAGGCTCTAGAAGGTACCCATCAAAACCTGCAAAGACCCGGATGTGAACCACATAAGTCAGAGTCCCAGGCGGAAGCTCTTTCCCGCATCTCAAACAATGTCGCTTTTCCATCTCTCTACCGCTTCGATCCCATAATGTGCCCACAACGTTCACGCGTAACAAAACTTGCGGGCATTTTGGATACGATTCTTTAGCCCTACCACATTAAATTAAATTCCAATAACCAAATCCCTGCCTGCGGCAGGCAGGCCAAATTCCAAATAAATTTTCCATGACGGGTTCGTCACCCGCGAACCATGAAAATACAACCTACTTCCCTCCCCCTTGACGGGGGAGGGTGAGGGTGGGGGTGAATAACAAAATTTTGTCCCCCTCTCCTGAATCCCCTCCCGCCAGGGGAGGGGGAAGTTATTCTCTACATAATTCCAATTTTTCAATGTCCGAATTACCCAAACGCGCACTTCCCAATCACATTATTAGACTTTTGGTCATTGAGATTTTGGTCCTTATTTGATTATTGGTGCTTGGAACTTGGTTATTGTTAAATTATTCAATGCGTTTTTACTATATTCCCTTCTCCCTTCTCCATCTTTCCATTTCTATCAATGCCCGCCTCGACAAGAGTCGTCTTTTCTCCCGACCTTTTGTCTTTCCTTGGATAGGAGGGAACAGGCCAAAATTGATATTCATCGGTTGGAAAGGAACGGTTTGGGAGTAGATGATGTAGTGGATCAAGGCACCCATGGCTGTAGTGGGAGGGGGCACGACGGGCTCCATTCCCGCCCCCAGACGATAGGCATTGATGCCTGCCAGATGCCCCATCGCTGTCGATTCCATATATCCCTCCACACCAGTGATCTGACCAGCAAAGAAGAGGTGAGGACGGCGCTTCAACTGAAGGGACTCCTTCAGTAAACGAGGAGAATCGATGAAGGTATTGCGATGAACGGATCCAAATCGAATGAACTCCGCTCCCTCCAGGCCTGGGATCATCCGAAAGATCCTCTTCTGCTCTTCCTGTTTCAGCCGAGTTTGAAACCCGACCAAGTTGAAAAACGTTTCAAACCGGTCTTCCTGCCTCATTTGGACAACGGCAAAAGGCTGCTTTCCTGTCTGTGGGTCGATGAGACCGACCGGTTTGAGGGGGCCAAACGCCAGTGTGTCCTTTCCACGAGCGGCCAACTCCTCAACAGGAAGGCACCCTTCGAAAAGATATCTTCTTTCAAAATCACGGATGGGAAGTTTCTCTGCTTGAATCAATGCCTCCACAAATCGGTAATAGGCTTCTCTCTCCATCGGGCAATTGACATAGTCATTCCCGCCTTTTCCATACCGAGAGGCCTTGAAGGTCTTACTAAAATTGACCGAATCCGCAGTGACGATGGGCGATATGGCATCGTAAAAGAAGAGATGGTGATCTCCTGTCATCATCTGGATCTCTTTACTCAAGGCCTCGGAGGTGAGAGGCCCCGTAGCGACAATGGCAATTCCATCTTGAGGAATGGTTGAGACTTCCTTTCGGACGATCTGCACATTTTCCAATCCTTCCAAGATCTCGGTGATTCCTTTAGAAAAAGCCTGCCGATCCACGGCCAGAGAATCTCCAGCCGGAACCCTTGTTTCCTTTGCCACCTTTAAGATAAGGGATCCCAATTGTCCCATCTCTTCTTTAAGAATCCCTGGCGCATTCTCTATGGATTCCGATTTAAAAGAATTGCTACAGACAATTTCTGCAAAGAAAGGGAAATGGTGGGCAGGGGAATAAACCTCTGGCTTCATCTCGCAGAGGATCACCTTGCCTCCCCTCTTCGAGATCTGCCAAACGGCCTCACACCCGGCGAGTCCGGCGCCAATGACAACGATCGGTTCCACTGCACTCTATTTTATGTCTTCTCTCTTAGATTTGCAAAATAAAGTTATTAAAAATGAAATATTGGAATGTTGGATGAAATTCAAGAGTTGAGGGAGCCCAAGGGGGTCGCCAGCGGGAGGGTAACTCTTTGTCTTTATTTCGGCTTGACAATCATTTCATTATTTATTAAGGGAGAAAAGAAAGCAAATATCTTGCTTATGGAAAAACTCATGGAGGGCGGTTATTATTCATCGTGTGGGCCTCAAAATATAAAAAAACAAAAATCATTACTGCCAGAGACATGACTGAAAAGGAAAAGCGATTGTATAGAAGGAGGAAAGAATGAAAGTGCCAAAATTTAAGAGCTTAAAAGAAGAAAGGGAATTCTGGGATACCCATGATTCAACGGATTATCTCGATGACTTCAAGACAACCAAAAATGTGGTTTTTGTTCGACCCAAGAAGGAAGTTATTTCTTTACGTCTGGAGCCTAAGCTCATAAGGCGGCTAAGAGAGCTTGCTGATAAAGAAGGCCTACCTCCCACTACCTATGCCAGGATGTTAATCGTTAAGAGTATTCAGGCCCGCACAAGATAAACCCATCATTCAGAATTCATCCCAGTAGACCTCTTGACTTCTCTATGCGATGCACTCTGCCTTTACTAATCAGTCCATAATTGTATAGACGCTGAAGACTAAATCCCTCCTCCCTCCCTTTACGAAAGGGAGGAATTTCCCTCTTTGGAAAAGAGGGGTTAGGGGAGATTTTCAGAAGATCATGTCTAATCAATTATGGACTCCTTAGTAAGTATAGGGTTGGTGTTCTGAATTCTTAACTCCGAATTCCACATTCCGCAATTAGCAATCCGCAATTGGAGTGGCCGACTTTTTTCGTATGACTCCCCGACTCTACAATTTAGCTTTGACCCCGAACCCTTCTATCCAGTGCCTTTAGTAAAGTCAAGAATAAAGATTTGACCCCATTTTCCTCTTGTTCTTTAATGAATCAGATAACCCGCAACACGCCACTTACCATCTTTGTCGAGCATGGGTGTAATAGTTTCAACAGCAGACTCCTTGTTTTCAAACTGTGTCTCGTACATGATCACAACGTACTCCCCATCCGGAACACCCGGCAGACTCTTCGTGTACATTTTTGACTTCAGCTTCCTGGATAGAACCTTACCGAGGGGAGCCCTCCCTCCTTTTAATGAAGCTACCCACCGATCCTTAGTTAGCGCGTTCTTAAAATAAGCTGCTGCCTGATCCCAAGTTTCGGGATACTTCCCTCCATCTGCGAGAGCCAACCAAGCAGTGGCAGAGGCCAGGGCTGCCTTTTCAGAAGCCTCGTTAGCATGAATATAAGCGGCAACAAGGAGAGTTAGGATGCCTAATCCCAAAAGGATGATACATTTTCTTTTCATCGATCCCTCCTCGCTATGATCTCCCTTATCCCCCGTTTCAGAAAAGAGCGGACGGCAGGTCTAATTCAATACCGAATTCGCAAAAAGGCAAAAGAAAAGCCTCCAATATGCACCAAATCCCCTTGGAGTTTCAATCCATGTCTATGGGGTCAGACTTGATTATTGCGTTTTGATTTGTAACAAATATCAATTGTCAATGGGTGACCCCAGTCTTGTTTTAACTCCACATTCCACATTCCGCAATCAGCAATCCGCAATTGGAATGGCCAGCTTTTTATGGATGACTCCCTGACTCTAAAATTCAAAATTTAGGTTTAGTCCCGAATCCCTTCTATCCAGTACCTTTAGTAAAGTCAAGAATAAAGAGTTGACCCCATTTTCCTTATCCTGTGGGGGTTTGTACCTCAGCCGTAGCCATGGCGGTTGGGAGTTTCAGCGCCGAGAGATAAGAACCCGACAAATAGCAAGTGGACGAATTCAACAACGTCCCCAAAATCCAAATAGCAAGTGGACGAATTCAACAACGTCCCCAAAATCCAACGCCCGGGATGTCTTCCATGGCCTCACAGGTGCCGTCCGGATTCTGAATCGCTCCCGGGAAGTAGAGCATCCCGCCGGTGACGGCCGGCACCGCCTGGACATCCACGTCCTTCTGGATCACCATCCGCATGTTGTCCTGGTTCGCGAAGAAGAAATCCTCGAATTCTCTCTTCTGATCATCGTTTATGTTCGTTACGTATTCGGCCATCTGGGCGACGGATGTGTCCACCGGTACCCAACCGTAATTGGGGAGAAAGAACTCCGCCCAGAAATGATCTTGGTAGGCGCCGCTGAACATCTGCTTCCCTCCGGTTGCCCGGGCGGGGATGCCGATGGAACGGCAGAGAGCGGAGAAGTACATGCTCTGCCCGCCGCAGTCGCCGAATCCGTTTTCATGAACATATACCGATGCAGGTTTTCCGTACGGCCAGAGTGTGGCTGGCATTAAGCTGTACTTGATGGAATGCACCACATAGTCATAGAGCTTCCGCGCGGCAAGGCAGGGGTTCTTCTCAGCGCCAACCACCCTCCGTGCTGTCTTTCTGATATCCGTCGTTATTGTGGTGTTGCCGTATGATCGGGTGTATTTCCGGTATGTCTCGTCATCCATGTCGTAACTCCCCACAAGTGACGGATCGACGGCGAAGTGCTGCTCGAAATGGGTGAAAGAGAATCTAATGCTGACATTCAGATCTTCCTGGAGCTCCTTGAGAGGTACCTCCATGTATGCCAGCGAGATGTCCTCGCCGTCGGGAGGAACCTTCATGTAGTCAGTCGGGGTCACGGACTCCACACTGACCGGCTGCTGGGGATCGGTCAGAAGGGGGAGCGGGAACCACACTCTGAGAGTCCCATCCCCGGGGAGCTCGCCGCGGGGGATGGAGAGGGTGCCGGTGGCCCGGTAATCCGCCGGGTCCGAGTACTGCACGAACGGGCTGGGGCGCGGCTTGGCAATCACCGTTTCGAGGAGCGTTTGAACGAACTTATTGTATCCCGGGAGGAGTTTCGGATCCCTGCGGAAGAGATCGATATTGCGATACTTGATGTTTACAACAATTACGTTGAGATAACGCACTGCGCCGTCGATGGTCACATGCTCCAGCGTCCCGCTGCTGATCCATTCCTCCCGTGTGTTTTCCGGCACGTCGGGGAAGTTTTGCGCAAGCAGATCCCAAAGTTGGGCCTCAGTGTGCGGATACGTCTCTCTGTACATGGTGATCCGGTGCACCGCATCGCGGCACTGCTGGGCCCGGTCAGAATCCCCTTTCTTCAGAAAGGCTTCCCGCGCCTTTTTGTAGAGCTGTTCAGCCTTAGTGAACTCCCATCTCTTGTCCAGTGCCTTTGCCTGTTTGTATAGAATTTTCCCCGAGCTGACCGTGCCGGATGAGGCGACGCCCCCACCCCACGCCTGCAGCAGGAGGAGCAGGACGAGGAACACTACCCAGAAACCCACTCTGATTCTCTTCAGAAGCTTCATTTTTTGATAAGACCTCGGTTTAGGTTGATCAAAAATACGAAAAACGGAGTTGTATGTCAAGGGAAATCGACCAACCCCCGGTTACATAAGTACGTTCCCGAAGGTCCTCCTGCAAAGTTTATTGTTGACAACCCTGGGCCTTTACTTTGAGAGATTCAATTCCTTTTTAATTTCTTCTGAGAGCCAATGCCGAATCAATGTTTGATAAGATATCGATTTAGTCGTTGCCAATTTCCTAATGGCCACGACCTGAAGGGGGTCTATTTTAATCGTGACATTCTGAAGTTTCCTTTTTCTCTTTTTCGAAAGGATATCGCGGCGGAGTTTTTCTCCTAAGCTAAATTCAACAGGCTCCTCCAAGAGTTCGTCAAGAATGTGTGCCTGGTCATAATAATCCGCCCACTGTTTATCTCTTTCCTTCTTCACGTTCCTTCACCTCCTATGCCTTTTATAATATTGAACTTCTGATCGGTTCATATCCCAACCTGTGATCGGTCGTACGATCCCTTTGGATTTCATTTCAAAAATAACAATCAGGTACCTCCCTGCACCGGTTGGACCAAAGGCTACATAATGTCCCTTTCTTGTCTTCCGGAAGAGAGGTTTATTAACAAAGACCTCTTCGGCTTCCTCTGGCTCAATTCCATGGCCGAGTTCGAAATGAAGAACATTTCCTTCATCCCATTCAAACTCTGATATCCGCAATCGAGACTCCAATAAGTCATACATAGTATTACAATTCAGATAAGCGATGTCAAGAACTTTAAAGGGGAATTGGGGACGCGTTCCAATCTTTTGACAGCCTTTTATAGCGCGCCCGAAATTTTTGAAAGTGCGAATTTCAAAGAAAGCGCATTCTCATCTCAAGATTGGACCGGGAGGAAAAAGAATTCTTTTGCGGGAAAGGCTTACTGTTTGAGATCGATCTTCTCGAGGGCAAAGCTTGCCCAATTTCGAACATAAGGATTCGGAGACTCAAGCGCCCTTTTCAGCAATGGAATAGCCTCTTTAGCATAGGGTCCCATTGCACTCAGAGCTCTACACACTGCCGCAATCAACTCCGGTTCTTTTTCTTCATTCAGGATTTTGATGAGTATTGGGATGGTTTTCCGGGCATCGGGTCCCAGCATTCGTATGGATTCAGCTGCAGCCACTCGGACCTTCATCCGAGAGTCTTGAAGGGCTTCCCCCAAGGCTGGAACGGCTATCTTCAGATGTGGATGACGTTGTGGATTACCTTGTTCAAAAGCCTTGGCTGCGTATTCACTAACCATTGGGTTAGGGTCCTTTAGGGCCTTGATGAGTTGTTGAACGGCTTCCTTAGAGAGAGGTTGCTGGTTTCCCAGGATGCGAAGACCATTCGCAGCACCCGCTCGAACTTCTGGGTAAGGATCAACCATAGCGGCAATCAGGGCAGGCTGCACCTCCTTTGCAGCGGGTATGTAATAGGTCAGATAGACAGCGGCGGCGGCCCGCTGAGCCGGGTTGGCCTGCTTGAGCGCTTCGAGAAGGGGTGGAATGAATCGCCTGTCCTGTTTCTCTAAGATCTCAAAAATCAGCTCCCCGGGGCGAGTGTCGAAGGAATTTTCGACCTCGGTCCCGATTGCTTCGAAAAAGATGGGAAATACCCCCGCGTCGTCTACCGAACCGTAAAGAAAGAGGGCAGCCCTATATCGAAACCGGAGTTCGTTTGGAGAAGCCGTTCCTTGGACCACCCGCCTGAGAGGAGAGACCATCTCCTTCCGGCTTACCTTCAGGACATCCAGGGCATGAGCCATGTTGAGGATGGCGTCGCTGTTCGTTTCGACCTCGATGGCCGCTTTCAGGGCCTGCATTGCGGGCCTTGCTCTCTCTTTGAATTGTGAAAGAGAATAAGCAGCATTTCTTCGAACACGGGGATTTGGATCTTTGAGAGCCTCAGCTAAGGCTGGAACGGTTTCATGCACCCCGAGTTTACCCAATTCAAGGGCAGCCTTCCTCCGAACTTCCGCATCATTACTCTTAAGTTCTTTTACATGATTGCGAGCAATATCTTCTTTGGTTGGTGCAATCACACAACCAACACTCTCAAAAACCATTCCAAAAAATATGCAAATCATCAAAAGCATTTTGACTCTATGCATCTGACCTCCCTATCCTCGTGGACACTCATCATACCACCCCAAATCTCGACGTGCAACAAAAAAAGGCGTTATTTCTGTGATGTGGGACGTGACAGGGATCTAGAATATATAACGTGGGTTCAAATGCAACTTCTTGCCATCCCACCGAAATGAACTCAGCCCTAAAAAACCTCGGGGTGTCTGGTTTGCAAGAAGAGGGACGTCCGTGCAGAACGTGCTTAACATTCCCTTTCAAGAATAGGCGATGTGCTAATCCCTAGCCCACAAGATTTGGCCCTATCTTTCAGGCTGCCTTAATATACAAAAAAAACCAAAAAAATATTAGGCAAATTCTTTGCCAAAGAGTGAAGTTTTGTTGAATTTTATAACCCACCGGATTCAAAAGGCCATTTCAATTTTTGTTGATTCGGAGATATGGAAAATCGAATGGAGAATTGACTATTTTTTTGACAGTTGCCTATTTTTATGAGCACTTTCGAAATGGAGACCCTTGGATCAAAAAACAGAGGGTTGGAACTCTGAACGGAGATAAGGGGGACACAGAGGCTGTCCCTCTTTTGTTTTTGACAATGGCTGTGAAGCTTGTTACGAATAGATCATGAAGGTTGAACTTATCGTCCCCGCCGTTGAAGAAAATGCACCCATTCCCAACCTTGCCCTCCCTCTTCTTGCTGCTCTCTCTCCACCGGATGTAAAAATCTCTTTCACCGATGATCTCCTCACTCCGATCGATTTGGAAAAGGGGCTAAAGGAGGTCGACCTCGTTGGGATTACCGTATTGACCAAGACCGCCTTGAGAGCCTATCGGATTGCTGATGCGTATCTAAAAAAAGGAGTGCCCGTCGTTCTTGGGGGAATTCATCCTACAGCTCTCCCCGAAGAGGCCAAGGAGCATGCCGATGCGGTCGTCATTGGGGAGGCTGAAGAAATCTGGCCCCATCTTATTGAGGATGCCAAGGCCGGGGATCTTAAAGCTTTCTACCGACAGGAGGGTTTCATCGATCCGGTTAAAATTCCGAGACCCCGACGGGAGATCCTGCCTCGAAGGGGATACTTTCCACTCGATGTCGTCCAAGTCACACGGGGATGCCCCTTCCGTTGTGAGTTCTGTTCGGTTCGGAAATTTTTTGGAGACACTTACCGTTTCAGACCAATTCCTGATATCGTTGAAGAGGTCAGAAGCCTCCCACACCGATTGGTCATGTTCAACGATGACAATATCATCGGCAACCCCTCCTTCTCAAAAGAGTTGCTCAATGCATTGGTTCCTCTTAAAAAAAAATGGTTCGGCCAAGCCTCCTTATCAGGTTTGAAAGAGGTTGAAAATATCGAATGGCTCAGCAAAAGCGGCTGCATCGGGCTTTTGATCGGTTTCGAGTCACTCTCCAAATCGAATCTGATCCAATCTCATAAATATCAGAATGATCCGTCGGAATATCGGGAAATCATCGATACACTCCATCGCTTCGGCATCACCATCTGGGGTTCCTTCATCTTTGGTTTTGACGAAGATGACCCTTCGGTCTTCGAAGAGACTGTTAACTTCGCTATTCAAACCAAACTCTTCTCCGTAGTCTTTGCTATCTTGACTCCTTATCCGGAAACGGCCTTTTATCAGAGGGTGAAAAGGGAGGGACGGTTGATCCAAGATCAATGGTGGCTATTGGAAAGGCCGGAAGAGTCTGCTCCTCATTTCGCTCCGAAGAAAATGAGCGGGGAGGTGCTGCGGAGAGGTTGGAAAAACGCATGGAAGGAGTTCTATTCTTTTCCCTCTATATTGAAAAGATTCCAGTGGAATTATCCATCCACCCTGGCCAATCGCTTGGTCTACTTTCCTTTTCAATTCATGCAGCACCGGTTCACACAGAAAAAGATCATCGAGGGTAGGCAAAGATACCGAAGGCGCTCATTGTAACACAAATCCAGACGTTGGACATCAGACTTTAGACACCAGACTTCTCGATATAGGAGATTAACCCTTGCAGGATTTCCATTTCCCTCGCTCAGTCCGATGTCCAAAGTCTAAGGTCTATCCAAAGATATTTGAAATTTTCCCAGTAATCCCCTCCCCCTTCGATGGGTGAGGGTGGGGGTGGGGGTGGGGGTGGGGGTGGACAAACCGATATGGTCCGGATTTGGTCCCCCCTCCCCTTTACCCTGTTAGATAAGGTTGTCCATTCAGCCCTGTTATTCAGCAAACATTCTATCTAACAGGGTGAATCCCCTCCCGCGGTGGGGAGGGGAGTTTCTTACTTTGGACTCTTGAGAAATGTTAGAGATAAATTCTCAGACCTTATCGTGTTAGTATCTACGCCTCGTCCTGGACTTCGCCCGGAAGAGGTGGCCCCAATGGGGCAATCTTCAAATGACCCTTATTAACCTCCCCCTTTGGCAAAGGGGGATTGAGGGGGATTTACCTGATCTTAAATCCCCCCTCGCCCCCCTTTTATAAAGGGGGGATAATGGGATTAAAGACATATCGACAATTTTTTGTCGATGTTGATTCACTAAGCGCCTAATGTCTGAATTACAATCAGACTGATTCACGATATCCACATTCCTTCTTGGAACAGCGCTTCACGACTCCGCCCTTCCCCTGCTTCTCAACCAAGAAAGGGAAGTCGCATTGAGGACACTTCTCCGGAATGGGCTTATCCCACAAAGCAAAGGTGCATTTGGGATAGTTGGTACAACTGTAAAAGGTTCTTCCTTTGCGAGTCCTTCGTTCAACAATTGAACCATCACATCCATCCTGAGGACACCGGACACCGGTCTCCAAAGACTGAGTGAATTTACAGGCAGGGTAATTGGAACAGGCCAGAAACCTCCCGAATTTTCCATTCTTGACCACCATCGGACTCCCGCATTTCTCACACTTAGCTTCGGTCTCCATCTTGTTCTCTCCGTTTTCTTCCACCTCTCGTGTATATCTGCATTTTGGATAGCTTGAGCAAGCCAGGAAAAAGCCCCTCTTTCCCCACCGCTTCACCATCTTCGAACCGCACCGCTCACAGAGGGCATCCGTGGGGATCTGTTCCCTCTTCACATCCCTCATGGAAACCTTTGCCATCTCCAGATCCTTTTGGAAAGGCGAGTAAAACTCTTTCAGTGTTTCAATCCACCCCTTCTCCTCCTCTTCAATCTTATCTAAATTCTCCTCCATCTGGGCCGTGAACTCAATGTCGAGAATATCGGGAAAGCTGACGACCAGAAGATCATTCACCACCAATCCCAATTCGGTGGGGAAAAACTTCCCCTTGTCCAACTTCACATATCCCTTTTCTTTAATGGTGCTCAAGATCGTGGCATAGGTGGAGGGCCTTCCGATCCCATTTTCTTCCAACTCCTTAATCAACGTTGCCTCAGAAAACCGGTATGGGGGCTGAGTGAAATGCTGCTTTGGGGAAAGCCCTAACAGTTCCAAGATCTCGCCTTCATATAAGGCTGGTAATTTCTTTTCTTGGTCTCCATTCTCATGGTTATCCACTCCCTCCACATAGAGGGTCATAAATCCCTGGAAGATGGGGACGGTCCCTACTGCCGTAAAAATAGCATCGTCCGCTTTGATCTCCACGGTGGTCTGAAGAAAGACCGCAGAAGCCATCTGAGAAGCGACGAATCTTTCCCAGATCAACTTATAGAGCGCCCAGTGATCCTTATCCAAATGGCCTTTCACCTTGTCAGGTTCCAGATCCATCGAGGTGGGCCGGATCGCCTCATGTGCTTCCTGGGCACCCTTTCGGCTCTTATAGACATTCGGTTTCGCTGGAAGATAGGGTTCTCCAAAACGATCCTTAATCCAGGTTCTGACCTGGTGAACTGCTTCTGAAGAGACCCGAGGCGAATCTGTCCTCATGTAAGTGATCAGACCCACCGTTCCGATCTGATCGAGATCCACTCCTTCATACAACCTTTGGGCAATCCGCATGGTTTTATGGGCAGGGAAGGAAAGTTTTCGGTAAGCCTCCTGCTGGAGTCGACTGGTGATGAATGGGGGAAAAGGATGGCGTTGTTTCTCCTGCTGCACTATTTTTGAAACAGTATAGGGGACCGCATCAAGCGCTTTTTTCATGGCCAATGCTTCAGACTCATTGACCATGTTCACCTTCTTCCCCTTCCATTTGACCAATTTGGCATCGAACGCAACCGGAGAATCCTTTCCCTTGAGAGTGGCGGTAAGGCTCCAATATTCCACGGAGACGAAGTTTTGAATCTCCCTCTCCCTCTCGCAGATGATCCGAACAGCAACCGATTGGACCCGACCTGCACTCAGCCCCCGCCGCACCTTCTCCCAAAGGATCGGACTGATCTGATAACCCACCAGTCGATCCAATATTCGCCTCGCCTGTTGTGCCTCATATTTGGGCTGCTGTAACCTTCCTGGGTGGCGAAGCGCATCTAAGACTGCCTTTTGGGTGATCTCATTGAAGAGGACCCGGTAAATATTTTTATTCTCATCTCCGATCTCTTCGGCAATGTGCCAGGCGATCGCCTCTCCTTCCCGATCCGGGTCAGGCCCGAGGTAAATATTATCCACCCCCCTGCTGGCCTTTTTTAATTCCCGGATGATCTTACCTTTCCCAGAGATGGTGACATATTGAGGTTGAAAATTATTTTGAAGATCCACTCCCAATTCGCCCTCTGGTAAGTCTTTAATATGGCCCACCGAGGCCTTGACGATGTAGTCTCCCCCCAAAAATTTCTGAAGGGTCTTCACCTTCGCTGGTGACTCAACAACAATCAACCCTTTTGACATATCTCATACTCCTGAAATCAATACTAATACAAACGCACTAAGTGAAGTACCCCGCAGCAGAGCTGCGGGGCATCTAATTCTCTAAAAAACTTTCCTCCCCCTTGATGGGGGAGGATTAAGGTGGGGGTGATGATTAGATCATTTCCCCCTCACCCTAACCCTCTCCCCCCAGGGGAGAGGGCAGGCCATTCATCCCCCCAGCAGAGCTGGGGGGTATTCTGGCATATTTTGATAAAATGACATTCACCCCCACCCTCACCCTCCCCCCTTGAGGGCATAAGCGCTAACTTAAACCGATTCTGATGCCCCGTGAGAGGGCATCGGTGACAATAGCCCGGCGATTCATCGCCGGGTGCAAATAAGATAAAACAAAAGTCCCA
>Ga0315274_10003894_pt1 | contig 22069 bp, 19 predicted proteins | sample YL17G02_20_MG_FD_203700 | JGI IMG/M metagenome (GOLD analysis project Ga0315274, IMG submission 203700) | Sediment microbial communities from Yellowstone Lake, YNP, Wyoming, USA - YL17G02_20 | ecosystem: Environmental > Aquatic > Freshwater > Lake > Sediment | place: USA: Wyoming | collected...
CCATTTTTCCCTTAATAGCGGGATTCAATTCTTGGTTCAACTATTGCCTTCTACTTCCTTTTGAAAACCACACAGTCTTAAACTGTGATGTCGGTTTCCCAACATAACGGTTTATTGGCTTCGCTGTACCGTTCTTTATGTACGTTCTTAAATCTTCAATATTAGCGAAGGTTACGCTATTCTGTTTATTGACTTGTGAGTGGTAGGCTACACAACACTTCTTAGTTTGAAAAGACTTCAGAGGCGTATTTGAACAACTTAAGACTTTTTCATGTGTTCTAGGGTGGAATATATATTGTTCATATCGATTGAGGCGGTTTTCAATTTCAGATACTTTTGAACCAAATTGTTGAACATCTTTATAGGTTGTCATTTTTCCATGTCCTAATTTTTCCTTTTACAATAAACCATATAAACAAACAGGAATATAAACCTATCGCAAATTAGGGTATTAGGAAGTTGAACATAGGTTACTTATAAGTCTATCCCAAAGACTTATATACCCACGTGTAAAACAGCTTGCATATATACCTTCTCCCATAGGTTTATATACCCCTGAAAATACTATCCGCCTTATAAGTCTTTGGGAATCCCTAGAGTTTAACTCTTAAGGTTCCTTTGGGTTGGTAGGGTGGGGGGGACTTAGAAGGTTCATGAATTGTTCAACTTTGAGTGAAACCCTGAATGTGATTACTACACAGTAGATCTAAAAAGGTTTACTAAATCCTACCACTTGAATGAAGAGAGTGTCTTCTCCTCTTATCTGTTTGATTAGGATCGTTGTTATCCTTAGTAATACCGACTTTAAAGTACTCCTCTATGTCCGTGGCGAAAGAACCTTTACCCATGTCATTTTCATGAACAGCTAACATTAGAGCATCGACATAGTCATCATTTCTTTTAGAGTTATATGTGTAATCCAAGAGTTGCTGTATGAGAGGTTGATGTTTCATTGAATCCCAGAATAACTTATGTTTCTCTATCAACATTCTGAGATTCGTAATCATTATGGATTTCTCGCCTTTAAAGGTAATAGGTTGAACTGGCAGACCTGTTGTCATTAATCGAGCATTCTCGCCTTTATCGGTAGAGTCTGTAAAAATCATATTAACTCCGTAAGTTAGACAAGTTTCTTTAATATCATCTTGCACCTTTCCTGGATCTTCCTTCAGAAAGTCTCTCATATAAAGTATTTCCCATTCATCTTTCCGTTGTTGAACTATGATTAAAACTGTGGGAGCAGGGAAATTGTGAAGGATGCAAGGTTTCCCTTTCCTTCTAAATAATATGTATTCATTTGGTACTTCAATTCCGACATGGTAACCATCAAAATCTAGTTGTGAATGATTCTTCTTATTAGGCGAACTTTCTCTATTTAAGAGATGCAGTCTGTAACCTTTCTTTCCTCTATCTTCCACATAAGTTGTCTGCTTTCCTATCTTCAATGTTATTTCCTGTAAATCATCAACTAATTTCTTAGAGTAGGTATTGTATCGAAGCCCATCTTTATCGCCATCCCCTTTCATCATTGATACCTTAATTTTTTCTAAAAGATCTGGATGAAGTTCTTTATAAGAAGAAGGAATGTATTTCATATAGGAATTCCCTAATGTGGCGAAGAAATTCGAAAGTTTTCTGTCGGAAAATCTTATACCTATTTTGTGTTCATGTGGGTTTAATCTCATTCTTCCAAGCAATTCTTTTATTTCTTTCCTATATTCCGGATGAACTTCAGTTTGCCCTATTGTTATCCTATGCCCTCTATTTGTGAAATCTACTGAACCTTCAGCAAGGTACCATCCTAAAAGACTTGCGAAATCATCTGCATTGAAACCATGTAAAAATCTAGGTCTCTTACCTTTGAATTTACCTTTCCTAATAAGGTAGTGATGGGAAAGATCTTCCCCTAGCATATGATCATGAAGAAACTTCTTTTCCCTATCAAAGACAGGAATGTTGTGTCTCCATGCTCCTGCTATGGAAAGATTTGCATTCTCCCATTGATCTATTAATCTTAAGGTTTTCTTTTTGTAAAATTTGGTGGGAATTTCCCATTCTAGGAAGTTGGTTTTCTTATTATAAGTCATTACTTCCTCAGAGAAAGGAGAACAAAAAGTATCTAATCTCTTCCAACCTGATTTTGTTAGAACTTCATGATCACCAGTTAGACAGTATCCCCAATCGATCCCGGCATATACATTTAACCCTTCTATTCTTTGATAGGTAATATCACTCTTCTGACAAAGTTTCATATCCTCGATCCTGAAGACTTTTCCTTCCAATCTGTAGGGAATACCTTTGATTTCTGTCTGATAAGCATCTTCGGACATCATCTCTTTTAACATCCTCAGATGATCTGGAGGAAGACATAGTTCTGCATCCCAATTGAGGAAGACCCAATCCTGACCAAGTCTCTTTCTCTTTTCCCATTGTTCTTCAATGAAGGAATATCCTGATCCCGGGGTAGTGGAAAAGATATGTCTTGCATATTTTGAAGTTGCAGTCATTGGTAGAGCTGCGTAGATAATACTATTCTCTACCTGTGCAGCTTCATCTACAATAAGAATATCTGGATGGTTCCCTCTTACCGACTTTTCAGAGGCTGGAAGAGGCATTACCCAACTTCCATCTTTGAAGTGAATCTCATCTTGAGTAGGTTCCTTTGCAAGTTGGTTCTCTAGATATGGAATCTTGTTTATTGCTTCCATAATGTATCCATAACATATCTTGGCCTGTTTTAAAGATCCTCCCAGAATTATAACTTTAATAGGTTTATTTTCAGCAATAGCAAAAACAAGTAAGTACCAGAGAGCAACAACGGCGAGGGCATGAGTTTTACCTATTCCTCTTCCGGCTACAATTCCAATATTCCTCTTTTCAAAGGATTCTATCTCTTTAAAGAAATCTTCTTGGAATGCCCTTGTCTTATGCCCTGTTACATATTCAAAGAAGGTAGTTAGAGATCCTCTCCATTCGATTACCTTTCTGACAAAATCTATCGTATTGTATGTTTTCCTAGTTTGATGAAACAATTCCTTTCTCCTTCATGTGTTTTTCCAGATTGTCTAGGAAGGCCGTTCTACATTGAAGACAAAGATTCTTGGCAAAGAAATATAGAATTTTTACTAATTCAACTTCTGACATTATTGTCCCTGTCTGTAACTTAGAAGTTAATCTTTCACATGATTCCAAAGAAGCCCTATGTTCTCTATAGATTTCTGTTAAGACTCTTAGGGCCGAAGGATCAATATCCGACTTACCTTTATACGCTTCTATCGTTGTATCCAAGAGTTTTCTTAACCCGTCCAAATTACCTCTAATTTCATTTACTATGTTAATAGCTTCCTTCCTTTCATCTTGAACAGCTTGATCAAGTTTTTCACTATTGGATAGAACTTTTGTATCATTTTCAGTGTAATGAAGAGTAAAGTGTCTCCAGAATGCTTTCCTCGAAATCTCTTCTCCTTTATCTGTTGCTTTCTTCTCAAAATCAACCCATGGTATAGTGTGTGCAGACTTCTGCCATTCTTCTTCATATACTATTCTATTCTTTGAAGTACAGATCTTGCACTTTGGTTCAAAGGTTCGTTCTGCCATCTTATCCCTATGGATAGAACAATTCCTACATACTTAAGTGTCTCTAAGTGTCCACTCATTTATAGAAGGAGAAAGCATAAATACGTGTCGAGACATCTAACATATAGTAACTTGTGAGGGAAATTGTATGGGTGGAACTCCGAGACAAACATTCCGTATTCCAGAACAGATCTGGAAGCAATTTATTGAGAAATGTAAAGGAAAGAATTCAAATGCTTCTGAGGTTCTTAGAGACTTCATAGAAGGAGTGGTCTCTGGAAAGATTAGTCTTGAAAGCATCATTGGTCGTAAGAAGAGTAAGGATCTTTCGGACTTTGAGGAAGCAGCTAAAACTTGGTTTCAAACTCAACATATAGATTCAGAGGGAACCTAAATGGGTAAAGAAAATACAGATAATGTTTTAGTGAGGGCTCTGAGAGGTTTAAAGAGAAGTCCTTCTGCATCAGATACTGGAATGATGGGCCAACTAGAGAAATTGATGTATGTTAAAAGAAAGGGAAAAGCTCCTACCGTAGAGAGGATTGGACCTTCTTCTATACTTATGCAAAGGGCTGAGATGTTATACAGGATGGAACCTTTGATCTTTTCCGGTGTCAATAAACTTACTAGAAGAATCTCCTCAGGAAGAATCTATTTCACAGGTGATGACGAAGTAGAAAATAAAGCTGCATTAGACTTTGCCTTTAAGATTAAATTACCATCGTCCCTCAATATGATAACAAAGGATGCTCTCATCTATGGATTTGGTGCTTTTGAGATTGTAAAGGCGAAAGGATTCATAGATTCATTAGAAATAATAGATCCGAAAACATTTGATTGGCAAAGAGAAGGAAGTGAAATGAAACTCGATGAGAGTGGAACACCAGTAGGATTTCGTACCTCTAAATTGGGAAGGTTGGAGGGCGAGAAATACACTCCTGAAGAGATTTTCCTTGTCAGATATTACACCATAGGTGAATACTGTTTAGGTATTTCTCCTCTTGAAGCTGCCTTTAAGACCGCTTGGATAAAGTTAAATCTTGAAGAGGCTCTTGGAGAGGCAATCTATAGACATGGTTATCCTATCTATTCATTTCAAGTAGGAACTGAAAAGAGTCCATATCAAGATATCACACCTGAAAAGATTAAACAGGCTAAGAAAATCATAGGTAACATGGACACAGCAACAGAAATAGTCTTGCCCTATTGGATAAAATTAGAAATGTTGAAAGGTGGAGACACGGGAAACTTTGCTACATTATTGGAATACTTTGGAATGGAGATTCTTGCTGCTCTAGAGATGCCAAAGAGCTTTTCTACATCTTCATCTCCTGGGCAAAGAAATTCAGAAGAAATGGACTTCGAGAAAACAATTATGGCTCTTCAAGGAGAACTTATAAGGCAAACGATGGATCAAGTCTTGGAACCTTATTATGCGTCAAAGCATTTCAAGACGAAACCTTTGTTGAACTATGAGATTTATGCTCCTGAACTTCAGAATAGTAAACTTCGGAGACTTTCTGCTTATGCTAAGAATGGTCTGATAACTAGAACTTTAGATGTAGAGAATTCTCTAAGAAAAGCTGAAGGGTTTAAGACTAGAGAAGAACCATCCTTTGGTAAGGAAGGTAGAAGTACCAAATGTATCTTTGAACTTGGTGAATGCCCTATTAGAACAGAAGAAGCCCTTACTCTAGAGAAACTGGGAAGCTTCTGTAACATCTGCATTAAAAGACTTGAAGCAGAAAAGAAGACCCTGAAACCATCTGTTTCACTTCCACCCAGCCAACCTGAACCTACTCAACCTGTAGAAATTGAACCAGAGATTGTTCAACCAGATACAGTTCAGAAAGAGGTTAAGGCACGTGTCAAAAAACAATGAGTTCTTTGGGAAAGGAAAAGAAACCATAGGTGAAAAGATTTGGGATTGGGAGAACTTTCAGACAACGGAAGGTTATCCTGTTTCTGATAAACTTATGGATTGGGTAATTGGCCAAGATAATGCTTTAAAAGAAGCTAAACTTTGCATTGATGAATGGGTACATAAGTTAGAATGGATACAGAAAGAAGACTGGTGGAAGGATTTTGATAATCCTGAAAAACTTAAGCCTCCGCCTAAAGAATCTCTTCCTCCTGGGCCATTTCTAATGTTACTTGGTGATCCGGGAACAGGTAAGTCTCTCATAGGAAGAGCATTATCAATCTATATGACGGATCTGTACAAGGAAAAGAACATCAAACTTTACGATGTTCTTTCTTGGCCTAATAAGATCATTCCTTCTGAACCAAAAGTATCTGTACACCCTTCTCCTGAAGGGAAAAAGAAAGTCAAACAGATATCGACTAAAGTAGCAAAGAAAGGAAGATTTACGAGATGGGGATTCAAAGCAATCTTCATGCTTATGATTGGAATTGGCCTTTTCATATTGTCTTATGTTGCTATTAGCGGGACACTCGATTGGATTAACAATATTGTCTGGGATCCTTGGTTTGGGACGCGTGTTCAGGAAGCTTTTAATAACAACTTTTTACAGTATGTTATACAAGCTTGTATGATGGGAAACATCCAGGTTATTATGGCTGGAGTTATGGCTCTATCAATGGGTGGAATGCTATACTTCTTTGGAAGAATGTCTGGAGGGTTTGGTAATTCTTCAAAGGGGATCGGAGGAGCTTCCAATACAAGTGCTCCTAAGATAATAGTAGATAATTCTAGTGGAAGAGCACCATTTATAGATGCCACAGGACATGGAAGTTCACAACTGTTTGGCTCCATAGCATGGGATCCCTACCAAACAGGAGACTTAGGCACTCCCGAACATCAAAGAGTTTCAGCGGGAGATGTCCATAGAGCCAATATGGGCGTCCTCTACATAGATGAGATTAAAAACTTAACAGGTGCGGAAGCTATTACTCTTCTAACAATTCTAGAAGATGGTCAGATGCCTATTGCTCTGAGAAGCCAGAGCCATGGTGGGGATACTGCTGCAATGGCTGTCTCTACTGAACCAGTTCCGGCCCTAGTATTCTTAGTTGTTGCTGGTAATCTCGACAGTGTATGCCAGATTCACCCAGCATTGATGGATAGAATCTACGGATATGGTAAGATAGTAAGAATGAAAAATGATATGCCCAATTCAGTAGAGAATAGAAGGAAGTTGGTACAATTCATAAGTCAAGAAGCAGGAAGATTTAAACTTCCTCCTGTCTCTAGGGAAGCTTGTATTGAGATAATAAATGAAGCACGAAAGAAATCTGGCAAGAGCGATGCACTTACAACTAAGTTTAGAACATTAATTACTATCATTAAGACTGCTGGTGTTCTTGCCATCAATGAGAAAGCTCCTACAATCTTAGGTAAACATGTGAAGGCAGCAATTTGTGAACATTGCAAGACGATAGGAAGACAGCTTCTAGAGAATTACTTGGAAGAATCAGCAAAGTTCAGAGAACTAAATCCTAATGGTGTTCTTATGGGGCAGATATATGGATTAGCTGTCTTTTCTGAAGGTAGTGAGATGATGGGTGCTGTACTTAGGATAAAGGGACAAATGACCAAACAGAAGAAGAGTACAGGAGGATTCTACAATGTTACAGGGACTGCAAAGAAAGATGCACAGTATATAGGAGATTCCATTTCTAAAACACGTGCTGTGATCATGAAGAAGTACAAAGTAGATATCTCTAAGAACTACTTTACACATCTAGACTTTGCACAAAGTTATCATGTAGATGGGCCCAGTGCTGGAGTAGCAATGACAGTTCTTCTATGTTCTCTATTAGAAAAGAAGAAGATAAGACAAGATATTGCTATTACTGGAGAGATCAACATAGATGAGGAGGGAGTCTTTGAGGTCACTGCTATAGGTGGAGCACATGAGAAGATAGAGGCAGCACAAGCTAGTGGTTTCAAGACAGTTCTTATTCCTTACAAGAACTTTATTCATTCAATCAATCCTAAAGACTATAAGATAAAGGTGATAGGCGTTAAGAATCTTGATGATTGCCTTAAGGAGTTGTTAGTTTGACAAAGGAAAAGAGTAAGATACGTGATGATGTATCTATTGTTCTAATTGGCCCAGACGGCAAAGTAAAGAATAAGAAAGAAAGTGTGAAAGAGAAAATTGAAAAAGTATTGAAGGAACTTCTCACTTGAAAGACTTTAGAATACTCTGGCATTCTGTTGCTCCTTTCATTACCACCGGATATGGAATAGTAACCAAGAACTTCGGATTAAGGATAGGTAATCTTTATTCCACAGTCATTTCTTGTTACTATGGAATGCATCCTGGAGGATCTGTTGTATTCTCTGGAACCAAGTGTCTTCCTACCACTCTAGACGATTGGGGTAAAAGTTCAGTTGAGCATTATATCAAAAACTTTAGTATAAATCTCCCTATTCTTCATACAGACTTCTGGCCATTTTCTTGGTTTGCTAAGTTACCTCATTCTTTCTTGTATGGTCCCATAGATTCTTATTCATACATAGCACCTGATATTGAGACAATGAAGGATTTCAAATACTTTGTTCCTTGTTCCAAGTTTGGTGCACGGGTATATGAGAGTTTAACTAAGAAGAAACCAACTGATATGATTCCCCATGGAGTAGATACTAAAGTATATATTCCAATAAAAAGGACAGATTGTAGGAAACTCTTCAACATAAGAAGAAATGATATTGTCATTGGTGTTGTATCGGCTAATAATGATCCTGAACCTAGGAAAGGATGGGATGATATCTTTATGGCAATAGAACGATTTCTAGAAGAATTCCCATCAGAGAAGAAAAGACTTAAACTGTTTGCTTTCACTAAGCCAAGTCAGAGAGAAGGTTATGATCTGCCTACCATGGCTAGATCTTGTCATCTCGAGAACAATGTTACATTCCCTGAACACCTTATACAAATGGTTGGCCTTCCAGAACCCGAAATGGCTAAGTTATACAACTGTTTCAATTTCCTCCTTAATGCTTCCAGAAGAGAAGGATTCTGTCTACCAGTTCTAGAAGCACAAGCCTGTGGGGTACCAGTGGTTGCGCCCAGATCTTCATCTCTAACTGAATTGGTTGAAGGTCATGGATTCATGGTTAAAGAAGGACCCAAAGTCTTTGCTCAACGTGGATGGGAATGTCATAAGATTGATCCAGAAGATCTTTCAAAGAACTTGGAGAAAGCTTATTTTGATATAGAACTTAGAAGAAAATACTCGAAGGCGAGTCATGAGTTTGCTCAACAGTATGATTGGGATCTATTGTTTAAGAACAAGTGGGTTCCTCTTCTAGACTCCTTCAAGAAACTGAAAGAGATAAAGTAAGTCGTCAATCTTTAAATATCTATTCTCTTCCTTCATTAGTAGAAGGGAATAAAATGGAAAACAAAGTTAACATTAAAGGGCTCACGGGCGAATTTGACTTAGTACTGTATGATAAGACTGGCAAAGTGAAGGAAAGAAAGCATGTTAAGAACATCACGGTTACTACAGGATTCCAAGCAGTATCAGACATGATGGGTAAGGCCTCTGCTCAACCAGTAGGATTTACTTATTGTGGTATAGGAACAGGTACTATTGCTCCAGCAATAGGAGATACTAACTTGGGTACTCCAGCAACATGTCTAGCAGGTGGATACACAAGTTCTTCAGCTACAGTTTGGGCTAATGCGACTACATTTGGTGCTGGTGTTGGTACTGGATCTATTACTGAGGCAGGGATGTTTAGTAGTACATGGACTACTGGTGTCGGTACTACAATGCTTTGTAGACAGACCTTTGGAGTAGTTACTAAAGGTGCAGCCGATACTTTAGTCGTTACTTGGCAATATACTTTGTCGTAAGATAAAGTGTCCAAGTAAAGATTAATCCCTGACCCTATTTCATTCAGGTCGTTGAGCCGGCTCATGAATGAAATCTTTTCTTTTTCTATTCATAATTCTAAAGAGAACAGGGGAGGAAGAAGATGACCGATTTTACGAAAGATCTCACCGAGGATATGAATTTTTCAAATCTTCTCAAGTCCCTCAAGAATTTAAAATCGATTACAGAACAACCAAGTCTTACTAACGCCTTTGATAGAATCGTAAATTATTTTGTACCAATCCTTGAAGGATTCTTCTTAAGTGGATTCTTAGGTTTATCGGGATACAGAAAATGGATTCAAATTGATCCTGTTAGTGGAACAGGGACCAATTATCCAATCAAATTTACCGTCTATAAACAAACAGTTACCCCTCTCTACATAAATATCATGGCTTTTACTCCAGTCGTGGATGTTACAGATATATTCTATCTAGAACCGGATTGTATGAAAAACATTAGATTTGGTCCGGGAGGGTTTATTGTAAAAAGTGGTGGAACCTGGCAGAAAATCCTCTGGTATACTCGGCGGCTAATTGTTGTGGAGGAGAAAAGTTAATGGTTAACTGGATTGCTGGTGCTTGGACTTGCCGTAAAAGTCACTTGATTACTTTAAGTGCTGGTGCTGGAACCAACTATCAAGTAGGAATTAAAGTCTATAAGACTACAGGTACTGATGGTACTGAAACAGTCAATGGAGTCACTATGGGTAAGGTCTATGTAGGTTCAAGTTGTAGAGATGACTTTGGTGACATAAGGTTCACCGATAATGATGGCAGTACTGAACTGGATTATTGGCAAGACCCAGACCTTCTTGTTAGTACCACTTCATCAGTGTTCTGGGTAGAAGTCAAAGATACACTTGAGTCTGATGCTACAATATATGTTTACTACAACAATGCTGCCCAAACAACAACAAGTAATTTTACTAATACAATGCTTACTCCAGCAGCTAATCCAACATTTACTTTACATGGATCATGGGAAACATCTACTTATAACATTCAAACAACTCCTGGAAATACGAAAGTGGCTGATAATAATTATGGTTACATGACAACTAATGACTTATGGACTGCCCAAAATGAGGGGTGTGATTGGGTATGGGACTTAGGCACAACAGCTACTAGAACTTTTGTTAGATGGAAAGCTAATGCTACTAGAAATGGTTCTTATGCATTGTCTTTTGTAATAACATTACAATCATCAACTAATAATTCTGTTTGGGATACAAAAACAACTTACACATTTACAGAGACAGGTTCTAAAGCCGTAGCCACAACAGCAATGGGTACAGGTTATAGATATTTCAAGGTTGATCAATGGTCTAGTAGTCTTGTTTTAGTTACTGATGGTCAAACACATGTTGATTCTGTTTATGCGTCCAAGTATGTTAGTCCTGAACCAGCCCATAGTACTTGGGGAGGACCAGAACTTACTCCTAAGAGTCTCACAGAAACCCTCAAAAAAACAAGTACTGTCCTCGGTAGGTTTGGCAAGTCTCTTTCATGTGTATTGGGTTTAAGTAACAATGCTAGTACGGATTACATTCACATTCCTGGAACGGTTACAAAGACTCTATCAGATGCCTTGGCAATGGTTAATATAATTACTAATAAAGTTAGTAAGTCTCTTGTACAGACTTTGGCTCTGAGTGACATTCAGACAAGGGTATCGACATTCCTTAGAGAATTCACAGATGGTCTAGGGCTCAGTGATGTCTTCTCATACATCCAATCAATGAATGTAAGTCTAATAGAAACACTAGCATTAGCAGATATACAGACTAGAGTATGGGAGTTCTATAGGGCATTCACATCCATATTGGGAACATCTGATACTATATCAAGAACAGCATCTTACTTCAGAAGCTTTCAATCTTCACTTGGATTGTCAAGTACTATCTTCAAGAGAACAGCTAAGTCCTTCATAGAAACCTTAACATTCACTGACATTCAAACAAGAGTTGCTGAATTGTATAGGACATTTGTATCTACATTAGGAATGATTGATAGTGTTTCAAGAGAAGCATCATACCTTAGGAGTTTAACATCTACACTTGGACTTAACGATATATCTTCACAGATATCATCTTATCTGAGAGACTTCATAGAGGTTTTAGGATTTACTGAAATACAAACAAGGGTATGGGGCTTCTTTAGTGCCCTATCATCCACACTAGGTATAACTGATGTATTTTCGAATGTCTCATCCTATCTTAAGAATTTCACAGAGAACTTAGGACTTGGTGATCTCTTTTCGTATACTAGCTTGATAAACTTCACTCTCATACAGACTTTAGCATTATCTGATGTGCAGACTAGGATACTGAACTTCTCTAGGGAATTTATATCTGCATTAGGTATGATTGATACAATCTCGGAAGTAGGTTCCTACCTTATAAATTTAACATCGACATTAGAATTATCAGACTTATTCTCAAGTTCTTCATCTATCCTTAAAATCTTTACAGAACTTCTCGGGCTTATAGAAATACCCTCAATTCTCACATCAATCTTAAGAATTCTTACTTTAGGTATGAATGAAACAATCTCAAGAATAATGTCTTACTCTAAAAATCTCATTGAAATTCTATCTTTTCTAGATACCATTTCAAATGGGTATCTAACACTCGTTACTCTGATAGAAGATCATTCCTTTCCATTCCTAAGAGAGAGCATAATGAAAACCAGTGAGAAAACATTTGTTGAAACTAAAGGATGGAATGAAATTTTAACGAAGAAAGTAGGAAAAGCCCTAAGTTCAATTATGGAAATAGTTTCTTCGGTTACTTCGAAGTTTCCTCTCCTAATTATCGAATTATTTGAAATGGCAACGTTAAGTGAGGTTATCTCTTTTACACGTTTAACAATTCTTTCTCTAACTTCTACTCTTTCTGTTCTCGGATCAGTATCTAAAGATATCACCAAAACCATCTTTTCCGCTTTCTCTCTTGCAGATATTTCGGTAATTCAATCTTTTATAGAACGATTGGAAGTTATAAACCAAATTAATGTTATTTCAGTCCTTTCACCTTGGGTTGAAAAACTTCTATCTGAAATATTAGAACTAGAAACAGTATTTGCCCAAGGTACTACTTTAAACATGAATGAAACTATTCTGTTTTCATCCAACTTGCTTGGTGTTTTCAGAAGCCTAGTTATAAAAGAAATCTTAAGTCTAATTATTACATTACAAAAAGACTTCTCAATCATGAGAAATCAGTCAATCTCTCTTCTCGATCACGTTTCAATACCAATTTTGAACCTCTTCGAATTGTTAGGAATCTTACATTCATCTTCAAAGAAGATCCTGAAAGTTACAGAAGAGAATTCAAGTATTCTATGGTCTCTTACTCTTATTCAAAAGAAGAATCTAGTGCAAAGTATTTCCATCCTTACCTCTTTGTCTAAGAAGGTTTCCAAAGTCCTATCGGCAATCTTCACCATTACCGATAATGTTACTAACTCCAATGTTTTTCTTTCGATATTGAGTGAAATCTTACATCTTACATCTCTGATCACTATGTCATTAACAATTCGGAAAACATTTACAGAGATAATGTCTCTCGTTCCTTTGTACACTAATCCTTCTAGGACCATTAGGACTTTACTTGAAACTATGATTTTGACACACGATTCTACCTCACCCTTCCTTCTTGGATATATTTATGCACGTCTTGCAATTACCCAAGGATATTATGAAGTAAAGATTCTTCTAAAAGATTTCATAACTTCACTCAAGGTTAGAGAAGGAATAAATAGATTGAAACAAACAATAAGAGTAGGTCGATGATGATGGCTACGAAAATAAATCTTGTGAAAGGGGACATCAATTACGATCTTCAATTCTCTATCTATGATTCGGATGGAACTGTTGTAAGTCTTGCTGGGGTTTCACATATCTATCTGAAAATAAAGAAATATCAACAGGCTTCTCCTGTAACTAGTTTAGAAGGTTCAATTCTTAGTCCTTCCTTGGGAACTTGTAAATTCGATGTTGCAGAGACTTTTAAGACAGATTATGGTGAATATAGAGCAGAAATAGAAATTGATTTCACGAATGGAAAGATTCTTACTGCTCCTGGTATCACCATCATCGTTCAAAATGATTTGAGTTGATAAATATGGGTGATAAGAAAGATTGGAAAGCAGATATTAGGAGAGAAATCAAGAAACTTGAAGAATGGAAGTTGACTGATAGACTTTCTATGACAGCTGCTCTTGCCTTTGCAAATTCCTCTCTTGCCTCTACAGTTGCAGGTTGGAATATATGGTTGGCCAATCCCATAATAATGGAAAGATTTGATAATGAACATATGAAAGCCTTAGTTGATAAATTCAACTCCCTTGCGGTATCATTCCTTCGTCTAGACTTAGAATATACCGAATTGATGGAAGAAGTTCAAAAGAAAGAAGATGAGGAAAATAGGAAGGATTCGCATAAGGAGAATCAGAAAAAGATAAAATCCTATACAGCGTGAAAAGATGTCTAAAGAAGAAGATTTGATTGCTACTGAAGATGTTGAAGATGTTATCCCAAAGGTAATAGGGAAGGTTGAACCAACTGCGCGTAATAAGTGGAAACTTAAGTATAAAGCGAATCTGATAACAGGTAAGATGGACCCTAAGACGATCGATAGAAAACAGTTAGAATTGGTAGATGATGTTTATGCTAAGTCTCTTTCGGATCTACAGTTGAAAGAACTTCATGATAGACTTCATTTCCTAGAGAAAGAGATTGGTACAGTAACAGAAGGTCTTCAGAACGCACACACCTTTGTTTGGGCAGAAATGAAAAGAAGAGACTTGCCTCATAATATTGAAACACCACTTGATCATAAGACTTCCTTAGAAGTAGTTGAATATCCTAAACCGGAAGAAGGAATACCTCAGGAACTTAAGGAATATTCGTTAGAAGAAGTATTGAAACTCTTTCCTGAACAAATAGTAGTTGGTGATCCTATTCATGTTTATCTCTGTGGCGGAACAGTGAACAGAGAGAAGATCCTTCAAGGGCATGATCTAGATATCCTTTTCAAACAGCCTTATCTTCATAAGCCTACGATCAAAGCATTCCTTAATGAGTTAGCAAATTCTAATCCAGAGATCGCTAAGGATGTACATTTCGTATGGGATCAAGAAGGACCACAAATAGGATACTCTTCTGCATTATACAGACTTGCATACATTCGTGTTAAACCTGAAGAGATGATTAGGAAATCTCCTTGTAATCTTTCAGGTGGCCCTATCCTCTTCAAACCTTACATTGGACTTAAACCTAAGAGTGGGTTTGAAAAGAATGAATTCTGGGATCTCAATGATATGTGGCAGAAGTGGGCTAAGGATCGAATAGATGTAGGGATTGCTATCGAAGAGAAATATGATGGAATGAGAATGCAGATTCATGTTGATGGCGATAAGGTCAAAATATATACAGAAGATAGACAAAGGGATAGAGCTGTTGCATTTAAGAAATCTATAGAGGAACTTCTGAAAGGTAAGAAAGCTACCTCCTTTATTCTAGATGCAGAAATGGTAGAATATGCTTGTGGTCAAATAAAGACTAATCATCCAGAACTTGTATGTAAACAAAGCCCTAGAGAAAACCAAATAAAATGGATAGCGTCTTCTCCAGAGAAATTGGATGATGAAGATATAGTCTTTAACATTCATGATTGTGTCTTCATAAATGGAAAGTCCATTAACGATCAAGGATATCTCGAGAGATGGAAACAGATTTCTGAATGTTTTCCTGATTCTCTTAGACATTGGGCTAGAGTTCCTTGTAAGGTGGCAGAGACCCAGAAACAATTCTTTACATTCTCTAGTGAACTTAGAAGAAAAACAAATGCTGAAGGGATCGTATGTAAAACCATAGATTCTAGATATCCAATGAAATATTCTGGTGAGAATAGAGCAGTAGATTGGGCTAAGTTAAAGAATCTTAAAGAAATAGATGTGATGGTCTGGAAGATAGTTCAGAAGAAGACTTCTGACGGTAAACTCCTGGATCAATATCTCTATGATTGTGTCTTCTCTATTCCATGTTCAGATGTACAGAAGTTCCAAGCAACCCATGTAGTAAGAATAGGTGGAAAGTGTTATTCTCATATTGGAAGAACTTATTCTACTAGCGTCAAAGTACATGCTGGTGATATCATAACAGTTAGACCAATAAGGATAGCAGAGTATAAAGACAAAAATGGTAAAGTTCTTTATACTTGGATGTTTCCGTACTTTGATTCTAAACACATAGGAAAAATTGAACCAGATTCGATTGATGTTGTTAAGAAACTTCTAGATATAGGGACATCTCCTCTTTCTACTATTGAAGAAGATCTTAAGTCAATAGAGAGATTGTTAACTTGTCCCTTCTTTGATGATGAAAATATATGCCCTCTGAAGGAAAGATTTGCTAAACCTATGGATGAACTTAGTATCACTAAAACAGAGTACTTGAAATATCCTATAGTTTGCAAGTTGGCTAACTCTTTCAAATGTAGATATGTAAAACCGTACTACTATTCTATTAAGACTATAAAATTGAATAGTAATGCAGAAGGAATAGTAACCGATGAAGATGATTGTACAAAAGAAGGTGTTGAAGATTAATGCATCCATTCCATGACCTTAGGACCAAGAATCCAAATGCATATGAAAAAGAACTTCAAAAAACAAATCCTGGCTATGCAGAGAGGAGAAGGCAATATCAGAAAGATTATTTGAAAGAGAAAAGTTCTTCACACGAATTCAGATGGAAGGCCAATGAAAGAGCCAAAGCATATTTTAGAAGGAAGAGAGAATTGATAATCTGGCTTCTTGGAAGTAAGTGTAGATCTTGTAGTTTCATAGATAAGCGGGCTCTGCAGATTGACCATGTCTATGGAGGAGGAAATCAGGTAGGAAGGCAACAGGGTGCTTCTTACTACAAAGAGATCTTGGAAAGTATAGAGAGAGGAGAGAATAAGTACCAACTTCTGTGTGCTAACTGTAACTGGATCAAACGAGTCGAACAGAAAGAATGTTACAAACGGATCAGAACGACCAAAAGAGGGAAAGAGGTAGAAAAACAATGATGAAAGGAATTCCTAAAGTAATACTTAGACGACTGTTTAAGAAAGAGATTACTCTAACAAGATACACTTACACTGAAAATACTGATGCTTGGGGCCAGAAAGTAAGCACTTCAGTTGCCTACACTATAATGGGCGAAATACAAGAAGTAACTTCAGAAGATTCTCAACTCTGGAAGGTAGGAGAGGTTCAGATGGGTGATGCTTGGGGATACTTCTATCCTTCTTATGATGTTGGTAAAGAGATAACTCTTGACGTTCAGAAAGACGATGAAGTAACTTGGAATAGTAAGATATGGATTGTTACTGAAATACAGAGTATGTACTACGGAAGGAAAGAAAGCTATAAGAAAGTATACCTTAAGAGGAAGATGCCATGAAAATAAACGAAGGAATGATAGACTGGCTTACTGTGCTTAAGTATCTTAAAGGACAGACAGGTGGAGGATTCTCTCTTGGTCCTTACATGGAATACCCTTCCATTAAGAATTGTAGATTCGTAATGCAATTTCACTGGAGGGGTAAGTCTATACATATTGATTGGAGGATGGCAGTAAACGATCATCTAGTAGGATGGACTATCTTAAACCCATATGGGAAAGGAACTCCTGAAATAACTACCTTGGATCAAGCAAAGAGCTTCTTTGGTAGTCATAAGAATGAAGTAATGTTTAGAGCGAATAATCCGAATGTAGGTAGAAGAGCAGAAACGAAAGCTAAACAGCCTAAAGAATGGATTAAGGCTCAAGGAGTGGTTAAGCCTGGAGGAGTGGGTGCTACAAGATTCGAAGTAGGAGTACTACATATCTTTAACGAAGGACAAGTAATCTTAGGGGCTCAGAAGCCTTACTTCCATGAGTACTTTATACATTCTGAGAAAGAAGGAATCTTTCCTATCAATAAATGGACTAGGATAATCGTACGGGCAGTGAATGTAGACCAGATCGATCCGGTTAGTAAACAAAAGATTAAGGGTACAGAACTTATGTGGAGAGCAATGATTCCGTCGACACAAGAGCCCTACACAATTTCAGATCGTGCCATGATTAAGGAATGGAAAGCTCCTAAAGGTTATACTCCTTTCCCAGAAGAATGGGCCAAAGAAACATTCCCAGAACAATATAAGAAATGGGAAGAATGGATGAAGGGTGCACCGAAGGTAGAAGAGAAGAATTCTAAATCGACATCTCAATACGTTGTTCAATATCTTGAATATATGGGCCAAATAGTTATTCGAGGTATTCCAAATACTAGATGGTTCCTTAGGATGAGGGAGGGGGGTAAAATTAAATCTTTCTATTCGGATTATGATCCAACTTACTACAATGATATTGCCATGGTAGATGAGGGAAATGTGGACACTAAGTGGTTCACATATGAAGGTGATATTAAACCACAAACGGAATACAATCCAACAAAGGAACTTACAGCAAAGATTTCTATCGTAGATTCTGGTTCGGTTGAGATTGTAGAAGAGAAAGATAAGGATGGGAAGACAATACTTAATCTGAAGTTTGATGGAAAGAAACTTCATGGTAATCATAGTCTTTCTCAAGAAGAGAAAGGAACTAGCATGTATACTTTCACAAAAGGAATAGTCACTCTCTCTCAGGGTACTTACTCTCTTCAGAAACATGATATAGAGACTGATGGGATGGTTAAGACTCATATTGATTTACGTCTAAGTCCAGGATTTGAGTTTAATCTATATGGCAATCCCATACCTCTGAAAGAAGGAGAAGGAATCAAGGCAGTTCTGAAGAATTGTCCAAATGTGGCTGAGTGGATGAAAATTGATAAAGAGCGTACAAAGATGATGGTAGGAAACCTAGTGACTTATGTGAGTCCTATTGAGCAGGGTAATGTTGATGTCATAGAATATAAACCTCCATTCTTTGTATCGATGAGATTTCATGGTAAAGAACTGAATGGCTATTACGTTTATGTACTGAAGGAAGGGAAAGGGATATTGGAGAAGGGTATTCTTCCATCTCCTAAAACTTAAATAAACTATAAAGTAAGTAAAGGTAGTGAGAGAAATGGAAATAGACATGTCAGGTATCTTTGAAGAATTACTAGCCCAGAAAAAGACAGAGTATCTAAGTACTCCTAAAGATCAACTCATACGTGAAGAACTTAGCATTACTACTCCTCTCTTCCTGGAAGAAGATTCGAATGGTATTATGATTACTGGAATAGCCCTTGCTGAAGGTATGTGGAAACAGACTCTTTATACTCCTGAAGAGATAGAGAAAGCTGCTTTAAATCTCAAAGGGAAGGATTTGAAGGTAGAACATGAATTGGATAAAGACTTCACTTCCAAAAGTGTAGGTAAGGTTGTAGATACTTACTATGATAAAGCTCTAAGAGCTCTAGTCTTCAAGGCCAGAGTAACAGATCCTCTTGCAATTCAGATGGTTAAAGATGGTACATTCCCTGCAGTATCGTGTGCTACATGGCTAGATAAGATACCCCTTAATGCAGAACAAAGTATAGGATTTAACTATCTCTTCAAGGAACTTAGTCTCGTAAGACAACCCGCATGTGAGAAGTGTTTCATCTTTGCAATGGAACAACTTTCCAAGTCTCAATCCTTAAGTATTAAAAAGGATACAAGTAATAAACAAGAAGGAATAAAAATGAATGAAAACGAAGAGCAAGTCATAGAAGTGCTGGAAGAAGATAAGACTGTTGAACCAGAGAAGGCTTATGCTATCGTTGAATGCACAGAAGAACAACTGGCTGAACTTAAGAAGAATGGTAAGGTAGTCTCGGTACATTATGGCAAGTATCCATATCCATATACATATGATGAGAAAAAGAACGAATATCCAAAGAAGAATGCCAAGTGTGGTGGAGGCTGTAATGAATGCCCTCTCGATGTCTTACAACTTGCTGAGGAATACAAGAAATTCATGAAGGACTGTATGAATACTGGAAAGAGTATGAAAGACTGTGCTACTGAATGGGCTGCAAAGAATACAACTCCAGAGAAGAAACCTTATGGTGAAGCACCTAAGGAAGGATATGGGGTTCCTGCTGAACAGAATTCTGAGACCTTCATTGAAGGATCACCAGAACAGAAGATAGCAGAACAAACCTTTAATCCGCCTCCAGATGTTGATGTAATAGCAGCCAAGATGAAAGTACCTGAAAGTATCCAAACTCAGAACCTTTCTTCGACTATAGAGACTAATAAAGGAGTAGTACCTCCTGTTGTACCTAAGGTGGAAACACCTAAAGAGGTACCTCAAATGAGTGAAGTAAAGAAAGAAGAAGTGAAGAAAGTCGAAGAGAAGCCTATAGAGAAACCAGCAGAGGTTCCTAAGGTGGAAGAGCCTAAAGTAGAACCTCCTAAGGAAGTTCCTAAAGTAGAGGCTCCAGTTGTAGAACAACCCAAGGTTGAAGAACCTAAGCCAGTAGTTGCACCGGTCCAAGAACAGAAAGTAATCATAGAAATCAAAGTCCCAGAACCTAAAGTAGAAGTACCAAAGATTGAACCTCCTAAGGTTGAAGCTCCTCCGGTAGTGGAAGAGAAGCCAAAGGAAGAACCTAAGGTTGAACCTCCAAAGGTAGAAGAACCTCCAAAGAGAGATATTGCTGCAGAGGAACAAACAGTAAAGAAGAATCTTGCCCAGGCAATCCTTGACTTGATTAAGAAAAAGAAGTTCCCATAAGGTAGATCTAAGATGCCCGATGAGATTGAAGAACTTAAGAAACAAATGAAATCCCAACAGGAGAAGTTAGATCTTCTTCTGGACATAGAACTTAGACGTGCAAAGAGAGAAGAGGAATCTGAGAAGAAAGAAGTAATAATAGAGACTTCTGAAGAGAAGAAGGAACAAGTAAAATTGCAGGCAGAAGAAGTAAAACAAGATCTTAAGTCTAGACCGATTGGAGAACTTATCATCTTCGCTTTAAAGAAGAATCTAATAAGAACAGGTAATATGGACAAAGAAGACTAAGTCTCCATATACCTGACTTGACACCCTCTTTTTATATTAGAAATATCACCCTTTACGTAGAACCATAAAAGGAGATTAAGAAAATGAAAGCACTTGAAGAACTAAGTACCATTGCAGAAACTAACATACTTCAGATGGTCCCTAAGATCATCCTAGATACTGTAGAAGAAGCTGCAAGAGCTAGACGCTTTGGTCGTAACCTCATCAAAATAAATGATGACCTTGTTAGGACTAAAGGTAGAAGCATAGTCATTGGCCGTAGAGGTACATTGACTGCTGCTACTGTTTCGGAAGGAACAACTTGTCCAGCAACCAACTTCTCATACACATCTACTACAATCACACCAAGTAAAATTGGTGTAGCATCTCATATCACTGAGGAAGCTATTGAGGGTGTGGAATTGAACCTCATCCAAGATGTAGTAACTGAGGCTGGTATCTCTTTGGCAGACAAGGAAGATGCGGACATCATCAAGGCACTGCTAGGTTATACAGTTGCAACTCTTGTTGCAAATGCATCAACTCAAGATGTTTCGTCTAGCAATACTAGGAAACTGGTATATGTTGATGAAACAAATGCAAGTGTCCTGAAGGTAGACTACTACAATGCAAGGATATCAACTACAGGAGCAGGCACTATTATCTATTGGTTTAGTACTAACAAATACTTCTATGATGTAGCTTCAGCATGCACTTTGGCCTATGAGGACATTGTGGGTGCAGTTGCAGATATCAAAGGAAGAAAGTGGGATCCTAAGTTCATAGTGATCCATCCTGCCAATGTAGGAAACATCCTGAAGAGCACCATGTTCATAGATGCCTCGAAGTATGGTAGTAACCAACACATTGTAACTGGAGAATTGGGATCGATAAGTGGACTTAAAGTCCTATCGACAACCAACATGCCCTCAACTGGCTGTGCTTTGGTCATTGACCCAAGTAGAGCTGCTTGGATGGCAATGAGAAGAACTCTAGATATGAAGCGTTGGGACAATCCTGCTACTGATGCTGTCGAACTGTACTTCTATATGGAGTATGGTGTTGCGGTCTCTGACCAAGACGCTTTGGAGATAATAGTAGACTTTACTCCACTGTCCGACAAGACATTAGCATAGAGTACTTAGATCTAATCTAGAACAATAGGACAAGACTCCTAGTAGTCAAGTCCTCAATCCTTTTCTTTTTAATTAAGTTTTATAACACATTTTTATAAGTCCTTGCGAACAGTCTAGATGAGGATCTCCATGACAGAAAATTATAGTACCCCACAAAATATAAGGGATATATTAGGTCTGGAACCAGAGGACGTAACAGATGAAATTCTTGATGAATTCATTGACAAAGCACAACGAATAGTTCTCCATTATGTACAAATAGCTGTTGAAGATGAGGAACCAGAAGGAGATATTAATGGAACCAATAATACTTTTACAGTAATTCATCCTTACCTAGCAGATACGAACTTCGATCAGGTTGTTTCCACCTTAGACTTTACTATATATGGATGGACCGATGATGAGGATCCTGCAACAAAGACTGCCTTGACTGTTTCCACATTCTATCCTACTTATGGTATGATAGTCCTTGCAACTGCACCTGCTAT
>Ga0315274_10003895_pt1 | contig 22069 bp, 24 predicted proteins | sample YL17G02_20_MG_FD_203700 | JGI IMG/M metagenome (GOLD analysis project Ga0315274, IMG submission 203700) | Sediment microbial communities from Yellowstone Lake, YNP, Wyoming, USA - YL17G02_20 | ecosystem: Environmental > Aquatic > Freshwater > Lake > Sediment | place: USA: Wyoming | collected...
TTCGTCAGCCCGGGCTCGCTGGCAGCCGCCTTCTCCTTCCGCCCCACCTGGTCGCTGGCGCGCCGCTGGGAGCCTCTGCCCGGCCTGTCCGGGTACGCCCGCTTCTTCCCCGCCCACGCCCTCAGCCGGCTGACGGCGCCGGCCCGGACAGGGCTGCCCCTCTACCGTCTGGCCCCGCCGGTGGAGCTGGCGCTGGGCTACGGCGCCGGCAACGTCCCTGGCACGGCTTTGCTCATCGCGCTCCTCGGCGGCCTCGCCAACTACGCCCGGGAGGGCCTGCCCTCGGCCGCCGTGCTCGTGCGCAACAGCCGCCACGAGCCCCTGTTCGCCCCCTGGGTGCTGGACGCCATCGAGGAGATAGACCCCGAGCTGGTCGGCGGACTTGCGGTGCTCATCTGGGACCACGACGATGTCGAGCTGCAGGCGACGCTCATGCGCCGGGCCGGGCTGCTGCTCGGCGTGGCCGGGGATGAGGCCCTGGCGGCGCTGGAGGCGCAGCGGCGACGGTTCGCACCGAACTTGCGCTTCCACCGCCACGGCCACAAGGTGAGCTTCGCCGCGCTGCATTGTTCGGCCGCCGAGGCGCAGACGCTGGCGGAGACGGCAGCGCTGGATTCGGCGCTCTGGGACCAGAACGGCTGCCTCTCGGCGCGAGTGCACTTCGTCCAGGGCGATGCCGAAGCCTACGCCGGGGCGCTGGCCGAAGCCATGGCCACCCTGGCGAGCGAGCTGCCGCGGGGGACGACACCGCGCCGCTACGTGCACCGCGCCTTCGACACCTACGCTGCCCTCCAAGGCACGCGGCGGGTGCGCCTGTTCTCCGGCTACGACAGCGACTTCGCCGTGGTGCTCGATGAGCGGCCCTGGCCGGGGCAGGCGCTGCAGCGGGCCGCCAATGCCTGCCAGGGGCGCGTCATCGTGGTGCGGCCCGTGAGCGAGGCGCTCGAGGTGCCGCGACTGCTGGCAGCGCTGCCCGCCGCCAACCTGCAGACAGTGAGCGTGGCCTTGCCGCGAGCGGAGCTGCTCGACTTCGCCGAAGGCGTGGGTGAGCGGGGCGTCACGGCGGTGCGGCCCCTGGGGCGAGCCGCCTTCCCCCAGTTGGCCTACTCCTGGGACGGCCTGCTGCCGCTGGATGCGGCCTACCTTCGGCCGGCGGGCCACTTCACGACCGTGGAGCTGGACGCGCCGCCCGCGCCAAGGTAGGCCAGCGATCAGGCGCGCCGCGTCAGCCGCCCCGAGAGCAAGAGGCAGGCCGTCGCGAAAAGGCGCCGAGCCGGGGGACGTAGCCCCCGGCTCGGTGAGGATCTGCTCTTGAGCGTCCGCTAGCCGCAGCAGCCGCTGCAGGCGGATGACTCCTCGTGGATGGCGGAGCGCACCTTGCCCATCGTCTCTTCATTCATGGTGGCCATGCCGTGGGCTTCCTGCGCGTGCTGCGCAGCCTTCTGCAACACCTCGCTCTCCGTCTCCCCTTTGGCCGAGAAATCGCAGCTCACACCGAGGTCCCTGCAATGAAGTGCCTTAGCCATTGTCCTAACCTCCTGACTGACGAATGCTGCCCTGACAGCAGTCATGTGCAGGTATTATAGGGCATAGCTCGGACTTTTGAAAGGCAAGCAAATCCTGCTAGCATCTGTCCCGTGTCTGCGCGGCGGGCGACGGTCTGGGCGGGCCAGCCCATGCGCCGGCCAGATAGGCGCCAGGGCGGGTCGAGGGTGGCGCCGACCGCGGGCCCGGTGCTTCTCGCCCTGGCGCTCATGGCGCCGTCCGGCATCTGCTACGAGCTGAGCGCTAGCCGCGCCACCTGGCGGATACTGGGGAACCTGGCCGGCCTGCTCAAACTGCTCGCCTACGTCGGCCTGTTGCGGCTGGTGCCGCTGCACGTCCGTAACCCGATGACCGCGGGTCTGGCGATAGCGCCAAAGCGAAGCGACGCTTCGGCTGGCGGTCGGCGTGCAAGTACCTGGCGCCTGGGCCCTCGTCCACGAGCGCATCCGGCCCGCCTGGCGGTTGGGCACCACACCGATCGTGGCCGGCATCTACTTGGTGGCGCGGCGGATCTGATACTGTAATGAGTGCGCACGTGGACGTGCGCACTCCTCTAGGCGAATGGGGCGCAACCGGCTCGGCGCCCGCGCTATTGGGCCGCGACACGCGGCTGGGGCTACACTAGGAGTAGCGCCCAGCCGGAGGTGCTTCGTTGCCCGTATCGCGCCCGCGCTTGCTGCTCAGCCTCGCCGCCGGGGTTGTCGCCATCTCCTTCGCCGCCGTCCTCATCCGCCTGGCGCAGGCGGAGGGCGTGCCGCCCCTGGCCATCGCCGCCTGGCGACTGCTCTTCGCCTCGCTCGTGCTCGTGCCCTATGCTTGCGGCACCCGCGGCGCGGAGCTGGCGCGCCTCTCGCGGCGGGAGATGGGGCTGCTGGCCGCGGCCGGTGGCTTTCTGGCGCTGCATTTCGCCGCCTGGATCGCGTCTTTGGGCCTCACCTCGGTGGCAAGCTCGGTCGTCCTGGTGACGATGGGGCCGCTCTTCGTCGGCCTGGGCTCGTGGCTCTTCCTGGGGGAGCGCCCGACGCCGCCGTTGGCGCTGGGCATCGCGGTGGCGGTCGCCGGCAGCCTGCTCATCAGTTGGGGCGACCTGGGCAAGGGTAGGGGACAGCTCGTCGGCGACCTGCTCGCCCTCTCGGGGGCCGTGATGATGGCCGGCTACCTCATGATCGGCCGGCGGCTGCGCTCCCGGCGCTCGCTCGCCGCCTACACCGCTCCGGTCTACGCCGTGGCGGCGCTGGCGCTGGTGGCCATGGCCGTCCTGGCCGGGCAGCCGCTGTTGGGCCACAGCGCCACTGCCTATGCCTACATGCTGGCGCTCGGCCTCCTGCCTCAGCTCGTCGGGCATTCGGCACTCAACTGGGCGCTGCGCCACCTTTCGGCCACATACGTCGCCATCGTGACGCTTGCCGAGCCGATCGGCGCCAGCCTGCTTGCCTACCTCTTTCTGGGTGAGATGGTGAGCGCGCACACGGCTTTGGGCGGCGCGCTCATCCTCAGCGGCATCTACGTCGCCTCGCGAACCGAGTTGAAACCACAGATGAACACCGATAAACACAGATAGGATGCCATGGACAGTGCGTGACTCGTGATAGGGCCTGAGGCTCTCGTCAACGACGGCCAGCGAACTGCGTGTCCACCTATCTGCGTTCATCTGTGTTCATCTGTGGTTCCGCCTCTGCACTTGACCGCCGCGGTCTCTAACTGTTAGAAAGCGCCCGTAAGTCCGTGCAGTAATCAGCGTGTAAGGAGCGTCGAGATGGCAACGACCGAGAACCTGCAAGCCGCATTCGCCGGGGAGAGCCAGGCCAACCGCAAGTACCTCGCCTTCGCCAAGCAGGCCGAGGCCGACGGCTTCCCGCGGATCGCCAAGCTTTTCCGCGCCGCCGCCGAGGCGGAGACGGTGCACGCCCACGCCCACTTGCGCGTCCTGGGCGGCGTCGCCGACACGGGCTCCAACCTGCAGGCAGCGATCGCCGGCGAGGGCTTCGAGTTCAAGGAGATGTACCCCAAGTTCCTGGCCGAGGCGCAGGAGGAGGGCAACCGCGGCGCCACCATCTCCTTCCGCAACGCCCTGGCGGTGGAGGAAGTGCACCACACTCTCTACAGCGATGGGCTGGCTGCTTACGGCTCTGGCAAGGATCTGCCCGAGGGAGCCGTCTTCGTCTGCGGCGTTTGCGGCATGACCGTCTGGGGCGCGGCGCCCGACAAGTGCCCCATCTGCGGCGCGCCGAAGGCGAAGTTCAGCGAGGTGAAGTAGCGAGGCTGGTGAATGAGGCGCCGCCGCCAGCGCCAGACAGCGGCGTCAGCGCCGCCTTACGCGACCTCGAGTCCGGCACGCGAGCCATCCTGAGCGGCCAACTCACCGGCATGTACCTGAGCGGGTCGCTGGTGGGACCCGAGCCACGCTCCCGGCTCGATCCGCTGGCCCCCCTGGTGGAAATGCGCCGGGCGTCGCTCGCCATTCCGGAGACGTGGCAGGCAGGGGCGCAGGACGACCCTTCGTGGTTGGACTGGCTCCGAGACAGGCAGGCGCAGGTCTTCGTCGCTCTGACCCTCTGCCGGCTGCTCTACACCTTCGAGACGGGAGGCGTCGCCTCCAAGCCGGGCGCGGCGCTTTGGGCGCAGAAGGCACTGGGGCAGCCATGGTCCGCCCTCATCGAGCGCTCCCTCGCGGCGCAGCATGAACAAGGAAGGGCCCTGGAAAGCGAAGTTGGAGACACGGTAGCCCTGGTCCACTACACTGCCGAACGTGGCCGCCAAGCGGTGGGGGTCAGGCCATGCAATCTAGGATAGCGGCTGACCCTGAGCGCCTTGCCACCTTCTGCGGGAAGTGGAAGGTGGCCCAACTCGCGCTGTTTGGCTCCGTCCTGCGCGAGGACTTCGGCCCCGAAAGCGACGTAGACGTGCTCGTCAGCTTCCGCCCCGATGCGGACTGGACCCTATTCGACATGGTGTACATGCGCGACGAGCTGCGAGCCATCTTCGGGCGCGAGGTGCACCTGGTGAGCCGCCAAGGCCTCGAAGCCAGCCGCAACTGGATCCGCTGCCAGGCGATCTTGGCGTCGGCGGAGCCACTGTATGCAGCGTGAGAGTGCCTACCTTCTCGACATGCTCCTGGCTGCCCGCCTAGCACTCACCTACGTATCCGGCAAGACCAAGGTCGAGATCATCGAGGACGTGCAGTGCCAGGACGCAGTGGTCCGGCGCCTCGAGATCATCGGTGAAGCAGCTCGGCGCATGTCGGCGGAGTTAAGAGCGACGCTGCCAGACATCCCCTGGGTCGCCATGATTGGCATGCGTAACGTCATGATCCACGACTACGACGACGTTGATCTGGGTGTTGTCCGGCGGACGGTTACAGAGCCGCTTCCGCGGCTGGTCGAGCAGTTGTAGGCAATCCTCGCACCCCAGGAGGGATAAGTGGCTGACAATGGCCGCCTGGTGATGCTCCTCGGTTCTGGCATATCCATACCTGCCGGGATGCCCACAGTGGACGAGATCACCGAACGGGTGCTGTCGGGTGAGGGCGCATACCGACACACCGACAGCACCTACTACCTTGGTCATGCTCCTGACTTCATGCGGTCACCGGTGCAACGTGTGCTGGGTCTTCTGAAAGCACTACAGCTTCACACAGAAAGCCACAAGACAGACGGCTGGCCGGGTGCTTTGCCGGCGAGCTACGAGGAGCTGGCCTACCTAGCCACTCAGGTCAGCGATGCCGAGACAGGCGAGGTGGACAATCCGGCACTCGACGCTTTCATTTCGAGACTCCGCCCAGAGGTCCAACGCTACCTATCGGTCGGTGAAGAAGAGGGACTGAATGCGTGGGAACTGCACGAGCTAGGGGAGCAGGCGACTCGCTATGTCGAGAACGTCGAGTGGCGCCTTCTCCTCAAGGAACCCAAGGAGGGAGAGCACCTCAGGTCCCTTCTTGAGGCGTGCGCCGACGAAGATTACGGCGGCACTGATATCTTTACTCTGAACCACGACACCGTCCTCGAGTCATACTTGAGCCGCAAGGGTGTTGACTTCAAAGATGGGTTTGGCCAGCCAGTCAACGGTATCCGGTACTGGCAGCCAGATGGCTACGAAGTGCCGACCCCAAAGGCCTCCATCCACAAGCTACACGGGTCCATAGACTGGTTCCTGTTCAGCAACCACCTCGGGATCCCGTTGCACTGGGACATCTGGCACCAAACGGATCCCTTTGGTCGGCTGCAGCACGCGATGGGAGGAAAGCCTCTTCTCCTCACCGGCACGTTCAACAAGATGCTGGCCTATCTGAAGAGCCCGTTCCTGGAGTTGCACTACCGCTTCTATCGTGCCCTCCTGGGGACCTCCAGGTTGCTGGTCTGCGGGTACGGTTTCGGCGACAAAGGCATCAACAGCCGGATCTTCGAATGGATGAACGCCTCTTCGCAGCACTGCATCACTGTCGTGCATGCTGACTCTGACCAACTCCGCAGCAATCCGAGGTCTGGGTTCTCCTGGCGGTCGGAGGAGTGGTTGAAAGAGGGGCGCCTGCGAATTGTGCCCAAGTGGATTGAGGATGGAACGTCGTGGGCGGACATTAGGCCCGCCATGGACTAGCGAGCGATCTCTCCTTCGGGGCAGGCCGGCAACCGCTTGGAGCCCTCAAGCCGTCTATCCTGGGGGTGTTTGCAGCAGAGGCGGGCCATCCGCACGTCGGCCTCCCGCAGCCAGACGCTCACAGATGATGCCGTCTTCACCCGGCCCACCCAGCATAGCTACCTCGTGCCACGGACGATCCAAGTGTGCCCGCAGGTACCTGCGACTGCCGGGCTAGAACCATCCGGCCGCACTCGCACTCCCGGTCCAGCGTGCCGCCTCTTCGCTGCTGTGCCCTTGCAGCCGACCTCTCCGGGGCCTCAGTGCCTCGGTGTCCTCCCCCCTCACGGCCGAGCCAATGCCGCGTCGTGGGCGCCGGCGGTGCGCAGGAGGTTCACTTGCCAGGCCAGCGAGGCAGCAGGCGCGAGTCTGCTCACGTTCATTGGCCACTCTTGGTCTGTGTCCTGGCTGCCGACATCTGCCCACCTACGACGTCTCCAACTCCGCGAGGCGCTCCCGGGCATGGGCGACCTGTGCGGGGTAGTTGCCACCGGCAAGAGCTATGAACCTGCGGTAGGAATGAGCGGCCTCCTGCCTGCTTCCCGTTCGCTCCTGGGACAGCGCCTTGCCATTCCAGGGCAGAGCGTCGTTGGGGTCAAGCTCGATACCGCGCCTCGTAGCAGGCGATGGCCTCCTGGTAGCGGCCCAGGGAGTCTAGGCTGAGGCCCTTGTTGTACCAGGGGAAAGCGTCCTTGGGCTCAAGCTCGATGGCCTGGTCGAAGCAGGCGATGGCCTCCTGGTAGCTGCCCAGGATGTGGAGGCTAGCGCCCTTGTTCCTCCAAGCGGCAGCCAACTTGGGCTCAAGCTCGATGGCCTGGTCATAGCAGGCGACGGCCTCCTGGTCTCGGCCCAGTGAGTCGAGGCTACTGCCCTTGCCTTCCCAGGGCAAAGCGTACTTGGGATCAAGTTCGATAGCCCGGTCGTAGCAGGCGATGGCCTCCTGGTGGAGGCCCAGGGCGGCGAGGCTAGTGCCCTTAGCACCCCAAGCAACAGCGTTCTTGGGGTCACGCTTGAGTGCCTGGTCGAAACAGGCGATGGCCTCCTGGCGGCGGCCCAGGGAGCCGAGCCTAGTGCCCTTGTTGACCAGTTTCCAGGGCTCCAGCTGGCTTGGCTGCGGCTGTCTGACCACTTGGCCAGTCGGGCGCCGTAGCAGGTGCTCCAATATGGCTTGGACGCCCTGTTTCGACCGGCTAAACAGGCCTCTCAAGAAGCCCCTCATTCCCCGCCTCCTTGCGGTGCTGGAGCCGTGGACCCTTTCCGGCTCAGCCAGGCATGGTAGCCGGATCAGCCTATTGTGCCAAGATGAAGTGAGGCCACCTCCCCTAAGAGATCAGGGTAGAATGGGGAGGTAAGAGAAGATGGAACGGGTGGTTGGTATCGTGGTAGGCAGGGGAGCGTCGCGCGGCAACGGGCAAGGCACGTGAGGGCGCCGATCTCTTCTCGCTGCGCACTACGTATCGGTTGCATTCCTCACGAAAGGAGGTGCGCGAGTCGCCAAACTGCTGCGCCATCGCAGCTAGTTGCACGCTGACCTCGGTGCGTCCACGAAGTCAAAGCCCGTGGCCCTGCCCACGCGGGGTCGCTAGGCGGTGCTGCTAGTCGGGCCCCGTCTATCGCCTCCTCGCCCGCTCATAAGCCGCGTCGTGCGGCCCAATCGCAACGATCACGACGACATCCCCCTCGATGGTGTAGACCAGACGATAGACAACACCCCGGTGGCTGAAGCCATAGGCCCGCACGTGCGCCAAGTCTCCCTTTCTGGGCTCTCCGGCGGCAAGGGGATCGCGCAGGACGGACGGAATGTGCTGAGCGACGATCTCCAGCAAGAGCGACTGGTTGTGGCGCGTCAGCTTGTGGAGGTCTAGGGCTGCCGCCTCCAGGAACTCATAGCGGAAAGCCACTAGCTGACCCGGCGTTCAGACAGCCGCTGCAGTTCCGCTATGAAAGATGGCCCGTCCACTCTCCTTTCCTCGTGGGCCAGGCGCTCACGGATGACGTCGTCTTCGCCGGCACCGCCAAGTACCGGCACGCGATGCTCATCGCCCTCCAGTTCGAACAACTCCCCCGGTTGGCAATCGAGTGCCTCACACAGGCTGGCTAGCGTCTCGAAACGGATGCCGCCCGCCTCGCCACGTTCCAGCGCCGACACGGTATCGGGCCGCAGCCCAGCCAGCGCCGCCAATCTGCGCTGCGACAAGCGCCGCTCGGCGCGCAGAACAGGCAGCCTGCATCGGACAGTGCTCATCGTCCCCCCCAGGCTACGCGTCACGTTCTAAAGTGACATTGTACGCTCTTACCGTGTTGCGAGCCAACTCCTTACCATAGGCCGGTCTTCGCTCCCGTCTCCGTTCCCCTCTGCGCCTCCCTGGCCTGCTCCCGACTCACGGCCACGCCAGCGCCACGTCGTGGGCCCGGGCGTGGTGCAGGATGATGCGCTCGCCATCCCTGCGGAAGGGCGCCGCCATCCCTGGGCCAAATGCTGGACACGGGCTCCGCCCGCCTTACATTGGCATCGCCGCTATGGTAGTCTGCCGCGAAAAGGGGCGGGCCGCGCCTGGGCCTGCTCGCCCATTGGCCCAGGAAGCTCGAAGGAGACAGGCATGAAGGTGATGATCGGCGCCGTCGCTCACGAGTCCAATACCTTCACACCGCTGGGCACGCGCTGGGACGACTTCACCGCCAGCTACGGCGCCGATCTTCTGAGCGCCCCCGGCCGCGGCGCGCTTGGCGGCATCGTCAACGTGCTCTCGGCAGCAGGCCTGGAGCTGGCGCCTACCATATCCTGCCACGCCTTGCCGGGCGGCCTGGTGGAGCGGCGCGCCTTCGAGCAGATGCGCGAGGCGCTGCTGGCGGGGACGGACGGTGTGGGCGCGGTCTGCCTTTTCCTGCACGGGGCGATGCGCGCCGAGGGGGAAGACTACGCCGACGCCGCCCTCGTCACCGCCGTTCGCGCCGCTGTCGGCCCGCACGTGCCCATCGTCGTGGCCATGGACCTGCACGGCAATCCCACCCAAGCCATGGCCGAGGCCGCAGACGCCTTGGTCGCCTACCGCACCGCCCCGCACGTCGACACGTTCGAGACGGGCGAGCGGGCGGCGCGACTGCTCCTGCGGCTGCTGAACCAGGGCATCGGCACGGGGGTAGGCTTGGCCAAGCTCCCCATGCTCCTGCCTGGTGAGATGGCGCAGACGGCCTACGAGCCAATGGTGAGTATGATGCGCTTGCTCGCGGAAACTGACTCTAGGCAAGGCGTGCTTTGCTCGTCCTTCTTCAAGGTGCACTGCTGGGCAGACGTGCCCGACACCGGCGTCGCCGCCGTGGTGGTGACCGAGAGCGATGCGGCTCTGGCTCAGGCCGAAGCCGAGCGCCTGGCGGGTCTCTTCTGGCAGCGACGGGCCGAGTTTCGCGCTACGGTCGAAACCTACGTGGTAGACAAAGCCATCGATGTCGCCTTGGCGGCGCCAGAGCCCACCGTTTTCCTCTCCGATTCCGGCGACAACCCCGGCGCTGGCGGCACGACCGACGTGCCACACATGGTGCAGCGACTCCTGGCCAAAGGCGCGCGTAGCGCGGTAATCGCCGCCATCTGGGACCGTGAGGCCTACGAAACGTGCGCCCAGGCCGGCGTCGGTGCCCGGGTAAGTATGAGTATCGGCGGCAAGGTTGACACCTGGCACGGGCGTCCCCTGGCCGTGAGCGGCCGGGTGCGCGCGCTCAGCGGCGGGCGCTACTGCGAAGGTGGCGTGCGCCTGCCCGGAAACCTGCTTGAGATGGGGCCGCTGGCCGTGCTCGACTTAGGTGGCGTGGAGGTGATGCTGTCGCGGGAACGAGTGAGCATTGTCGACCCGGAGCAGTTGCGCGTCGCCGGCATTGAGCCTTTGGCCTACAAGATCGTCGTGGTGAAGCGCGGCTACCTGGAGCCGCTCTTTCAGGCGATCGCCCAGCGGGCGATCTTGGCGCTCAGCCCCGGCGCCACCAACTGCGACGTCACCAAGCTCGAGTACCGGCGCGTGCGCCGGCCGATGCATCCGCTTGACCCTGATGCCGTCTGGCCCTGAGTGTGGGCATGTCTGGGGAAAGGTTGTTCGGCTTCCCTTTTCCCCAGCCTTACAGGGCACTCGCTTTCCTGGAGATGCGTGGACTGTGCGATGTCCAACAGAGCCGTGCCCTCGTGGCCGAGCTACGTCGCCAAGTGCGGGGTGTGCTCCTGCTGCCGGATAGCTTCGTCGACGGCTTGACTCTGCATCCCAACCTGGAGCGAGCGTATCAGCCCCGTGGCGAGTGATCCGTGGGCCATGATTCGCGACCCGTGCGGCGTGATCCACGGGCTCACGGGTCACACGCATCACGTTTCACGCATCGCTCGCCACGTATCACGCTTCACACCCCCCGCAGAGCGTAGGTGCGCTCCTCCAGCGGGCTGGCGGCCAGACGCTGCACGCGGCAGATAGCGGCGCCGCCCATCCTCCCCTGTAGCTCGGCGGCCACCTGCTCCAGCCGGCCGCCCGGCTTGCGGCCCTGGAGGAGCGCCATCTGCTTGCCGCGCTGGGGCACGAGCGCCTCCGCTCGCAGCCCAAGCTCGCTCAGCGGCGCCTCCAGCGCCCCCTGCAGGCATCGGCGCGCCGCCGTCAGAATGATCCCCACCGCCGCGGCCGGCTCCTTGAGCGGCAGGCGACGGCTCTCTTCTCGTCCGCCCTCCGCCTGCCAGGTGAGCCAGAGCCCGGCGCAGGCCCAGCCCTGGCAGCGCAGTGCGGCCGCCAACTCCGCCACCAGCCCGGATAGCACCTCCTCCACATCCGGCCAGGCCGAGAGTGGCGCCTCGAACTGCCGGCGCGCCTCCACCAGCGGCAGCGGCGGCGAGAAGCGCGGCGACGCCGGCTCGCCGCTGGCCAGCCGCCAGGCCGCCAAGCCGGCGGCGCCGAACTGCGCCTGCATGGCCACTTTGCCCAGCGCCGCTACGTCCCCCAGACGGCTGAAGCCGAGCAGCCGCAGCCGCCGTTGTAGCTCGCGCCACTCCGCGTCCGGCGCCGGCAGGACGGCGAGAGGCAGTCGCGATAAGAAAGCCCGCTCCTCGCCCGCCGGCACGATGCATAGCGGCCTGCCGCCGTGCCTGGCCGCCATCTCCGCGGCGAAGCGACCATCGGCGATGCCGAGACGGGGGGGGCCTAACCCCCCCAACCCCCCTTCCCAAAACGCGGGAAGGGGGGAGCCTCCCCTCCCCGTGGCCGGGGAGGGGGTGGGGGAGAGGTACTCCGCCACCGCTCGCTCGTCGCCGATGAGGCGCTCCAGACCGCGCAGGCCCATGAAGGCCAGCCCTAGCCCGGCCGATTCCACCTCCGGCGTAAGGTACAGCAGCGGCTGCAACGACCGCTCCTGTTCCTGCCGGTAGGCCTCCTCGTCCGCGGGCAACGCCACGGCCCGCGGGCAGAGCGAAAGCGCTCGCGAAACGAGCATCCCCTCGCCGACACCCACTGCCTCGGCCTCGGCGCAGCCCTCCAGCACGAGCGGCCGGCCGCCCGGGCGGTAGATGACGATGGGCACCGCGGCCAACTCCGGCTGCCGCGACCGCTCCACGCTGACCCGCATTCTCGGTATATGTAGACATAGAATTCGCACGCCCATACGCTCGACCTTCTTGCCCTTTTCTCGCCCCATTATAGAACAGTTGTTCTAATGACGCATCCCCTTGTCCACTTCGGCTTGCCTCTGCGTCCTGCCAACTGGCACAGCATTTGCTGGTTCAACCCTTACGCAACATTTACCCAACATTTGCGCCGGCATTACGCACATTACCGGCGCGCCGGGCTATGTTTCCCTGGGCAGAGCGCAGGCGCTCGCTGCTGCCCGCCAGCCGATGTTCTAGGCGCCGGAGGTGGGGATGACTCGAGAACCCGCTGCCAGGTTGGCCACCGCCTTTCTCACGCTTGTCATCTTCCTGCTAGCCGTGCTCCTGGTGCTACCCACACTGGCCGCCACGGCCGGCTCCGGCCTGCCCTGAGGCCGCAAGCGCGCAACTTCCGCGCCGGACTGCCGGCCGGCGGTTGCCGAGCCGACGGCGCCCATGTATCCTGGCGTTCCTAGGGCCGGTAGCCCGACACCCTAGCCGGCTAGCCATCCAGTTAGCCGGTCGTGGCAGGCCAAGTTGCCTCCTGTCCGCAATGGGGTACAGCTCAGGCCTACGTTCCTGTCCCGCCGCGCTTCCGCTTCCAGGAGGGCGCCTTGAGACGGGTCGCCTCGGACGGCCCCCTGCGCCGATTCTTGTCGCTCCTCTTCGTGGTGCTTGCCTTGGCCGCCGTCACGAGTGCCTGCCGGGGCAGCCAGCGCCCTCTGCCCCCGCCTGAGAGCGTGCAGGAGGCCCGCCTCGCCAACTTCCGCCCGCTGACGGACTCCGGCCTGGCCGGTCGGCCGCTCTGGTCGCCGGACGGCACGGCGCTCATCTTTGGCGCCGTTTCCTCTGTCCCTCTCCCATACTCTTACCGCTATTCCTCCAGCTCGCCGCCGGAAGTCCGCATCTGGACGGTGCGGCCCGATGGAAGAGCCAAGCGTCCTCTGGCCGATGGCGCTCCCGCCTTCCTGAGTCCGGATGGCTCGTGGCTCTACATCCTGAGCTTCGATAGCCGCAACGGCGTCGCCTCCCTCTGGAGGCTCAGCATGAGGGGCGGGCGCCCGCGCCAACTTCTCGACCTCGGCGCTGGCACAGTCACCCACATGCTCGCCGACGGCCGCCTGGTGCTCAGCGAGTGGGGTACCTACGCGCCGTTGCGCCTCTACGACCCGGCCACCGGCAAGGTGCAGGACCTGATGGCCGAGCACCCCAGCAACGACCCCCAGAGCGCTCGCCTCTCGCCTGACGGCACGCTCATGGCCTACCCGAAATTCCAGGAGGTGTACCTCTCACAAGGGGATGACTCCGCCCCCAAGCTGCTCTCCGCGGGAGGCGGCTTCTCGGCCCAGGTTTGGTGGTCGCCTGATAGCCGGTATCTGGCCTACGCCAGCGGCAACCACTGGACGGACCGCCTGCTCCTCGCCGACCGCGAAGGGAAGACCCTGGCCACGCTCATCCCGCGCCTGGAAGAGAGTGGCTACGTCAGCGCGCTCGCCTGGTCGCCGGACAGCCGCTGGCTGCTCGTCTCCACCGAGCCCTACGAGCAGTGCTCGCGCCCTAGCCAGCTCCACCTCTTCGACAGGGCCGGAAAGAGCAAGCTCCTGCTGGAGACCTACCTCGCCGAGGGGAGCACGCCGGCCTGGTCGCCCGATGGGCACAGCCTGGCCCTGACACTCTGGAATGGCCCCTACGCCGACCGGCCGACCTACGACATCTGGCTGGCCGACCTCACTGATGAGACCACCGTGGCTGCCGTGCAGCGCCTGGCGAATGCGCCTACACCTGCCGCCCCACCCACTCTGCCACTGCCGCCGCCCAACCTTTCGCCCGAAGACACCATACGCCGGTTCTGGCAAGCGGTGGACAGGAAAGACTACCTGGCAGCCTACGCCACCCTCTCGGTCGAGAAGAGGCACGCCGACAACTACCTCTCCCTCCGCGCGTTCTACGCCTGCGTCGCCGAAGTCGGCGTGAGGGCGGCGCAGCATGTCGGTGGAGACGAACGCCGGCAGGTGCTATCGGTGCAGCTTGACCTAGCAGCTAGCCCCGACTGCGACAATGGCATGTGGCAACAGCCCGACCACTTCTACGCCGTCCTCGAGGGGTGCGAGCCAAGATTTAGGCGGCTAGTCGGTGAGTTCTGGTGGCGAGCCAGGCCTCAGGCCAGCAGTTGCTCAGCTTGGTGGTACGGAGAGTGAGCACAGCCTGCGCGCCTGGCTTGCCCCAGCGCATGCCCGACCCCTTCAGGCGGGCGCCGACGACGCGCTTGCAGGCGCTCTCCACCGTGCCACTGCCGATGGGGTAACCCTGGGCGCGATACTGCGGATAGCGCATGCGCTCCTTGTTCACCTCGAAGTAGTGTATCTGCTCCTGGGCGGCTGTGCCCGCGGGCGCTTGAGAGAGCGTCCGCAAGCTGGCAATGATCTCCTTCTACCTTACCATCCCAGAGCAATTGCTCCTGGGCTGCCACCCACTGCTTGGCCAGTTGTGTGCCCTCACCGAACAGGCCATTGCCCGCCGCCCAAAGATGTTCGCTGGCGTGGTACCAGTCCAATACCTCCACTCTTAGGGGGAAGTGCAGAGCATACTGGTTCCAGATGCCAGGCGCCCCGTCGCCAAGACACACCAGTAACTCCAGCGCCGGATCGATGCCACGCTTGATGACCTCGGCGTATAGCCTTGCCCCCGCTTCCTCCATGGAGCCAACGTGAGCGATGTAACTCTGCTCTTTCGCCCGCACCTCAGCCCCTGTCCTTACCTGGGCAGGACTCTGTCCCTCGCGGCTACCTGCTTGCACCCAGAACACCGAACCCGCCTTCACCTCATGCCAGCCATCCTCGAAACGCACCTTCGTTGCGTCCAGAGCTACCGCCCACGCCCTGCCCAGCACCGCCCTCCTGCTCCCTCGCGCCCGCCCCTCACCCCTGAGCAGCTCCTGGCGCTCCCTCACCCCCCTCCCCTCCAGCACCTCCCCTCGCTCCTCAGTGATCCTAGCGATCTCCCGCGCCGATAGGGCAATGCCAGTATGCTCGCTGAACTCCGCCGCCGCCTCCCTGAAGGGCCGATCCACTGCCAAGCGTGCCGCCCGTTCCTGTACACACTCACTGAACTGCCCCGGCGCCACCGCCAGTGCTTCATCGAGAGGGTAGCGCCCCCGACCACACTCCTGGCAGCGATAGTAGCCACGATGCCAGCGCACTAGCCCCACTAGTGTCTCCTGCTGGCGACCCTGCTCCCCTTTGTAGCGCAACTCACCCCCACACGCGCACTGACGCTTCCCCTCCTCAACCTCACGGCGACTCGCCATCACCCCCTCTACCACCGCGGCAAAACAGTCCCTGCTCAACCGCCAAGCTTCTCTCTCCAACTCCGCCAGTTCCATCTCACCATGCCCCTCAGCAAACTCAAGCACCGCCTTGACTCGCTCCTCCAAACCCACCATGATCCGCCGCAACATCATCACCCGACCCGCTTGCATGAAGCCCTCCCGGTCTCGGCCTGCCAGCCGTTCTTGTCACCGAGAGGGCTTCAACCTCCGTGCCTAAATCCTGGCTCGCACCCCCGCTGGGCCGCAGTTGACAAAACACCCCCTCAGCAGCAGATTAAGTGGTTGAGTTCCCAACGGCGGGTAGTCGCCGATGGCACCCTGGGGAATCCGTGAGTCGTCGGTTCATGCCTGGCTTGAGGTAATAGTCGTTCTACATGCTGGCTTCACTCCGCCACTTCGTCGTCGGTAACCCCCTGCCAACCTACGCTGAAGAGCACCAGCGCCTGAGTAAGGTCAAGGCTCTGGCCGTCTTCTCGTCCGACGCCCTCTCTTCCGTGGCCTACGCCACCGAGGAGGCGCTGCTCGCGCTCATCCTGGCCGGCGTGGGCGCTCTGGCCTACGGCCTGCCGATCGGCCTGGCGATCACGCTCCTGCTAGCCATAGTCACTGCATCGTACCACCAGACCATCCACGGCTACCCCTCGGGCGGCGGCGCTTACATCGTCGCGCACGATAACCTGGGTGTCTGGCCTGGCCTTACGGCGGCCGCTGCCCTGCTCATTGACTACGTCCTGACCGTCGCCGTGAGCATCACCGCGGCCGTCTTCGCCGTGACCTCGGCTTTCCCGGCGCTGATCCCGCTGCGCGTCGAACTGTGCCTCCTTGCTATCGGCCTCGTCGCTTGGGCCAACCTGCGAGGCGTTCGCGAGTCCGGCACGATATTCGCCATCCCGACCTATGCCTTCATCTTCATCTTCTTCGCGCTCCTCGCCACCGGCCTCGTCCGCCTGGCGCTTGGCCGGCTGGCGCCCATCCCTCCGCCTGAGGAAGGGGTTCGGGTGGTCCACCCGCTCACTGTGTTCCTGGTGCTGCGCGCCTTTGCTTCGGGCTGCACCGCTCTTTCCGGCGTTGAGGCGATCAGTAACGGTATCCGGGCCTTCAAGAAACCTGAGGCTGACAACGCCGGCAAGACCCTGATTGCCATGGCCTGCATCCTGGGGGCCATGTTCCTCGGCATCACCGTCCTTGCCAACTACCTTCACGTTATCCCGCACGAGGGTGAGAGCGTCGTATCCATGATCGGGCGCGCTGTGTTCGGCGATGGCGTCCCCTACTATGCTCTTCAGGCTGCCACTGCCTTGATCCTGGCTCTCGCCGCTAACACCTCGTTCGCGGACTTCCCGCGGCTTTCGGCGATCCTCGCTCGTGACCGCTTCCTGCCGCGGCAGCTCTATAACCGCGGCGACCGGCTGGTCTTCGCCAACGGCATCGGCGCCCTCGCCATTTTGGCGGCGGCGCTCGTGGTGGTCTTCAACGGCCGCACGCACCGGCTGATACCCCTGTACGCGGTCGGGGTCTTCCTCTCCTTCACGCTCTCCCAGGCCGGCATGGTGCGCCACTGGCAGAAGGTACGTGGCAGCCACTGGCGCTTGAAGGCAGTCGTGAACGGATTGGGCGCCATCACGACAGCGGTCGTGCTCGTGGTCATCATTGTAAGCAAGTTCGTCGGCGGAGCCTGGATCGTCATCCTGCTCATCCCCGCCTTCGTGTACGTGTTCCGCTCCATCTATCGTCACTACACGACCCTTGGCGCGCAGCTCCGGCTGCAGAACCAGGCGCCCGAACCATGGACGGATCTCGCCACGCACAAGCGCCGCAAGGTTGTGGTGCCGATCGCCGGAGTCCACCGCGGCGTGCTCCCCGCCCTCCACTTCGCCCGGCAGATGTCGGCCGACGTGACAGCGGTCATGGTGGACGTCGATCCCAAGGAGACGGAGCGGCTGCGCGAGCAGTGGCAGACGTGGGGACACGGCATACCACTCGTGACACTCGAATCGCCCTTCCGCTCCACGGTAGAGCCTCTGCTCGATTACCTGAACCAAGTAGATCTGCGCAACCCCGAGCGCGGCCCCGCCGTGGTCGTACTGCCGGAGTTCGTGCCGGCGCGCTGGTGGCAGCACCTCTTGCACAATCAGACGGCTGTGTTGCTCAAGACGATCCTGCACTATCGTCGGACGCGAGCCGGCGCTTCGCGCGTCATTATCGACGTGCCCTACCACCTGGAGCGCTAGAGGCGCCGGCGCCTCGGCTGCCGCCACGCTTCGTCGCCAGGCCGGACTGCCCCAGAGTTGGCACGCTTCCAGCGGTCTGCATCCAGGCGTACGGGTAGCTCGATCCCGACTCCACGAGGGAGGGCCGCATGGCCAACGAGATCGAATTCTCTAGCAATCACAACGACCTGAGCACCGAGCGCGGATTCCAGTACGAGTTCCAGTGCGACCGCTGCGGCACCGGCTACCGCACCCGCTTCCGGGCCTCCGCCAGCGGAGCCGTGTCGGGCGTGCTCGATGCCGCCAGCAGCCTCTTCGGCGGCGTCTTCGGCAGCGCCGCCGACCTCGGCCAGCGCGTGCACTCCGCCGCCTGGGAGCGGGCACATGACGAGGCCTTCCAGGAGGCGGTGAAGGAAGTGCGCCCCTCCTTCGTCCAGTGCCCGCGCTGTTCCTCATGGGTCTGCCGCAAGGGCTGCTGGAACACCAAGCGCGGCCTGTGCAAAGAGTGTGCGCCGGACCTGGGCGTGGAGATGTCGGCCGCGCAGGCCAGCCGCTCGGTTGAGGAGGTGTGGGCACACGCGGCCATGGCCGAAGAGGACAAGAAGCTGGCGACGGAGAACTGGCGAGAGACAATTCGCGCTAGCTGCCCCAACTGCGAAGCGCCGCTGGCCACCAACGCCAAGTTCTGCCCGGAGTGCGGCGCCAAGCTCAAGGCCGCCGGCCTTTGCAGCGAGTGCGGCGCCACGCTGACCCCCAACGCCAAGTTCTGCCCGGAGTGCGGCGCCAAGACCAGCGCCCAGTAGCACCCAGGCGTATCTACCGGCAAGGCTTCTGCAAAGACCGTGGTGGAAGCGCGCTTGAGGCTAGGCGCACCGATCTTCGACGATTGCGGCGACCCTGACACATGGATCGGCGCTCTGCGCCGCAAAGGCTACACCGCCGCCTACTGCCCACTACAAGCCGGCGTCGGGGATGGCTTGGTGCGCGCCTACGAGAAGGCGGCGGCGGAGGCCGGCGTCGTTATCGCCGAGGTGGGCGCCTGGAGCAACCCCCTCAGCCCGAACGAGGATGAGCGACGGGACGCTCTCTGCAAGTGCCAGGAGCAGTTGGCGCTCGCGGATAGCATCGGCGCCCGTTGCTGCGTCAACATCGCCGGCTCCCTGGGCCAGCGCTGGGACGGGCCGCACGCGGCCGATCTCTTGCCTGCCGCCTTTGACCTCATCGTCGAGAGCGTGCGCGCCATCATTGACGCCGTGAAGCCAAGTCGCAGCTACTACACCTTGGAGACTATGCCCTGGATGTACCCGGACTCGGCCGACAGCTACCTGCGGTTGATCGAGGCCGTGTCCCGCGCACGTTTCGCCGTGCACTTCGATCCTGTGAACCTCATTTGCAGCCCCCAGCGCTACTTCGACAACCGCCGAGTCATCCAGGACTTCTGCCGCAAGCTGGGGTCGCGTATTCGCAGTTGCCATGGCAAGGACGTCGCCATGGACACGCGCTTCCTCACGCACCTTGATGAGGTGCGGCCCGGCCTGGGCCACCTGGATTACCGCATTCTGCTACAGGAGTTGGCGCGGCTGGAGCCGGACGTGCCACTCATGCTCGAGCACCTTCCCGGAGAGGAGGATTACGACTTGGCGGCAGCCTACGTCCGCGCCGCCGCGCACGACGCCGGCATCTCCTTCTGCTAAGAGGGGAAATGGGGGAGCAAGAAGCCATCAGCCGAGCCGGAGACAGCCCGGCCACGCTCCAATCACTCGTCGCCGACCTCTTGGCGCTCGGTGTGACGCCGGGCATGACGCTCCTCGTGCACTCCTCACTCAGCGCCCTCGGCTGGGTCTGCGGCGGAGCGGTGGCCGTAGTGCTGGCGCTGGAGGAGGCGCTGGGCGCCGAGGGCACGCTCGTCATGCCCACGCACTCGGGCGACCTCTCCGACCCCGCCTATTGGCAGTGCCCGCCCGTTCCCAAGTCCTGGTGGGAGCCCATCCGTCAGACGATGCCGGCCTACGACCCCGAGATGACTCCCACGCGCGGCATGGGCGCCGTTCCCGAGTGCTTCCGCAAGCAGAGCGGCGTGCTGCGCAGCGCCCACCCCCAGGTCTCCTTCGCCGCGCGCGGCCCCAAGGCTGCCTTCGTGACCGATGGGCATAAGCTGGACTACGCCCTTGGCGAACGCTCTCCCTTGGCGCGGCTCTACGACATTGGCGCTTGGGTGCTCCTCCTCGGAGTGGGGCACGACAAAAACACCTCGCTGCACTTGGCCGAGTACCGCGCCGACTACCCCGGCAAGCAGGTAATGCGCCAAGGCGCGCCCGTGCTCGAGACGGGCGAGCGCCGTTGGCTGACTCTATACGACATCGCGGTGGATGAATCGGACTTTGTCCGCGTGGGCACCGACTTCGACCTCACGGGGCAGGTGTCTCGCCGAGAAGTGGCTTGCGCTGACGCCCTGCTTTTCCCCCAGCGTCCACTCGTCGACTTCGCCACAGCTTGGTTCTGCGCCAACCGCGGGGCGAGGGCCTGAGCCTTGCCTGAGCTGGAGCCCTGGCGCACGATCTCCAGCCGCCACGTCGTCCGCGACCGTTGGCTTAGGCTGCGCGCCGACACCTGCCGCACGCCGGAGGGCGAGCTGGTCGAGCCATACTACGTCCAGGAGTACCCCGACTGGGTGCACCTCGTCTGCTTCAACGGTAGGAATGAGGTGCTCCTCACCCGCCAGTATCGCCACGGCTGTGGTTACGTCTCTCTGGAGCTGCCCTGCGGCACGTGCGATCCATCCGACGCCTCGCCCTTGGACACAGCTCGGCGCGAGCTGTTGGAAGAGACGGGTTACACCTCCGACCGCTTCGAGCACCTTCACACCGTCTCGCCCAACCCCGCCAGCCACGCCAACAGTGCGCATGGGTTCGTCGCCTTCGACGTCTACAAGGCTGCCGAGCCCGTTGACGACCCCATTGAGAGGATCGAGCACGAGTTCGTCCCGATCGCTGAGCTCCTGGGGCTCATCGACTCCGGCGGATTCCGCCACGGCCTGCACGTCTCCGCCGTCTACCTCGCCCTCCAGCGTGCCGGCTTCCTCAAGATCGACCCACCTTCCTGAGTCTCGCCTGCCGACAGACGGGGAGGAGACTGCTTGGCCGCGTAGTCGCCTGGACGGGCGACCTCCCTTCGGCTAGCATCGCCGCATGCGCGGCGCAGAAAGGGCTGCCGTACAGGCTATGCCCGTGGCGTGCGCCGTTCGCTTGGTGCTGCCTCGTAGCGAGGCAGCGGGGGAGGAGGCAATGGCTCCTGGAGAGAACGAAGGCGCGATGCCCGCTTCAGATAACGCTTCCGGACAAGGCTCCAATGCATCCGGAGAGCAGCCAATACCGGGCATGGCCGAGTCAGACGGAGAGCAGTTGCGGGGTGTCGTAGGCGGCGACATCGAGGGCAAGGACGTTACTGTGAGCCAGAGCGTCGCCACAGTCATTAGCGCCAGGCGCGATCTCTGTGCGGCTAACTCGGGCGCTCTCGTTATGGCCGCGGGGCGCGATGCCTCGGTCGTGCGCTCCGGCGGCAGTGCCTTTGTCGCCGGCAACGACATGGAGGTGGAGTCCGGCTACACCTCCGTCGCCATTGCCGGCAACAGTCTGCGGCTTCGCGGGATTGGCGGCCTCTTGTTGGCCGGCAACCGAGCGAAGGTGAGCGAGAGCAAGGTCGGAGTCGTCATCAGCTCCGACGTCAGGCTGGACGACAACTCACGTGTGCTCTTCACGACGCCTCAGGCGGCTGCCTTCGGCGCGGCTTTCGGTCTGGTGATGGGTCTTGTGTGCTTCCTGCTGCGTCGCTGCCGCCCTTCCTGCTGCAAGGCGACGGGCAAATGAGGGCGGCCGCGAGTGAGCTTCGATGAGGTCTGCGAGCAGCTTCGCGCCCTCGCCAGGCCAGAGGCCATCGAGGGTATGGCGCGCGTTGGCATTACGCCCGCTCACGCCCTCGGCGTCTCGATGCCCGACCCGCGCGCTCTCGCCAGGCGAATCGGGCGCGATCACGAGCTGGCGTTGCGCCTCTGGAGCGAGGGCTGGCGCGAGACGCGCATACTGGCCAGTCTAGTCTCTGACCCGAAGCCGGCGACGCCCGATCTGCTCGACCATTGGGCCGCCGACTTTGACAACTGGGAGGTCTGCGACCAGTGTTGCATGAACCTCTTTGAGCGCACTCCCTTCGCCTGGAACGAAGCCCCCGAATGGAGTGGGCGCGGCGAGGAGTTCATCAAGCGCGCCGGCTTCGTCCTCATGGCGCGCTTGGCTTATGCCGGCCACAAAGCCAGCGACACCGACTACGAGCCGTTTCTCGCCGCCATCGCCCGCGAGGCCGCTGATGGTCGGAACAGCGTCAAGAAGGCAGTCAACTGGGCGCTGCGAGACATCGGCAAACGCAACCCTGCCCTCTGCGCCAGAGCCGTTGCCGTGGCCGAGCTTGTGCACGCCCAGGGCTCGCCGAGTGCCCGCTGGATCGCCACTGACGCCTTGCGCGAGCTGCGGAGCGACGCTGTGCAGCGACGGCTGAGCAGGGTCCAGGGGAAGTGACCTTGGAGTGGTACGAGCACGTCAACATCACTGAGTGGTACTTGGACATCGTCAACCCGAGCAGCCCGGGCAAGCTGCTCCTCGTTGGAGAAGTGCTTGGGCTGCGACCGGGAATGCGCGTCATTGACTTCGCCAGCGGCTTCGGCCAGCCGTTGGCGCTCTGGGCCGAGCGCTTCGGCAT
>Ga0315274_10003896_pt1 | contig 22068 bp, 18 predicted proteins | sample YL17G02_20_MG_FD_203700 | JGI IMG/M metagenome (GOLD analysis project Ga0315274, IMG submission 203700) | Sediment microbial communities from Yellowstone Lake, YNP, Wyoming, USA - YL17G02_20 | ecosystem: Environmental > Aquatic > Freshwater > Lake > Sediment | place: USA: Wyoming | collected...
TCTGCGAGGTGAGGATGGAGTATGCGACCTTAGGAAGGTAATTTGACAGGACAGCCGTAGGTAATACTCTGGCCGTTAAAAATTCTCCCACAATCTTTGGGACGATTACTTCTGTTCGATTACTTGACCACTTCGCTTTACTAAGATAATCTATAGGGGTGGCTTTAACGGAGCCGCCTTTTTTATTTAGTGCAAGGATATGAGGTTTGGCAGAAAAGACCAAAAGTAAAGCAGAAGAGTTCGCTATTGCCGCCGGCAGAATAGCAGCCGACAGGCATTGCACCGACATCGTGGTTTTGAATTTGAGGGGTCTGTCTCCTGTCACGGATTACTTCGTGATTGCCACAGGCACAAGTAACAGGCAAATGCGCACTATCGCCGACGAAATCACCGAAGCTGCCCAGAGCCACGGATTTTCGCTTTTCGGTAGGGCCGGCTACGAGCAGGCACGTTGGATACTGCTGGACTTTGTTGACGTGGTTGTTCATGTTTTCGACCCGCAGTATCGTGAGTATTACGACCTGGAACTGCTCTGGGGCGACGCCAGCCGATTGTTGATTGATGAATGATTATTGACTTAGACCGGCCGATATGGCGGCAACAATAAACGTAAGTTCTTCCGTGTAAAAAAACGTATAGCAATTTGTCATTCTGAACGAAGTGAAGAATCTGGCTATCGAATTGAAAGCGATTCTCAATAGTTATGCCAGATGCTTCGCCGTACGGCTCAGCAAGACAACAAAATCAGTCAGTTTGAGTTCGTGACTATTTTTTCCTAAATGAAGTCTGTAGTTGAGATATTAGAAGAGAAGATTAGCAAAGGCCTAGCTCACGCTGCCGGCTTAGGAGGATTTCCTGCCATAGTAAAGCCCACCACCGACCCTAAGTTCGGTGATTACCAAGTCAACGGCGTAATGGCGGCTGCCAAGCAGATCAAGACTAATCCCCGTAAGTTGGCAGAAGAAGTCGTAAGCAAGCTCAACACCGAACACCGAACACTGAAATCTGAACTCCTACTAAGTGATATTTGCGAAAAGCCGGAGGTCGCGGGGCCTGGGTTCATAAATTTGCGTCTCAAAGGCGATTTTGTTTCGGATAGGTTGCTCGAAGTCGGCAAGGATTCCTCCCGCCTCGGTATAGATAAAGCGCTTCAGGCCAAGACTATTGTCGTTGATTTTTCCAGCCCGAATATCGCCAAAGAGATGCACGTCGGCCATCTGCGAAGCACTATCATCGGCGACTGCATCTGCCGACTTTTGGAGTTTCAGGGCCACAAAGTCATCCGCCAAAACCACATCGGCGACTGGGGGACGCAGTTTGGGATGCTTATCCGACAGGTCTTTGAGAGCCGAATGGCCGCGGCATTTCAAGGAGTCAGTGGACAACCTGTATACGACCAAGGGAATTTCTCGGTAGCCGATACAGAAGAGCTTTATAGAAAGGCAAAAGCGAGTTATGATTCTGACCCTAAGTTTGCTCAAGAGTCACGAGAATGGGTTGTCAGTCTGCAAAATGGCGATGAACCCGCTGTTGCTTTCTGGAAGAGTATTGTTCGGACGTCACTTTCCGAATGCCAAGAAGTCTATGATCGTCTTGAAGTAACGCTTAATAAAGAGCATGCTCGCGGCGAGAGTTTTTACAACAACATGCTCTCTGATGTCGTTACCGAACTGAAGAACAAAGGACTTGCTGTCGAATCCGAGGGTGCAGTGTGTGTCTTTCCGCCGGGTTTTAAGGATAAGGAAGGCAAGCCGCTGCCGATGATAGTGCAAAAGTCGGATGGGGCATATCTTTATGCAACTACAGATTTGGCGGCAATTAGATACCGTGTCAATGAACTCAAAGCGGACAGAATAGTCTATGTTACCGACGCCCGACAAAAGCTGCACTTTGAGATGCTCTTTGCAGTAGCACAGATGGCAGGCTGGGGTCTACAACAGAAGACAACGGACAACGGACAGCGGACAGAAAACGGAAGACAGAAAACGGAATTTGTTCATGTTACTTTTGGTAGCGTGTTGGGCGAAAACGGTAAGCCCTTAAAGACCCGCGAGGGTGAGAATGTAAAATTGAAAGAGTTGCTCGATGAATCGGTACAACGAGCATTTACAATCGTAGAGCAAAAAAATCCAGAATTATCTGACGAAAAGAAAGAAAAAATAGCAAAGGCCGTCGGCATCGGTGCCGTTAAATATTCGGATTTCTCCAATAATCGCACGAGTGATTATGTCTTTAGCTTCAATAAGATGCTTGCGATGGACGGCAATACCGCACCATATATGCAGTATGCTTATGCCAGGGTAAAGTCTATTGGTCGAAAGGCACAGGAAAGGGGCATCGACGTTGAGGATGAATTGGCTGATATAAAGACTGTTAGCCTGACCGAGCCAACTGAGCTTGATTTAGCCAAACAGTTGATTCGCTACGGGGAGGCGGTCGAATCCGCCGCGGCTGATTACAGGCCCAATTATCTTACCGCATATCTGTATGAGTTGGCACAGAAGTTCAGCGCGTTTTACACCAATTGCCCCGTCCTGGATGCCGGGCTGGATAAAAGGCCCACAAGGCTCTTGCTTTGTGACCTAACCGCAAGAACTATCGAGCACGGTTTGAGTAACCTGCTGGGCATTAAGGTTGTTGAGCAAATGTGAAGATTAGGTGATAATAGATGAAAATGGGGACAGAAGGCCGGGATGGTTGCGCTGGACTACGGAGGTCTATATAAAATGGTTTATTTGTTTGAACAAAAGATGCCCAGGGAAAAACTGGTTGACTTTTGCAAAAAGAACTACATCAAGAAGTTGTCGGTCTTCGGGTCTGCACTTCGCGGGCAATTGGGACCAGGAAGCGATATTGACCTTTTGGTGGAGTTTGAGGAGGAACACACGCCGGGTCTTTTTTCGATTATCAGGATGGAAATGGACCTCACAGAAACACTTGGCAGGAAAGTCGATTTACGAACTCCTGAAGATTTAAGCCAGTATTTCCGTGACGAGGTAATACAGAATGCCCAAGTTCAGTATCAAGTATGAAGACCGAGTGAGGTTGCGGCATATTTTAGATGCCGCGATTGAAATCCAGCAATACGTGCAGTCTTCAACCCGTGAAGATCTGAACCGCGACCCAAAGTTAGTTCACTCATTGGTTCATCTTTTTGAGATTATTGGTGAAGCGGCAACGCAAGTATCGGAGGAACTTAAGGAAGATGTTCCCGAGATTCCCTGGATTATCATTATCGGCATGAGGAACCGGCTTATTCACGCGTACTTTTCCATCAACCTGAACGTTGTATGGAGCACTTCAACAGAAGACATACCGCCACTGATAAAAGAACTGAAAAACCTTCTTCGCGAAGGTTGAGAAAATGGACTATATCGTACGCTTATAGTATCGCGACTTTGGGAAATTCATGGTAAGTATGTAATGAAAATCGTTCAGAAAGATCTCCATTTGAGCACCAGAAGTCGCTGCCAGATGCTCGACATCACAGATGAGGTGTCCTCGATTGTACGTCAATCCGGTATCAATGAGGGCGACGTTGTAGTATATTGTCCACACACGACTGCTGCGATTACGATAAATGAAAATGCTGACCCATCTGTCTGCCACGATATTTTGCTTGTTCTGGAAAAATTGGCTCCGCAATCCAATCCCGCCTATCGCCATAGCGAAGGTAATTCGGACGCCCACTGCAAGAGTGTTCTCGTCGGCTGTAGTAAGCAAATCCTTATAAAGGGTGGCGAGCTGGAGCTTGGCACGTGGCAGGGTATCTTCTTTTGTGAGTTTGACGGGCCGCGCAGCCGAAGAGTAATCGTTCAGGTGCGTGGGCAGTAACTTATTACACACCTCAACCAATTTGGCTGACCGAATATGGATAACACAACCCACAAAGGAATTGCACCCAACGTCATTTTGTTGAGCATTGTCAGCTTCCTCAACGATCTTAGCAGCGAGATGATAATGCCAATTCTGCCGATGTTTCTCAAATCACTGGGCGGCACAGGCGAGGTAATCGGCTTAGTCGGCGGATTGCGGGACAGCGTCTCGAGCATCTTGAAGGTCTTTTGCGGCTATTGGTCCGACAAGACAGGCAGGCGAAAGATTTTTGTCTATTCAGGCTATTTCATTTCGACCATCTTCAAGTTACTGCTTGCAGTCTCGAATACCTGGCCGGTCGCGGTTGTGTTTTCATCTTTGGAGAGGGTGGGCAAAGGCCTCAGGACAGCCGCAAGGGATGCAATTATTGCGGAATCCATGACCACCCAGCGGGGCAAAGGCTTTGGCATCCACAGGGGCCTTGAAACCATAGGTGCAGTACTTGGTGCGGTTGTGGCGTTCTGCTTGTATTGGTTCTTAAGGTTTGATTTCAGAACAATCATAATAGTGGCAGGAGTGCTTGGCTTTATGTCGCTGGTGCCCCTGCGTTTTGTCAAGGAAAGCGAGTCGAAGCCACAGAATGTAACGCTCAAGATGGGGCTTAGTGGTCTATCCGCACCGTTGAAGCTATTCATTTTGATCTCAGGGGTCTTCGCATTAGGCAACTTCAGTTACATGTTCTTCGTCATCAGGGTCCAGCAGCATTTCCCTGGCAGGCTGTCGGTCGCAGCTCCAATCCTATTATACGTGCTGTTTAACGTTTTCTATAGTGCACTGGCTGTACCTTTTGGAAGTATCTCCGATAAGATTGGCAGGGAGAAGGTCATTATCTTTGGTTATCTCATGTTTTCAGCAACGGCGGTCGGCTTTGTCTTTGTCGATTCGCTGGCAGGCTTTGTTGTGCTGTTCGCTCTTTACGGCATGATGTATGCCGCGGTTGACGGAAACCAGCGAGCTTATGTGGCCGACCTGGCCAGTGCACATCTCAAGGCGACAGCATTGGGAACGTTTCACACCGTCACAGGCTTGATGGCTCTACCGGCAGGCTTGATTGCGGGATTTCTCTGGGAGAATATTGGGCCAGTCGCAACTTTCATCTATGGCGGCGCTTTGGGTCTGCTCTCGGTTTTACTCTTTGTGGTTTTCCGCCGCCACTTTGAACTGTCTCCTGCCGGGGCAAAAACAGGGTCGTGATTAAGCTGTGTTGAGCTTTTATAGGCCGCCTTCGTTTTCCTGCTATCTTGAGGAAAAAAGCGAAAAAAATGGCGAGGTGGTGGTACCGGCTGGGGGGGAGACCGGTGGACCACGCTGCCTCGCCGAGGTTCATAAGCCGTTAAGAATAGCAGTATATAACACAAAGAGCATGTAAAGGCTAACAACTCTCGTGGTCTTGTCAAACAAAAAACAGTCCGCCCACAGAATTTTTAGGGTGTTTAACCTACCCCATTGTCTTCTTCACTTAGTGTCAACATTATATATTGGCAAGTCACAAAATGCAAGGCAAAAATGGCTGCTTTTTGATTTTTTCCGAAAGGTGTGGTCAGCACTGCTCAGAAGCAATTGCCGGTCTGTTAATATCCCCCTGGATGGTCAGCAGCAATCGCTCTTATGTGCCTATGAATTTGATGTTCCTTGAAGCAAGGTGTTGCGTGGACAAACATACTGAAATTTTTGACTTAACCGCTTGTACACGGCCAACAACTCTCATAGACTAATAACAAATATGTCACGATGTGTTTGCAGGGGTTTGGGTACTGTCGATTCTCCGTGCCCGGTGGGCTATGACGAAGATTGCTGAGAGAATAAAGCGAGTTCAAGAGAACATCAATTCAGCCTGTGCGCGTACAGCTCGCGAACCCAGCGAGGTGCGATTGGTGGTTGTGACCAAATCCGCCACTATCGATGCTGTAAAGGAAGTCATTAGCCTTGGTTTGACCGACCTCGGTGAGAACCGGGTTCAGCAGTTGAAGAAGGTCGCCGGTCAGGTGACGGAATGGCAGCAACAAGATAACGGCAATCCCGGCCTGCCGAAAGAGGTCCATTGGCACATGATAGGGCATTTGCAGCGCAACAAAGTCCGGCAGGTATTGCCGACAGCTTCTTTGATCCATTCTGTTGATACGCTGCGGTTGGCTGAGGAGATAAACTCCTCCGCGGTGAAGCTGGGTCTTTGTCCGAAAGTGCTTCTTCAAGTGAACACATCGGATGAGCCTCAAAAATACGGAGCGCCCGTGGGGGCTGCGACACATCTTGCCGAGCAGATAGAGACCCTGCCGAATTTGGAGCTCGCCGGGCTTATGACGATGGCTCCATTGACCCACAATAAAGATGTAATTCAGGCTTGTTTTATTCGAGCAAGGGAGCTTTTTATTGAAATGCGGGGCGAAAAAATCGTCGGCCCCAAATTCACCGAGCTTAGCATGGGGATGAGTTCGGACTATGAGTCAGCCGTAGAAGAAGGAGCTACCATCTTACGAATCGGCTCAGCGATTTTTGCAGGTTGATCGCAGCTACTGTGGCCGGTCGCTTACACTTAATATCAACAATCTTTCGGTCCCCTGCTGTATTATACGGGTTAGGAAAAAATCTGAGGACGCATCGGTTTGTCATCCTGAGCCGCAGGCGAAGGATCTGGCCCCAGAAGGGAAGGTCTCTCAAACACGCAGCCCAGATCCTTTACGTCCAAAGCGGGACTTTCAGCACTCTACCGCGTTCCGTTCAGGATGACAAAGTGTACATAAGAATTAATCAGAATCCACATTACCCAACAAAAATGCGAAATTAGAAAAGTACCCAACCCAATAAGCCGAAAAAATCCGCAAGAGTTGTGTGAAATTATACTGCGCATTGAGTCCCATAATCTAATCTGGGAACCGATGAAATGGGAAAAACAGCAACACTAAATTCAGTCGGTATTCCAAATACCTTCACAGATGTAATTTATCTGACCGACAAAACCGAACTTCCAGCAGAAGTAAAACGGCTCCTGCGGCAGAAGAAGCTCTCATTTGCCTTACTGCCTATAGACCAGCTCGCTATGGCGCGTGAGCGTATCGACCTGATTGGGACTGTAGTAGTCGATTCGCAAGAGCTAAGTGCCTCACAACAACGGGTTGGCCGACTCATCGAGTGGCTTGAGAATGAAAACGTCGGCGTGATTATACTGACGGACAAAATTAAGCTGCCGGTGAAAAGCTTTTCTTTAACCCACTCTGAAAAAAGTTTCTCGATGGTCAGCAGCGTAGAGTCGGTCTCTATCGATGACCTGTGGTTTCGCATTAGTCTCAATCTTGCCTATCGCAAACGCGGCAAAGGAATCATGGTTAAACCCGCCGTACCCATGCACAAAAAGGCAAAGGCGAGTAAAAACAAATTGTCAGAGCAACTTCAGGCGACCGAGGCCCTCGTCGACAACTTGACCGAGCAGCTCCGCATGGCAGGCCTGGTCCAGCGCGATTTTCTACCGGCGCAACTGCCCAACTGCGCCGAAGTTCAATGGGCAACGGTTTTCCTGCCGGCAGAATGGGTCTCAGGCGACATTTTTGACGTTGCCCGGATTGATGAGCAGCACATCGGTTTTTATGTCGCCGACGCTGTCGGCCATGCTATGCCCGCAGCGCTACTGACGATTTTCGTTAAACAAGCCCTGGTTATGCGGGAAACTCTTCAGAACAACTACCGCATATTCTCGCCTGCAGATGTCATGAAAAATCTCAACCTGCGGATGTCCGGTCAAAAACTCTCAGGCTACCAGTTCGCCACCTGCTGTTATTGTCTGTTAAATATCAAGACACTCCAACTAACATTCGCTCGTGCCGGGCATCCCTATCCGGTTCTAATCCGGCCCGGACAGATGCCTGAACAATTAGAGGTTCGAGGCTCCTTGCTCGGCGTCTTTGAACACGCTGAATACGTCCAGTCCACTACCCAGCTCCAGCGAGGCGACAAACTACTTTTATACTCCGACGGAGTCGAATCGTTCATCGGCCGCTTTGACGACCAGGCAGGCTTTCGTTTTAACGAAGAGTTCTGCGATATGAAAGACTTGTCTATCCGAGAAATTACCGACAAGCTCACTGAGCTTGCCCTGAATCGCGAGTGTGAGCCTTTTGATGTGGATGATATCACAATTGTCGGTCTTGAAGTCCTTTAACCACTCACACTATATCGCCTCTCCCGACTGCAATCCTCCTTATAGCCCTGCTTGACTTGCTAAAGTCTGACAATTGGAACTTTGCCTAACGCTCGCTTATATCAACTTTGCCGAGTACTGCTAATGCCGTGTTGACATTCCCAAAAGGAGCGCTGACGGCAAAGCCCGCGACACTATCTTTGATCTTCTCTATCATCTCGCGGGCAATTTCTATGCCCAGTATTTGTCCTTCTTCCTTAGTGTTTGCCTTACCCATTCTCTCAAGAAGCTCTTTCGGGACGTACACACCTGGGACTTCATTTGCCATGAATTCTGCATTCTTGAAACTTGTGAACGGCCAAATCCCGGCGATTACCGGTATCTTAAAAGAGTCTATCGCTTCAAGGAATCTAAATAGACATGTCGAGTCGAATGCCGTAAGGCATCCCCAAGCGGAGACCGGCTGGGTTATGGCGAATTCTCCCGATAAACGACATCGGGAAGCACCTTTTGCCTGTGCCGTAAGGCATCCCCAAGCGGAAATCTCTCAAGCTCCCTACCTCTGGTATGGCCTAGCCATAACTGGCTCGGCGGCAACAGGATTCGCACCCACACCTATGGCCAGGCAAGTGGCCGGACTTAATGTCCAAGGCGAGACACTATTACCACCGATATCAATGCCTCGGTTCAAATTATGGATCACACCGGTCAAAGCAATGGAATCCATGTCGAACACGCCGGTGGATTCAGGGTATTCACCCAACTTCGGCGGATCACCGGTAACCACCAACATATTTCGCACCCCCATCGCACAGGCCCCTAAAATATCAGATTGCATGCCAATCAAATTCCTGTCGCGGCAGCAGAAGTGCAGGATTGTCTCTATATCCGCGTGCTGCTGGATTTTCACTGCGGTTACCATAGCAGAAAGCCGGGAGCTGGCCCGCGGACCATCAGGAATATTGATCGCATCTACACCATGCTTATCGCAGAGCCGGGCTTTGTCTAAAGTATCGCTAATGTCAATTCCTCGCGGCGGCGTCAACTCAATAGTAGCAACTTTCTGACCCACAGCAAGCTTGGCACCCAACTTTGACTTGTGGGCCAGAGGTACCGGTTCCAGAGCAATCGGTTTTGAGGCCTTGATAACAGATACTCGCGGCTGGGCCTTGCCGACAGATGCTTTGTCGAGACCCCGCACAACTCGGGCAATTTCTTTTATATGTTCGGGGGTCGTACCACAGCACCCGCCGATTATTTTCGCTCCCTTTTCAAAGAATCGCTTTGCGTACTCCGCCATATACTCGGGAGTACACATGTATAACGTTCTGCCCTCCACCTGTCGAGGAAGCCCTGCATTGGGCTGTACGGATATTGGCTTGTTTGTAATTGCCCTTATTAACTCAAGACTGCTCAACATGCCGGAAGGTCCGACCGAGCAGTTCAATCCGACGGCCGTCACGCCCGGCGATTGTTCGATCCGGCTCATAGCACGGTCGATACGCTCACCATAAATGGTTTCATTATTCTCATTGACGGTCATCTGCGCAACAATAGGTAAGTCCGCGACCTCGCTCACCGCGGAAATAGCAACCAGCAGCTCTTCTGTATTGGAGAAGGTCTCCAATATGAAGAAATCAACGCCTGCATCCACAAGCACTTTAGCCTGTCGTCGAAATATGTTTGTTGCCTCTTGCCTGGTCACGGGGCCGTGCTGGGTAAGCTCACAACCAAGAGGCCCCATCGCCCCGGCTATCAGTATTTCACCGGATGCAGACTCACGTGCCGCTATGACCCCGGCGGAGTTTATCTTCTCAACATCTCCCGCCAGGCCGTATCTCGCCAACTTAATTTCATTGGCGCCGAATGTATTAGTCTCGATGAAGTCAGCACCCGCTTTTATATAGCTATCGTGAATACTTCTGACCAGTTTAGGGTCGCTGAAATTAAGTTCCTCAAAGCATCTATTCAGAAACACACCATGCTGGTAAAGCATGGTACCCATGGCACCATCACCTATCAGCACTCGGCTGGAAAGAAGCTGCTTTAATGTGAATCGTGGCACAGAAGCCCATTCCGAATCAACAAAACACTAACACTTACTTTTCGTATCGCCTTTGTTTTGCGCTGCGAGTATGACTTACATTGGAACCAAAGATCGCTGTTTCTTCGACCATAACTATATGTTTATACTGTTTTTACAGAAATATTGGTACTTTAATCAATTTAGAGCAGAATATCAGTAAGATAGTGTTGTTGCAAGCCTCTTATCAGTACAAGGTTAGTATGCTTAGTATTATTCCAACCCGGCTAACTCCGTGAATATTTGTCCTATTCTGAGTTATCAACCCGCTCTGTTTGGCTTTATAATGCCGATAAATATTTCTCCAGCTACCACTGGTCTATAATTGTGGTCTGTAAGTGTAGTTCCTATAAATCCACGAGTAGATGAAAACTACTTACGTTTAACAACCACACTCAAGAAAAAACTGGACTTTTATAACCATAGACGTTAAAATGGGAAAGATTGAATAATTAGTTATGCTACCTTGCATAGCACCTATTTTGTCTTATATTTTAATTAGGGGCAAGCCGTATCAAGGAATGGGGCTTGCATGAGCTTCAGGTGCATAAACGGCAAGTGCACTGAGAGTAAATTATTTGTCCTCAAATAGGGAAGGAGTGTTATTTCGGCAGACCACATATTACTGTCCGGTTACTAGTTCAAATAACTCGTCTAAGCTGTATAGATACACTTACAGTGTCCACATAATGATAAATATGTAAAGCTCCCGAGTGTTGTAGGAGGCAAACGCGGGTGCGAAAGGAGAGGTGTGATGAAGAAGTTAGTGTGTATATTATTGGCGTTGTTGATGTTGAGTCTCGCTGGCTGCCAAGCAACTCAGCGAACCGAAGGTACTGGAAAAGTCGCGGCTGCACGAAGCGTTCCCCGTGAGAAGTTCTACTGGGACAAGGACCTCAGGCCAATGGTCGTGCTGCCTGCCAAAGCAGCCGGTGAAACCGAAAAACCTGTGGCTGTAGAGACAAAGCACCAGCCTGAAACAAAGGAGCAGGTAAAGGTAAAAGCAGCAGCACCACCAACAACAACCGTAAGTGCTGCTGAGTTCCGGCCTGTTACAAAAAAGATGGAGAGGATAGAGGTTCCCGTGGTCGAGATAACCGGAATGGCCCGAACCGAACTCGTAGCCGTCAGCGATGCCGGTGTCAGTAAAATCTCAATCGTGTACCCGCGACCGGATTACGGGATTGTTCAAATAGACAAAATCATGCCAAGCGAGGCCAGGCTGAGCAAATCCTTTGAATACGTGATTAAGATTACAAACCTTACAGACGCTATGTTGGCAAATCTGGTGATAACAGAAGAACTACCAAGCACTTTCACCTTCGAAAGTGCCGACCCAACGGCAACAGTGGAGGGAAAGAAACTCACGTGGGAGATGGATTCACTCGGACCCAGAGCCAGCAAACAGATCAAGATTATAGGCTCGGCCACCGAAGTCAACATCCTGGAATATTCCACTTCTATAACGCACACAATTCGTGCCAGTATGGACGTGAAGGTCGTACAGCCCAGTCTCGAACTTGTGACGGTTGCACCGACGGAGGCTTTGCTGTGCGAACAGATTCCAATTGAGTTTGTTGTGACCAACACCGGCTCAGGCTCGGCACAAAATGTACAAATTGTTGACTATCTACCTGCCGGGCTGCAGGCGGTTGACGGCAAAGACAAAGTGGTACTTGATGTCGGAACACTTGGCGCGCGTGAGTCAAAGCAGTTTTCGATCAAGCTCAGAGCCGTTAAAACCGGTGTGTACGCCAACAAGGCGATTGCCACCTCGGCCTCCGGCCTTAGAGCCGAGTCGGCAGCAATAACAACTACCGTCCGCCAGCCTATTCTGGCCATTGCTAAAACGGGTCCTGCAAGACAGTATCTCGGCCGAGCTGCCACCTACGAGATCACAGTAACCAATAAGGGAGACGGCCCCGCGATGAATACTGTTATTGAGGACAATCTGCCGCCTGGAGTCACTTCAACAGAGGCAACTGCCGGAGCAAAGGTAACCGGCTCAAAACTGCGGTGGGAGCTTGGCACACTTGAGCCAAACGCCAGTCAGAAAGTGCGCGTTTCATATATGTCCATGACACCAGGTGAGCTGGTGAGCACTGCAAACGCAAGTGCTTACTGCACAGAAAGTGTGACTACTTCAGCTCAGACTCTTATCACGGGAATTGCTGCTCTTAGGATACAGGTAATCGATCTCGAAGACCCGGTCGAAGTAGGCGCCACCACCACTTATGAGATTACAGTAACCAACCAGGGTTCGGCGCCTGACACCAATATCCGCATTGTATGCGCGTTGGAAGATACACTGCGATTTGTCTCCTCTGCCGGTGCAACCGCAGGTTCACTGATGGGTAAGACAGTGAGCTTCGCGCCTCTGCGAACCCTCGAATCCAAGGGCAAAGCTACTTGGCGGGTGATCGTAAGGGGTGTTAAGGCCGGCGACGTGCGATTCAAAGTCACGATGAGCAGCGACCAGCTCGTAATTCCGGTTGAGCAAACCGAAGCTACACACGTGTACGAATAGTAATCCACAAAGAACTATCACTAAGGCACCACGGTTCCGGCAAAACCGCGGTGCCTTTTTTATTGAGACGGGACAGAAAACAGGGGATATGGGGTAGGGGATAGGAATAGAATATCAAAAATCAAAGGGCAAAAATCAAAATTGCATGGACGCTGCGCGACGGTATAAGTATAAAAAAGAAGAGTAAAAAAGTCGTAAAATGAGTAGAAAAAGGGGTTTGGGGGAAATTTTGGGAAATGGGGTGGTTAGCGATACTGATAATGAAGTTATTATAGGACTATTGCATTATTGAGCTAAAAATGAGGGTAAAAAAGCACCAAAAAGTACCGAAAATTCACCAAAAGTAACTAAAAGTGCGTCTTTTTTAGCAAAAATGAGCAAAAATTGACACTTTTCTACACTTTTTCACTACCACCTTTGGCGTAGGACGCCATTAAAGAATTGATTAGTGATTATTGATGCCTGCTGCGCCAAGTGCCAGCCGCGACGAGTCGCAGGCTCGGCGGGCGCCAGCACGGCGAGATTGATGATTTGATAGGGGAAGGAGTGACCAGTTAGTTATTGGTAAATGAGTATATGGGTAAGATAGGTGAGACTGGATTTAAGATTTACTATTTTCGATTTACAATTGGCTATTCGAAGATATGCTGGTAATGGGCGGACCCGGTGAGATAGTAAACGGCCCATCTCACGGGGTAAACGGGCAAGATAGTAAACGACCACTGTGGGATAAGAAAAGCAATATCCCACGTGGTAAACAAGTCTCACGGAGTGAACAGTCGGTTCCCCGACAGAGGCATGCGGGGACAAGCTTTGGCGTTTTATACAGTACGCCAGCCCGCCTCACCTACGGCGAGTAGACTCCGGCGGGTAAACCCACCAAAAGAACGGCGGGTAAAAGGCGTATAAAACTGTATAATCATTGTTCGGTGTAAGGAGCATTAACAGTGCCTACCAATTTCTATTACATCTACGCACTAAAAGATCCCCGCGTTTCACCGGCGAGACCATTCTATATTGGAAAGGGGACTGGTAGTCGTGCCTACGATCATCTTGTAAAACCAGACAAGACTTCAAAGTACAAAAGAATTGGTGACATCGTTGCCTCTGGGAAAACACCGCTGGTTGATATTCTTGTAGACGATCTTACCGAAACCCAAGCATTGAAATTGGAAGCCGAACTTATATCAGCCTTTGGCACTGAGACGACAGGTGGCTTGTTGACAAACGCGGTTGTTCCAGCGGGACTCGGAGGGAAGAAAAGAAAGAACCTAATAGTGCCACAAGGGGCCGTTGAAAGAGCCCAAATTGGGCTGGAGTTCATTAAGTCCGCAATTGTAGAGCTTATCAGAACGAATCCAGATGGAATCACAAATGCGGATGCCGCTAGTTTGTTGGGATTGCGCAGCGACTACAGGGGACGGCAAAAGGATTATCTGTCTTATAGTGTACTTGGCCTACTTCTACGGGAAGGTAAGATTCGACGTGAGGGTAATAAGCACCTCAGTAATCAATGAGAAAAGCCGAACAGGCGGCTCAACTCGGACGGCCTAAAGGCCGCCGGTTAGCCGCGGCGTTATGTATATGAATCACTTTCTCGGATTTAAAATTAAACAAATTGATACTCACGTTAAGGGCACGTTGACAGAATGTCAGGTAGACCGAAGCGGTAGACTATCAAATAAAAGAACCTTAAAAGACTACATCGTTTTCCCAAAAGAGATATTTCTCTATTGGTGTATTAAAAAAGTAATAAGCAGAAAGGCAATTGAAAAGAGGACGGATTTCACCCATTTTGACGACTATTTCCAAACATTGATCAATCCAACAGAACTAAAGATAGGGGGCGAATATAAAAGCAGAATAGAGAAATATAGACAATTATATGAAGTTACCATAGCTGTATTAGCGGTAGACGAAAAATACAGTCGTGTTGATATATCTACCCAAGGTGCTTGGCATTATTCTTTTGGACAACTTGTTCTAAGTAAACCGTTGCTTGAAATTATAATTAAAAAGTTAAATGCGAAGGTTGTTTTCCCTACAATATGGACAGATATTGAATACAGATTAATTAAAATAAAACCACAAATTCAGTATTCAAACTTAATGCGTCCTTTTAGGTCGAATATAATCAACGCTATGGACCTAATTTTAGACTCTCCTGTTACAGTACTATTTTCTAACTCATTTAGAATGTTGGCTCCAAATGTTGAGGGGATTGTAAAAGAATACATTTCTCATAAAGGGATATCCGGTATAAGAACTAATAACTTAAGCACTATGGTTGGGGGAATAGCCAATTATAATGGACCTGAGTTTTCAAATGAGTTTAAAGAGTATTTAAGAATTGTGTTAGAGCCGATACGAAATCTATTATTACATGGTGGGCTTCCAAGTGAATCAGTTTGTAATTTTCTTATAGTAATCATTTTGGAACTTATTGAAGAAATATTAAATAAAGAATAATGCATAACCTTGCTACTGCAAGGGACGCTCGTTATCTCGCGCCTGTGATGCAACCTTTATCCCGAAGATAAGGATGTGAGCACGACCATGATTTATACCCATGTGTTGAACAAGGGAGGCCACGGTGTTCGCAGTCCGGTCGATGAGCTTTGACCCGTTTTATGCAGTCTGTATAATCATTGCTATGTGAGAAAATAAAAAATGAAACTCGAAGATGCTACAAAATTATTAATTGAATTTCTTAGAAATCCTAATCATGGGCTATTTGGACAATATGGGTACGAAATATATCTCCCTGCTCTTCTTAGGGCTTATTTGGATAAACAAGGAATACAAGATACTGAGCAAAAACTCCGCGAACTATCTCCTATTTTTTATGCAGCAGGCTGGGAACTTTGCAGAAGAGGTATATTGCGGCCTGGTATCAAGTGTTACGGAGAACAAGCCACCGCCGATGGTGGATCGGGAAATGGCTACTCAATCACTCCTTTTGGTCACACTTGGCTTCAAGAATCCAATCGTGATGATTTTGTACCAACCGAACCGGAGAGATTTGGTGAAATTTTAGCAAAATACAAATCTAAGTTTGGTGCTGGTTTTCATGAACGAGCTCAACAGGCAATTCATTGTTATGGTGCCCATGCCTATTTAGCATGTTGCGTTATGTGTGGCGCATCTGCAGAATCCGTAATACTATCAGCGGCAATTGCAAAAGAAAAAAACGAAACAGATATATTAAAGAAATACTGTTCGGCAAGTGGTCGCCGTACCATCGAAAATATTCTTATTGGCAAAGCACGAAAGCAATTACAAGATGACTATAGGGCTTATTCAACATTGCTAAAATATTGGCGAGATGAAGCAGCTCACGGAAGGGCCTCGAATATTGAAGACAATGAAGCATATACATCATTAGCTCTTTTATTGCGGCTAGCAATGTTTATTAATGATAATTGGGATGAATTAGTAAACACATGACAATTCACCCCAGCGGACTGTTACCGGCAGTTTTTCAAGCCGTCGGCACCAGTCGTTGAGTTAAAATGTTCCGGTGAATTCCGAGACGGAATCGGGCATTTAAAGACGAAATGTCCGAGGAAGAAGGCCGCCGAAGGGGCTATGGAGAACAAGAAAATCAAAAATACAGAGCAAAGGGTAAAAAAGCACGAGGTCGTGGCAGTATAAGAGAAATATCCAATTCGGGGCCATATCTTTCGACTCCACTACGTTGCGCTCAAGATGACAAAGAAGAGGATGTCGGTGAGACCCTGAATCAAGTTCAGGGTGACAAGGGAAGTGTGTGAGTGACCACAGTGGGATAAGAAAAGCGCTATCCCACGTGGTAAATCATCGCATGGAGGCAGATTCCTCGATCCCGATAAACGACCCCGATAGAAAACATCGGGATCTGCGCTGCGCTACGACATCGGGACTACGGCGGGCAAGCAGGGCAGGCATGAGACAGGGTATAGCGGACAGCGTGTAGAGTACAAAGAATAGGAAAAGGAAATTAAATCCATCTTAAGTCAGACTCCGGAGAAGGGCTGAGTAACACAAGTCGCAGGGCAAGCGGGGCACGGGAGACGGAATTAAAAATTTCTTTCTACAAAACCCGTATCGATCTTATTCTTCACGAAGAGGTTATGCGAGAGAATCTCCAGACAAGCTGGAATTGTGGTTTTAATAGGCTCAATGGTAAATTCCTGCAAGGCCCGCCGCATCGTGGCAATCGCCTCGGTCCGCGTCTTTTGATGGACGATGAGCTTGGCAATCAGGGAATCGTAGTTAGGTGAAACAGTCCAGCCCTGGTAAACGTGCGTATCAACCCGCACACCCGGCCCGCCGGGCGAGATATACCTTGTGATAATGCCCGGCGAAGATGAAAAGTTGTTTGCGGGGTCTTCGGCGTTAATCCGGCACTCAATCGCAACGCCGTTTTGCTTGATATTCTTCTGTTGAAGTTTAAGCGGCTGCCCGCCGGCTATTTTCAGCTGCAGTTTTATCAGGTCAATACCCGTAACCATTTCCGTAATCGGGTGCTCCACCTGGATGCGGGTATTAACCTCTATGAAGTAGAATTTGTTGTCTTTGTCCAGGAGGAACTCGACCGTACCCGCGCTGACGTAGCCGGCCTCTTTCACTAATCGAATCGCCGCCTCAGCCAGTTTTTGTCTGTCGCGCTCTTGCAGAACGGGGCAGGGCGATTCCTCAATCATCTTCTGATGCCGCCGTTGGATTGAGCAGTCCCTTTCATAAAAATGGAGGACGTTACCTTCCTGGTCCGCCATTATCTGCACCTCAACATGCCTGGACTCAACTACGAACTTCTCAAGGTAAACACTGCCGTCGCCGAACGCGGCCTCTGCTTCCATACGTGCCGCACTTAGTGCCGCGCGCAGGCTTATCTCATTGTGTACAACCCTCATGCCGCGTCCACCGCCGCCGGCAGAAGCTTTTACTATCACTGGGTAGCCGATCTGACCGGCTAATTTGAGGGCCTCCTGTTCGTTCTGGATTACGCCGTCCGAGCCGGGCACTATCGGCACCTTGGCCTTTCGGGCGAGCTTGCGAGCCTGCACCTTATCGCCCAAAAGCCTCATTGCCTCAACGGGAGGACCGATGAAACCGATGCCACAATCTCGACATATCTCGGCGAAATTGACGTTCTCAGCTAAAAAGCCGTAACCCGGATGAATCGCGTCAACATCAGTGATTTCAGCAGCACTGATGATGCGCGGAATGTTTAGGTAGCTCTCGCTGCAATCGGCAGGTCCTATGCAAATAGCCTCGTTGGCAAGCCGCAGATACGAGGCATCCCTGTCCGCCTCGGAATACACGGCTACCGTCTCGATGCCGAGCTCCCGGCACGCTCGTATTATGCGAAGTGCTATTTCACCGCGGTTAGCTATGAGGATTCTTGATAACATCTGCTGCAAACCTTTCTTTCGACTATGCTCAAGACAGGCCGACAAATCTGTAAAAGGGGCTTGCGACCTCCAGGAAATACCAGGGGATGATAATCGCCGCTTAGTCAGGTCTGACCCTGAAGAGCACCTGACCGTACTCAACGGCCTGGCCGTTGGCGACGCATACCTCCGCTATTGTGCCGCTGATCTCGGCCTTTATTTCGTTCATAACCTTCATTGCCTCGATAATGCAGACCAATGTCTGCGGCTCAACGTGCAAGCCAACTTGTATGTAAGGCTCCGAATCCGGACTCGGCGCCTGATAGAATGTCCCCACGATAGGTGATTTGATTTCTATTAGTTTCTCAAGAGGCTGTTGATCCGAAGGCACGCTCTGACCGGCCAGGCCGACCTGTTGGCCCCCGGCAATTACCGCCGGAGTCGCTATTGTTGGAACTGGTATTACAGCAGGCTGCTGAGGCTGTGCGCGCTTGATGCAAATCTTGTCCTCTCCGTGCTTTATCTCTATCTCAACGAGGTCATTTTCCCGCATGACCTGTAAGAGTTCTTTAATTCTCTCCAAGTCGCTGTCGTTTTCGGCCATTACCGCATCCTTTCGCCAGACTTACGCGCATCTCCTACCCATGCCGAATCCCGTTTCATCGGGATTCAGGCCGAGACTACCGCCTACAGCTTATGAATATACCGCCTGTGGACGTTTTTGTAAACATTTTCCTCCCTTGCCGTTGGGACAGTTACGTAGGGAGAGACCGGTTGTAAAGCGAAATCGCCGAAGGTATCATTGAACACTTGTATAAGAATACCGTTTTCGACATACGCCGATGAAATACCATCTCACGGAAACAGAATACAAAAGACAACTGTGGAGCCCCACGGCTTTACAGCCGTGGCACCTCCACATTCTTCGGCGAAACCCGCCGAAGAATATCCGCCTTCGCCAAGGCTACGGCGGATTACCCTTTTCGCATTCATCCACCCCTAAGGGGTGGCTTTCTGCGAAGGCGGGTAAAACAGACAAAATGCAGTGGAACAAAATTATACCACCTGTTACCCAAAATCACCAAACAAGCCGATCCTTCTCATACTTAAACTGCGACCGAACTACGCCGTTTAATCTACCTGAGTCTCCGCTATTTGTACCGTTTGGGAGAGTGTAGCGATGGTCCGCAAAAAAATCGACGACCACACGCTTAACGTACTTGAATTCGGCCAGGTGCTCGAGACCCTCGCATCCTTCGCCTCCAGCTCACTCGGCAAAGATGCGTCTGCTGCTATATACCCATCCGTTGACACAGTCTGGATAACAAATCGCATCGCAGAGACCTCCGAATTAAAAACGCTTTTGGAGAAAGGTATCAGGGTTCCGCTGGCGGGCCTGCGCGACATCCGGCCGTTACTTGAACAGTTTGGGAAAAAGCAAACCGTATTTGAACCAGGCGAACTTCTGGAGATAAGCGACACATTAGGCTCGAGCGGCCGATGCAAGCGATTTTTCAATGAACTCGACCCAACCGATTACGCACACCTTCGTACAATGGGCGAAAAATTGGACGACTTTGACGTGATCGTTGAAGAAATCACACGCTGTATCGACGCCGATAAAACCGTCCGCGACAATGCATCCGAAAAGCTCAAACAGATAAGACGACAAATAGGACAACTATCAAACGAAATCAAACGCAAATTCGCAGCAATCGTCTCAGCCCCCCAAATGCGAAAGGCCCTCGAGAGCGATAAGTTCCTAATGCGGCACGGCAGACCCGTCGTCGCAATTAAGACCGATTATCGCCACTATCTCCACGGCACGGTGCTCGACCGTTCCAACACCGGCGCGACTCTATACGTCGAGCCTGATGCACTTGTCGAGATCAGTAACAACCTGGAGGACGCACTGTTCGAGGAAAAAAAGGAGGTCGGCCGAATACTATGGGAGCTTACAAAGGTGATTTTAGATAAACAAAAAGACATCCTCACGAGCTTGAAGGCACTCGCACTCATCGACCTTACCTACGCCAAGGCCCGATTCAGCATAGCCTATAATATGTCCCCACCCGAGATAGTGCCCGATTCATTCCTGAAATTGCGTCAGGCCAGACATCCGCTGCTGCTGCGATGGGTAAGCCAACAGAAAAACATTCAACCAAATCAGGTCCTTAACGAGGTTGTGCCCATTGACATCCGGCTCGGCGAGGACTTCGACCTGCTTTTAGTCACCGGCCCAAACGCGGGCGGCAAAACCGTAATGCTCAAAACAACCGGTTTACTTATACTAATGACCCAAAGCGGCATGCATATCCCCGCCGCCCCGGACTCCAGAGTGCCCATATACAAGCAAGTATATGCGGATATTGGAGATGAGCAAAGTATCCAACAGAACCTCAGCACCTTCTCCGCTCACATGAGCCGGATTGTGCGAATCCTCGAGGGCACAAATCGCAGGACCTTGGCCCTTTTGGACGAGCTTGGAGCCGGCACAGACCCTACAGAAGGAGCCGCACTGGCTGTAGCAATCCTCGATAGACTCCTGGTGCAAAAAGGCCACATAATAGCCACAACGCACCTCGGACAGCTCAAAACATACGCTTATACAACGCTCCGGGCGCAAAATGCCTCCGTGCAGTTCGACACTGAGACGCTCAAACCAACTTTTCAACTGCTAATCGGCACACCGGGCAGCAGTAACGCTCTCTCAATTGCCGGTCGCGTGGGTGTGCCCAAACCTGTCATCGACAGGGCACAATCAATGCTGACCAAAGAGACAATTGACACAACGGACCTGATAAAACAAGTCCACGTCGCAAGACAGGCCGCCGAGCAAAACCGCTTAGAAACCCAGGCTACACTCGACCAGATAAAACGCACGCAGATGCTCGCCGCAGAGCAGCTTGCACAGGCTCAACAACAGGCGGAAACGCTAAAAAGACTTGCCGATGAGGAAATTGATAACTCTATGCGGCAGGTCCGTCAGGTTGCAGAAGATTTCGCCGCCCAGATGCAAAATGCCCCCAAGCCCTGGAGCCAAAAGGCAAACGAACTGCTCGACAAGGTATCTGCACTTGCTGATGGTACACCATTGGCAACCCGGCACGCCAAATTCATCGAAACATTACGCACCGGCGACACAGTATATATAATACCATTTAGGCGCCAGGCTATCGTGCACCGAATCCACCGCAAACGCAGGACTATAGTCCTGTTCATAGAAAATAAGCAAGTCGAGGTTCCCTTCGATGATGTCGCCAAACCACCGCGTGCCGGATGTGAGTGACTTGCCCCGAAACGAACGCATAGAACCACTGGTATAGAAAATTAGAAGCGAAAGATTAAAAGGTAAAAGAACACAAATGGCAAGTGGGGCTGTGCCCGCCGATCATATTGCAGCGTACTTGGCACAACCCACAAGTAAGCGCCGGCAAGTATTTGAACGCGCCCGGCGCGACTCGAACGCGCAACCTTCGGATTCGAAGTCCGGCACTCTATCCATTTGAGCTACGGGCGCAGCTAAAACCAAAAATCGCCGGTGACATCTGAAGAATCCACCGACTATATATTAGATTTGCACAACACAATACTATAAGTCGGACTTAGGGTCAAATCCAAACGCCAACCTCAATATGACACGTGCCCAACAAAAAGTCATCGCATCTAATATATGACCTATCAAAAAATTAGTGGGCCATCACAAAACCGCCAACTAGTGCTCTGTCGCATACCAAATGATGGATGTCATTCTGAGCGGAGCGAAGAATCTCCGTTACGAAAGCCAGATGCTTCGCCTTGCGGTTCAGCATGACAACTCATCAAATAACCTACGACAAAGCACTATTACAGTATTTCACAAATGATACGACTATACAAAAAGACACGTACTTTCAGAAAGCAGATTTCTCCGCTGCGCCCCGATTCATCGGGGCTTCGGTCGAAATGACGTAATCGTCCCAAAGTCTGTGGTCTGACTGGCAATAAATAAGCCTCCTTGCCGATGTTTAGTAGAAACATCCGACAGGGAGGCCAACATGATTCGCTATTTTCTACCATCGGCTGGCACAACGGT
>Ga0315274_10003897_pt1 | contig 22067 bp, 29 predicted proteins | sample YL17G02_20_MG_FD_203700 | JGI IMG/M metagenome (GOLD analysis project Ga0315274, IMG submission 203700) | Sediment microbial communities from Yellowstone Lake, YNP, Wyoming, USA - YL17G02_20 | ecosystem: Environmental > Aquatic > Freshwater > Lake > Sediment | place: USA: Wyoming | collected...
GTTTTTGACTGGGGTCAATAAGCAGAGTTTTTTTGAATTCGTGGAGGGCATCCTGGTAATTACCTTGGTCATAAAAACGCTTGCCCAGTTCAAATAAAAAATCGCCGGCTGAAGAACCCGGGTAAGCGAAAGCAAGACCAAAAGTATTCTGGATAATAAATGTGCAGGCCAAAAAAATAAAACCGATTTTTTTTAGCGTTGTTTTTAAGTCTTCCATTTTATAGAAAAGATAAAAAATGGGGGCCACGACACCCCCTTTTCGTATTAGTGCACCAGGTGAATTATCTTATCTCTATAGGAAGCTCGGCTACCAACAGATATTTTGTTCCGTAATCTATTTCTGCTTTTATGCGATAAGTTCCGGCAGCCAAAGCTTCGGGCAATTCCGAGTAAAACTTCCTTAAACTCTTAGGTAAAACCCCTAAACGGGGCGGATTAAAATCAAATTGTTTAATCTTTCTTCCTTGCGCATTTAAAATCTTAATTACTCCCTTGGGCCGCATCAAAATATTACCTTCATTAAATATATCTATTTCAATCTTCCTGGGTTTGATAAAGGAGATATCGGCTAACTCTGCCTTACGATACTCAGTGCCGCTGACAGTCAGGTCTAACAAAGCCCCGATTCTAAAATTTATGCCTAAACCCTGCACCATCGTGGGACCGGATTCAAAAAAGACCATGGCATAATATCCGCCCCGGGCCTGTTCGGGCACAGCAAGACTTAGTCTTACCGCCTGCGTCTTTCCCGGCGGTATATCTAATTCTTCGGGAATAGCTTTTATCCAATTTGCACAAGACCACTCAGTGGTTCCTGGGGCAAGGAAATCATTTGTTCCGTCCGGTAAATACATTATATCCTGCGCATATACTTTTATATGCAGGGGTTCATCGGATTTAGAATTGTCGATGATGACGGTTTTTCCTTTTTGCTTACCCGCGGAAATATCCAGCTCAATCCTTGAGGGCTCAATACTGAATGCCTTAACTTCCTGAATAAACAGCAGGGGTAAAATTAAAACCAAGAGCGCGCAAAAATATTTGCTTTTCATAATATCTCCGTTAAGGTAAAGCGAATAATAGTATTATAAACACCGCTTATTTGCGCCTGGGGTATCTTTAAATAATACTTAAACTGAAAATTAACCGGATTGCTGCTGGCTTCATCAGCGGCGCTGGTATAGACTAAATCCGCAAATATGCTAAATTCCTTAAACTGATGAGGATCAGAAACGCGCATACCTAAACCGTCAGTCCAGACTAACTGCCATTTAAAATTTTCTACCGGAATACTCTCGCTGCCTGAAGTTAAAGGCTGTAATAAACCTATCTTCAGATACCACGGCTTACCATTGGTCGAGCTACAGCTGATCTGGTTATGATAAGTCCCGGAATCAGCCAGTTCCTTTTCTTCTCCCAATTGCATTACACCGAAAAATAAAGCCCGATGGTCAGTAGAAATTTCTATCGCGCCATGAGCCGCAGAATTTAAACCGAAAATTAAAATTAAGACAAAAAAGACTTTTTTCATTTTAAGGACTTTCGCTCATGGTAAAAATAATCTGGCCTACATAATTACCTGCTGGTGCATCTGCAGGCGTAGAAAGGATATACTGAAATCTCAAATTCACTTCCTGGCCCCGGTTATCCTCCCCTTCGCTGGTATAAATAAGTATAGGCTGCTCAGAAAACTCTTTAAAATCTATCTTTTCTGTTCTGGCTTGGCCGGTAGATTCTACGATTTTGTATTTTAAATGCGGGGCGGTCAAAATGTAATTTTCTTCCGCAAGTCTTAAGGAAACTAAGGAAACCTTAAGATACCAACTCCGGCCGGAATTAGAACGGCACTTAACCTCATTAAAAAAATGGCCCTCGCCTAAGACTTTCGTCTTGCCAGGGCCAATTAATCCGAATGCAAGATGAGGATTGTCTAAAGAAATACCAAAGACCGCAGCCACTTCTACCGAAGCATTGAGATCGCTGATTCTTTCTTGTAATGCTAAGGCTTGGCTATAAAAAAAAGATATAATTCCACACCCGCACAGGAATATTATTATCCTCTTCTTCAATATGTTAGCCTTTGGTTAAGTGCCGTCCTTTAAATGGGCGTGTCTATAACCGTGGCTTTCCCTTTATAATTGTCTTTTTTATGCCTCTAATTTATATAAAGTCTAAAGGTTTGAGAAAAACTAATTAGAGGTTAAGGTAAAAGTTACGCTACCGGTATAAGGGGTTGTGCTCCCTGGTAACTCTCCTATAAGCAATTGATAGTTAAAGGGAACTGTGCCAGTGAATGGCCTGCTTAAGCTGCGCTGCCAACCATTCAGCCACTCCCAACCAGTGGTTGTACTTGTGGCTGTACCAGTTATAGGTGTGGTTGCGCCAGGAGTAAAAAAGCCACCGCACCATACCTTCATAACATCGGAAAGCTGCTTAGTGCCTGCGCTTCCGCTTACCGCTGCTGATAAAACCACTGAAGAAGAACCATTAGCCACTATCTGGGCTACGTGCCAGTTTTTTCCAGTATTGCCTACGCTTTCGCTGCGATACGGCGCATACATAAAACCTGCGTTACCACCGGTCATATCTACATCGTCTCTTTTATCAAAGACAATCTGAGCTATGCTGCCGCGAGCTACAGAATTATCATCCCTAATAAGGGAGACATCGCATACTGAGGCCACTGTTGCCGAAACTGAGGCTGAAATACTATCTACTGCTGCCCACGCTGCTGTGCTCACTAAAACAAGTATGAGCGCTAAGGCTGTTGTAATCTTCATCATTATTCACCTCCTTCTTTGTTTATTTCCTCAGTTGCTACCTCCTTAGTCTCAACTGGGGCAGTTTCCGTCAGTTTAATATTGTCGATGTAAACTGGCCCTGCATAAACTGGACGGCGATTAGATTCAATTCTGATTCCGAACTTACGCACATCTTTTCTAAAGGCATCCGTGACTGTAGTTCTACGCCAGTCAGTACTGCCGGGATTTAAATCCGCGCTGATCGTGGTCCATTTGCCAGGTTCTAAGATTGTTCCGCGATTCATTTCGGTCCAGGCCCAATCCTCTCCTACAGTTAAAATAATCTTTGCGGTCAAGCCCAGAGGAGCAGATTCCGGTAAATACAAGTCTGCAGAAAGTTTTCCGTAAGAAGTCCAGTCAAAATACTCCTGGATTTCTAGATACGCTCCCATCCATTTCTCACCCGTAAAATCAACGTTAAGCTTGAGCGCTTTCTTTCCCTCTTCGGCATAATCTTCTGAAACGACCAATTTTTTCGCGGCATACTCATCTTTTTCTAATGCCCAATCCGGAATTTCCCAGCCTTCTAAACCCTTCTCAAAGCTGTCGAGTAACTTTTCTGCGCCAAAAGCAACGCCGCTTAACGTAAACCACAAAGCCAACAAGATAACCCCGCTTAATTTAATTTTCTTCATTTGCAAGAGGCCTCCTTTCGTTACTGGTTTTAAAGTTATTTTAATACAGAAATTTCTTTATGTCAATATCAATCTGCGTCTTAGAAATTTAAATTCAACTTGTGTCTGACCCCTACAAAATAAAAAGCCGAACTGACCTTTTTTGTCATTCCGGCTTAAGTAGTTTCCGCAGCGATTCTGAGGTCCTCCTCCTCAGAATTCCGGATTATAAATTTATTTTAAAAAGCTTTTTTAAAGTATACCCTATATTTTCCTCTTTGTCAACCTAGTTTTTAGGTTTTTGGCAAAGATTTATGGTTCACTTTAATCCACAAAGCACGCGCTACCCCAATCAGCTCTTCTTTATCTAAACGTACGCCTATGCGGTGTTGAATGTTACCTGCTTCTAAAGGATGAGACCAAATTACCTCTCCTTGTATGTATAGAGATTCGCGTTGATCGGGCATTTCTACCCAAATAGCTATTGGTGAGTTTGGAGCTATCTTTTCTTCAGTAATAAAGCTCACTCCGTTGGCGCTGATATTCATGATTTTTCCGTTTCCTTCTCTGTCTCCCCAGGGATCCAGAAATCTTAATGGCAATTCCACATTTAGACGGGCAAATAACCTGCGGTCTTCCATAATTGGTCTTACTCTCCTTCGCTACTACACTGCATTAAATTTTGCGGCAAAGCTATTACGCTGATTTTAAGTGAATGCGCAAAGAGAACAAGATAGAGACGACCATTAATTATCGCAAAAAAACTTCCTTTAATTCTGCAGAAAAACTTTTCTTTTTTCTCGCTATTATCGCGTTGCTTTAAAAGATACAAATTCGGTAAAGGTTTCTCATTCGGCGTTTCTTTTATCTCTTTTAGAATACAGACAAAGTGACGCGTAATAATACTGCGTACTCCTTGCCGGTCGATAATTTCCGAACAGGCAATAATCCTTCTTTTTTTATCTTCTGAAGTGAGATGCTTATAAACTAAATCGCGCATGATTAATACTCCCTCAAAAATTTAAATTTTAAATAAAAGGCCGGGTGGCCAATAAAATACGGAAAGCTTCCTCCTCTTCCTTCGGCAACCCGGCTATCCCCTACCTTCAAATTATGGCTGGTGGGGACCCTATGAGCTTTGCGCGGTCCAAATATTTCGGACGATAGCTTTTTCGGGAAAATTTAAAATACTTTACAAAACTCTTTAAAAAGAGCAGAAAAAAAATTCTTTTTTATCAACCAAAGTATAACATCACAACTCCATAATTTTCAAGCCCATATACAACTTTTCTGAAAGCGTTTTCAAATCAAATTCGGAGGGAGTTTGTTCAAAATAAAGGTCGCTCTTTTCCCTGAAGGACCCTCTTGAGGTTGGATTTATGGCGCAGTATCACCAAAAGACAGAGTAGAATACTTAAAAAAATTAAGGTGTGTGATTGTTTAAATAAAAGCATAAAAATCGGTAAACTAATCCCGCTCATAACTGAAGCTATTGAAACTATTCTAGTTACAGTAAAGACGATTAACCAAATAATAATACTTGAGCCTAATACTATGCGTAAACCCGCTATCTTTACGGCTAAGCCCAACAAAACTCCTAATGTGACAGCCATGCCTTTGCCGCCTTTGCATCCTAAAAATATGCTCCAATTATGACCACAGATGCAACTCACCCCTAAAATGATACGTAATAATTCGCCAGAAAGAAGAGAAATTTTTGCACTCACCAGATTAGCTAGAAAAACTACCACTACAAAGCCTTAATTATATCTAAAAACAATACCGTAATGCCGGGGCCTTTACCCAGTACGCGCATGGCATTGGTTGCCCCTACATTACCTGAGCCGTAATTACGTATATCTATTCCTTTCAAGATACGGCCAAATATAAAAGCAGTCGGAAGAGAACCTACCAGATAACTACTTATTATTGCTAGGATTATCCACAGCATATAAAATTTTAAATCCTTTCTGAATATAATCTACACCCGAAAAAATGGTAAAAAATACGGCGATACTCCAAAGAACATCGGAAAAATATAATTGTGTAAGCACGCCGATTACCGCTAACATCTGGAAAGTAGTGGTGAGTTTTCCCCATCTCGTCGGCAAAACACTAAAATCTTTTTTGACGACGAAAATAACCACTGCCCCTAAAATAATAATTACATCTCTGCTGATTACAATCAGTGTTACCCAAAGGGGGAATTTTATTCCCGAAGGAAATTTATCTACGAGGTAAAGACAGATAAACGCACTCATCAGCAACAACTTATCACCTAATGGATCAAGAACTAATCCTGCCCTGGATTGCAATTGTGATTTTCGGGCAATGTAACCGTCCACTGCGTCTGAAAAAACTCCCAAGATAAAAATACCTAAGGCTACAAACCGCAAATAATCCCTTTGCGGAGCATAATAAATCAGACTGGCGATAAAGAAGGGAACGCTTAAGATGCGAAAGGTAGAAATCTTATTGGCAAAATTCATCGAATTATCCTAATCCTGGGCGGCGGCCAGTAAATAACCATCGCCTGGCCTAAAATGTTCTTACCTGGCACAAAGCCCCAAAAACGGCTATCCTGCGAAGAGGCAGAATTATCTCCCAAAACGAAAAAGTTATCCTTAGGAACTACTAATTTCTGCCCTTCCTGGCCGAATTCTCCGCGGTTATAATAGTATCTTTGGCTAAACAGCGGATTTAACAGCGGCTGGTTATTGATATAAATTGTTCCGTTTTTTATTTCTACAGTCTCTCCTCCTACGGCAACCAGTCTTTTGATAAAATCCTTTTTCGGATTTTCCGGATAAATAAAGACGATCACATCTCCCCTTTTGGGCTGCCGGACTGCGGGAAGCCTTACCTCAGTAAAAGGGATTTTTGCACCATAGATGAATTTATTCACTAAAATTAAATCTCCCTCTAAAAGTGTATTTTGCATAGAACCGGTGGGAATCTTAAAAGCCTGCACCAGGAAAGTGCGAATAACCATTGCCAAAATAAAAGCAATGACCAGCGACTCCACCCATTCGCGCAACGCGGATTTCTTTCCGGTAGCTTGCCGATCCGGTGTTATTGTGCTCATATCTTCAATACCTCCAAAAATGCCTCCTGCGGAATCTGGACTTTGCCAAACTGCTTGAGGCGCTTTTTGCCTTGTTTCTGAATATCCCAGAGCTTGCGTTTGCGGGTGATATCGCCGCCGTAGCATTTTCCCGTAACATGCTTTGCCAAGGCACGGATTTTTTCAGAAGCTAAAATCTGCGAGCCAACTCTGGCCTGAATAGCGATTTGAAAAACCTGCCTGGGAATCAATTCTTTTAGCCGGCTTACCAAGGCATGTGCTTTAGCCATCGCTTTATCTTTATGCATTAAAGACGAAAAGGCATCGCAACCCACACCGTTTAATACCACTTCAAGCTTGACTAACTTTGTGGGTTGATAACCTTGAAATTCGTAATCTAAAGAGCCATAACCTTTAGTTAATGATTTAATGCAATCATAAAAATCTACAATAATTTCCGAAAGAGGAATATCAAAAATTAACTTTACCCTATCTTCGCCTAAATATTCCCGCGACTGAAAAATACCGCGCCGAAATTTAGTCAATTCACACACCGGATCTATCGCCTCCACCGGAATAATCATTAAAAGGCTCACATAAGGTTCAAAGACATCCTGAAGGTCCTGTTGGCCGGGAAGTTTTGCCGGCGTATCTACCTCCGTTTCTTTTCCATCTCTAGTTCTTACTTTATAAACTACGTTGGGTACGGTTAAGATTAAATTTAAATCGTACTCGCGCTCTAAGCGTTCCTGGACTATCTCCATATGTAAAAGCCCTAAAAAACCACAGCGAAAACCCGAACCAAAGGACTGGCTATTCTCCGGTTCAAAAACAAAAGAGGCATCGGATAATTTTAATTTATCAATGGCATCGCGCAGCTTGGGAAAATCACCGGGGTTTACCGGATACATACCGCAGAAAACTAAGGGTTTTAAGGTGCGATATCCGGGTAGAGGCGAAGCACAAGGATTCTTAATATCTGTTATCGTATCACCGATAATAATTTCCCTGGGGTTACGGATATTTGCCGTCAAATAACCTACTTCTCCGCAAGACAAAGAGTCTACGAAAAAATATCTTAAATCTTTAAATACGCCTAATTCTTCCACTTTATAGGTCTTTCCCGAATGCATCATTTTTATCTGTGTGTGTGTATCGAGTTTGCCGTCCATAATCCTAACAAAGACTATTACGCCTTTATAGGTATCAAAGCGGCAGTCGAAAACCAGTGCTTTCAAAGGATGGGTAATTTCTCCTTGCGGCGCAGGGACAACCTCGATAATCTTCTCTAAGATATCCTCGATGCCCACCCCTTCTTTAGCTGATGCCTGGATTACCTCTTCATCTTTAAAGCCAAAAACAGTATTTAGTTGTCTTTTTGTGCGGGATACATCGGCAGTGCTTAAATCAATTTTATTAATTACCGGAATAATCTGTAATTTATTTTCGCGCGCCAGATGGTAATTGGCCACGGTTTGTGCTTCCACTCCTTGGGCTGCATCCACTACTAAAACTGCTCCTTCGCAGGCAGCCAGGGATTTGGAAACTTCATAGGTAAAATCCACATGACCCGGAGTATCAATAAGATTGAATATGTAATCCTTGCCATCCAGAGAGCGATACGATAACCTGACCATGGAAGCCTTAATGGTTATTCCGCGTTCCCTCTCTAAATCCATATCGTCGAGAAGCTGGTCTCGTTGATGTCTTTTATCCACCGCTCCGGTTAATTCCAATATCCGGTCAGCTAAGGTAGATTTACCGTGGTCGATATGGGCAATAATGCTGAAATTACGAATTAGGGATTTATCCATTATCAATGCGCACCAGTCACCAGTTTCAATCTGGTGTTCTGGTGTTCTGGTGTTCTGGTGTTCCTATATAACCCAATAGAGTCCTTACTACTTCTTCAATAGTCATATCAGTCGTATCTATATAAATGGCATCTTCTGCTTTTTTTAAGGGCGCAAATTCGCGCGTAGAATCAATGGTATCGCGATTACGCAGGTCCGCCTCGATTTCCTCTGGCGTTACCTTCTGGCCTAATTCTTTTAATTCTTTGTATCTGCGCCTGACCCTTTCTTTAAAGTTGGCATCAAGATAGAATTTCTTATCCGCATCCGGAAAAACTACCGTACCGATGTCGCGACCGTCTAAAACGCTGTTTTTTTGTTTCCCCAGCCTTCTTTGCAGACCTAACATTACCTGCCTGACTTCTTTGATTTTGGCGACATCGGAAACTAACCTGGTAATCCGCGTTTGCCGAATCAATTGAGTCACATCTTGGCCGTCTAAGGATATTTTCAAAGTTCCGTCGGGATTATTACTCAAATCAATGTTTGTCGCTTTAGCTATCTGGATAAGGCGTTCGGTATCTGGGGCATCAATTTTTTGTGCAATGGCTTTTAAGGTGAGGGCGCGGTACATGGCGCCGGTATCAATATAAAGAAAGCCCAGTTTATGGGCTAGGATTTTAGCGACTGTGCTTTTACCCGCGCCGGCAGGACCGTCGATGGCAATAATCATATCAGCAGTTCTCTTTTGCTCTTTGCTGCTTTTAAAACTTCTACTAACCGTTGTCTATCTTTTTTGTAAATTGCGGATTTTATTTTTAAGAGTTGCTCCTCTAAGGCCTGGATTGCCTTATTGATATTTTTGGAGTTACTTAAAAAAATATCCGACCAAAGCTCTATATCCGAAGCGGCAATGCGCGTGGTACCCTTTAAGCTTGGGGAAGCGAATCTTAAAAACTCCTTAGGGATAGCTTTCATTAAAGAAAAGGCGACTACATGCGGCAGATGGCTGACATAAGATAAAACTCGATCATGGACTGAAGGCTTAAGAAAAAATATCTTCGCTCCCATTTGCCTCCATAAACTTTCCATTTTCTTTAAGGCTTTGGCGTTTGTATGCTTTGTGGGTGTTAAAATACAAAGGGAATCTTTAAATAGGCCGGGGCGAGCGTTAACTACACCGCGCTTTTCTGAACCGGCTAAAGGGTGGCTTCCCACAAAAAGCCGAAATTTCCTTTCTAATTTTAAGACAATTTCTTCTTTGGTGCTACCTACATCAGTGACTATGCAATCCCTCCTGATATTCTGGGCAATCCGGGGTGCTAAATTTAAAATAGTATTTACCGGCGTAGCTAAGATTAACAAATCTGCATCCCGCACAACTTCAATTTGTTGTGAGCCCTCGTCAATTACTTTCCTTTTGTAGGCTAAGGAGAGCGTTTCCCGATGACGGCTTACGCCGATTATTTTATTGGCTAATCTCTTCCTTTTTATATCCAAGGCGATAGAGCCGCCAATCAAACCTACGCCGACAATCGCTACTTTATTAAATAACCGCATTACGCCTCTCTTCCGACCGCCTTAGCTAAAATCCTTAAATCTTGCATAAGTTGATTAAAATTTTCCGGTAGCAAGGACTGCGAACCATCAGAAAGCGCATCTTCTGGATGGCTATGCACTTCAATAATCAAACCATCTGCACCCGCGGCAATTGCGGATTTAGAAAGAGCGGGCACCAATCCCCATTTTCCTGCTGCATGGCTGGGGTCAACGATAATAGGCAGGTGCGAGAGTTGTTTTACGGCTGGCACCGCGCTGACGTCTAAGGTGGTACGCGTATAATCTTCAAAAGTCCTGATTCCGCGCTCGCACAAAATCACATTAAAATTACCTCCTGACAGGATGTATTCCGCAGACATCAGTAATTCTCTGACCGTCGATGACATTCCGCGTTTTAACAAAACTGGCTTCTTGGTCATCCCCACTTCTTTTAAAAGATTAAAATTCTGCATATTGCGCGCACCAATCTGCAAAATATCTACATACTTAGCTAACAAATTCACATCGCGCGGATCCATCACTTCACTGGCGATGGCCAATCCTAATTCATCACCTACCTGCTTTAAATATTTTAATCCTTCTTCGCCTAAGCCTTGAAAACTGTAAGGCGAGGTACGCGGTTTAAAAGCACCTCCCCGCAATACTGTGGCACCAGCTTTTTTTACTTCCCGGCCAATCGTGTATAATAAATCCAGATTCTCTACGGCGCATGGCCCGGCTATGACTACTATTTTTCTGCCGCCGATTTTTACTCCTTTACCCACTTCGATAACTGAATCCTGAGGTCTAAATTCCCGCGAAACCAGCTTATAAGGCGCCAAAACCGACATCACCTTTTCTACGCCAGGAAAAACATCTAAGGGTGTAACTCGCAACACATCTTCAGGGCCGATTACTCCGATGATGGTGCGTTCCGTCCCTTTGGATAGGTGAGGTTTAAGCCCTAATTTTTGAATCTTCTCAATAATGTGGTTTATCTGTTCCTCTGTCACATCTGGCCTAAGTACGATAATCATTTTGCCCTCACTTCGTTCGGGAGAAACCAGATTACTGAGTACAGATTACAGTATTTATTCTGTTCTGCGTACTCTGTTTTCTGTTCTCTCTTATAAGATTTTTTTTAGTACTGCAATAAACCTTTCATTCTCGCTTCTGGTTCCAATAGTTACCCGGATAAAATTTTTGAGGTTATATTGTTTCATATCTCTGACAATGACGCCGTATTTAAGCATCTCTTTAGATAATGCCAAGCCGTCTCTACCGGCATCAATGAGGATAAAATTAGCAACTGATGGGACGTAAACAACGCCCATGCTGGTTAGGACATCGTAAAGATAATCTTTCCCTTCTAAGATTAATTTTTTGGTTTTGCGCAAGAATTCTTTGTCGTCTAAAGCGGAAGTTGCAGCCAACTGAGCAAGGATATTGGTATTAAAAGGCTGCCTTACCCTCTCCATATAAGAAACAAACTCCGGCCTGGCAATGGCATAACCTATTCTTAAACCCGCCAGACCATAAGCCTTAGAGAAAGTTTTTAAAATAATTACGTTTTTGTCCTTAAAATAATCTAAACTATTCGGAAAGTCATTGACGTCTATAAAGGTATCGTAAGCCTCATCTAAAACTAATAATACCCCCGCGGGTAAATCGCGCATAAAATCCTCTAACTCATATTTTGTCACATAAGTACCTGTGGGATTATTAGGATTAGCGATAAAGATTACCTTGGTCTTTTTATCAATTTTATTTTTTATCGCTTCTAGGTTGTATTTAAAATATTTTAAAGGCGCAGTGATAAAACGCCGACCATTAACTTCAGAAATTATTTTGTATTCTAAAAAAGTAATGTCCGCAGAGATAATATTCTCATCCTCTTCTACAAAAGTTTTTATTACGATATCGATCAGCTCATCCGAGCCGTTTCCTAAAACCAAATTCCCCGGTTCAACATTTAAAAATTTAGCCAGTTTTCTTTTTAAGTAAAAACTCTGACCGTCGGGATAACGGTTGATTTTAAACAAATTCTTTTTGATGGCCTTAACTGCTTTAGGAGATGGCCCCAAAGGATTTTCATTTGAAGCAAGCTTAATTACTTCTTTCAGCTTAAGCTCTCTTTTGGTTTCCTCTATAGGTTTACCGGGTATATAAGGTGTAATATCCAATATTTCTTTACGAATTAAATCTTCCATTGTTTTTAAGCCTACCCCCGTTAGAAACATCGCGTCACTAAAACGATAATGCAATAGTTTCTTACGGGGTCTACTCTCCGACCGGATAAGAGCCCAGTATCTTTAAAAATCTACATTTATTTTCTAATTCTATGAGTGCCTTCTTGACGCTTAAATCTTCCCGGTGTCCCTGCAAATCCACAAAGAAATAATAATCCCAGGCCTTCTTTTTGGAAGGACGGGATTCAATCTTAGTTAAATTAATGCTGTATTTTCTAAAAGGAATAAGCATGTCATGCAAAGCGCCTACCTTATCTTTAATGGAAAACATAATCGAAGTTTTATCGTCGCCAGTTATGGGTACGTCGGTTCTGCCGATTACCAAAAACCGCGTGATATTATGCGGCGAATCTTCGATATCCCGGGCAATAACTTTCAGCTTATAGATTTTAGCGGCCAAGAGGGAGGCAATGCAGGCACCATATTTTTCTTTGGCAGCCAGTTGTGCTGCGCGGGTAGTGCTGGAAACTTCAATTTTTTCTACCAGCGGCAGATTCTTTTGTAACCAGATTTGACATTGACCAAAGACCTGCGGGTTTGAATATAAATGTTTAATTTGGTGTTTGGCACAATTCGCCAATAAATTATGCGCAATATCCAAGATTACCTGCGCACAGATTTTTAAATCTGAATCTACAAGCATATCCAGAGTATGGCTGACTGCTCCTTCTACGGAATTTTCTATCGGCACTACACCGTAATCTGCAGTGTCCCTTTCTACTTCCAAAAAAACATCCGGAATGCTGTTACAAGGAATATATTCGACTTGTGAACCGAATCGCTTTAATGCCGCCAGATGAGTAAAGGTGGCTTCTGGACCCAAATAAGCAATTCTTACCGGTCTATCTATAGACAGACCGTAAGACATGACTTCGCGGTATATCGCCTCCAGTGCTACCGGACTTAAAGGGCCTTTATTTAACGCAATAATTCTCCTTAAAACCTCTCTTTCGCGGTCCGGGGAGTAAAGGCCTTTTCCTTGTTTACGTTTGAGTCGGACAATATCCAAAGTAATCTTGGCACGCTGATTTAAAAGTTGAATAATTTCCTTATCTAAATCGTCAATCTGCTTACGCAGTTTCTTTAGTGTCATTTATAATCTCCTTTGTGGCTAATGCTTCTTGAAAATTTTCTATGCGCGGTAATTCTTCTAAGGATTTCAGGCCGAAATATTCCAAGAATTTGCGGGTGGTACCAAAGACATAAGGCCGGCCCGGTGAATTCCTTCTGCCTGCAATACGGATGAGCTGTTTTTTGAGAAGATTCCCTATCACGCCATCGATATTTACATTTCTTAAAGATTGTATTTGGAGTTTCGTTACCGGCTGTTTATAGGCAATAATAGAAAGTGTCTCCAGTGCCGGATGAGATAATCTTTCTACGCGTCTACCTTTGTACAATTTCTTTAAAAAAGGCGCAAGGTTATTGGGAGTTGCCATCTGAAAACCGCCGGCTATTTCGATAATCCTGATACCCCGATTTGATTTTTCGTAATCTTGACCTAGTTCCTCTAAGACTTTGCGGATTTCCGTGGTCTCTAAATCATCCAGTACATCCCTTATTTTTTCTAATGCCAAAGGTTGCTCACTAGTAAAAAGCAATGCTTCGATTACTGCTTTTATATTATCTCCAGACATATTTATTTCGATTTCCTTTGTTTGTAAATTTCATTGAGCAGTTCTTCCGTAGTTTCTATGTGCGGCGCTCTTTCCAATGCCTTTTTAATCATCTCAGAGGCTTCGGATTTCTTATAGGCTAACTGCATCAGCACTGCCAAGGCATCTTCTTCCATATCGCTTAAATTCATTTTCTGCTCTTTCACCTTATCATCCTGAATCAGTCCGAACTTACCTATTTTATTCTGCAGTTTAGCGATAATCTCTCTTGCTCTTTGTTCACCTATGCCCGGAAGCGACTTTAAAAAACCCATATCTGCCTCGTCAATAGCGTGCGCAATTAAAGATATGGGCTTATTTAATGCCTTTAATGCTGCCCGCGGGCCGATCCCGGAAACCGTAATAAAAATTTCAAAAAACTCCTTTTCGATTTCATTTAAAAAACCTACTAATACCGGCGTACTTTTAGACGGTTCTACCTGTAAATAATGATAGGTGATCAGACAAATAGTCCCGTCGGAGGCAATACTTCCTTCTAAGCGCTGCATCACGGCTGCGGGTATAAATACTTCATAGGAAACCCCGCCCACCTCGATAATCAAATAATTCGTGCCCTTCTCAACTATTTTCCCGGAAATCCGCGCAATCATTTTAAAAGGCGTTTATCTATCTTTATGAAATATGTGTGCGCCAATGCTAAAGCCAGGGCATCGGTTATATCCGTATATTTAGGCAGATGCTCTAAATTAAGAATACTGACCACCATTCTCTGCACTTGATACTTTGAAGCCAATCCGTTACCTACGATTGCCTTTTTCACCCGGGTGGCCGCATATTCAAATAAAGGAATATTATTTTTGGCGCAGGCAAGACAGATTACGCCACGCGCATGGCCTAAAAGATAGGCGGTAGTAGGGTGACGGTAATGTGCATAAAGTTTTTCTAAAACCAGAGTGTCAGGATGAATATCAGTTATTAATTTTTCGATAGCCCGGTATATTTTATCCAAACGTTCGGCACAGTTCTGCTGCGCAGAGGTCCTGATTATTCCCGCTCCTAATAAAGCTAATTTATTTTTATTTATTTCAATAATGCCGTATCCGGTTACGGTTAAAGCAGGGTCAACCCCTAAAATTTTCATTTTTAAGATACTGCGGCAATCTGCTCCATCACCTCATCAGGAATATCGAAATTAGCATAGACCTGCTGCACATCATCGTGCTCTTCTAAGGCATCAATCAGGGTTAACACCTGCTTGGCATCGCCGCCGGTAACCTTAATCGTAGAAGAAGGAATCATGGTCAACTCCGCATCCTGCCATTTGATGCCTTTTTCCTGAATTACCTGTTTGACTTTTTCAAAGTCCTGCATCGAAGTAATAATCTCGTAGTTTTTTTCATCGGATTTAAAATCTTCTGCTCCGGCATCCAAAACAATAGACATTAACTCTTCTTCTTTTGCCTGGTTTTTCTCCACTAAAATATATCCTTTCTTGGTAAACATCCAACTCACCGAACCGGCGCCTGCCATATTAGCGCCTTTTTTGGACATAATATTGCGTAATTCCGCGGTTGTACGATTTTTATTATCGGTGAGCGCCTCAACCATAATGGCAACTCCACCAGGACCGTAGGCTTCGTATATAACGGTTTCATAAACCACGCCGGGTACCTCTCCAGTTCCGCGCTTTATTGCCATCTTTACATTATCCGAAGGCATATTTGCTTCTTTTGCCCGCGCCATAGCAGTGCGTAATCTGATATTGGTATCAGGATTGCCGCCGCCTTCGCGCGCAGCCCCAGTTATTTCCTTGATAACCTTGGTGTACACTGCGCCTTTCTTGGCGTCAGCTGCTGTCTTTCTAGATTTATTGGTTTTCCATTTAGAATGACCTGACATATTTCTTGCCTCCTTAAATTATATTATTTGTAAATTTAGAGAGCAGGTAGAATAAGCCGAGTTCTGTTTCAATACGATTATCCGCATCCTAAGTGGTCATTCCTCTAAGTTCCGGCGTTGCCGCAGGAATCAAGCAGCTTACCCTCCCGCCCATCCTCAACATTGTATCGAGGTTTTTAAACGGGCCATTTTCATCCCTGCCTATTTTAAGAAACAGGGGTGGGCGGGACTATTCAGCCTTGCTCCACGTAGAGATTGCTGCGTTTCACCCCGCCACGCTTCGTGGCGGGCTCGTCTCTGTAGCTCTCCCTCGTGCCTCGCTTACAAGAAACTTGGCACTCGGGATCCCGAGGCACCAACTACAAAAAGATAGTGCCGAGGGATGATCCGTCTGCCGAAGATTTACGGCAGAGATGGGTGTTACCCATTACGTTGCCCTCTGGAGCTCGGACTTTCCTCTCGCCAAAGAACTTTGGCGAGCGACCACCTTCTACCTACTCCCTCCAGTTTTTTTAATTGCTTGTTTTATCGCCTTAGTGGCTAATTTATCTGCGCCGCGATTTTCTTCTCGGGGTATATGTTTTATTTTGACTTCCTTAAAGGCAGACATCAGATGTGACGCCTGATGGTACAATTCCAAGATACCCGCACTTTTTATCTTGTAGACTTTATTCACCTGCCGATAAAGTAGCTGGCTATCGGTATTTATTTTTATACTCTCCGCCTTGTTAATCAGGCCTTCCTGCAAGGCATAAATTAAAGCTGTATATTCGGCGATATTGTTCGTGGTATTGCCAATGTAACTGGAAATATTTTTAATGGTTTGGCCGTTCTGACAAATCACTATGCCTATGCCGCTGGGGCCAGGATTGCCTTTGGATGCACCGTCGATATAAATCTCAATCTCCTTCATTGGCGATGTACAAAATTCTATTGCAGGCCTCGCAGGTAACGAGTCTGTCGCACATCTTGATTAGATTGATTACCTGGGGTGGCACATATAAATTACAGCCTTTACAAGAATTATTCTCCACGCTTACAATAGCTAAGCCGTCACGATTCTGCAAAATCCTTTCATACTGAGAGAGGATCTTGGGATCAATTTCAGGAATTACCTGTTTTCTCATGGCTTCTAATTGCGCTAAGCGGTCATCGATTTCTTTTAGGCGATTGCTGATATCCGTTTTTTGTTGGTGAAATATTTTTTCCTGTTCTCCCAGCCTAAGCTTCTCAAGATTGATATCATTTTTTACTTTATCTATTTTTTCTAAAGATTCTAGAATTTTGTCTTCGATGACTGAAGCATCGGCTTTAACGTCTCCGATTTCTTTTAACATTATCTGGTATTCCTTATTGGTCTTTAATTGATAAAGCTGCGTCTGCAATTTCTTGATGCTTTCTTCTTTAGTGCCTAATTCCAATTCCCTTTCGTTTCTTTGCTTTTGCAAATCTAGGGAGATTTTCTCCAAATTTGCCAGTTGCTGTTTTTTCTCTGCAAACACTACTTCCAGTGTTTTAACTTCCTGCGGTTTAGATTCTTTTTCGTATTTTAAGTAGTAAATTTCGCTGTCAATGGTCTGCAATTGCACTAAACTGTCTATCTGCTCCTTAAGGTTTGCCGTCGGCAATTTTACCTCGCAAGTTTCAGTCTATAGTAGGCGTTAGAGGATTCGGACCTCTGACCTCCACAATGTGAGTGTGGCGCTCTAATCAACTGAGCCGTACCTATAATTTCACATGGGCGCAGAAGGATTCGGACCTTCGACCTCCACAATGTGAGTGTGGCGCTCTAACCAACTGAGCCATGCGCCCCCGCCCTTCACTAATATTCTATAGTCACCTGGGCCCAGAAGGATTCGGACCTCCGACCAAGTGATTATGAGTCACCTGCTCTACCACTGAGCTATGGGCCCTGATTTAATCTGCTCCCATAGCGAATCCGCCAATGCTTTGTGGCGGAGAGCTATGAGTCCAAATTTTACAAAACTTAATAGCATATGATACTATTGTAATGGGTTTTTGGCAAGAGAAAAATTGGCTTAACGGACCCAAGAGATAAGAAATCTAACGGGGATTTCTTATGGGGGGTAGAGTTATTGTTATCGTAGGAAGGCTCATTATCTTCTTATCATAACAAGCATCATCTTAAATTCTTCTATTGCTCTTAAGGCATGTGGTTTATCTGCTGGCATTATTATAATCTCGCCAGCCTTTAGTCTATTAGGTTTTCCTGCAATAGTTATCTCTGCCTTCCCATCAAAAACATAAACTAAAGCATCAAATGGTGCAGTATGTTCACTTAATTCTTGACCTTTATCAAAAGCAAATAATGTCACATTTCCTGTGTCTTTTTTTATTATTTCCTTACTAACAACCGAGTCATCTTGATAGTTAACTAAATCCATTAAGTTTACAACTTGGCCTAAAATGTTTTCCATTGTTATTCCTTCCCCTCACAATTATACCACCTGAATAAATATTTACCTAAACTGCTCCTTTACTTTGGGGCGGGTGAAGTAATAAAGTGCTGAAATGAATATAACTAAAGCAGTAATATTTGTGGCTTTATAAAATAAACTTGGTTGAGGAGAAAATGCATAAGGCTTTGTCATAGAATAAAGAAGATTTGCTATAAAAATAATCAAAAGGGGATTAACAAAAAGCATGAGTATTCTAATCCTATTTGATAATCTCAAGATACCTATACCTATTATTGCTATACATAAAGTGGGTAAGATGTGTATAGTTGAAACGATGAGAGTAAGTAAGAAAATGTCTTTACCGCTTGGGTCGTGACCAGTTGCTGGGGCAGAAACATCCATTATTGAATAACCCAAAGCTATTAGAAGTTTTATTGTATTTGGTAACAATAAAGCTGCAAAAAATAAATATGAAAATCCGAATATCATAACTCCAAACGACTTTCTTTTCCTCATCGTTTCTGTTTTAGAAATACCTCTGCCTCGGAGCAGAATAAATGTAATTATTATAATTAAAAACGCTATTCCATATACAATGTAGAATAACTTCCTCTCCATAATTACTCCTTCCTTTTCCCCAATTATACCATTTCCATTTCAAAATGGTAGGGGATTTAAATAGACGCAAGAGGCGGAGAAATCTAATAGGAAATTTCACAAACAAAAAGGGCTGAACGGTTAAGTCCAGCCCCTGTGGGGTATGATGGTAGGTTACCTAAACTGCTCCTTTACTTCGGGGCGGGTGTTTATTCTTTCTTATCGGTCTTACAACAAGATTTACAGAACTTCTTGCACAATAATAAACAAACTACTAATACTATTATAACTACTAGGGCTATTTTCATTTCTCCTCCTTTCTTCCAATTATACCACTTCCATTTCAAAATAGTAGGGGATTCGTGGAGAAATAAAAAGGGCTGAACGGTTAAGTCCAGCCCTTGTGGGAGTGACTACAGCGGTATGTTACTTAAACTGCTCCTTTACTTGCTAATCTTAAACCACCGAAAAACCACAAAAGTCTTGCTTTAGTTTACTCCCATTTTCTTAAGATTTTCTATCATTTCCTCCATATCTTTCCTTGTTTCTTCCGGCGTCATCACTTTTATGCCGAATGGAACCTCGAATTTATCATCTGGAATAGGAACATTCAATTTAATATCAGTTGCTTCGTTTATAACATTAAATTGGTTCCCCATCGGGTGGTTAGTAACTTTCTGTCTTAACAGTATGCCGTTCCATAAATAAAATTCTTCTCCGGGCATGCTACTATACACTTTGCATTCCTTACCTAAAAATGACTTTTGCCCTTGATAATACTCAAGATACATGCCCTCCATAAATATATTGGAAATAGCATCGCCCTTTTCTACCGCAAAGCTAGGAGCTGTTTTTTCTTCAAGGTCAATGTGGTATAAAGTCTTCCCATCGCATATATCTCTTTGACTGATTTTTTTATTTGTACCCCCAAGTTTTGCTTCTAAAAAAGTCTCATTAGAAACTTTGTTATTTATTGCATCTATATAGGCGATTTTTTTTCCGTTATAGACCTCACTGCTGACTTTATATGTAATAATAGCAGTTGAAAATGGCAGATTACGAACCAAGGGCGGAACTTTTCCTTTATTATTCTCTTTGTCGGATTCTAAAGTTACATTAACCCCTTGATTAGCTTCTTTATTCTCTAAAGAATCAAGAACTTTGGAATTTATTAAAATATTATCATAAAATTTTATTGTCTTATCGGAAAGTTCCATAAACTCTTGGGGGGCGTTGTGCTTAGAAAACACCCTCTTTTGCTCTACGAAGATATCCCTCAGAGATTTTACCATTGCGGTGCGGTATCTTACAGCCTCACCGCTATTACCCTCAAGAGTGGCCGCAATAATAGATTTATTATACTCTATTGCTTTTCTGGTAATTGAATGATAAGCAATTAATTCCTGAGGTGGATGCAGTGCATCTAATTCATCCAAAACTAAACCTATACCATCATCTGCCTTCTTGAGTTCTTTTTGAATATTACTAACTCGTTCGGCTACCGTACCTGTTTGTCCCTTAGAAACAGAATCTCTGAGCGGAGACATAACTTGACCGGCTTGCTTAACGAGCTGGTAGGTTTTAGTCAAATAATCCTTAACTTCTCCATTCCAATCTTTCCATTCCTGAGCTCCGTCTTTTTCGCTAACCGAGGATACGCCGCCAGTTTCTTGTTCAGCTGGTTTACTAGAATTGCCTGGCGATACGCTAAGCCTCGAGCTATCGGCACTCTCTGAGATATTCTTTCCTTCCGTGCCTTTTTGACTATTTAAAAATGTAACAGGAACTTGCCCATCAATACTCTCAATATCATCAAGGAAGTACGTTAATGGTACTCCGTAAAAATCTATTTTTATATATTTATCTGTTTTCTCAATTATCTTACCTTCTACAGTCTTGCCGGATTTAAAGGTAATGGTTTCGGCGGAGAGAGAATTTACAACACAAAGAGTTAAGAGAACTATTGCGCCTCCTATTAAACTTTTCTTCTCCATCATCTCTCCTTACTTAAACTGCTCCTTTACTTTGGGACGGGTGAGTATAGCGAGATTAAGCACTAAAGGTAACACAATAGTAAAACCAATTACCAGCAATACCTCTCGTAGAGAGACCGTTTCTCTGAATACCACAAAAAAATGAAATGATGCCAGAATACTTAAAGGTATAACTGCAAATAGAAAAATTTTACGCCATCTCTCTTTTAACGATATAAACTTCCATCCCGAAAGAATGTAGAGCAATCCTAACAAGACGGAGAAAATAAGAGCCTGTGCTCCAAAAAAGACAAACAGATATAAGCCTATCAGCACATCAAATATCCCTAAAAATAGTAACCCCAATATGTCCTCCTTTCCCCCAATTATACCACTTCCATTTCAAAATGGTAGGGGATAATAGACGTAAGAAGTGGGGAAATCTAACAGGGATTTTTAGGGAAGGGGATTAGTCTACGTTCAAAACTTCTTTTGGGTTTAGGAATGTCTGAAGGTATGTATTTTGCTGCTTAACTTGCTCGTATTGCTCTTTGGTTATTTTACCTTCTTGCAGTTCATATCTCAATCTAACATCTTTGGCCTTTTGTGCTTTTATAGTTTGTCCGTGGTAAACAATAGCAACTATTACCAATATTACGATAAAAATATTCCTGATATTCTTCATCTAAACTGCTCCCTGCCTACAGGCAGGCAGGCTTTACTTTGGACGACTCTTAAAAAATTGTTTAAGTCCAGAAACAGTAGCAATGTAAAGAAGTGGAACAATAAGAGGTAAATCTACACGAATATTCGCTCGCTCCGCCTGTGCGGAATATTCATCAATACCGTAAATGAACCATAAAATAGCTGCTACCACAAGAGGTCCATAATTGAAGGGAATCTTGTTTTTCTTCGCATATCTTACTCTTTTAATAAAAAGCAATACAAACATTATTCCTATCACAAAAGCTAAAAAAGGAAACCTCATAAATGGAATCATTGGTGCAAAGAATATTTTAAGAACTATCTCCCCCATCTTTAATGCTATATCAATCATCTTTACTCCTCTTATTCCCCAATTATACCACTTCCTACCTAAACTGCTCCTTTACTTTGGGGCGGGTGAAGTAGTCTATATACCAGTTGTCTTTTTTGAAATAGAGTGCCATTTTACTTAATTTATTGTCAGTAAATCACTAATCCCTTAGATGTTCATCTAAAGAACCGTCTGGCCCGAAAAAAAATACTTCATGCACAGATATATAGAATGAAACGTCCGTTAAATCTCCTTTATTATATTTTTTTCACTCGCTGGACATCCTTCCTTTATGCAATAATAATAAGCGGCTTTAGGAAAATCAATATTTGAAAATAACCTAATAGCTAAAAGCTCTCCATTTTTATCGTAAAACATTGTAATTTTTTGTCTTTTATTCTCATCTAATTTCGAGACTACATAACTAACTGGTGGTTCGGAATTTGGAGTTACACCACGATCCTCG